>Ga0193738_1000292_pt1 | contig 31340 bp, 18 predicted proteins | sample L2a1metaG_FD_144927 | JGI IMG/M metagenome (GOLD analysis project Ga0193738, IMG submission 144927) | Soil microbial communities from a riparian zone of the East river system, Colorado, United States - L2a1 | ecosystem: Environmental > Terrestrial > Soil > Riparian zone | place: USA: East River... | reverse complement strand
GAGTTATAAAATTCCTCTACAGCCGAATAACCATTCCAAGGTTGTGCCGTGAAATTGTAAACACCTTGACTCGCATAGTGCAGCGTCATCATAGGCCAGTTAAAACCGCCAGCGAACACTTTGTCATAAGGATAGACAAGTATGTTCTCCTTAGAACCGCTATTTGAAACGGCAAAGTTATCAGCGTAAACAGGCTCAAGATTATATTTCGCTCCATCAATGATAGCTTTAGCATCAGCAGCCGCTTTATCATAAGCTGCAACACCCTTAAATACCTGGGCGTTGAGATACAACTTGGATCTTATCGCTAACGCTGTCCATTTTGTCATACGTCCATAGGTAGACTGATCTACAGTTGTTGGCAATTTGTCCAATATAGCAGTGATTTCGCTTTCGATAAAATCATAGATCTGACCGCGAGGAGTTGTTGCTGGAGGCTCTGCATCGAGGAAGTCTGTAACCAATGGAACATTGCCATATGCATCAATCAGCCAGTAGTACCAAAGTGCACGAATAGCGCGAAGCTCCGCGATAAATGCGTCAGCCTGAGGTGTACCAACTTGTTCAAATGTATAGATCAATCGGTTTGCAGTGTTAATCCCACCGAAGATCCATCCCCATGCACCGTTGACGATACCGTTGTCAATAGTGTACTTATGCTGGTGCATCTGGATCAATACACCGCCATCATACCAGTCACCACCCTTTGTAGTGATTACCAGTTCGTCCGACGCTAACTCATTCAATGTCCAAAGACCAAAGTGGTTACCGACTCCGGCGAACGACGAGTACGCTGATCCAAGAGCAGCTATGAACTGCTCATCAGTTTTATAAAATTCACTTGCGGGCAGATCAGAAAATAGCTCCTCATCCAAATCATTACATGACTGGGTAACGAAAGCCAGGCCTATCCCAAGTATCAATGCTCTCTTAAATATCCTATTTTTCATCTTGTTTGTATTTATTGTCTTAGAAGCCAAGGTTTACTCCAAAAGTGAATGTCCTGGTAGTGAAATAGGTAGACCTTCTTTCAATTCCGGGAGCAAACGCGTTATCCACAGTAGCAGGTTCTCCACCACCATCGCCATCAATTCTATCTACATAGCGGACCTCAGGATCGATACCTGTATAATCTGTTATTACAAACAGATTCTGACCTGAAACAAATAGCCTTAGCTTATTGAACGACGAACCAGGCGCCAATGCGAAATTGTATCCAAGCGTCGCATTATCAAGCTTGACAAAGTCAGCGTTCTCGATGTGCGAACTGTTTACAACCGCCTTCGTGATGGTTGGATCGTAATACTTCGTCTTAACAATGTTGTAGTTATTTAACGTCGTAGATTCTCTGTTTTCATAGAAACCTCTGTAGCTGTTAACCAAGTCATGACCAAAAGCACCACGGAAGAAGAAGTTCAAGTCAAATCTTCCAAATGAGAAAGTATTCACCCAGCCCGCTGTCAGATCAGGAAGACCATTTCCAATTACTGTCTTGTCATCATCACAATCACAGTAGGTTCCGTCGCCATCCAGGTCTGCCAAGTGAGGAGTTCCATCCGTATTGATGCCTTCCTGAATAGGGCCCCAGAGCTCACCAAGCGGCTGGCCTTCTTTCACGCGAACAAGGCTAAATGCATTTTGTCCGGGAGCACCCATTCCAGCGGTGTAGAACGTACCGCCTTCTGGTAATTCCGGAGTAGTGAGACTAATGACCTCGGTGTTGAATGTCGCAAAGTTGATGCCGGTTGCCCATTTGAAGTTGGCCTTATCAATTGCCTGGTAGTTCAGGGCAAGTTCAATACCTGAGTTTTTCAGTTCACCGATGTTTAACCAGGTTTGAGGAAACAAATTCGGAGGCTGTGGAACGTTCTTCAAGTTTAACAGGTCTTTTGTAGTCCGTGTATACCAGTCAAACGTACCGGTCAGTTTGTTATCCAGCATTGCGAAATCAAATCCAAAGTCCAGTTCTCCTTTTGTTTCCCATTTCAAGTTAGGGTTCGGGTTACTGATAGGACCATAAGCGGTCACATAGCCACCGTTGTAAAAGAAGCTACCTCCTGTTGAGCCGATACGTGGAATAGACAGATATGAATCATTCGGCCTGTTACCAGTCACACCATAGCTTCCTCTTACTTTTAAGCTATTTACCGCTGGAATTTCCACAAGGTTCGTCAGCGTGATACCCGCACTTACTGCAGGGAATACACCCCATTTTTCATTTGCACCGAAAACGCTTGATCCTTCATAACGAGCGCTCGCTGACAAGAAGATGAAATTATTAAAAGTGAAGTTAGCGCGACCAAAATACGCTACAAGGCGGTTAGAATTTCTGTAACTGCCTGCCTGAGCGCGACCATTCTTGAAATCGAGAGCATAATCCGGACTAAGTTGGTTGTAGTTGTAGAAGTCGGTAATAAAGTTACCAGCCTGTACACCTTGTCCGTTATTCAAGAACTCCTGATAAGAATAACCACCCAACAAAGCAAAGTCCAGTGCTCCGAATGTCTTATCATAGTTTAACAATGCCTCGAACAGCTGATTGTAACGCTGCTCATTAGTGATACCAGCTAAGCCGTTTCTGTTCGATCCTCTGAACTTAGCAGTCTTCGCGTAGTACCAACCTCTCCAATCGTGCTCCCTTTGTGTTGAATAAGAAGCCGAAGCCTTAAATCCGTCGATGAAGTCGCTGAAGTCGTACTCAGCACGAAGATTTAACAACGAACGGGTATCTGTACCATCATTCTTGTTTTGTTCTGCGATTGACAGGGGGTTAAAGAAGTCAAAGATATCGCGCTCTGCATACCCACCATAGCGGCCCCCAGCTGTAGGACTGGTTGTCGTGTTATCATAGAGAGGCATAGTCGGGTTGGCAATGATCGCGTAACGCAGCGATTCTTTGAAACCGTATTCTGCATCCTTTGCTGTTGAAGTGAAATTCAAACTGAAAGTTGCCCTGTCGTTCAACGCTTTTTGAGTCAGGTTGATACGGCCGTTTAATTGGTTGAATCCAGAGTTTATAGCGATACCATTTTGTTGCCTGTAGTTAACGGCAGCATAGTATGTAGTTTTGTCGCTACCACCTGACAAGGACAGGTTGTGTACCTGCGCATTGCCATTTTGCGTAACCTCATCCAGCCAATTTGTGCTGGAGCCCAGATCGATAGCACCGGGTGTGCTTCTGAATTCGTCGGCTTCCATAAAGTCGATGGTTCTTGCTACAGATTCAACTGCAACAGACCCATTATATTCAACTCTTGGTTTACCAGACTTTCCAGACTTTGTTGTTACGAGGATCACACCGCTACCGCCCCGGCTACCATAAATAGCGGCAGCAGATCCGTCCTTCAGTACGTCCATTGAAGCAATATCGTTGGGGTCAACAGTACTTAGCGACGCACCGATCACGCCGTCGATAACGATCAAGGGTGAAGAGTTCGCGCCAAATGTTGCAACACCGCGCATACGAATGTTGAAGGCCCCGTTGGGGTCACCACCTGGACGAGTAATATTCAAACCAGCAACCTTACCCTGGAGCAACTGCGCCGGATCGTTAACTGTACCCTTGTTAAAATCTTCAGCCTTTACGCTGGACACGGCACTCGTCAGTTCTTTTTTCTCCTGAGTACCATAACCTACCACTACCACCTCTGTCAGAGATTGGACATCCAGTGCAAGCACCGGGCTAATCGCTGTCTGACCTCCTACCGGGACTTCCTGAGAAGTGTATCCCACAAAGGAATATACCAAGGTGGCATTGTCGCTTACATTGATAGAATACGCGCCATTCGCGTCCGTCACCGTTCCATTACTTGTTCCTTTCTCAAGGACGTTAACACCTGGCAGTCCTGACCCGTCGTCAGCGGATGTCACTGTTCCAGTTACGGTCTTGCTTTGTGCATTTGCCAAGCCCGCGGCAAACACAAAAAACACCACCAAGTACCTGCTTAGACACAGATAAAATTTCATCATACAGTTTTTGGTTTGGGTTAAATTAATTTACTGAACTCTCGCGCATGCCATCAAACACACGTTTGAAATCAACTTTTAAGGTAGGAAGAAGTTATTTAATTCTTCCTAAAAAAAACCATTTATTTTTGCAGGAATCGACGTCGCAAACGTTTACAGAAAGCAAAAAATCAAGGTTTTGAAAACTCCTTATTTCGTCAAAATTCAAGGTATGATCAATCGCTGGCTGACGGTCAAAAAGGTGCCTTAAGGCTTTAAAAGAAAAGTGCCCATTCTTCTCAGAATTGCATTCGCCCTAACAATGTCTACGATACTCCAACCCCATATCAAATGCAGCCTCGGCAGAACTTTGACAGGGTACCGCTCGGTTTTTGGTGAAATCCATAACCGCAAACGTTTGTACGCATTCAAAATTTTTATGCAACTAGTTGCGGTGATTCCGCAATTGTTTCTAAAATTGCAGACATGAAGTACAACCAGGTAACAATTAAGGATATCGCCCGTGAACTGGGCATCTCCCCGTCTACGGTCTCAAGGGCGCTAAAGGACCATCCGGATATCAGCCCGCAGACCAAAAAGGCTGTTAACGAGCTTGCTGAAAAGCTTAACTATCAACCAAACATCGTCGCACTAAGCTTACGTCAAAGTAAGACCAATACCCTAGGGGTTATAATCCCGGAGCTTGTCCATTTCTTCTTCTCTACGGTCATAAGTGGAATTGAGGACGTGGCGTATAGTGCGGGGTACAATGTGATCATAACTCAGTCTAACGAATCTCTTCAACGTGAGAAGATCGATATCAAAGCACTTTTCAACAGCCGCGTGGATGGAATGTTGATATCCGTTTCGCGGGAGACAAACAACTTCGAACACATCGAAGGAATTCTTGCGAAGGGAGTACCTATGGTGTTCTTCGACCGTGTATATGAGAATGCAAATTCGAGTATGGTCATCGTTGACGACCTCAGCGGCGCAAAAGAAGCAACACATCATCTCATCGAGCAAGGATGCAAAAGAATTGCTCACCTTGAAGGTCCACCAAACCTGGGTATCACCAAGCAACGCCTTGAAGGGTACCTTGAAGCACTTCGGGAAGCCAACATGCCCATTCACAGGGAGCTTATTGTCTCCTGTCCCCTTGGAACAATAGAAGAGGGAAAGATGGCCACAGAACAACTCCTCAAATCAAGCAATCCACCAGACGCAATCTTTGCCACAAACGACCCGGCCGCTATGGGAGCAATGCAAGCAATTAAGGAGGCAGGATTAAAGATACCCAAGGATATCGCCGTCGTTGGATTCAGCAACTGGTTCTTCAGTGCGTTACTTGAACCACCTCTGACTTCTGTAGATCAGCCAGGATTTGAGATGGGACAAGAAGCAGCAAAACTTCTTATTCGCCAAATTGAGTTTAAGTCGAAAGACAACGAGGACCCTACACCAGAAAGAAAGATCCTCAAGACCAGACTTATCGTTCGCGAGTCATCCTTGAAAAAAGGCAAGCCGAAAAAATAACTTAAAGGACCTGGCTGCAGGTCCTTTTTTCTTTCAATCATTAACGTGTTGCCGCAATCGATTTCTCATCTTTTTGCCGGCGCGTTTACGTTTAGTGTTGTTAATTATATTTACTTGACGGCATTAATAGGATATCCATGAGAACCCGAAATGCTTCACTCAGCCAAAGCCTGGGAATATTAACTAAGTGGACACTGGAACGCTATGGCATCAATGGAGAGACTGAAAATGGAAGGTTCAGGGTGCTCGTTTATAACGATCACATCGTAAGGATCACGATTACGCGAGAAGATCGATTTGAAGATCTCTCATATGCAGTCATTGCATCTCCAACGTCCCAAAGTCATACGGCTACTGAGCACTCCGATCACATCGAAATACGAACGAATGCCGTTATCCTCACAGTGACGAAGGACCCCGTACGTTTTTCTCTTACGAACATCCATCACCAGTTGGTTAATGAGGATGACGCAGCTTTCGGAACAAGCTGGAACGGTGAACAAATAACTACTTATAAAAAACTGCAGGAAGGCGAACGTTTTATCGGACTCGGTGAGAAAACCGGTCCTCTGGATCGACGTGGATCGGGCTACCAGAACTGGAACACGGATAGTTTCGGATTCGGAACCGGCGCCGATCCTCTTTACTGTTCAATTCCATTTTACATCGGAATTCACAATGGTCTGTCGTATGGCGTTTTCTTTGACAACACATACAAATCGTTCTTCAATTTCGGCGCATCTAACAACCGGTTCTCAAGTTTCTCTGCGGATCGGGGCGAAATGGATTATTACCTGATTCATAGCCACTCCGTTGCTGATATTGTTAAAGAGTACACACACCTTACCGGTCGCATGGAGCTTCCGCCTCTGTGGAGTATCGGGTATCAGCAGTGCCGCTATAGTTATTATCCCGACAAGGAAGTTCTCGCTGTCGCCCAGACCTTCCGTGATAAAGACATCCCTGCTGATGTTATCGTACTGGACATCCACTACATGGAGCAGTACAAAATATTCACCTGGAGCAAGAAGGATTTCCCAGATCCCAAGGGAATGATAAAAAAACTCAAAGAGCTGGGTTTTGAAGTTGTCGTTATGTGTGACCCTGGCATTAAGGTAGAATCCGGATACAAAACGTATGACGAAGGCATTCGAAACGAGGTGTTCATTAAATATCCGGACGGCACGAATTATTCAGGACAGGTCTGGCCGGGTTGGTGTCATTTTCCGGATTTCACGAATCCATTAACGAGGGAATGGTGGAAGGAGCAATTCAAAGACTACATTGAGCTAGGTGTTGAAGGGTTTTGGAATGATATGAATGAAATTGCTACCTGGGGACATATGCTTCCTGAGAATATTGAGATGAGTTTTGAAGGGAATAAGGCAACGATGCGTAAGGGCCGCAACATTTATGGTTTTCAAATGGCTCGCAGCACATATGAAGGAACAAAGGAGTTACTTGGCGGCAAGAGGCCATTTAATCTAACGCGTTCAGGTTATGCCGGAGTCCAGCGTTACTCTGCAGTATGGACCGGCGACAATGTATCGTATGACGAGCACATGTTACTCGGCGTGAGGATGGTCTCGAATATGGGAATTGGTGGAATTGCTTTTGCTGGCTATGATGTTGGTGGATTCGTAGGTGATGCAAACACCAAACTTTTTGCACGGTGGATCTCCCTTGGTGCATTCGCTCCTTTTTTCCGCGGTCATTCAATGATCAATAGCAGAGATTCAGAACCTTGGGCGTATGGTGAAGAGGTTGAACAAATATCCCGAAACTATATTAAGTTCCGTTATCAGTTATTGCCTTACATTTATTCCCTGTTTCATGATGCAAGTCAGACGGGCCTTCCAGTTCAAAGATCGTTGGCGATCGACTATACACACGACCACAGGATCTACGACGGCCAGTTTTATAACGAGTACCTTTTGGGTCCGTATTTTCTTGTCGCACCAGTCGAGAGCGATAAAGAATTCGTGAAGGTCTATTTCCCTCATGGCGAATGGTTTTACCTATACAACGGACAGAAATATGGTGGCAATTCCGAAGTCATTCTCGACTGCCCTCTCCATAAGCTACCCGTCTTCGTTAAAGCTGGCGCGCTGATACCGATGCAGCCGTCCAGTTCAAACACTAAGGCAGTTATGGACGAACTTATACTTCACGTGTATACGGGTCAAAGTTCTTCTTTTGTTTTTTATGAAGATGACGGCTCGACGTTCGCCTACCAGAAAGGAGTTTTTGCAAAACGACTTATTCAATATAATGCAGAAAAACGCGAGGTCATATTTTCTCCCGTTGAAGGTAACTATACGTCTACCCGCAAATCTTTGAAGGTTGTCCTCCATGGAATGACTTCTCATTCCCACAGCGTGTTTGTCAACGGAATTCAAAACAATCTCAATGCAGACATAAACAGTTTCTTCGCCGCGTTGGAGAAGTTCGATCCTATCTATGACCCTGAACCTGCAGCCCGTGAAAATGTTTACACCGTAGAAACAGCATATACCTCCGACGAACTAGTCATTCATTGGTAACATTTGCCTTAGCTGAGTCACAATTCTGGCAATTATCAATTGTTTTCTTAAGTTTAATGGATGATTAATTCCAGGCTTGCACCACTATTGAAAAATTGTCATTCATGACTAAGAACATTTCACACGAAAAACCCAGGCTTACGCGCATGCAGATCTGGAACATGAGCGTGGGATTCCTGGGAATACAATTCGGGTTTGCTCTACAGAATGGAAATGCATCAAGGATATTGGGAATATTCGGGGCCGATGTCGAACACCTCTCCTGGTTTTGGCTTGCTGCACCTTTGACTGGAATGATCGTTCAACCTTTGATCGGACATTATAGCGATCGTACCTGGACATCGCTGGGAAGAAGGAGACCATACTTCCTTGCAGGAGCAATACTTGCCTCAATCGCACTTGTATTCATGCCGAATGCCGGATTGCTCGTTGGCCTTCTGCCACCCCTATACGCAGGCGCCGGAATACTTATGATTATGGATGCGTCGTTCAATGTATCAATGGAACCGTTCCGCGCACTTGTGGCCGACCTGCTACCTTCAGATCAACGAACACTTGGGTTTTCCATCCAAACCTTTCTGATTGGAATTGGTGCCGTAATAGGTTCGTTTTTGCCGTTGATTTTTGCTGAGATATTTGGTGTTCAAGAAGAAGCATCGGGCACGGTTCCGTTCAACGTAACACTGTCGTTCTACATCGGTGCAACGGTGTTTTTGATCGCCATTTTGTGGACGGTTATCACTACAAAGGAATATCCGCCAACGCATGACGGAGGCGAACAAACGCAATCTGGAAAAGGAATCTTGCAGATCTTTTCAGACTTCGCCGCGATGCCCAAGACGATGAAACAATTGGGCGTAGTTCAGTTCTTTTCGTGGTTCGCATTGTTCTCTATGTGGGTGTTTTCAACGCCCGCAATAACTACGCACGTTTATGGATTGAGTGTTGAGGACACTTCATCGATCACCTATCAAAAGGCAGGAAACTGGGTTGGGGGTTTATTTGGAATTTACAATGGTGTCTCCGCTGTGTATGCTTTGTTACTGCCATTCATTGCTTTGAAGATCGGTCGCAAACTTACTCACAGCGTCTCGCTGATTGCCGGCGGTATAGGTTTGATCTCTATCTATTTTATTCATAACCCGATGTTACTCATACTTCCAATGATCGGAGTAGGTATTGCCTGGGCCAGCATCCTAGCCATGCCCTACGCAATCTTGGCTGGCGCCATTCCGAGTCATAAGATGGGGATCTACATGGGAGTCTTTAACTTTTTCATAACCCTGCCGCAGATAGTAAACGGTGTAATTGGCGGGCCAATTGTTAAGCATTTGTATGGCTCCCAGGCAATATACAGTCTCGTAATGGCCGGGGTCTTCCTGCTAATAGCCGCGTTCTGCGTCCGCCTGGTCGACGACAAGGACGATGTCATTGCTGCGTAATTGCGTAACAGATGGCGCCAAGACAAGACCGATGTAATTTAATCGTCGTTTTTTCAATTTATTTTTTCTTGGCTTAAAGCTATCTTTCGGGAACAATTTTTTTGACCCCCTTCAAATCATCCAAACAATTATGAAATCGGGACACTCCTACATTGCACTTTCGCTGTTGTTTATTATTGCCTGCTCGTCTGGTAAGAAAGCATACGAACGGGGCGACTACTACGAGGCGGTGATGAAATCCGTCAATAGGTTAAGGCAAAATCCTGATCACGACAAGTCGCTCGAGGCACTTCGAAACGCTTATCCCCTGGCGGTAGATTACTTTGAGAACGAGGCAAAAAATGAAATTGCTTCCAACTCTGCATTTAAGTGGAAAAATGCTATCCAGTCCTACAACAGCATAAACGCTTTATATGAGGCTATACGCCAGTGCCCTGGTTGTAAACAAGCGGTGCCAAATCCAAAGAACTACTATGCCGAAATAGGGCCACTTAAGGAAAAGGCAGCTGAAGAAAGTTATAATGCAGGCATAGATGCATTGATGAAAGGAAACCGCAATGAAGCGAAACGCGCCTATTTTAATTTTGTAGATGCTCAAAATTTTGTGTCTGGTTATAAAGATGTTGTTGAATATCTGGGCAAAGCAAAATTCGAAGCAACCCTAAAGGTTATCGTCGAACAAATTCCTGTACCCGTACGCTACAATCTAAGTGGCGGCTTCTTTCAGGACAAAGTTGAAGAGTTTCTTCACGGCAATTATCCTGAAAACACATTCATTCAATTTTACACTCCGGAGGAAGCAAAACGAGTCGACCTCGCGCAGGCTGATCAGATCGTCAGGATCCAATTTGATGACTTCAGCGTCGGCAATTCTGTGATGAAAGAAAAGGAAGAGACTGTTACACGTGATAGTGTGAAGGTCGGAGAAGCAAAGGTCGATGGCAAAGTTGTTCCCGTATACAATACTGTAAAAGCGAAATATACAACCTACCGCAAGGAATTGATATCAAATGGCTTGTTAAGTATGGTTGTCGTCGATGCAAAAACCAATGGCGTGCTCACTCATCGCAAATTCAACGGTGAATATGTTTGGGTAAGTCAATGGGCAAGATTTAACGGTGATGACCGTGCATTGGACGACCAGCAACTGAAAATGTGCAAACTGCGTGAACAACAACCGCCAGTTCCGCAAGACTTGTTCCTTGAATTTACCAAGCCGATTTACAATCAGCTTGTAACGGGAATCAAGGGATTCTATCAGAACTACATGTAAGGATATCTTTGGTGCGCTTTTTTGAACTTAATTAATTCGTCATTTTGTTCAATAGCTGACACTTTGATAAATCCATTCCAACTAAATTACACGTATGTTGGAATATAAACCTTTTATGATACGAACGAGTATTAGTTTGTTGTCCATTGTACTACTGTGGACAACAACGTCATCTGCGCAGCAAAATAAACCATCTATGTCTGATCAAACGAAAACAGGACTGCAGCTTGCAACATTTGGCTCGGGATGCTTTTGGTGTACCGAAGCAATTTTCCAAAACGTCGAGGGAGTCGAAAAAGTCGAGTCCGGCTATTCGGGAGGAAAGGTGAAAAATCCGACTTATAAAGAAGTTTGCAGCGGCCTGACTGGCCATGCGGAAGTAACACAATTAACGTATGATCCAAAAAAAGTGAGTTTTGACGAGTTATTGGAGATATTCTGGAAGACTCACGATCCCACAACGTTGAACAGACAGGGAAACGATGAGGGAACGCAATATCGATCAGTCATATATTATCACAACGAGCAGCAAAAGAAACTTGCAGAAGATTACAAACAGAAACTTTCTGATGCAGGCGCTTTTGACAAACCTATCGTTACGGAGATCAGCCCCTACTCAATCTTTTATAAGGCTGAAGATTATCATCAGAATTATTATAATCTGAACGGCAACGCTCCATACTGTGCTTATATTATACAGCCGAAGCTGGAAAAGTTTAAAAAAGTGTTCAAGGATAAATTGAAAAATAATTGAAGATTTTTTATTGCTAGGCGAAACTTATGATGCTGAGTCGCGTTACTATGATTGAGTAGAGTAATTCTTCTCATAGGTTTAGGTTTAGGTAAACAAAAAAGCCCAGAGACGCTGGGCTTTTTTGCATTATACTCATTCAAATTTTATCTGAGAATCATACGGCTTGCTTCTTCGACTCTTCCTGATTGTCCTGATCGTCGTCTTTATACTCTTTCTCCAGCTTGTGCAATCGTTGATTTAACAAATCAATCCTAACAAGCAGATTCAACACCAATGCATCCTTGACTTTTTGGCTAGGGCTCGTATTCATCTCTTCTTTAAGCACCATATACATCGCCTCAAGCTGCTGAAAATCATGCGTAAAGCCATTGAGTCCTTCACTTTTCTGGAACTCGTCGATCATTTCAACTTTTTCAGAAATTTGCTGGATATAAAAGGCCTCAACGTCATCAAACTCCGACGAGACATTATCATTGGCGATCGAGGTTTCTGTATTTTTTGGAATCAGGAGATATCCGCAAAGCACCATAAAGATCACAGCGGCAGCCCTCCACAATACTAGAGAATTCCAAACGCCCGTACGCCCGAGACCCAACGATGCATTGATGTTCCTCCAAACTTTTTCGGACGGCTCTTTGTCATCAAATGCCGCGCGGTTCTCACGGATAAATTCTTCTAAACGATCTTTCATAACACCCAAGTTTAAAACCTATGATTTCTTCGTCAACAATTCTCTGAGTTTGGCCTTCGCACGGTTCAACTGTGATTTAGACGTCGATTCGGAAATTCCCATTATCTCGCCTATCTCCTGATGATCATATCCCTCCAGCAAATATAGCGAGAGCACGGTCCGATATCCATCAGGCAACTCTTCTATGCAACGCTTTACCCGATCAACCGTTAGCCCGTCGCCGTATTCTGTCGGCGTTTCTTCCTCGGCCACGTCCCATCTGTCATCGTCGGGTATGGGATCATGTTTCTTCCGACTTACAGCGTTAATAGCTTTATTGACTACAATACGCTTAAGCCAGGCTCCAAACGTCGCGTCACCCCTATAGCTGTCGATATTCCTGAAGGCATTAATAAACGCTTCCTGAAGAACATCCTCCGCTTCCTCTTCGCTGCGGGTAATCCTAAGGCCGACATTGTACATAGCTTTGGAGTACAGTTTGTACAGCCGGCGATGAGCCTCCTGATCGCCTGCCTTGCAGCGCGAAATGAGCTCATCATGCATGTTTAATACTCCATGGTCCAAGCTAATAACACGCTTTAAGTAAAGACAAGTTAGAAAGAAAAGGGTTGCATCACCCATTTCTGGTAGGTCCAAACCCGCCTCAGTTGCTGACTGCCAGCCCCTTTTCGCGGGCTATTTTCATCAGTAATGCCATGGCTTCTTCGCGGTCGTTTTTGATGTCTCCCTCCAGAATCGCCTCCTTGATCTGCTCCTTAATTTCGCCAATGACCCGTCCAGGTGGAATGTTGAAAATCCGCATGATCTCATCTCCCGAAACTGGCGGTTGAAAGTTCCGGAGATGATCTTTCTCCTCCACCTCGGCAATTTTCTGTTCAACCAGATCGAAGTTCTTCAGGAATTTATTGACCTTCTCAAAATTCTTCGACGTCACATCCGCGCGACAGAGAATCATCAGAGCATCAATGTCATCACCGGCATCAAAAAGGAGCCGCCGTATCGCGGAGTCCGTAACTTCTCTGGAAAGAGGTATCGGACGAAGATGTAATCGCACAAGATTCTGAACGAACGTCATCCTGTCGTTCATAGGAAGCTTCAACCTTTTGAATAAACCTGGAGTCATCCTGGCGCCCTTGTCCTCGTGTCCATGGAATGTCCAGCCATGTTCTTTATCATATCTTTTGGTTGCCGGTTTCGCAATGTCGTGTAGTATCGCAGCCCAACGCAACCAGAGATCATTTGAAACTTTCGCCACATTATCCAAAACCTGGAGTGTGTGAAAAAAATTATCCTTGTGGGCCCGATTTCCAACATATTCAACGCCGTGCAATGCGACTAATTCGGGAAAAAATTGATTGAGCAGGCCACAGTGAAAAAGAAGTTTAAAGCCATAAGATGGTGTTGGACTTAAAATGATTTTGTTCAACTCATCGGTGATGCGTTCCTGGGAAACGATCTTTAATCTTGGCCCGTGGTCTGTAAGGGCCTGAAAGGTGTCTGCTTCAATATCAAATCCCAACTGAGACGCAAAACGAATAGCACGCATCATTCGGAGCGGGTCATCGGAAAAAGTAATTGCTGGGTCAAGCGGCGTACGGATGATCTTCCTTTTCAGATCACCCTGGCCGTCGAATGGATCGACTAGCTCGCCGTAATTTTTTTTATTCAGGCTAATAGCCAGAGCGTTGATCGTAAAATCCCTTCTGCGCTGATCGTCTTCCAAAGTCCCGTCCTCCACGATGGGTTTTCGTGAATCGCTGCGATATGACTCCTTGCGGGCACCGACAAATTCAAGCTCTAAATCATTGAATCGTATCTGAGCGGTTCCAAAGTTTTTAAATACAGAAACGTTCACGTTTGGGCCCAGTGCCTTAGCGACTTGTTCGGCGAGTTGTATTCCACTGCCTACACACACAAAGTCAATGTCTTTTGAAGGGCGTTTCAACAATATATCACGTGTATACCCGCCCACCACGTAGGCCTCCCGGTTCAGTTGGTCAGCAGTGTCACCTACGATTTTGAATATCGGATGGGTCAGCGATTGCGATAAGTCCATTTCAAAAAATATTACCGCACAAAGTTAACCCATTCTGATAATTGGTTATGGCTAATTGACAGGACATTGTTGCCTTGCTTGGGAAATTGGAAATTGGACATTGAAGGTCGGGAACAAAAGAATGGACTGCAATCAGATCGCAAATTTCCAGTTCGGTAAATAGGTTTGCTGAATATCGAACGCCCAATGTCCAATTTCCAATGTCGAGAGTAACAGCGCTTTAACTTAACCAAATTACATTGACTGCAACCCTAATTCCAGAAGCCTTCTTTGCTGTTGAATGTTGGACAAGGGATCAAACGATACTTCTTTTTGATATCCTTCTGCGTGGACTTTGTATTGAATTCGTATATGACAGATACCTCATGAGAACCGCCGGACGAGGTCTGAAGTTCTGAGATAGTGAAATCATAACTGTAACCGATAGTCAACTGCTTGAAATAAAGGCCCAGATATAATATAAGTGCGTCCTGGTACACGCTATTGATCACAGTTTTTGTGAAGGGCTTACCGCGATACCATACCCCTACCGATATTGGATCTATATGGTAATTTAATCCGAGATCCAACTGCGTGAATCGGTTTCCCTGCATTCGATAAATAAACGACGGCGTAAGGTAAGATACCTTTGCCCTCGTTCTCAAACTTCCGCCAAGGCTCAGTCTAACTCCACCGTGCACAGCCGTCTTCATTCCAAGCCGGCTTGTTTCATTCAGGACAGAAAGATTTGGCTGATTCATATGCATGAATGAAGCGCCGACCCAAATACTCTTCGAATAAATAAGAAAACCCGAACCAAAATCAAAATAGCTTTGACGCCCCAACTTGTTGAGTTCGGGATCCAGTGAAAGACCATCATACTCAAGTCCATCTCCCATCACCAATTTTGTGCGGTCTAATCCATTTGTGCCATATCCAAACGATAGTCCTGGAGAAAATACGATCTTCTCTGTAAGCTTAACCTTATAAGAATACAGTAGGCTTGCAGTTGTAGTGCGCCAGCCTGCAGATCCCATCTTATCAGTCGTGAAAAGAAATCCAAAACCGCTGCGAAGTTCATTCACAAAAATATCATATGAAGCTGCATAGGTGGCAAATGCCTGAGGAAGGCCAGGCCACTGAATACGATGATTGAATACCAATCTCTGCTGAGGAGTGATGCCCGCAAAGCCTGGATTGACATAGAGAGGTGACTGATAATATTGCGAGAATTGTGGATCCTGACCCCACAGCGTGCTCGACGCTGCGATCAAAATCAGTAGTGGTAAAATTTTCTTCATCCTCAGTCCATTTAAAAAGTTAAGGCCGTCATCGAATTAAAGTTACATCCCCCACTTTCGTGGTCCGCTGGCCGTCTGAGAGCCGCAATACCAATTTATACACATATACTCCGGCTGGCATGAGCCTTCCATGGCGATCATATCCGTCCCAACCTATGTTCCTATCCTTGCTTTGAAAGATCAAATTACCCCATCGATCGAATATGTCCATCTCGAACTCCTCAACTCCACGGGCGATCGGCAAGAATACATCGTTAAATGTACCACTTCCTGGTACTCCACCAGTGGTACCACTTAAGCCAGGGGTAAATGCATTTGGTAACTTTATGAACCCTCCATCCATTGCATCTAACACGTGACGCACTGTATCGTAACAAGTGATATTTACATCTGGAGTATTAGGGTCACCATCAACATCCTTGAGACCGTAGTCAAATCCGGCTACTAAAGTAATGTTGTATTTGCCTTCGAGTTTGTAAAGGTGTGTTGGATTTACTTGCGTTGATGTGCTTCCATCGTCAAAGTCCCAGAAATAGGAGTTTGCGCGCTGCGATTGATTAAAAGTCTGGAGCTCGGTATCCGGCACGTAAAGCGGATTTGGCCTCATCTCAAAGAGTGCAGTAGGTACGTCGAACACTTCAATCCCTTTTATATTCGCGAGAGCCGTTTGGCCAGTTGCGTAAAAGCTCGCCGTGAGATATATGTCGTAAACACCGGGGCTGTGTATGCTGAACACAGGATTTCTCAACGTCGAAGTAGTGACGAGTCCACCCTGGTCGTACACTTCCCACAGGAATGTGTCTGCACCGGGAGAAAGGTTTTCAACAACAAGATCAACGGGGAAGCACGATGCATGAGGTGTCACTCTGAAATCGGCTCCCAGCATCGGCAACTCTATGTTGATTTTTTTAGTTGCAGCGCTTTGACAGGTTTTATTATCTATGTCGCGGGCTTCGATGTTAATAGCCTTAAGCGTTACATCTTTTATCCCTGCAGAGAAATAATCCACCGTGAAGGGAGCGATCCCTGTTCCATTTGGGATCGGCTCTCACATCACCAAAGTCCCATGTATACTCGAATGCTGTATCATCAAGAGGGAGCGAATTATTAGTAAAGGTGACCGTCGACACGCCACCGGCGAAAGGCGTCGGTGGATCGGGGTTGCTTAGAATCCCTGCTGCGATCCCACGATAAACTTTTACTTCCGTGCGGAATTCATCCGTACACCCTTCGTTATTGGAGGCCTCATACACTACCTCGTACATGATAGGGTTGTTTGTAGTGTTGTTTATCATGGTATAAGTGATATCCGGCACTGGGCCTGAGCGTATATCCTGCTGGTTGGTTGTTCCAACCACCTGATAATACCACTTACCAACATCCACACCTTTTGACTGGTCGGCAAAGCGTATGCTTTCGCCACTGCACAATATCGGATCACCGGGCAATATGTTCAGTACGATTGTAGGAAATACCTTGATCGGATGCGTTGCAGTCTTAGGCGTGCAAAGCGCGTTTTCAGCTTGCAGACGAACCGGATAAATCGTCTCGCTCTCAGTTGATCCTGAAGTGAACACGTGTGTAATGGTGTTTAAGCCAAGTGGCACGCCCCCTGGATTGATAACGTCTTGTTGTCCATCAGACCAGATCCAGGTGTATTTGACACCTACTTCTGCAACCCACTGGAACGTGAAGGTTCCACCCGAACATTGCTCGGTCGGAGCAAGCACGGTGAAATCAGGATTGATCTTAATTACATCCACGACTACTGACTGAGGAACGTTTTGAGCCAAACATCCATTGAGATCCTTCACTCTAAGCAGGGTATACGTAGTAGGATCCTGGAAATTACTAACCGGGATAGCAGTATTTTCTGTACCAATAAGATTCAGGAACGTTGTAGTTCCTGCTGAATAATCGTACTCAATCGGAGCAGTCCCGGCGCTAATGCCTAGCAGAAGCGTAAACGACTCACCTTGACAGACCTCAGAAGGAGCATTGAATGATGCCACCGGCAAAGGATTAATGGTCACTTGAACGATGTTGTTTTTTCCAAGAAGCTCGCAGGCAATACCAGTACGAGCAGAAACGCTTTCAACCAGCCTTCTGAAATAGGTAGTCTGAGCCAACACACCGGGATCAAAAGTCACAGCGGTTGCGCCTGGAATATCGATCCACTCTGCGTCATTCATGGACCCTGTCAATGACTGTTGCCATTGATACTCATAATTTCCAACGCCACCAAATGCCGGAACAAGCTGCTGGATTTCAGTCGGATTGTCTCCCACGCAAAGCGATTGGTTAATACCCACGAATCCTGGACTGAATGGCGGCGGATTGACGATGATAGCTGATGCAGGCAATGAAGGACATCCTTTTGCATCTACTACGACCGCTGTATAGTTGCCGAAGCCAAGGTTCAAAAACGTCGAAGCGTTCGTGGTCGTATTGTCAGTGTAAGGGTTACCTGGATCACTCGCTTTAGTCAGCGTTACAGTATAATCCGGCGGTGTATTTCCTCCCGAGAATGTTATGTCGATTTGACCATCGTTCGCATCGCGGCAGCTAAGGTTAAATCCATTGGCATCAGTTGCAACGGTCAGGCTGTTGATCTCAACTTGTGTGGGCTGAATCAGGTCGATTGGATTCGAGTCAACTTTACAATTATTTAAGTCGGTGACGCGGACGTTATATGTTCCAGCCCCAAGGTTGTCAAAAATACCATCGCCATTAGGGTCAGTGGTATTTGTTTGCAATAACAAGTATGAAGTGTAAGTGCCCGTACCTCCGGTTGCTAATGTGCTTATGATCCCATCGCTGCCAAGGAAGCAGCTAATCTCCTGATCAATATTTAAAGTAGCGCTCACTGGCGTTGGTTCAATAAGATCTATCGCCTCCGAAACAGTGCATCCTTTTATGTCCTGAACCTCAACAGTATGCGGGCCCGCCGCAAGCGAGCTAAAGGTGTATGTGATAACACCTGCATTGATAAATGGCCCGCCATCGATACGATAGGAATAGGCTGGCGTTCCTGTGGCCACATCAATTCTTATTTCTCCAGAGTTGTCGGCGTTACAACGCAGGTTAAATCCATTAAAATCACTTAGCGTACTAGTTATTGATATTCCAGGGTTAACAGTGTATTGCACAGGTACAACCAGCTTGCAGGTTGTTGGCAAGTATTCAACTTCAACGAAGACAGGTACGGCATCTGTCATAACGAACGCAGTCAGATTAGCGGGAGGAATCACCGTTGCAGGACCTAGTCTCGGATCGGTTTGATACCAAATTATCTGTGTATTCGGGTCCCCTGCATCAGGTGTAATGATCGGTTCCAATATCGCCAAGTCGGCTGTATATGTGTTACCGCCCGGTGCGTCAGAACAAACACTAAGATTCTGTGCATTTGCTACGGGTGATTTTAGTATAGTAACCACAAAAGTCTGAATCGGATTCACGCAACCACCTGGACCTTCTTCAGTAGGTGGGTTCTTTCCGGTTACTTCAAAGGTGACCGTTCCATCCACCGTAAGCGATGTGTTGGTAATGCTCATGCCTGCAATATTGCCGAGACCCGCAGCTGAAGTGTTGATGGTCACCCAGGGATCGTACGATTTCACCACCCATAAGAAATCTGCGTCTGCATTGTTTGGTGAAGTGAACGAAACGTTGAGGAGATCTCCATTACATATCGGTGCAACAACCACTGGATCCACATCTGTACGTGGATAAATCGTAACATCGATTGTGGTCGCGGGAATTCCAGCGCATCCCAGCAGCGTGCTATAAGGCAGGACTCTATACTTTACTACCTGATTCGATCCTGTTGTATTTACCCAGGCATTGTTGAAGAGAATATTGTCCAAGTAAAGCGTAGCGCTGTCCGCGGCAGGGATATTTGCAGCGACGAGCGGAGTCACCCCCGGAGGAACGGTTATCTTACTTATTAAAAAGCGATCCGCTGGGAATGTATTCGCAGCAGATATTAAAACAATTCCGGTTTGTTCCTCGCTACAGATGCTTCGGCTCAGGCCCGGGCTTAGCTGTGGCTCGGGATCTACTATTACTGTAATAACCTGAGGGGTACCCGCGCATTCTTTTGTCGTGATGGCATCGACGCTTATGGGGGTAACTGTATAATTAACAGAAAGTGGTACTGCAGTCAAGTTCTCAAAAACGTGCCCCTGAATTGCATTGGCTGCAACACCAGTTACAGGGAACGGGGGTCCTGATGGCGGTGTAACGAAGTTGAGACCGGCAGTGGTGATAACGGAAGTAATATCGTATTTGTCAATTGTAACCGGACTGCTTGCATGCTCCATAAAGATGACGCCTGTTGGCGAGTCGCTACATACATTTACATCGCTATCGAGAATAATCGGCTTGGGATTTACTTTCACCCAATACTGCGTGGTGTCGCTTACACAAATGCTGTTCACTTCCCGAACGGTAATAAATATTGGCTCATCGATGAAATTTACCAGGATCTGATCCGTGCCTTGTCCCAGGCTCACAAACGCGCCGCCTTCAAGGCGATCGGATTGTTTCCTTATTTCCCAGTTATAGTTCGACGTCGGAAAGTTTGTAGGATTTACTTCGTATGAAACACCTTCGTCATTTTCACAAACCACGTCATCTCCGACAATTATCGGAGCAATAGGTTGTGGACTAACGGTGATCGGCAATTGAATTACTGGAGAAGAACATCCATTAAGTTCTACCCTAACGCTAATGTTCTCAGGATTAGGTACCGGAATATTTGGAAACTGAAGAAGTACGAAAAAATCATCTTGTGTTCCTCCTCCAAATACCTTGAACTTGGTGGGCCCGGTAGGAATATTCCAATAGTACTTCGCCCCGGTCGTTGCGGCAACCTGATAAGTTTCCACCGGAAGCTCGTCGGGCGGAGTTGAGGGATCTCCTAAACAAACCTGGCTTCGTCCAAGTATCACGTTATTGGTTGGAAGAGGATTGACAGCGAGATTGAGCACTGCAATATCGAAACAACCAGGGCCGCTGCTATACGTGACTCTTGCATAGACAAGTTGTCCAGGTCCTACAATATTAAAAGGAAGTGTAATATTGCTGCCAGGAAGGTTAGCGACGGCGTCAGCCATGCTGCTGAACCAAGTTACTGTGTTGCTGACGTCAGTAACAGCATCTTTATAAGTAATGTCGTTTATAAGGTCAATGTTTGATGCAGTATTTGAACCTGGTGCGTCTTCGCATATCGCGACAGTCGCGTCCACTGCCGTAGGCAATGGACGGACATTGATCGTAACTATCGCATCGCTGGTACATCCGCTTGATATTTGTGTTATCCTGGCAACATAAACTTTTCCATCTGGAACGTTCAGGAATGTGATCGTTGGATCCGCAACAGGAACTCCAAGTGGTGGTGGAGCATTCTGATACCATTGAATAGTCCTGTCAGCTGCCACAATAGAGGTCACAGAATTCTCATAGTCCGCAAGTCTTACGCTTGTCGTTAACGGTGCCCCGGCTGGCGGCGATTCACATAGCAACAAATTGAGGTTAGTTGCGTTGGGAGCAACGACGCGATTGACTTGTACGTCGATGAAGTTAGTACAGTTATTTCCGCCAGCGCTGGTAAGAGTCCATCGAAGTGTAACGGAGCTCGGAGCCGCAGGAAGATTCCTTGCAAAAGTCAGGGGATCGGTCGGGTCATCGAATGTGATACCTCCAGGGCCGGTCCATAGTCCTGTGGCGGCGAATGGTATGGGTGACTCAGCATCCAGTTGAATAAAGTTTTCGCAAATGCTTCGCGGAGTTGTAGCTACCGGTACTGGTATACGATCGACATTGATCACTATTTCTTGTTCAGCATCAGCACAGGCACTCGTTGCAGAAGGAGCGGCTACAAGTTTTACTCGAATAGGAGTCCCATTGCTATAATCTGTCAGCGACGAGGTATATGTTGCTGTGACCGCATTACCGGCAACGGTGCTTGCACTTATTGTGCCAGTGCCATCGACATTCACCCAGGATCCTGTTACTGCGCCGCCGCCAAATGTACCGCCCAACGGAATTGCAGTACCAGCCGAGGCAAGACAAACACCGTTAATATCTATAGCTGTTGCGGTCGGGGCTTGATTGAATATAACGTCGATGTCATCAGAATCAGTAGGGCAGCCACCACTTGTAACGGTCCAACGAAGAGTATATGTGCCATAAACAAAACCAGGGCCGTCCAAGTTTACTGCTGTTGCTGGTGAAGTGGGATCGACAATAGTAATATTGGCGCATGTACCTGCGACGCAAGTCCAGAGTCCCGTTCCGGCTGTCAGAGCCACTGCTGCCATAGGAGCAGTTTCACCGCATACATTAACGTCAGCCATAGGCGCAATATTCGGCGACAATCCAAAGTCAATGACAACATCGTCCACAAACGTACAAGCACCACTTACCACCGTCCAACGCATAGTATAGGCGCCCGTATTGCCCGCGGTGATTGAAATAGGTGAGAATCGGTTGCCAGGGGTAAATGACGGGCTGGGTTTTCCAGCGGGAACGCTGCCTTGATACGTCCATGTTCCAGCGCCCGGCGCTGGGTCACTACCAGCAAGGGCGGTCGCTAATACATTACAAAGCAATTGATCGGGCCCGGCGCTGACGACAATTCCAGGGTTTGGCGACACAAATACAATTTCAGTAGTGCTAAAAACATCTGGACAACTTCCATTACCAACCCGTGCCCTGAAGGCGTAGGTCGTTCCAGCACCGCCTGCAGGAAGTACTCCCGGCGTGATTGTATTACCGGAAGCAGGACCACCATAGTTATTGAAAGCGCCAAAGTTAATGCTTACTTCCCATTGTTCGATTGTTCCGCGATGGCCAGACAAAGTAATTGGACCCACCGAAGTACCTTCGCAGACATCCGGAAAGTCATCCAAGGTTCCCCCGATCGCGGTGTTCCATATCCTTACGGTAAAATTTCGGTTGACACCACAATTAGGTGCCGTCGTATATCGCCTAGTAACCGAAATAGTCCTGTCAACAAAAAGTTCTCCTGGAGCAAATGTCACACTGGGAGTAAATTCTCCGGTTGTTGCTGTGGAACCCGTCACAGGGACGTCAGCAACGGGGTTGAAAGTATATTGAGTTGCGCCGCCTATGGTCGTCGTTGCAGGATTCGGCATTACAATGGTGAAAGCAGTATTATTACAAATTTCAGTCGGCGGTGGCGTTGTGGGAACCGGGACGGTTAACGCCTCCCTTATAGTACTTGTGATTTGAACTTTTTGGCTTTCGCAACTCAACACATTCGCCTGAATCGGCGGCGTATAGCTCACCCAAACTTTGTATGCCCCAGCCGTTGTATTATTTACATAGCCCGGGACTGAATTAATATTCAGCGTTGTTGACGCTCCGGATGTGATCAGCGTTCCTGGAGTGTCAGGACTTCCTGTTACGTTTCTATACCAGTTGACAGTAGCTCCTCCGGGAACGCCAGTTGCTGAAAAGGGAGACGGCGTCGTCCCGTTACAAACTGTTTGGTTAGATACCGTCGGCGCTGGGGGCTGGCCTACGACCTCTATCCTCGCTACCTCAGTAACAGGCATCTGTGTCGGAAACGGATTACAGGTATTCCAGTAATTCATTGTGATCTCGAAGAAATCACCGATCTGGGCAGTCGCGGGGACTGTGATTATTTGTGTAGTCGCAGTTGGGAACCCCGACGTCAGCGTCGGTTCTGCTGAAGGACCGTCCACGGCGCCATTGAAGGGGAATACCCGTGGTGCTCCGCCAATTTGGACCGTGCCGTTAACCGCCAGGGACGTTCCATAAATGAATTGTCTCCATCTGGACTTGTTATTAGGACCTAAAATCAAATCCGGCGGTACACAATTAAGTGTCGATCGATCGGTAAAGGTTACATTAGTTGCTACTCCAGCGCAGACGTAATAAGTGTTTACTCCGGTGATGGTTTCGACCAAGTTCAATATGCCAGTATTCTCGTCGTCGGTATTCCACCGAACAAACCTCGGTGGAGTACCAAGGGTGGCTGCACACGTCGCTCCATTCCATCTCAATCTTACATCTGGAATATATTCGCACTTCACTTGTGCTCCGTTAGGTGGAAATGTGTGAGTTACGGAAGCGAAGTACCGGTTAGCTGCTATTTTTACACCATTGACAACCTGAAGAACTGAGCCGTCGTCCCAATTAATTTCAAACTGAACCGTGCCACCTTCATCAATGTTACTGATGTCAATCTCCATCAGCGCAGGCTGGATGGGATTGTTCGCACAAACTGTTCCGTTGTCGCGGTTGGCAATCGATCCATTGAAGATACCGGTGCCATCCGCGCCGTCACAACCTTGCGCAAGAACCTGAGAAGGAAATAGAATACAGGAAACTACGAATAGAGAAAACCCAAAAAATATTGTACGTAAAAATGTAAGCATGCACCAAGGCGATTTTTAAAACCACGAATATCAGACGCAGAATCCAACAAAACTTTTAGCCTCAGCCCACCATAGACCTATCTGTATCCGCAAAAAAAATTATAAGTAACCCTCCGGTAAAGGTCGGAAAACCCTAAAGTAAGGCTAAATCTACTATTCCTTTGCTGGATTGGCAATACGGCAGATGAATGACCTGAACAATCTCCAAACTCTACCTTCCAGCTGACAAGATGAAGATCGAAAATTGAATTTATTCGTGGTGAGTTCTCCAATCCACCACAATCGAATGATCCGTAGTCCGCAGTGGCGAGTGGCCACACCGTAGAGGCAGTCAAACCTCGTCTTTTAAAATGACACGAATAAAAGCCCCGAACTTTAAACTTCAAGCCTTGAACTTTAAATCCAGAACCCTACCTTTGCCCCCGATTTTATCCAGGGCTGCCTTAATTTTAATATGTCTACAAAGTATATTTTCGTGACCGGTGGAGTGACTTCATCGTTGGGGAAGGGTATTATTGCAGCCTCGCTGGCGCAACTGCTTCAGGCTCGTGGCTTTAAAGTTACGATACAGAAGTTCGACCCTTACCTTAACATAGACCCTGGCACCCTTAACCCGTACGAACACGGCGAGTGCTATGTGACAGAAGACGGAGCAGAAACCGACCTTGATTTGGGCCATTACGAGCGCTTCCTGAACATTCGCACCTCGCAAGCGAACAATGTTACTACAGGAAGGATCTATAATAATGTCATAACGAAGGAAAGAAAAGGAGAATATCTGGGTAAAACGGTCCAGGTTATCCCGCATATCACAGATGAAATCAAGCGTAACATCTTCCTGCTCGGAGAAACCGGAGAATACGACTTCATTATAACCGAGATTGGTGGATGTGTGGGTGATATCGAGTCCCTTCCTTTTATTGAAACCGTAAGGCAGGTAAAGTGGGAACTTCCTCCGAGCAGCTCTATGGTCATTCACCTGACGCTGATCCCCTATTTGAAGGCTGCCAAAGAACTAAAAACAAAACCCACGCAGCACTCTGTTAAAGAGTTGCTGGAAGCTGGTATCCAACCCGACATCTTAGTTTGCCGGACCGAAATGCCACTTCCGATAGATATTCGAAAAAAACTTGCATTATTCTGCAATGTTCACCTCAATTCTGTAATTGAAGCTATGGATGCGGAGACTATTTATGATGTTCCCATCCTTATGAGAAAAGAAAAACTGGATGAACGAGTACTCGCTAAACTGAAAGTTCAGTCGAAGGAAGAACCTCATCTTGAAAATTGGAAGAATTTCCTTGGGAAGTTGAAAAATCCCGTCAATGAAGTCAATATCGCTTTGGTGGGTAAATACGTGTCATTACCTGACGCTTACAAATCCATCGCGGAAGCGTTCGTACACGCAGGAACGGAGCACGATTGTAAAGTGAATGTCAGATGGATCTCCTCGGAAGAGGTGACCAGGGAATCCGTGAGCGCGATTCTTGCTAACACGGACGGAGTGCTTGTCGCACCTGGTTTTGGAGAACGCGGACTCGAAGGTAAGATCGAGACTATTCGATTCGTGCGGGAGAATAAAATTCCATTCTTCGGCATTTGCCTAGGAATGCAATGTGCAGTCGTTGAATTCGCAAGAAATGTTCTCGGTCTGGAAGCAAGCTCAACGGAGCTGAATCCAAAGACCAAAAATCCGGTTATAGACATGATGGAAGAACAGAAGAGGATCACGAACAAGGGAGGAACGATGCGCCTGGGAGCGTACTATTGTAAACTGAAAAAAGGAAGCAAGACTTATCTTGCTTACGGAGAGAGCTTGATTCATGAAAGGCATCGTCACCGCTATGAATTCAACAACAAATACCTTGATCAAATGGAACATGCCGGACTGAAAGCCGTCGGCATTAACCCTGAATCGAACCTTGTTGAAGTCGTGGAGTTGAAAGACCATCCCTGGTACGTAGGTGTTCAATATCACCCTGAATTGAAAAGCACTGTACTTAATCCGCACCCCCTATTCGTCAAGTTTGTAGAAGCAGCTTTGGATCATAAGAAGTCGAGGATAAACAATTAGTAATTAAGTAATGGATCGTAACTCAGCAATAGGCCTAACACTCATAGCCGTTTTATTATTAGGATATTTTTATTGGTTTTCTCCTACGCCAGACCCGGCAGCGCAGAAACCTGTAACTCAATCCCAGGAAGTTCTACCGAAGGATACTGCTCCAGCTCCGGCAACTATTGCAGACGATAGTACACTCGCGGCAACATACGGATCATTGTCATCAGTTTTTAAGGGCGAAGAATCTCTAAAACAGATCGAAACTGAAGACCTGAAGATCAGTTTCAGCAGCAAGGGAGCAATCATCAAAGAACTCGAGCTCAAAAAGTTTAAGACTTATCGTCAGCGCGAACTGAAATTGGTGACACCAACTTCAAACGCATTCAACTTATTAGCTAACATACAAGGAAAGGAAGTTGATCTTTATAGCCTTTATTATCAGGTCGATCAAAGCAAGATCGGAGATACCACCGTACTTACATATTCCATTGCGTTGGAGAATGGAGGAAAAATTTCCCATCAATACAAGATCCCAAATAAAGGTTATTCGATCGGTTATACGATTAACAGCACTGGAGCTAATATCCTGGCCGGAGATCATCTGACTTTCACATGGGTGAATATTCTAAAGCCGATCGAAAAGGATCTCACAGACAGTCGCGAGCAATCTACAATCACTTACTATTCTTCAGAAGATGGGTTTGACGAACTAAACCAACGATCTACCGACAAGGAAACTGAAATGTTCGCCACTCCACTTCGATGGGTTACTGTAAAAGAAAAGTTCTTCCTTTCATCCATCATCGCGCACAATGATTTTTCAGGCGGAGAAGTTGAAACGTCTGTCAATACAAGTGATACCAGTGTTGTTAAGCGAGCGAACGTAAAGCTATTCATTCCCACCAAACAGATAACGGACGGAAAAGCACAGTTCAAGTTCTATTTCGGACCAAATGACTATCAACAGATCGGCAAGGTCGCTGAAAACTTCGCGAAGAATGTCTATTTAGGATTTCCTCCAGTCTATTGGATAAACAAGTTTGTAATCTTTCCTGTGTTTCATTTTCTCACACAGATCATTTCGAACTATGGTCTCATCATAGTCATCCTTGTGATCCTGCTTAAACTTGTATTGTTCCCATTGTCGTACAAGTCCTACTTGAGCATGGCGAAGATGAAGGTGCTGAAACCTGAGTTAGACGAAATCAAGGAACGCGTCGGCGAAGATATGACAAAGGTGCAGCAGGAACAGATGAAGCTGTATTCTCAGGTTGGCGTAAACCCAATCAGCGGCTGCATACCTGTGTTATTGCAAATGCCGATCCTTTTTGCAATGTTCTATCTCTTCCCGGCTAGTATTGAATTGAGGCAACAACATTTCCTCTGGGCCGAAGACCTGTCTACATATGATTCTCTTATCAGGCTACCGTTTGAAGTTCCATTCCTTGGAAGTCACTTGAGTCTTTTCACGCTGTTCATGACTATTTCAACCCTGATTTATACCTGGCAAAATAACCAGATATCATCGGTTCAGGGTCCCATGAAGTCAATGTCGTATATCATGCCCGTTATCTTTCTGTTTGTATTGAACAGGTTCTCAGCCGGTCTTACGTTTTACTATTTCGTGTCAAACCTCGTGACCTTTGCTCAGCAAGCCATCATCCGTCGCTTTGTTGACGAAGACAAGATTAAAGCGATCATGGAAGAGAACAAGAAAAAGAACGCTGTGAGCGGTGGAAAGAAGTCTAAGTTTATGAGTAAGCTGGAGGATGCAATGAGAGCCAGCGAAGATGCTCGCAAAAAAGCTGACGACGATCGCAAAAAGAAAAAGAATAAGTAAGGGCGTATTCATTGTTCTCTGTATAAGGAGTTTACAGCAATAATACCTGTGCAAATGGCCTATTGGTCAACATTGAACTGTTAGCCGATTGTGCAAGAATTGTGGATAATCTGTTTCACGCTGTTCCACGGCACCCTGCCTTTTACCCTATATTTGCAGCCCCCTCCCGATAGGGATTGGGGCTTTATTTTTTAAACGTCATTAGGCACTAATGGGAAAAATTATTGCAATTGCTAATCAAAAAGGTGGAGTAGGTAAAACAACGTCGGCTATAAACCTTGCCGCCAGTCTCGCGGTGTTGGAATGCAGGACACTACTTGTCGATGCCGATCCTCAGGCGAACTCAACATCAGGACTCGGAATAAACCCAAAAGATATACGCCAGGGTATTTACGAATGTATGGTTGACGGCGTTAATCCAAGAGATGCCATCGTTAAGAATGAGTTGAAATTCCTGGAGGTGCTACCCTCCCACATCGACCTAGTCGGGGCGGAAGTTGAAATGGTTAGCATTGAACGACGCGAGGAAAAGATGAGAGATTCATTAGTAAAAATCAAAGACGACTATGACTTTATAATAATAGACTGTTCACCTTCATTGGGTCTAATCACCATTAATGCACTAACAGCCGCTGATGCAGTGATCATACCCGTGCAGTGCGAATATTTTGCACTCGAAGGACTGGGCAAGCTTTTGAACACGATCAAGATCATTCAAACGCGGCTCAATCCCAAACTTGAAATAGAAGGCATATTATTAACGTTATATGATTCACGGACCAGTCTGGGGAACCAGGTTGTCGAAGAAGTTCGAACTCACTTTTCAAAAATGACGTTCAAAACTATTATCCCCAGAAATGTAAAGCTTAGCGAATCACCGAGTTTTGGTTTGCCTGTAATCGTTCATGATGCTGAAAGCAAAGGAGCAATCAGTTACCTGAACCTGGCGCATGAAGTATTGGCTAAAAATGGAATGTCGAAATGAGTAAAAAGAAAGCATTAGGCAGAGGACTTAGCGCCCTATTGAGCGACAGCCCTGCGGATGAAAAACTGGAAGTCGATAGTTATCCTATAAGTTCAACTGCCGCAAGCCATAAGACTCCAACGGCGGGCACTATGGAGATCCCCCTGGAAGAAATTGAGGTCAATCCATTCCAGCCGCGATCGCATTTTGATCAGGAAGCACTCCTCGAGCTTGCCGAATCTATCCAGGTACACGGCATAATACAACCGATCACAGTCAGGAGACTGACAGATCATCAATATCAGCTTATCTCTGGTGAACGACGTTACCAGGCCTCCAAACTTGCGGGTCTAAAAGCAATTCCTGTATACGTCCGATCTGCCAATGATCAGCAGATGCTGGAAATGGCGTTGATTGAAAACATTCAACGCGAAAACCTAAACGCCATTGAAATCGCGTTAAGCTATCAGCGGCTGATGTCCGAATGTAGTCTCAAACAAGAGGAGCTTGGAGAGAGAGTTGGTAAGAACCGCACAACAGTGACCAATTACCTTCGACTACTAAAACTTCCACCTGATATCCAGATTGCCGTTCGTGATAATAAACTTTCCATGGGTCACGCGAGGGCCATTATCAACGTGGAGAATCCGGACCAACAACTTTATATCTTCAAAAAGACCCTGAGTGAAGACCTTTCCGTTCGAAAGGTGGAAGAACTCGTACGCGACCTGGCACAGAAGAACGAAGCAAAAAAAGAAAGCCAGGCAACAGCAACATCACCCGCCTCCAGGGAAATTGCGCAGCTTCAAAGTCGACTTTCTTCACACTTTGGCACGCGTGTTGTCGTGAAAAGCGATGGTAAGAAGGGTGATATTAAAATTCCCTTTTTATCTGTAGAAGACCTAAACCGAATACTTGATATTTTGAAAATCTATTCGTAGGTCATGAAATTTTTCACACCTTCGTTGAATAATGAAAAGACTGTTTCTCGTGTTGTTTGCAATGGTGATTGTGCTAACCACATCTGGTCAGGATTCGGTCGCAGTCTCTACAGGTGATAGTTTGATCGTCGAAGGCCGTGACACGTTGGCGTTGGAGTCTTATGCAACCCGCTTTGATCCAAGGAAAGCACTGCTTTATGCAGCCGTCATTCCAGGTCTTGGCCAGATCTATACCAAAAAATACTGGAAGCTTCCACTTGTTTACGGTGGCATGATCGTCCTTGGATACGCTATAAATTTCTATCAAGACGGATATACAACCTATAAAGCCAAGCTATACTGGAACCTGGAAAATGGATATGAGGCAGATGATGCCGTCGCGCCAGATGATAGTTATACAACAGCCAACTACCGGCATATCGTTGACGAGTATAAACGTGAACGCGATTTTATGATTATTCTTATGGGCGGTATGTATTTACTACAGATGATCGACGCCCATGTAGACGCACACTTAAAAGAATTCGATCTTAATCCAAAGCTACAATTGTCTGTAAGACCCACCGCAGAACAGAATGACCTCATCGGACGACAGTCAGGTGTTTCGCTGATCCTGAAATTTTAAGTTACAAGGGAAGTTTTCAAACTCAGTTTAAAAAATGCATTTTTGGTTTTGTTGAACACAGAAATGTACCTTGTTTGGCTTTAACATTAAATCCTCTGGAACATGAACATTATTTTGCTTGGCTATGGAAAAATGGGGAGAACGATTGAGAAAATTGCCATCAACCGTGGGCATGAGATCAGTGCACGCATCGATGTCGATAACCAGAGTGACTTAGACGATGCTGAAGGTGATATTGCTATAGAGTTCTCGCACCCCGACGCTGCATTCAACAACATCACCAGATGCCTGGTGCGCAAACTTCCTATCGTATGTGGTACTACAGGATGGCTTAACCGGAGATCTGAAATTGAAGACCTGTGCAAGCAGGTTAACGGGACTTTTTTTTATGCTTCCAATTATAGCTTGGGTGTTAACCTGTTTTTTAAGTTAAACGAATACCTCGCCAAAATGATGAATGGCTTTCCAGAGTATGATATCATGTTGGATGAAATTCATCATATGGAAAAGAAAGATGCGCCCAGCGGTACCGCTATTTCCCTTGCTGAAGATATCCTGAAGAACGTTTCGCGAAAAAAATCCTGGGTGAGCAAGAAAGCGACTAAGCCGGAGGAACTGTACATCGGATCATTCCGTATCGACCAGGTCCCTGGAACCCACGTCGTCAAATACGAGTCCCCTATCGACGATATTGAAATAAAGCACACAGCCCATTCCCGGGAGGGTTTTGCTATTGGGGCTGTCCTGGTTGCCGAATGGGCGCAAAACAAGACGGGGATACTCTCCATGGACGATTTCCTCAAATTCTAGCGTAAGTTCTTTTTAAACCCTCTAAATGCCCCTTCAGGGGACTTACTCCTCAATCTTTCATTGCTCATTGCTCCTTGCTCACTGTTCATTGTTCATTATTTTCCCTTTATTTGCACCGTTTTTTGTATAGAATTAATAGTTATGAATTG
>Ga0193738_1000291_pt1 | contig 31345 bp, 22 predicted proteins | sample L2a1metaG_FD_144927 | JGI IMG/M metagenome (GOLD analysis project Ga0193738, IMG submission 144927) | Soil microbial communities from a riparian zone of the East river system, Colorado, United States - L2a1 | ecosystem: Environmental > Terrestrial > Soil > Riparian zone | place: USA: East River... | reverse complement strand
GTAGCCTTAGTTTTCATATCGCGTTTGATGTTGCTCAGATGACACGCGGTGCATCTACATCATCTTGTCAAGTGTGTAATAACTATTGAACTCGTGAAAAAGACCCTCTCATATTCCCTGATGGTCGTCGTCTTAATCGGAGCATTAATACGATGCGACACATTGAATGTTGACCCTGGTGCAATCCTCGATGACGATGAAACCATTACAGACGATGAAAGACTCGCTGTGCTTGAGGCCTGCCATGAAAAGGCCATGGAACTTAATAATTTGAAGGAAGAGGAAGACAAAATTGAGTTTTTGGTCTGGCTCTATGGACAACCTGAGTTTTCCGATGCAGGTTTTGCGGGAGCGGATTTATTTGCAGTCTTTAAAGACGAGCGCATCGCATTTTTTGTTAACACCCCGCTGACTGACGAAACAGGCGGACGACTTCCATCTGGTGGTCGCGTGATCACAAACACTGAATCAAGTAGCGCAGGCCGAACAGAGGACCTGCCAAAGGACAAAAAAGTAAGTCTGTTCAATGGAATGGGAAAGTATTTTGATGACAACACCTTAGCTATTCAAACTATTTTCACTGCATCGAAAACGAAATACCAGGTTGAAAGAAAAGCGGCATCAATTCAAAATCTCAAGGCCGTATCCGGAGATGCCGTATTTTACATTTTCACGCATGGTGGTGGCGGCGCTATTCCATTGCCAAACAAAAAAGATTCACTCTACATTATGAGCCTATGGACAACGGATGCGGTAGACAGAGCAGGCGAAGGTGCTTATAAAGACTACCTTTTAAAGAAAGAAGTTGCTTATATGCGATCAACTTATGATAGTGAAGTTCCGGTATGGCATTATGGGATCACCAGTGAATTCATCAAAGCGCACATGTCCTTCGGCGAAAACTGTATTATTTATGTCGATGCCTGCAATAGTTTCAGGGAAAATCAAGCGGCGGAAGATTACAGGGCAGTAGTGATGGGAAAGGCAGTGGGTGGTGGGGCTACTTATGTTGGATGGACCATGGAGACGAATGCCCTTTTTGCACCAAGAGCATCACAATTCATCTTCGACCGGCTCCTGGGCACGAACTCAACCGGGTCTGGGGTCATTCCAAAGGAGAATCCAATTCAACGCCCTTTTGACCTTGCTCCCATCTTCGAAGATCTCACGAGGAACGGTTTCGATAAATGTGCAAATGGTGCAACATTGTCGTATACCACATTGAACCCTGATGAGATCCTCTTAACACCGACGATTGAATCCATGGAGGTCGATGAATATACCAGTACATTATACCTACACGGACTGTTCGGACATCACGAGGGATTGGTCAGCATAAATGGAACAAGCGCAGGTGTTACTTCGTGGTCTCCTAACTTTATTTCCTGCATAATTCCGCAGACCGGAAGCGGATCGGTTGGAGATGTTATCGTCGAGTCACCGCAAGGACATAAGAGTAATCCTGTTCCTTTGACCGAGTGGCTGATCAAGGTGAATTATTCATCCGATGACAATCACGTTAAGATGGAGGGAGTCTGTACACTGCGACTTCGAGGCGATGTTCATCCCACCAGAACCAAACCCCATGAAACACCAAAACGTCCCGGTGATCCCGACTACGCTCTGGGAGGTCCTTTTAATATGAAGGGCTCTTCTGCCACGTATACAATCAGCGGCCAAAAATTCGAAACCTGTACCCTGGACGGCTGTGTGAATAAGTTCACGGAAACGATAACTCCAAAATCCGGAAGAGTTGACTTTGCAATACCACCTGCCGTCGGTCCATCAGTAGTCGCCAGTTATGTCTGGGGACCAGAACGGAAATACATCATCATAGATGCTATTGCCATAAGCCATCCCGACACGGAATCATCCTATGTGGCGAGTTTAAAATGTCCAAACGAAGCGGAAAGGGTCTCAGAATTTGATAGTCCGTTTGGATCGGCCTTCGTGCATCCGATAACCGCGGAGTCAAATGCCGATTTTAAGCTCGAGATCGCCGAGAACTATAATATCCGCCCGGGAAGTCTCACTAAAAGCCGCGCCAAGCCATGGAGCCTGTGTAATGGCAATGGGAAATATACAATAGTTGCGCAATGGCAGGTTGTCACACCGAACTTTGCACCTACATCTGAGACGCCGGCAAGGAAGGCTGTCTCAACGCCTACCGATGATTGAACGGGCACGAAGGTCCGTCGCGGTCACTACCATGCCGTTCTTTATTTAAGGATATACTTTTTGTGAATTCTCTCAATCCGGATTAGGAACCTTAGGTAAGATAGGATCTTTCGCTTCTTCCTTAGGATTCAATAATAAATAGGCAACGCCTCCAACCACGATCAACGGTACGCCCACCTGCAAAACAATAGGCATCTTACGTCGGATATAAAAGTTTTCACTCTTAATAGGCTGTTCTTCTGAGCTCAACTTGGTCAGCTGGAAGTAGTATCTGTTGCGCTTACCTGGCTTTACCTTTTTGTCGATTTCAAATTTTATCTTGTTATCATTCACAAAGCTGCTGTCTACTATTCTTACTAAAACGGGCTTACCTGCGACGTCTTTGTATATATCAAGGCGTAGGCGCTCGAAGATCTCTCCTCCATTCCATGCGAGCGTATGTTCCATCGCGCGCCGGTAGGTAGAATCCTTCCTTACGTTCGAAACAACAATTGGTGCGGTTTTTTCCACAACCTTAATCTGCTTGAATGTCTGTTCATTGTTTTCGTAAAGGAATATGGAGTAGATCTTACTTTCAGGAACTCCGGTTGACTTTATCGTGACCTGGACATAGAAGTCTATTTTCTCCTGTGCTTTGTTTGGTTTCTTTTCATCCTTGTACGTATAAGTGCCATCAATACTTCGGTCCGCCGTTACCTTTACAAAGAGTCGGTTGCGTTTTTCATCAATAAACACCTTGCTGGCCACGAAGTTTGTGTAAACCAGTTTCACCCCTTCGAGGTAACGTGAACTGATATCGTCAAGGTAAGTAGTAAGGCGGTCGATGTTTTCCCGCAGCGTTTTCGGCCGGTCTGCGATTGGGATCAAGTCGTTGAACACATTAACGCTATCACGTTGTACTGATTTCAACAGCTCGGCTTTATAGAGGGCTATCAGATCTTTGTCAACTTCCTGGGCAAGCAGTTCCATGTACTTGGCGTAATCTGAAACCGTTTGCTTAGCAGATTCGATGATCACTTTTTCATTCGTGCGGCTTATGGTTTGCTGGCATAACGCCGCGGGTGCACACATGATAACAAGTATCAACACCATGAAATAAGATCTCATGTGCTGCAAGTGAATTTTTTTGTTCTGCGTGCTCATGGAGTTATCACTAGTTTCTTAAAGTACGACTTAACCGATGATCCAGGCTCCGAGGCCTGTAATCGATAGATGACCACGCCGGATGTGACCTCCCCTCCTGTTGTTCCTTTTCCATCCCATTCAAATTCATAGAAGCCAGGGACGAGGTTGGCATTTACCAGCGTTTGTATTTCTTGTCCTTGCAGGGTATATATTCCAAGGCGTACATGAGTTTTATCCTTTGTCACTGTAAAGGGAATTTTCGTTGAAGAACTCATGGGGTTCGGATAAGCGTCCGACAAAACAACACCTGAAGGTTTCGCGATGTCTTCGATATAAGATTTATCACCGTAGTGAATTTTGAAACTATAACCCTCGCGGTAAGTAAATGTATAGTGATTTTCTATTCGCATATCGATGAGCCGTTGCGCCACGTTGTCCTGCAAATACAGCTCGCGGTCGTTCTCACCGAATGATGTGTTGTCCCATGTAAGCGTGACTTCTTTTAAATCAGTTGTGTTCATTACTTCAACATCCCAGGTATATCGTTCATCTGTTCCAACTATTGAAGTTGAAAGTGAATGAGGGAATGAAAGATCTAAGGATTGAACGAATGCGGGAAGCTTGTGCTCATCTTTTTCATCTACGCCGTCGTTTGCTTGCGGATGCATTCCAAAAGAGCTGATCATATTTTTCAATTGCCCAGCAGAAAGGTCGAGTGCGATACGCCATTCTTTTTCATCGAGCTTGCTGGCAAATTGTCTTGATTCTTCCTTTTTGCGACCACTGTTTATCGCGGGGTTCTTCTTGAAAGGTATTTTGAGAGTCACCTCGTTCTCGCTGTGTACAAACCCTCCGCGGTAACGGTCAATAGTCGGCGGTGTCTGAAATGATCCGCTTGTAAATGTTTTAAATGGCTCGACACCGGTAGGATTACCGCTCTCCGTCATGATTTCATCCCAGCTTACATTGAAGTCATATGGATTGCCGATCTGGTTCCAGCCCGGATGTAGAGTAATCTCAAATGGGCCGAAGTTGTGATGCAACGTTTTGCCTATATCAAATGTGATTTCGTGCTCTTTGCGACTGATCAACCAATAACCCTTACCGGGATCTATGTCGTCGAGACCTTCCAGGTACTCCAAATAGCCGACACTTCCTGCTCCCTCATTTTTGTAGTGAATAATGCGCCACTTGGTAGGATCGTATCCATATTCATCAAACATGCTTTTGAATACCGAGTTGATCTTGTTATTAGGGGACAAGTCATAAGGAATTGAAATGATATTGTAATCCTCTATGTTTCCGCCAAAGCGAAGGTCCGGAATGGGAGTGGTAGCGCCAGAACCAATGTTATCTTGAAACACTTTAAAAGTCTGACTGCGCTTAACTAAGCCTGATTTATCAAAGACTTCATAATATGCTTCCAGACCAACAGCGTCGTCGGGAAAATCTGCTTCACCCACAGTGTGCTTTATTTCATTGTCGTTATGCGACAATACGTGCGATGCCCATGCTGTCTCTCCGCCCGATATTCCTTTTGTCCAGAATTTGATTTCGTCAACGGTCTCGTGATTGTAAACTTCTAGTTCCAAATCTAAAAAGTCATCATCCCTGCTTGAGTTGAACCTGAAATACGTATCGTCAGGTTTTGATCTTACTTCTGCTCCTACCACAAACTTGTCCCTGAGGAGAGTGGCGTCGCCATTAGAGGTAACCACTGTAACGTTATGGTCCCCCTCAATCCCCAGAGGAATTTGAACTTGCAATTTAATCTGGCTCGCGGCCTTTATGCTGGAGGGATCTACAAGCAAATCTCCAATTTTCACCGACACATCTCCTGTTTGGAAGCTCAGGTTCACTCCATTAATGTCCATCAAACGGCCGGAAATGAGTGCCTCATCGCCATCCACAGAAACAACTGAATTAATCGTTGGAATTCTTATAACATCAAACTGCTGCTGTTGATAAACATTCGAGATGTCCTGTATGACAAGTACGACATCCTGTTTACCGCGTACGGCGTTCTGAGGGACCATCACTTTTATTTCCGTGATACCGTTGCTAACGATATCGTCAAGTGATGCAACAGCTTCCCCAAATTTCACAAGGAATTCAGTCTCATTTGCGGGAAAATTTGTTCCCGTTATCGTCACAAGATCGCCGGGACCACCGTCAATAGGCACAACGGACGAGATACCGGTATCCGTAATATTCTCAAAAAGAATCGTCGCGTTGCTTTGCTGACCATCAAAGCTTACAACGACCGGAATTTTATCACGCGTGAGACCAGTGGGAACTGTGACCTGCAGCTTAGTACGATCCCAAAGCAATGTATCAACCTTGGCCTTGATAGATCCAAAGTAAACAGCGTTCAAATAAGGTGTCTTTCCAAAATTGCTTCCGGTGATAACGATCTTCTCGCCCGCATAGGCCTTTGATTTTGAGAGAGATGTTACAACGGGATCGGGATCATCTGGAATATCAATTATACTTGTCGTTCCATTTCCATCCTTTTGAAATCCAAGAATGAAGTGATTTCTCTTCTTTGCAAAACTTGCCGCGGGGGTTTCTGATAGTCCCGGTTTGATCTCAAATTCGTCAACCGTAACCGTTACTTTGTCAAGGGGGTTGATGCGATGACCGTACACCTTCCCTGCGTTGGTATTATGCCACGTTACAAGAAACTCATTTCGATCATAGTTAAATGCAAGATTCGGGTTCAGCGCGCCACCCTGACCTCCCTGTTGTTGCGTCTTGCTTATCGTGGATGGAAACTGATATTTTGTTAGTGAGCCATTCGGTTCAAAAGTAAGTATCGCTGCCGCAATGTCCCTTGACTCCACCAAGCCATCCTGCGGCAATACACTTAGTTGATGTTGAAAGTGCGCATTCCATATCACAGCGAAATTCTTAAGATAGGGATTATAAACAATGTGAGGAGCGCTTGCATACGCGTCATCCTGGTTGGGAAGCTTTACAGCGGCAATCGAATCCTTTGTTGACAATAAGTTTTGATCCAGCACGCGGAAAAACATTCTACCATACGACGATACATCCTCCGCTCTTTTCTTCTCGTACGTGTATGCCACAACAGATTTCCCAGCCTTCGGGTCTGAGTCGATTGAGATATCCAGGAAACTACGCGCGCCTAGAGTCCAGCCCGCGAGGTAGGTCCAAGCGATGTTGCGAATGGGATCGGGTTTGTTAACATTTGCCTGTAGCCGGGTGCGTCTCGCGCTCATACCTCCGTTTTCGCCAGTAAACACCCAGGCAAGGTCAAACGCATTTCGCGCCGGATTGTATCGGACGTCGTGACTCTGTATATACACGTATGTTGGAGCCGGGTCGCCGGGAAATATCTTTTCACAACCTCGCCATTCGTTTGCTTGCGGAACAGTAAGGTCGCTTTTAATAAACTTACCCCACAGCCTTTCCGTGAATGTAAGGGAGTCGGCAATCCAGGTAACGAGATAGGTACCCGCGGAATCGACTGCCACTTTCGGAGCCTTACAAATCGTGGTGAATTGGTTTAGTTTCTGAAGCGCCGACTTGCGTTCACCAAATTTACCGTCAAGCAAAACAGCGTAAACGTTACCACCTTGTAGACCTACAAGAATATACTGATCGTTCTTTTGATCGTAACTCATGGATTGATTCGTGAGACCCGAAGAATGATTTACTTCACTATTCCCCCCTGTAAATTCAAAATGTTTTTCAGCGGAAAATGCAGAGTAATTTCCTGCCGCATCCCGCGATTGAACTGCCCAATCATACGATCCATTATTTGCTAATTCAGGAATGTAAAATCGGTTGGCTTCAGCCGATCCCTTTATATTATGAACACGAGGTTTGCCAGACTTCGTCGCATAAGGTGAAACCAGCGTATCAAGACCTTGTCTCAGGTAAAAATTATAAGTTATACCTCCATTCGGAGTTGTTGCGTCGGTGGATTTGTTCCACGACAATGTCACAGCCGGCCCTTGAATCGACTCACTTAGTCCCGCTGGCACCGTCGGTTTAGCATTTGCACCAACGAGATTCCGAAGTGATTTTGCGTACCGTACACTTTCGCTAGTTGATGTATTTACGTAGCCCCCTGTTGTAATAATGTCCAGTCGCTGATCACCATTAAAATCCCCAATGATATATCCTCCCACGGAATGGAACCTGGAGTTTGGCGGGAGATCTATCGTCGTTTCCTTCCGACTCTTGACTTCTTTGAAGCGAAGAAGATACTGACTATAATTTCCATTCGGCACATGGATCGTTTCTACATCTCCGTTATTGTCAAAATCTCCTGCACCAATTGGAAATATCGGCCCCACAAAATCATCAACCGATTCCACCTCGACTCTCGAAAAGATATTCTGCTGATTAAAGTAAGTCACGACCAGAAAGGACTCGGTGCCACGTGCACGGCTATCTTCTGCACGCAAAAAGTCGCGGTCTCCATCGCCGTCAAGATCGATTGCAGTTATTCTTCCGCGGTTGTAATAACCATAGGCCGTTGGGAATAGATGATGCGTTGCAAGAAACTCATGGCCGTAATTAGAATAAATTCCATCTCCAATTACATCAAGGTCACCATCTAGGTCATAGTCAGCCAATGCCGAATTCTCACTGAATACATTTGGCATCTCGCGGCTAAAGGTTGATGCACCTGTTCTTGTAAGCAGGAAGGATTCCAGGGATTTTGTCACCAATAAATCCTGATCGCCATCAGCATCCACATCACCCCAATCCAGATTAGTAGCGAGATCGGAGGAGATGGGAATTTGTGTGGTGAAGGTTCCCGCATTGTTGATAAAGGCGGTAAGAAAATTCTGGGCACCATCAAAGCCTGATGCAATGATATCCAGCTTTCCGTCATTGTTAAGATCAGCCCAAATGCAATCACCCGATACGTTGGCAATTACTATACCGGTGGTTGTAAAAGAAATGGACGCCGCGGTCGACGTATTTCGCAGGACTTCGGCTTTCCAGTTCCCTCCATCATTCCACCTCACAAGCAAATCAAGGTCACCATCGCCATCATAGTCGCCGCCATCAATCGCCGACGCGTTTACTAACGCAGCCTGCAGAAGGTCTGTGATGGAAAATGACTGAGCAGATAAAAAGGAAATCTTACCTACGAAAATGCATAGGCAAAGGCACAAGAAAAGAAGGCGGCTATTCATGGAAATGCTTGTCAACCTAGCCTCATGCCCTTTCAACAACGCTTTAGAAAATGACTCAGCTTCGACAAGCGATCAGATAATGAAAACCAACCAGACAAAAGCCAAACAGACTAAAGTAATACTACCTCACCGGCATCCAAGTTTAGGTAATTTCGAAAATAGTATAAATATGTTGTTCCACCAATCAATCAGCATAAAGTTCTTTCAGATACTGCACTTTTTGTTGATTGTTGGCCGGTTGAAGCAGGCCCAAAAGCCACCCCGAATTTTTTGATTCGCGGTTTACATAATTGACGGTCATAATCCATCCATCCAACTGAAGAAAATGATACGTGATTTTGCCTATTGCTTCGATTTTTACCCGACCCTCCACGAGCTGGTTCAATGTCTTGGATGGCGCACCCACCAGCTTTGCAACCTTGTCATTTGTCCATGATGGGTCGTTTAGTGATAGCCGGACGCCCATAAAATCTGTTCCATTAGTCGACGGGGGAAAGTATAATTCGTTGCCCCGAAACCGCTCATCTATCTGCAGGTCACTAGAGTGAAAGGATTTAATCACCCATGCCTGTACACCCTGACCAAGGTTAACCACCTGCATAACGCAACTCAATTTTTTAGACTGGCCGCCCGACTGTACACTCATGTTCAATTCGGCATACCAAAACAGATCCTCAAATCGGATAAATTTTGGCTGATAAGGACTATTGATCTCTCGGAAGAATGTATTAATCTTTTGCTTGACGGCTGCGTCTTTTCGGTCGACCTTACCCAGATCAAATAACGAAAAGAGCTTATAGTCACGTTCCTTCATGAACGCCAGGCATTCAGCAGTATCCTTTGGGTTGGCTGCATGAACACTTCCGCTTCCTTCTGGTTGGTTGTTGAAGCGGTCAATAAAAAATTCAATGTTCTTAACCCGATACTCCCAGTTCTCCGCACGATTCTCCCAGTCATATACGAGCTGTGCGGATACTTCAGGTACGAAGATTCCGTAAACAATGCATATAGACAAGAGGTAGCGCACAACCATTATTGCGTAGCACGTGTCTCCTTCACGTTGATATTACCGAGCTTGGCCGGATAAAGTACCACCATTTTATCGCCTACTAATGTTGTGTCAGGCTTGATAGTTATGTCGATTGCTTTCTCCGTTACATCGGTATAGTCGGGTACCTCGCTTGACTCTTTATAATAGATCTTAGTGTCCTGAAAGATATATGCCGTTGCATAATACTTGTTGTCAGGACCAAGTCGTACATCCGTAAGCTGCGTTACCTTATAAAAAGTGATCACTACCTTGTCTGCCTTGATAGCGTATAGGCGGTCAAAATAAGTACGAACAGGACGGTCGATGACTGTTTCTTTACCATTAACCAAAGATGATATCTGCACAATCCTATTTTCATCTTCGAACAATTCAACGGCCTGGCTGATGGAACTTTTACGAAGATTATCATCCATCGCTTTGTTAGCAATCAGCGTAATATAATGTTCAAGGCGTTTGACCTTGTTCAGAACAGATTTTTTGAAATAATCCTTAAGTTCATCTGTTAGCGCTTCCTGAGCATATAATTGCGGACCGAGAAACAGCATCAGGAAAAGGGCAAGCAGACGGATTTTTAAAGCGTTCATCATTTATTCGAGTTCTATAGAAAGTTCTACGATTTTCCCGGAATCACTTGTTTCCATGGCGACCACTTTAACACTTGATTCGGGCAAAGTCACCAGGCGGTCCAGCAATTTGGTTGCTGTAAGCCTTTCATCAATACGATTTCCAATCATAATATAGGTGGTTGCATACGGAACCACAAAATAGCCAAGCAGTTGTTTCTGTTTCAATTGCCGGTCCTTGAACGGAATGGTAGCATTTGTCAGACTCATAAGTTCCTGGGATAGTATCTCTTCAGTAACGACCTTACGTGTTGACGGCGGAGTTACCGGAGGTTTCACTTTTGTTTCAACGGGTTTCGTCTCGGGTTGTGTCGCCGTAGAACTTGTCTGAGTGACCACTGGTGCGGTAGCCGGTGGAAAGAAATAAAAGTCACCTATTATATTAGAGGCATCCCATGTGTATTGTTTTTCCTCCGAAAGTTTCAACACATTTCGCCTTACCTCTTTGAACACTTGCTCGATGAGCAGACCGGGAATCTCAATTGCTTTGAGTAATTCCTGTGTATATAAACCGTTCTTTCCCGTTCCATCGGAGGCAACGGAACCAGGCGCCGTGGCGTAAGCAACGAATGAGCCGTACGCTCTTTTAATTTCTCCCAAACCGGTGCCCATCGATCGGGTAGCCGATGGAAAAGGATTGTTCCGACAGGCATCAAGAATAATGATGTTCATCCTTGAATTCGTTCTTTCCATGTTTGACAATACCATACGCTGCACGGGAAAGCACATCCTCACGATGTCGTCTTCATACTGTACTTTTGCGTCAAGTGGTACGAGATAATTTTCGTCCTGGAATTGAAGGCCATGACCGGCATAATAAAATAATCCGATCACTTTATCTTTTGGGCCGCTGCTAAGCTTATCGTGAAACCGTCTCACGGCTTCGCGGAGTTGCATATACGTAGCATTTGTCACGAGGTCAACGTCAAAATTTGCTCTATTCAGTTCGCCCGCCATTGCTGTAGCGTCATTAACCGGATTGAGGAGCAGGCCGATTTCTTTTGGATAGTCGCCATTGCCAATTACCAGCGCATAACGAAGCTCGTCTTGAGCCGTGACGTTGATTGCCAGGAGTAGGTTCAGAGTAATAATAAAAAGAGAGAGAAGACGCACCGTTAATTGTTAATTGTTAATCGTTAATTGTTAATTGTTAATCGGGAGAGTGGGTGTGGGTGTGGGTAAGTCGATGGTTTGCTGGTCGATGGTAAATGCAATAGTTCTAATGTCCCCTGGACCATCCATCTATTGACTAGCTAACTATCGACTATGGACCATGGACTATCTAACTATCGACTATCATCAAAATTTAAAATAGAATTCACCAATAATATTAGAGCTATCCCATGTATTCTGTTTGCTGGCTGACAACCTCAACACACTTTGCCGGACTTCTTTAAACACTTGTTCGATGGTTAATCCAGGTTTGCGCATGGCCTTAAGAAGCTCCTGGGTGTACAGTCCGTTTCTGCCGGTGCCATCGGAAGCTACAGAACCCGGAGCAGTTGCGTAAGCTATGAACGAACCGCGTGCCTTTCGCATTTCCGCAAGGCCTTGTTCGCCTAGTGACCGGTTAAGTGCTGGGAAGGGATTGTTTCGGCAAGCATCAAGAATCACAATATTCATTCGGGAGTTTGAGCGTTCCATGTTTGCTAACACCATACGTTGCACCGGAAAACAATAACGCTGTATGTCATCTTCGAATTCGATCATTGCATCAACAGGAACTAACCAGTTCTCATCCTCACGCTGCAGACCATGTCCTGCATAATAAAATAATGAAACGGTCTTATCTCTTTCACCTGCGTCCACTTTCTCCTTAAACCTCAACATTGCAAGACGCATTTGGCCATAGGTCGCGTTTGTCAGCAACTGCACATCGAAGCCCGACGCCTGTAATTCCTTCGCAAGGTCTGTCGCATCATTGACTGGGTTCTTAAGAACACCAATGTTCTTTGGGTAATTGGCGTTACCGATCACCAACGCATATCTTTTTTCGTCCTTGAAATATTCCGCGAGAGTTGAAGCCTGCGTTGTTGCGACGGCAGCTTGAGTAGTTTGCTGAACCGGCTGTGTAACAGGTTTGGTAACTGGGGGAGTATTACTCTTTGCTACTTCGGTCTTATCTGTGTTTGGTGGCGGTTCAGTTTTCTTGCCTGTGTCATTTGGCGTCCGTCCGGCAGCCGGAGTGTAGGTTGCGGCAGTTTTTGTTGCGGGAGTGCTGCTTTCAATAGCGGGGTTTTGTTTTTCAAGCTTTTCCATCTCACGCTTGGCCTCGGCATTTCCAGGTTGCAAAACTGTTATCGCCTTAAGATCTGCATAAGCTAAAGTTAACGCGCCCATTTTCGAATGGATCTGGCTTCGTTCGAGCAGCAACTTCACTTTACTTTCCTTATTGGCATCAAGTAAGCGGATCGAATTGCCATAGGCACTTACTGACTCTTGCAGGCTGCCAGTCTTTTCATAACACTTCGCGAGGAACCAATAGATGTTGCCACTGTTCTGGTGATTCAACAGAATCGTTTCCTGAAAATCGCCTATAGCATTTTTGAAATCATTGGATTTGTAGTACGAAAGGGCACGAAGATAAAACACCTCAACGTCGAGAGCTTTGTCACGCGTCGGTTTAGTGAGATATTCTGAAAAGTTAACTATAGCCTCCGGGTACTTTCCAGCAGTGTAATAATCATGGCCTTTCTCATAGAGTTTGAACTGGGCAAATCCCGACAAGGTCCCTAAGGAAGCTACAATCGTCACTAAAAAGAATTGCCTTGTGATCATACCAACTTCACATTACGAAGCCAATTAAAAATTGAAAGAAACCCCAAGTTGAACATTAACTGAAGGAAAGCCTTTTTCAACAATAGGAAATTCAGGATTTACATATGACTGAACTGTTTTCGGATACGATTCGGTACTTACGTACGATACCGGAAACGTATAACCAAAAGCCGCCTGAGCATAGATCGAAACCTTCTTTGCCGGATTAAATTCAACGCCCGGTCCGACAAATATACCACCCGTGATTTTACTTTCCTCTGCCAACGCTGGAATCTGTGTTGGCCCCCACGGATCAACTCCGTCCTCTCCGTCATCGAGATACCAAATATTTACCTCCGAATAAGGCGGGTAAGGATAGAGAAGCTCATTAACCTCGTCCTCATACGCTTCATAAATATAGCGCTGCCCAGAGCCGGTAACAGCCGTCCTGTTAGCCCATGAAATAAAGGGTTTAGCGAAGCCATAAATTGAAAATACTGACTTGTCGGTAATTGGAATGAGGTTGAACTTCAAGTTCAACGCCAACGACAGCAGCGATATATTACCACCCTCAAGATTAAGCAACCAGCCAAAATCCCATTCCTGGTCCGGATTCAGGCCAGCCTGATCGTAACGATCATGCCAGCCGTTTATGTCGTATGAAGTTCCAACGTAAAGGTCCTCCGCGTTTTCGGCCTTCGTCTTTTCAGGATCATATGCAAAAGCAATGTAGGATACAGACGGACCTATTGACAGTACTCTATTAACACGTTTCAAAAATCCAGCCTCCACGTTATATCCAACGCTATAATCTCCAATATTTTCTCCCAACGTGAATGACGGGCCAAATCCAAGAAAAATATTCTTGCTTCTATCAATCCGCTCGCGCTTTACAATTGTTCCTTCATCCTGACCACAGACAACAAAAGAACAAGCCACCAGGAAGGCGAGGTAGGTAAATTTCGTCATAGAGGGCTCCAATTTAAATAGGAAGATACGAACGATTTTGAAGTAATTCAGTGGCCTATTGAAATTTAAAATAGAACTCCCCTACAATATTGGAGCTATCCCACGTGTATTGCTTATCACCCGACAAGCGCATTACATTACTTCGTACTTCCTTAAAAACCTGCTCGATGGTAAGGCCTGGTCTCCGAAGCGCTTTCAAAAATTCCTGGGTGTACAAACCATTGCGGCCTGAGCCGTCAGAAGCTACTGAACCTGGCGCGGTAGCATAGGCGATAAAAGAGCCGCGTGCACGTTTCATTTCCGCAAGACCTGATGAAACTGACCTTGAAGTGGCTGGGAAAGGATTATTCCTGCAGGCATCAAGGATCACAATGTTCATCCTCGAGTTTGAACGTTCCATATTTGCCAACACCATCCTCTGCACAGGAAAACACATTCTCGTGATGTCATCTTCGAATTTTACATCAGCGTCGATGGGTACGAGATAATTTTCGTCCTGGTAAGCAACACCGTGACCTGCATAATAGAATAGCCCAACCGTTTTGTCAACGGGTCCGGCTGTAAGCTTTTCGTGGAACTTACGCATGGCCTCGCGCATCTGAACGTAGGTCGCATTTGTAACCAGCTGAACTTCAAAACTCGACTTGCGAAGTTCTGTAGCCACATCGGTTGCATCATTCAAGGGATTCTTCAGTATACCAATCTCCTTGTTGTAATTGCTGTTACCGATTACAAGTGCGTATCGTTTTTCATCCTTATAGGTAGCTGCCATTGCCGCAACTAATTCAGCATTTGCCGTAGATGGTGGCGGGGAATTTTGTTGCTGTGTTGTTTGCTGTTGTGTGGTATTGGGCTGCGATGTTGTCGGGACGCTTTCCTTCTTCGTGTTCGGATTACTCTTTACGATAACCTGAGTTTTCTTGTCATCACCGGGAGTACGGCTAGCGGCGGCAGCAACAGGAACTGTAGCACCTGAAATTTCTTTATTGGACGGATCCAATGCCTTTGCCTGGGCGAGGTCCTGATCGGCTGCGGCTTTGTTACCGTTCCTGGCGTGGAACCGTGAACGGTCGGACAGGATTTGGGCTGAAGTTTTTTTATTGCTTGCCGCAGCAGTTACCGCTTCATTATACTTCGATTCAGCCTCGCTCTTTTTTCCAAGCATATCATAGCAACGCGCCTGGTACCAGTAAATGACTCCTTTGTTATAGTGATTTAGCGTGGAGCTCTGATCAAGATCTTCTAAAGCCTTGGTGTATTCGTTCTTGTGATAATAAGATTGACCGCGATAAAAATAAAGATCCTCATCCAGCCGTTTATTGTGTTCAGGCTTGGCAAGAATGGTGCTAAAGTCATCTATGACGCCATCATAATCTTTTGCACGGAACTTGGCGACACCAGCATCAAATTCCTTAACATCCTGAGCAACAGCTAATGTTGAAACCAAAAACAACACGCACAGACTGAACAGCACGTTTTTCATTGCTTAAAAAGTTTTAAGTGGAAAGACGAAACATACCGGGCAACATCCACTGTCGTCAGAAGCTTTTGCGTAGGCATGTCCATAGAGGTGGAATTAAGAGATTAACAAAGGTAGTTATACGGCGAAAATTAACGAACCGTTTCTTTAAAGACTTATCTATCCAATATAGCAAAAAGTGCTAATTTTGGCGTTCCTAATCATGAGAAGACTAGTTTTAGCTGTCATACTACTTTCCTTTCTACTGCCCTCCTGCGGCCCAAAATCGGGCACAACAGCCTCAGTTGTTAAGCCAAAATACCATCACCGGTGGTACGACCGCAAAAAAGACCGGCATATAAAAAGAACGAAGTCGGTTCGAGTGAAAAGCTGAATTTAGAAGTTAGGAGTTAGAAGTTCGTTGGCTGAACCTATCCATATTCACTTATTTCCTTATTCCCCTATTCCCTACACCTCGCCGAGTGTGGGTGAATGTCGAACTCCGAACTCCGAATGTCGAATTGAATTTTAACCACTAACCATTAACAATTAACCCTTATACCTTATACCCTGGACCCGGGTCACGAAAGCCCTTTAAGTAACAAGTCGAGGTTCCGTCGGAAGAAGTTCTTTAGTGGGCTTTGGTGATTAATGTGCGCTACTACAATTCCACCAAAGAATACTGTAAGAATCAAGTTGGTAATATCGCGAGTGCTGATCGACTTTGTAATTTCCTTCTTGAATATTGCTTCTAAAGTAAACTTCTCAACCATCTGATCGAGCGACAGTATTTCGATCGTGGCTATATTTGGTAAATCAGGAAATATAAGTTTCTTCTCTTCTGCCTTGATTGGAAAAGGTTTTGGTGAGCGCTTAAAATCGGATAGATAGCCAACGAGGCTGAGCATGAGTCCGGGATGTTCATCGCACTCCTCACTGAGTTTGTCAAAAAGGTAATAAATACCTGCGAGTCCTTCCCGTGGTTTTAAGGTCATCTCCACAGAACGCGTAAGGCACCACACACGGAAATAATAAAGTAGTATATCCTCCTTCTGCGGAAAGTATTTGAATAAGGTCACTTTCGAGATCTTTACTTTTGCGCAAATGTCGTCCACATACAGATCTTCAAAAGACTTTTTGCCGATCAGCTTTGTGGTTTGATCAAGCACCTGAACCTTTAAACGGGCGGCCTTCTCTTTTCTGAGGCTCATTTCTGGATATAAAGTTTTGTCTGGAATTAATACTTTTACGACGACTAAACCAATAGCTGAATGATGAATCGACTATTTGTACTTTTATCTGCCTTAGTGCTGGTTGCCTGTACCTCCAAACAGAAGTCACGGGTTGTCGGCCTGACTACAGATTCAGCGATGGTGGTATCGGCGCATCCGCTGGCATCCAAGGCAGGCGTCGAAATCATGCGCAAGGGAGGCAACGCAATCGATGCAGCTATAGCTACTCAGTTTGCCCTTGCCGTTGTCTATCCTTCTGCTGGAAATATTGGCGGCGGAGGTTTTATGGTCGTACGCAAACACGATGGCAGCGTGGATGCGCTTGATTATCGCGAAAAAGCTCCCGGGGCAGCCAGCACAAACATGTTTCTCAATGAAGTTGGAGGCGTTGTCGAGGGTTTGAGTCAAAAAGGCCACCTCGCAAATGGAATACCTGGAACGGTAGCCGGACTCGAAGCAGCACATACCAAATATGGCACCCTTCCATGGAAGGATCTTGTTCAGCCTGCGATCGATCTTGCTCTTAATGGATTCAGATTAACGGCTCAGGAAGCTGAAGGGCTTAATAGCATTCAGGACGATTTGAAGGAATTCAATTCAGTTGAACCGGAATTCCTCATCAAAGATGAGTGGATGGCAGGTGATAGCATTTGGTTTGCCGATCTGGGTCACGCACTCGAAAGGATCCGCGACCATGGAGCCAAGGGTTTTTATGAAGGGAAAACTGCCGATGATATTGTCGGAGAAATGAAGCGCGGAAGCGGACTGATCTCGTATGAAGATCTTGTTGGCTACAATGTCGCATGGAGACAACCATTGATAAGTGACTACAAAGAATTCAAAATCATTTCAATGCCGCCGCCGTCTAGTGGTGGCGTTGCGCTGGTACAGCTGTTGAAATCTGTCGAGACTTTCCCAATGGCCGAATGGGGTCACAACTCCTATAAAACTGTGCACCTCATGACAGAAGCAGAACGAAGAGCTTACGCAGACCGTGCTGTATACCTTGGTGATCCTGATTTCTATTCCGTGCCCGTTGAACAGCTGACCAACGACCTTTACATCCATGAGCGGATGAGCGACTTCAATCCTGAGAAAGCTACACCGAGCCTTAATGTCAAGGAGGGTGCATTCGTACTCGTCGAATCAGAACAAACCACTCACCTTTCCATTGTCGACCCACAGGGCAATGCGGTAGCCGTCACAACTACATTAAATGATAGCTATGGATCCAAAGTTGTCGTGGCTGGATCGGGATTTATTTTGAACAACGAAATGGACGACTTCAGCTCCAAACCTGGTACTCCAAATATGTACGGTGCGATCGGCGGCGAGGCAAACAAGATCGAGCCTCATAAAAGAATGTTAAGCTCGATGACTCCAACCATCCTAGAAAAAAACGGGAAGTTATTCATGGTTGTGGGAACACCGGGGGGTACCACCATTATCACGTCAGTATTCCAGGCTATTCTCAATATTACAGAACACAAGATGACTATGCAGGAAGCGGTGGGCGCGAAGAGATTTCATAGCCAATGGGTGCCAGATTCACTACAGGCGGAGAAGGGAGCGTTTTCCAGGGACGATAGCCTTGCTCTTGTTAAAATGGGTCATTCATTTAAGGCTCGCGGAGGACTTGGCCGTGTAGATGCAATCCTGGTACTACCCGATGGAAAACTTGAAGGTGGAGCGGATCCACGGGGTGATGATACGGCGGAAGGCTTTTGAGTTTAGTGAGAGTGAATAGGGAGTGAGAGTGGGTGTGTTTACCGCAGAGACGCAAGGGATGCAAGGTTTCGCAAGGATAAATCATTAAAGTGAGCAGAGTGCGTGAGTGGGTGTGTTTTACCGCAGAGGCGCAAAGACGCGAAGATATCGCTAACGCCAAATTGTTTAAAGCGAACAAACAAACACATACGCTGCGAGAATCGCGCTGAAGATACCGAGAAGAAGCATAAGGAATTTTCGCATCGTTCGAACTTCAGAGGGTTAACCAACAAGTCATCTTGACTAACGCTGTTGCTTACGCATACGATTGTGAATTCAATTAATTTGAGATTCCTTCCTGAATGAACAATCGGAGCACTATACAGCGACGATAAGATGACCAGCGCAATTCGTCAGGTGTGGATGGAATTTGGTCCTGTTAAGAGAGCCCTCGGGAAGAGAAGTCGCTTTAATACCCAACTTTACGTTAATTTTCGGGTCGGGTCATTGAAGTATCGTTGATCCGACGAGCTGCGCTATAACTCTGGATTAATCGCTTGAAAGGCTTTGCTTAAAAAGAAGTTAGATTGGGTATTCGGTAACAGGATCCTTCAACATGTTTTGTTTTGGGTGTTTCACCTTGTCTTTTACGCAATTCTTTGGGGCAGCTTTGAAGACAACTATCAACAAACCTTTTTGGAAGAGGCAATCTATCTTCCGGTAAAGATCGCATTCACTTATTTTACGCTCTACTATTTATTGCCATCCTTTCTTTTGCCTGGCAGATATGCGAGTTTTTTTCTTTGGCTACTTGTGTCGTCGTTTGTTGCCGGAACTATTCAGAGATATGTAGCCTTCAACATCGATTATCCGATCTATTACCCCGAGGCGCTGCGCGATCCTTTCTTCTATCTGCCAAAGATCATCAAGATGTTTGTAAGCATTTATCCGGTAACATTTTTTGCTGTCGCGATCAAACTCTTAAAGTATTGGTATGCCAATCAACACGCTCAACAGGTGCTTACTCAGGAAAAACTTCGTGCCGAGCTTAATTTCCTCAAGACCCAGATCCATCCCCATTTTCTGTTCAATACGTTGAATAATCTTTATGCGCTTACGCTAAAGAAATCTGACCGCGCTCCGGAAACCGTACTCAAGCTTTCAGAGCTCATCAATTACATGCTTTACGAGTGTACCAGCGACGAGGTCCAGCTAGCCAAGGAAATAAAATTCATTCGCAACTATATCGATATCGAAAAGATGAGATATGGAGATAAGCTTGACGTCGATCTTAGGGTTTCGGGTGAAGTCAATGAGCGGAAGATTGCTCCGCTTATCCTTTTACCTTTTGTTGAGAATTGTTTTAAACACGGAGCAAGCGAAGAGTTGCAACAATCCTGGGTGAAAATTACCGTCGACTTGCAGCCACGGATCACGATCGTAAAGGTTGAAAACAATAAGTCCTCCGAGAACGGACACTCCAAGAAAGAAGGAATTGGAATTCAGAATGTCAAAAGGAGGTTGGATTTGATTTATCCCGGTCAACACGAAATAAAAATTATCAGTGGTGAAGAAACTTTCCTTGTTATTCTTACGATTCAAGTGTAAGGGACCTTTGTTTTACTATAACCTAACGCATGGCCATTAAATGTATCATTGTTGACGACGAACCACTTGCAATTGAGATTGTTGAGTCGTACGTAAGCAGGATCGATCAACTTCAGCTTCAAGGTACCTTCCGCAACGCTGTCCAGGCGTTTGCTTACTTACAACAACACAGCATCGACCTTATATTCCTGGATATCCAAATGCCAAAACTATCTGGGATAGAATTTCTTAAGACGTTAAAGAATCCGCCTAAGGTAATCTTCACCACCGCGTTTAGGGATTACGCCATCGATGGTTTCGACCTGGAGGTGATTGACTATCTATTAAAGCCGATTCCTTTTGAACGATTCCTGAAGGCAGTTGCCAAAGTAATGCATCAGCAGTCGACCGCGACACCGGTGCAATCTGCCAAGAAAATTGAAACGGCGGCAGACGACTACGTTTACTTTAAAGTGGACAAGAAGATGATCAAGACGAAGATGGCTGCGGTGCTCTATATTGAAAGCATAAAAGATTATGTCAAAGTGCGGACGGACGAGAAAGAAATTATTACGCAGCAGAAGATAAGTTATCTCGAAGAGAGTCTGCCGCGTCAGCAGTTCCTGCGAATTCACCGTTCATTTATTGTCAATGTTGATAAAATAGATGCTTATTCCGCCACCGATGTTGAGATCGGCAAGCATAGTATTCCTATTGGTAGGAATTATAAAAATGATGTAATGAAGGTATTGGCCAAGAATGTCTTTTGACCAGCTGAACCCTTTACTAGTGCAGTAACAAATTAATTCTACATCAATCTTGATCGTGACCTTTCATCCATTTGATGATTAATGCAGGTCACAAAGGCCACGAAGAACCACGAAGTTCACTACGCAGTTCAATACATCCTCAGCGTAAATCTGCGCCTGCCCCGAGCTTGCTCGGTGGTGCATTCGATCAGCGAATTCTGCGGGAAAAAAAAGATGATATAAGCGGACCCTATTTAGAACTTCTTAATAGTAAACTCCACTCTCCTATTCAATTGACGTGTATCTTCCGTGTCATTGCTGGCAATCGGCTTTGAGCCACCGTATCCCTTTCCCGAAATGCGTTTGCCCTCAATACCTTTAGATACAAGGTAGGTTTTGACTTTATCGACCCTGGCCTGGGATAATTTGACGTTCTGTGAAGGTATTCCACGATTGTCGGTATGTCCGGCCAATTCAATCTTAACCTTTGGATTTGTTTTGAGGAAAGAAACCACAAGGTCAAGCTCCGGGTAAGACTGCGTGAGCAAGTTTGTCTTACCTTGTTCGAAGAGAATGTCTTTGAGATTAACGGTCGTCCCCACTGCGATAGGTTGAAGCTTAAAGTTCATTTCAAGGTCCTTCATCTCATAAGTTTGTATATCGAGCTTTTCCATCGAGCTTACGTAACCATCCGCTTCTATTCTCACAACATACGCCTGAGTAGACGGAAGTTGGATAGAATAACCTGTGGAGGCCACAGCAGACGTAGACTCATCAGCCGTAGGTGCGTTGAATCGCACCTTTGCATGGATAAACTCACCCGTTTTCACGTTGCTTACTTTCCCATATACTCTTACGCTCTTATTGTCGACTGATTCGCGGGGAAGCTCAATGATCCTCACGGAGGTATCAACAACCGCCAGTACGGTAGTGTCTTTGTGGAAAGGTTCATCGCTTAGAAGGATCCTGATATCTCCATAACCGTCGCTGTTTTTTGTGCTGCCGTAAGTCGAAAATCCGGCTTCATATGTACGATAGTAGAGTTCACGGCCTTCAGAATTAAATCCCGAACCCATATTAACCGGAGTAGACCAGTTCGTCCACGTATCGTCTTGCCGCTCGGACGAATAAATGTCAAAGCTTCCCATTCCTTTGCGGCCATTGCTGGAGAAGTAAAGAGTTTTTCCATCCCTGCTTAGAAACGGTGTGAGTTCCTGAAACTGGGTATTGATAACACTGCCAAGGTTCTTCGGCCCGGACCAGGAGCCATCGCTTCCCTTAATAGAAACATAGATATCTTCAACCCCACGGGTACCGTAAGTTTCAGCTGCAAAAACAAAAACGGACTGATCGGGAAGAATGTGGCCTGTCAGCATACCCGACTTATTTTGAAAGTAAGGAATGGAAATATTCTCGGGCCGGGACCAGCCGTTACTTGTATTTCTTGACACAGATATTCCCTGAGTGCGGGCAAGATTTCCCTGGCTACCGTAGTGACTAAGCAAAAACATCTGGCTTCCGTCGGCCGAAAATCCTGCCACGGCGTTGAAGGCTTTGTCATTAAGTACTGAACCTGCATGCACGGGTGCGGACCACTGCTTGTTTTCTGTAAGCACCGAAAACCATATATCACCCTGGTCGCGTGTGCCTCCCGTGTTCTCTGGATGATTACTAATCGTGAGATAGAGGGTTGTTCCATCGGGGCCTATTACTGGATTCAGTTCGTCGTGTGCCGAATTAACCAGTTGAAAGGAGGCGTTGGAAAGGCGCTGCGCTTGCAGGGTTTGTGTGATGATGATCAGGCAAAAAAATAGATATACTCTCATGAATTTCTTATACAATCTCCAAATATAGTCTTGACCGCAAACTTCAATTGAAACCGACGCCTGCCACGGAAGCAGAACTTCTTCTTATTTGCTAAGCCACAAGCTACCTTTAACCGTAAATCGCCATGGTAGTTTTGCGTCTTCGCCCGCATAGTCTATCCCAATCCGAGGACTGGCTTCGATATCGTTCTTCGGAAGTTTATGTCCAAAGTCTTCAATCCAAATTTCGTTCCCCAACAGAAATTTTCCATTCCACTTTCTGTCAATGCCCAAAGCTTTGGTCAGTTTGCCCGGACCGGAGGTAAGATGAAAACTGTTTGATATAGGACCTCGCCTTCGTTTCATTTCTTCCATACCTTCCATCGGTTCTACCGCACGGATAAGTATGGCATCGGCTACGTTCTCCTGGTTGGTGACTATATTGAACAGATTATGCATGCCGTAACACAGGTAGACATAGGAGTGGCCACCTTTTGCAAACATTACAGCATTGCGTTGGGTCTTTCGGGCGCCAAACGCATGGCATCCTCTCTCCTTCCATGAATAGGCTTCAGTTTCGACGATCATTCCGGCAGTTACTCTTTTTTCTGCCCGGGTGAACAGGCCCTTTCCCAGTAGTTCCCTGGCTATTTTGACGACATTGGGCCGTTGATAAAAGCTTTCTGGCAGCTTCATGCTTTTCGAATTTCAGGAGTAAATAGAATAGTTAACTTTGGCAACTAAAAATCAACACAACATAAAAATTCATCCCACCATGAAAAAATTTCTTTGTATTACCGCTGCAGTATTTCTTGCCCTTGGCGTTGACGCCCAGGTACGAACTCCGGCAGCAAGTCCTGCGGGTTCCGTTTCTACAACTGTTGGCCTTACTGATGTGAAGATCACTTATTCCCGCCCGCGCGCAAAAGGAAGAACGATATTTGGGTCAGCTGCGACAGTGCTGGTGCCTTATGGAAAGATCTGGAGAACAGGAGCTAATAATGGGTCAAGAATTTCCTTTTCCGAGGATGTCAAGGTTGAAGGAGTCGCTGTTCCTAAAGGCGAGTATCTGATCCTTACCTGGCCAGGTGCAACTGAGTGGACTATTGCTCTTCATAAAAATGTGGAAATGGGCGGCGACGTTTCTAAGTACGATGCAGCTCAGGATGCAGCCAATTTTAAAGTAAAGTCTACAAAGCTCACTGAAAAAGTTGAGACACTTACCTTCAACATCGGCGATATCTCTGACGACAGCAAGAGTGCCAAGGTGCAACTTGCCTGGGAAAACACATCCGTAAAATTTACTGTCTCTGCAGATTACGATGCGGCAGTTATGTCTTCCATTGAAGCAAACACAAAGGTTGATCCCTACAACTACTTTCAGGCTGCGGTCTACTACCTTGAAAATGGAAAAGATCTTAAGCAAGCGTTGGAATGGGTGAACAAGGCTGCGGATGGCTTGTCCAGCCCGTACTGGGTACTTCACCAAAAAGCAAAGATTCAAAAAGGTCTGGGAGACAAGCCAGGTGCGATCGCAACTGCAAATGCATCACTGGATAGCGCCAAGAAGGCAAATAATCGCGACTACCAGATGATGAACGAGGATCTGATCAAAACATTAAAGTGATAAAAAGAAGAAACCCCGACTCCGAGTTATCGGCGCCGGGGTTTCTTATTATCCCTTGCTTCGTTCGTCACGCTTGGCCTTTTTCTCGGCGCGCTTTTCCTTTAAAGTCTTTAGCGGCGCCTTTTTAGTTTCCTTTTTTGAGTCTTGTGATTTTGACATAGCCGTGAAAAATTTAGTTATTAGTCAAAATTAACGAAAAACTAATTTACGAGGATACCGATATCTCCAATTTTATTAGTTATCAGACGTATCGGCGTAATACCTTTTCAATCTCGGCGTAAAACAAATGCTCTTCTTCATCCGCAAGTGTAGTGGCATCTGTATCTTTTAGCCTGGATAAGAGAGCGTCGTAGTGCACCAGATCCAATGGCACCAGCAACAATTCCTTCAACTCTTTCTTGATGAACTCGACTTTTACATTAGACAATTCGCGCACGTGATAGTGCTCAGCCAGGTATTCCTTCATGTAACGCTCGTCTAAAAAATCCTTCACCAGGTCATTTCTAATTTTTTGAATTAAATCGATGTTGCTTTCGTGGCTTTTTTTTATTGCTTCCATATACGCCTGGTGCGTTGTTTTGATCGTGGCATAAGTTAACTATAAAGCTCACTTCTCCTACAGTAAATTTCTTTTTGAACTGAAAAATATTTTTGTATGAGGTTTTCCCACCTGGTCCAACCGTCGATGTTCAAACCTATATCGGCCTGGGCGTTGAACTTTGCTGAGTAGACAGCAGGTCTCGTGGATGGGTGAGAAGATTAAAATCCGACCAAACATATTTACAGTCGGTTGTTTAATTGACTTGAAAAAATAAGTATATTTAGTTGAGAATTAATGGGTATATGTAGAAAAGTGCATAAGTGAGCATCCCTTCTTCCTTACATATAAGTTCTATCTAAAAAAACCTCTGATGAACAAGATCTACGGACTATTTTTTGTAGGCTGTCTAGTCTCAAGCCAAACCTACGGTCAGGATTCACTTAAAACAGTGCCTCAGCATGCCAGTCTTGAGCATCATCTCAAAGTGACATATGATGAACTGACCATGGAATTAAATTTCAATCCATTCAATTCAGAATTGAGCCTCAACAACCTCATCGACCAGCTCAAGTTCCGGTTCTTTACCAGTGACAACTTCGCGATAAGGCTGGGCTTTACTGTTAATTCTTTAAACAAGGACATTACGACAAGTAATCCATATGGGACCAATCCTTATACCATCGTAGAAAACAAGAAAAGCACATTGATAGGAGTGAATGCCGGTATCGAGAAACACTTCTTAGGCACACACAGGTTATCCCCCTATGTCGGTATTGAGGTAGCTATCGCCAATCGATCCTCTTCGCATATCATCAACACCGGAACCACGGAAACAACAATCGACAATGGCTGGCGAACGACCAGTATCGTCAATAATCAATTTGTTTATGGTTACGAGCAGAAGGCGTTTTTCCAGTACGGTGCAAACATTATCGCAGGCTTCGATTTTTATGTTGCAAGGCATTTTTTTGTAGGATATGAAGCCGCATATAAGTTCTCTTATACCGATTACAAGGGCGTATCAATAACAACAGTGGGAACTCCTTTTCCGCAAGACAATCCAGATGTCGAGGAAAATGAATTCGCGCTTAGCCCTTATCTCCTAAACGGTATACGGGTGGGCTACGTGTTCTGAAGCAAGTGTGTATGAATAAGATCATTTTAATTGTTCTCCTTGGATCGCTAACGATCAATTTTTCATGTGACGACGAAGATGAAGCGTATCCGCAGGTCGAAACCACGGAAGTTATTCCTTCCTCGGCGTCCAATTTTGTCGTCAAAGGAAACATTACGGCAACAGGAAATTCTTTGGTATTGGAGTATGGATTTGTTTACTCGCTTGCACCCACTCCTGATGTTTTCCAGGGCACAAAGGAAGCAGTCGGGAACACCGCTACAACCGGACCGTTCGAAAAAAGCATTTCCTTGGAGACCAGCGGTGGTGCAACAACGGGTTATACCGTATTTGTAAGAGCATATCTTACAAACCAAAAGGGAACAGTTTATGGCGTCGTAAAGGAATTTACCATTCCTGCGCTGAATATCGTTTCAGTTGCTCCGCTGACAGCCCGCACAGGAGAACAGATCACAATCACGGGTCAAAACTTTGGTGTAACTGCCGGCGAGAATGTAGTGACGTTTAATGAAGTCGAGGCTGAAATCGTAAGTGCAAGTGCGACTAGTCTGGTTGTCAAAGTCCCCTCCGGCATGCTTGCTCCTTCGTACAATGACGTGAATCCAATCGTCGTCACTACAGGCGGCCAAACTGTAACGGCGACAGAAAGTTTTCGTCTGCTTCCCACCGTCGCAGATTTCTCGCCTAAGAATGGAACCTTCGGAACTATTATCACTGTCACCGGAAGCGACTTTTACCCCTTTCAAACGTCTGCCTTAATTGGCGGGAAGCCCGCTGCGGCGCTGCAAGTAACCGACACTTATGTGACGTTCATGGTCCCACTCTCGGTTACTTCACCTACTCTTAAAGTGAAGGTTATCACAGGTGCAACCACGATAGACGTACCTGGTGATTTTATAGTCACCCCCCCGACAATAACTTCAGTGTCACCGTTGATCGGACTTGGAGGAACCATTGTTATTATAAAAGGAACCGGATTCAACCTTGGTGACAATGCGAATAATTACAACGTTGTCAAATTTGGAAGCAATGAAGCAGAATCGTTCAATTCCGGCGTAAACGAGATCACTGCTTATGTTCCCAAGGGACTACCGCTCGGAAACTATCAGGTATCAGTATTCACAGGTATCCATACCGTTGCCTTTGCCAATCAGTTCACGCTGACAAAACCAGCGATTACAGGATTTTCACCGACATCAGGGATCGCAGGGACTTATGTCACAATCACCGGAACAAACTTTGGTGAACTTGATCCTCTGAACTCTGTCCTGTTCGGAACCAACCCTGTGGATATTTACAGCTGGGTTGAAACTTCAATTACAGTTTATATTCCAATAGGAACGCCATCAGGTAGCGTCAAAATCACCATAAATGCATCCGGCCAGACAGTCACGTCCGCTAATAATTTCACTATCAATTAAATCGTTAGATCTCCTTAGAAAGATCAAAGTTTGAAAGCCTGGCGGGCTAAAAGCTTCCATTGGCCCTGTTGTTTTTGCCATACCGTCAAAATGCCTATGTTGGCCGTACCGGGTGTGCCGCCGTTGTTCGTATCAGCTTTAAGCTTATGACGTACAAGAGCCAGATCTTTACCCACCAGCTTCACCGTCTGTTCGGAAAGGTCGATGGTAACGAAGTCATTTTTACCACTGACAAGTGCTTCAATAAAGGCAGCTTTGTCCTCAAGGGTTCCGCTCGAGTGGCCATAGGTCAACTCGGGAGCAGCTATTTTATCGAGGGACGCTTTGTCGCCGTCCAACATCGCTTTGCGCAGAAATTCAACTGCCGCCACAACTTCTTTTTCTTCTTTTGACTGGCTCATGGCCACGGTAGCGGTCAGGCTACAAAATATGACAGCATTTAGTGTTTTCATAGTTATTAACGTAAAGTGTTTTGAAAGTACAAAATGGAAATTGTTTTGAATAAAGTTTATTGTTTAAGAGAATTATTTTGCCCCAAAATCATTTGCAATAAAAGTGAAAGCGAGATCACCACTGCACATGCTATTATATTATAAAGCAAGAACGCGATATCTGTAAACAGATAGAGGTAGAACACGATTGACTGTGCCACCAATGCAGCCCAAAAAACCGCAGTGCCGTGAACGCGCTTGACATAAAATGCAGTCAGGAAAATCCCAAGGATCGTGCCGTAAAACAATGATCCGACGATGTTGACGAATTGAATAAGGTTTTCGGCGAAGCTCGCGAGCATTGCAAACACCATTGCGAGAACGGCCCACAGTATCGTAAACCATCTGGATGCCTTAACGTAATGAAGGGGCTCAGCATCGGCTGTGATATTCCGCTTGTAAATATCAACAACCGTGGTCGACGCCAGTGCATTCAACTCACTGGCCATTGACGACATCGCCGCAGAAAACATCACGGCTAGCAGCAATCCGATTATTCCATGCGGCAGGTGACCAAGGACAAAGTTCAGAAAAATGTAATCACGATCCTGTGTTTTTGCATTCGGCAACGCCTTAGAAATTGTAACCTTCACTGAATCACGAAGTCTCAATTCCTGGCCGCTGAGATCAAGCACTCGTTCACGTGATTGTTGGATAGCTCCATCATTCTTGTCGTGAATAGCATCTACCAGTTCATCGACGGCCTGACGTTTTTCAGCGTACAACGTATTATATTCCTTCTCAATGCTGCGCAAGACGCCGGCTTGTTCGGTCTTCATTGCCCGCTCCGTCAAAACCGGATTATGAAAAACCGGCGGTTGATTGAACAAATAGAAGACATAAACCAATACCCCGATAAATAGAATAATGAACTGCATGGGTATTTTTAACAGTCCGTTGAACATTAAACCGAGTTTGCTTTCCGTCGCGGAAGCGCCACCTAGATAGCGGGAAACCTGAGATTGGTCGGTTCCAAAATAAGATAACTGCAGAAATGTGCCCGCAATTAAACCTGACCAGATATTGAATCGGTCTGTGATATCGAATTCAAGGTTGATCAGGTTAAACTTCCCCAATTCACCGGCGATATCAATACTGTCTCCAAACGATACATTATCAGGCAACAACTTGAAAGCAAGAATTCCCGCCAGTATCATCCCTCCCATGATAATTGCCATTTGGTATCGTTGGGTGAGACTCACCGCCTTAGATCCACCGGAGACGACATAAATAATAACCAAAGTGCCTATTAGTATTGTCGTAAGACTTACGGGCCAACGTAAAATCGTGGAAAGTATTAACGCCGGCGCGAATAAAGTTATACCGGCCGATAGACCACGCAACATAAGGAACAGAATAGCGGCAAGTGATCTGGTCTTAAGATCAAATCGCGTTTCAAGGTATTCGTATGCAGTGTAAACTTTCAGCCTGTAGTAGATCGGGACCATCGTAACTGAGATGATCACCATTGCCACGGGTAATCCGAAATAAAATTGAAGGAACCGCATGCCATCCTCGATCGCCTGGCCCGGTGTAGACAAAAAAGTAATTGCACTCGCCTGCGTTGCCATGATCGAGATGCCAATCATCCACCACTTAAGGGTATTATCTCCCTTTAGATACCCTTCCATGGTTTTCTGGCCCCTTGTCTTAAGGGCTCCGTAAGCGGCAATAAATACGATGGTACCAAATAGAACCAGCCAATCCAGATAGTTCATGCGAAGTACTGTGTTAGCAAATAAAAAAGTACAATCTGGACTACAAGTACGCTTAACACGAGCCAGTACCAGTGACGCCAGCTTTTGAATACGGGTGGTTTCTCTTCTTGATGCATGAATTCAGTTACTTGTCCAATATGCAGCTTTCAGGTACCTGGGTGCCTGGGTGGCTAGGTACCCAGGTAGCTGGTTTCACTTCGCCTTATTCTTGACATGCTCAGGCTTCTTAGCAGCCTTTCCAGCGGACACAAGGTTGGCGAACAGTTTATATGCGCCTGGAACTCCTTCCGGCAATTCCCTAAAGAACGATAATCCCGTGTACACATAGAAACCTTCGCCGTATTTGGCAACCAGCAAGCTACCATCCTTAGGCTTCTCTCCCTTATCGTTCATGGAAAGCAAAGGCTCAAAGCTCGAATCCCATTTATTGGGATAATACAATCCGCGTTCCTGAACCCATCCTTCAAAGTCTTTTACTGTGATCTTGTTTGGAGTATTTAACAACGGATGGGCTGGATTAAGCAGCCGCACCTCAGAATCTTCTTCAGTCACGCGATCCCTCGATACAGTTATCGGATATGGAGAAAATTTCTCTGTTTCAAGGTCACCGGTAGTGTTGTACTGCACCACCATTGTTCCACCCTGCTTTACGTAGTCCATTAAATCATTCATCATAAATTGAATACGTGTGTTGACGTTGACGGCACGAACTCCTAGCACGACCGCATCGCATCTTTTTAGATTTTCTGCAGTAACTTCTTCGTTTTTCATTTCCCAAACTTCGTAGCCCATTGTCCTGAGTGCCGCGGGAACTTCATCACCCGCTCCCATTATGTATCCAACTACAGCGCCCTCCTTTCTAAGATTTATCCGTGCAACCGACGCCTCTGCCCTTGGCAGCAATGTCTGCGTAGGAATGTGATCATACGAAATCACCTGAAGCGATCTATCATACACCTTTCCATCAAGCTCAGCATAGGCTTTCAGTTTGGAGTTGATTTCATTCTTAGATGGAACCACGCTAAATGTGCGTGTAACCTCTTCCCCCACTGCATTGAGCTCAAACGGGATCGACGCAGGCGTTGATTGCCACCCCGACGGAAGCTCCAGCTTAAGATTACCAGACAATTTCCTGAGACTTGATGATTTCACTTTCACCCGTAATTCACGTGGCTTTTCGTCGCTGAACATCATTACGTTATCGGTAAGGTTTACAAATACTGGGGGGACAACCTCAAATGGCCGAACTTGTTCACCTTTCACGGGATCAGTCCATTTATACCGGAGTGGCTGTGCTATAGATAATTTCTCGCCGCCAACAGTCAATTGAAATGTTAAAGTCACTGCCGGATCACTTTCAGGCTTCCCGATAAGCGTCTTGTCGTTAACTGTGAATAACCCTACGCCGTGAGGTTCCTGCAACCAATACGGACCTGAATACGGTTTGTTTGCATTCACCTGTCGCACACTTTTGAATTGAACGGAAGCGTTGTTCTTTAACAGGATGGACGCCGCTGAATCAAAAGATAAGTCTGCAGATTGTATTCGATCGATAACGACATCGACTGGCGAACGGTTTACAAGCTCAAAGCTTGCGATCACACGTTCCGAGGGAGCAACCCAGTAGTTATCCGCTGTGACATCAATGAACAATCCAAGGCAATCCGTTATCAGTTGTTCGGTTTCTTTTAGTTTTCTTTTTTGCCAAACACCAGGTTCAAGTGATGCAATGGCCTTTCGTATCTGCAAGAGTATGGACACACTCGCAGAAGGATTCTCGGCATCAAACTCGCTTATAGCTTTGTCAACAAGAGCCTGGACTTTTTCAGAATTCTTCACCCTGCTCCATGTCATATTGATGCCATCGAGAATATCCTTTTCGGCTTTCTCGCCTTTGATATATTCGAGGAATTCAAGGCGATCACCGCGCGACCCCCGCGACCCGAAACCCTGGCTCTTATGTTGACTGCGGCTTATCGCTGCGATCTCGGAA
>Ga0193738_1000289_pt1 | contig 31402 bp, 65 predicted proteins | sample L2a1metaG_FD_144927 | JGI IMG/M metagenome (GOLD analysis project Ga0193738, IMG submission 144927) | Soil microbial communities from a riparian zone of the East river system, Colorado, United States - L2a1 | ecosystem: Environmental > Terrestrial > Soil > Riparian zone | place: USA: East River... | reverse complement strand
CGGTCGCATCGGAAGCTCCCAGCGACGATCTGATCGGCATGGATGAGACACATGCCGACGCCCGCCAGCACGATGGTGAGCTGCACACAGATCACCACCACGACCAGATAGAAACCGGCGCGGGCGGCATCGAAGGGTGGGCGGTCGCTCATCCATGCAGCGGCGCGCCGAACACACGCCAGCCGAGCAGCAGCAGCAGGATGAACAGCAACAGGCCGCCACCCCACATGCCGTAGGGGCCAGGGATCGCGCCCCAGTGCCAGGCGAAGCCGAACACCAGCCACAGCAGCATCAAAATCCAGAACGCGAGACCGAGTGTCATGGCCTGCCTCCTCAGTAGAATGTTGGCGCACGCGCGCTGAGCTGCGATCGAGGCCGCAGTGACGCTTCACTTTCGAGCCGGATGGTTTCAGCGATGGCCGTGCGGAGCTGTATCCAGGTCGGCAGGCGCTGATCGTCTTTGAGGTACGGCGCCGCCTGGAGCAGCACCGAGTAGAGATAAAAATCGGGCGACTTGGTGAGCAGCCAGTTGGTCGTCTGGATGTCGTTGAGATCGGGAATTTTGGCGTAGTAGATCATCTTCAGATCGACGTCGGCGCCAGGCGCTGGCACCAGCTCGATCGCGTTGCCGATGATCGTGTAGGCCGTCACCGGGCCGGACACGCCGCCCGCATAGGCCTTGAACGCGTTGCTTTCCTTCTCGCTGATATAGCGCAGCGGAAAATTGTTCTGAGGATCGCTCAGCACCAGCGAGTAGTGCTCAAGCCAGTCACCCGGCAGCTCGACATATTCGTTGGCGCTGGTCGCCTCGGCACGGGTCATCATGTCCCGCGTCCGCAGCTCGCGATTGAACTGCGCCGTGGTCATCATGATGAAGGCCGGTATCTGGTCGACCAGGTCGCCGCGATTGAGCCAGTCGGCCGTGGCCGACTGCAGCTCGCTGTAGTTGGTGATCTGGATGGCGGCCATCACACCCGCCCTGGGCGTGTGCGGAAGCCACGATTGTCGGGATCGTTCAGCCAGCGCCGCAGCGCCTGCTCGTCATCGATGATGCCTTCGCGCTTCAGCTTGTTCCACAGCACCAGCGGCACGCGACCGACAGTCTGCCCGTCGCCCCAGCGATCGGGCGCCTCATTGAAAAACTTCTTGTTCAGATCGATCAGCGGCTGGGCTTCGATCTCATCGACCACGCGGAACGTATCGGTGTTCTCATCGTAATCGACGTACTGCATGCAGCCCGTCGCCGGATCAAAGGCAAGTACACGCCTCATCAGTCCCTACCCTGAGGGAAAGATGACGGGTGGCGTACGCTACGCTGCCACCCGTCAGTCACCCCCTCTACACATACACGTAGAAGCAGGCCCAGCTCGATTACGTCAGGTCCGCGATGGCCGCCCAGGAATACTGCGACTTCATGCGCAGGCCCCACTCGCACAGGATCATGCGCTTCTCGCCATCGGCGGTCTTCGCCATCACCTCGGTGCGGAAGTTTCGGAGGTACGCAACGCTCGCGTACTCGGGATCACCGACATAGACGATGTCGAGCGGCATGAACCGATCGGGCACCGCCGACGTCGAGCCGAAGTCACCGACGTAGAGATCGGCCGCGCCGATGATCTGCGCCTGGTCCCCTGGCGGCACGTCACGGAAGCGCGTGGCGATGCCAGCGAAGGTCGAAAACACGACCTTCTGCGTTGCCCCCATGAAGGCAACCTTGGGATTGCCGCCCTGGGTCCACACGTTCTGCTGCGCCGTCTTGAACAGCGCCTCGGTGAAGGCGCGATCGGTGCCCGCCCCCGCCGCCGTGCTCGGCGTGCCGTTGCCGCCACCACCCGACATGACAGGCGGCGTGCCGGTCGCGCCGCCCATGTAGTTGGTGATGATCCAGGCGCCCATGCCAGCGGTCCTGCGAGCCACAGTGTTGGAACCCGCGTTGCCGATCTGCATGCCGGTGATCGCCACTTCCATGTCGCGCTTCATCTCGCTCGCTGCCTTGGCCAGCTCGTAGCTCAGGTAGGAGCGCATGCCCGCCTTATCGACCGCTTCCAAGGTGCCCGACACGGTCACGATCTTGCGGTTGATCTGGGTGTAGTTGTTCACGCGGTTGGTCGGCGCGCGAGCGTCGGTCACGCCGACGATGTCGTCGCCTTCGATCACCGGATTGTTGGCGGGAGCGGCCAGGCCGTCCGTCTGCCATTCAAACAAGGTCTGCTTGGCAGTATCGCGCCCGATGTTGGACATGACGGGCACGTCCACGGGCGCGATATTGTAGATCATGTTGCTCAGGTCTTCGCGAACGGCGCGCGTCGCGTCGTAGCGAGTGATGGTATTGGTGATCAACGCCATGAGTTACGCCCTCCATGGCAACCGACCCAAGAACTCAGATCAGTTGCTCAAACACCTTGGCCGCATCCTCGATGCGACCGCTCTTGGCGAGACGTTGCTGAGCCGCGTTGAGCCTCGTGGCAGTCGTGCTGTCGCGTGCAGCACCGGCAGAAGCGACCTTCGGTCCTTTGGTTGCGACGGGCTTCGGCTTTCCACCGGCCTGCAGCTCGTCCCAAAGACGTGCCTTGTTGAACATCACAATGGCACGCGGATCGTAGGCAGCAGCGACTTCCTCAGCGGTGTACCCGTGGGCCAGGGCGTGCTTGACGATCGCTTGGCGATCAGCCTCCCAAACCTTGGGGTCCTTCCACACTGGCATCATTTCGAGCATTTCTGCCCGCTTCTCTAACGCCAGCTTCTGGTTGGCCTCGACTGCCTGTTTTCGCTCCTCGCTCTGAACGCGCTCCAGCTCGAATTTCGCCGCAGCGATCTTCTCTTGCTTGTCGCGCCATTCATCGCGTCGCCGGGCATACCCGACAGGGTCTGTCCGATAGACCTCAGCCCAGTCTGGTTCTTCGGGTTGCAGCTCGGTGAGCTGATTGCGAAGTGCCTCCAGCATGGCCTTGTAGGTCGTGCGCTCTTCGGTGACCGCTTTGACTTCCGTCTCGAAATTCTTTCGCTCGGTTGTCAGATCGGCCATCTTGCGGCTGTAGTCGGCCTGTCGCTGGTAGCCGTGGATGACCTCTTCCAGAGGTTTCGCCTCGGACTTGCCGTCAATCGTGACGGTGACCATGGCGTTCTTAGGATCGATCTCCGTAGCTTTGTCAGCGTCGTCCGATGCTTCGGCTTCATCGCCCTCCCCTTCCTCCTCAGTCGGGGCCGTCTCTTGCGACTTGGCGTCGGCGGCAACGCTCTCACCATCGGTGGGAGCTGCGTCAGCGGCGGGCGTCTCGGGCGTCTCGGTGTCAGTTTCCTGGTCGAGAAGACCTTCGATCGCGAGCGCCGCGTCCTCCAGGCTGGTGCCTTGTGGCGAAGGCGTGTCAGCGGTGGTGGTCGGCATGGTTGCTATTTACTCCAAAATTTTAGGTCTGACTACGGGTCCCGTAGCCGGGTGCCGTACGGGCGGCCTGGGCCCGCCCGTCGAGATGCTTCATTGCGGTGGCGTCGCGCAGCGTGGCCTGGAGCTGCAGGATCGCGTGCAGCGCGTGCCAGCACTTTTCGCGGGCCTCCGATGTCTCTGCCAGGACCCAGTCGGCCATGGTCCCGGCTTCCAGGCGCTGCCATAGGATGCTGGCGGCGGCGCTGGTGAAAAATTCACGCACCTGCTCTAGCTGCTCGTCACTCAGTTGCGTTGCCATTGCCCGCCTCCTTCTTCGCCCTGGCAGCCTCGGCAGCGGCCTCACGCTTCTGCTCGATCGTCATGCGGTGCTTGGCCATGTCGGCCTCCAGATCACGGACGTGCGCCTCCTCATCGCGATCGAGGCCTTCACGGTGCTTGGCGACGTCGGCCAGGAGGCCAGCCCGCTCCAGCTCCAGCTCGGTCTCGCTGGTGCGCACCGCCGTGCCGTACTGCAATTCAGCGATCTGCAGCTTGATGATGGCGTCGAGCCGTGCCTTGTCGCGCTCGCGCTGATCCTGAAGGAGGTTCTGCTGGCGCTGCGTCTCGGCATCCACTTCGGCCTGGCGCATCTTCAATTGGTGATCGGCAATCGCCTTCTGCTCTTCCATCTGCTGGCGCTGCATGGCGAGCTGGTGTTGCGCCTTGTTCAGCTCGATCTCGGCTTGCACCTTGGCCTGCTGCGCCTGGGCAACCAGCAGGTTGGGATCAGGCGGCGGCGGGTTCTGCGCCTGCTGCTGGGCAATCGCCTGCATGTCGACCGGCTTGAAGAACTGATCGACGTTCTTGTAGCCCATGATCTCGGTCATCTTGCCGAGCGTGTTGCGGTAGTTACTGAGATCGGCCAGCGGGTTGGTCACGCCACCCATGCCAGCGATGGCGCCTTCCTGCTTGGTCGCGATCAACGCCAGAGCCTGCAGGCGATCGGCGTCGGTGCCGCGCCCCAGGGCGACGTGCGTGATCACGTCCATGTCGGCATCCCACACGCGCGGATCGACTTCGACCCACTTGCCACGCAGCCGCACCATGCGAGCACGATCCTGGTGTTTGCAGACCAGCTTCAGGATGCCCTTCATCATCGGCTTGACGCCGGTCTCAGCGAACAGGCGGGCGATCATCTCGGTGCGCTCCTGAGCGCCCTGGATGGTGGCGTCGACACCGCTCTTGGTCGTGCTCTGCAGCACGTCGGGATCAAGACCGGCCGACGCGGGCACGACGCCCGTGCGCTTGGCCTTCACCTGATCAATCCAGGCGATGATCGGCATCGCCTGCTGGCCGACGAACGTCGTGTTCAATTCCTGCACCATGCCAGGCGCCCGCATGCGGACGATCGCGCCGGTCTCGGTGTTCATGACGTCGTCCATGTTCACCTGGCCTTCGACCACCGCCGTGCGCGGATGGATGGCCTGGGCCAGGCTGTCGAGCGTGTTGCGCACGATGGCCGACATCAAAATCTGAATATCCATCGTCTGATCAGCGACACTGTTGCCGATGATCATGTGCGGCTCGGGATCAGGGCACAGCACCGACATCGGGACTTCATCCCACACTTCATCGGCCAGCACGGTGTGGCCGATCATGCAGACGCGGCGCAGCTCAGCGATGCCGTCGCCATCCTTGTCGATGCGGATGAAGGCCTCGTTGTAGACAACCTTGGTCGCACTCTCGTCATTGATGTCGGGAGACTGCTGGAACGCGTTGATCGCCGGGTTGCGCGCCTGAGCTTCGACGTTGGTGAGGAACGTGTCACCGATGCCCGAGACGTCTTTGATCTGATCGAGGCTGTAGCCCATCTTCACGAGATCGCTGTAGGTCTTCAGCGAGCGGTGCCCGACCATCGGGCAGGTCTTCAATTCGCGGCCGGTGCGGCTGACAAGCAGCTCTTCGACCGGCAGGCATTCGACCAGCACGCGCTTCTTCATCTTGTGCCGACGAATGCGAACGTCGTGCAGCATCGGCGTCGGGATCGGCACGGGCTGGCCCGTCGCCGGGTCGACGGGCGGTTGCCAATTGGGCATCTCGCTGGCGATGTCTTCCAAAATCTCGACGTCGGGATCGACCGTCAGTTGCTGCATCTGAGCGTCGCTGAGATCGGTATAGCTGTACTCAGCGATTTCGATGTCTTCATCCCACCGCCACTTGAGAACGCCCGACTTGCGCACCAGGGCGTCCTTGAAAGCGTTGTAGAGGATCGTGAAACCGTCGTTGTCATTGTAGAAAAGGTAGTTGACGTAGTCGGTCGCCTGCTCGGCCTGCTCGACTTTCTGCGCCGTGCGCGGCTCGAAAGTGCAGACTTCGCTGGAGCTGGTGAAGATGCGCAGCAGCGATGGCATCTGCGCCAGCACGGTGTCGCGCACTTCGGTCATCACGAACTGCGACCGACCGGGCTCTTCATTGCCGAACAGATCACCGCGATACATTGACGTCGCTTGCGCGCGGCTGCGCGCGATGTAGCTGTCGATGTAGTCCTGGCCGTCATCAATCGCCGCCTTCACGGCGGCGCCGAATTGCGCTTCATCCATCGGCTCGGGAGCGCCCTGATCGGCAGGCATCTCCCTGAGCTGTGGGCCAGTGACGACTAACGCGTTTGGTGTGTCGGCCATGATACGCGGCCTCCGCCTAATTAGGCCCTAATTAGAGCCCGAGCAGACCAGTCTTCGGCTTCTTCACCAGCACGGTGGAGCCCGTCGAGACGCCAGGGGCAGGCTGGGTGGGCGCCTTCGGTGAGCGCAGCATGGCGCGCTCACCGCGCTTGGCCGCCGACACCTTGGCGGCCTTCTTGACCGCCGCCTGCTGGGCCGGTGTGCGCGGCAGTCCGCCCGCGCCCATGCCGTAGCTCGCCCGCCCGAGCTGATCGCGCGGCGTGTTGCGATCGGCCATGTCGTAGGCGTTCATCATGTCGATCTTGGTCTGGTGGTTCTTGTTCAGTGGCATTGTCAGCTCCACGGGTTGGGTGGCGTCGGTTCGGTCGTCCAGCTCACTCTGCGTCGCTCCAGGATGCGCACCGCACCCTGCTCGGTGATGCGGCGTCGGCCGTCTTGGGTGATGCGTCGGACATTGTCGTTGCGCACGATCAGCCAGTCGTCGGCGGACGGGAATGATTTGGTCCACTCGGTCATGGCGGGCTCGCGGGCGGCGGTCCGGGCAGACCGGCGCCACCCTCTGTCGCCATCCACTCGCGCAGCGCAGCGACGCACGTCGGGCAGAGATAGGCGGTGACGTTGAACTGCGGCGCACCACCGGGCGGTAGCGCTTCATCGCACATCATGCGACCCCATCCTTCTGGTAGGTTGACGCTCATCGCGTTCTCGGCGCCCACGCCCTCGGCTGTCACGCCGTCGCGGTTACAGGTGAAGGTGCTGGTCGTGCTGATCGGCATGGTTCCTCACAGCTTGATGATGGTGGTGACGGTGCGTGTCGATTGGGTGTTGTTGTGCGCGGTCCCGCTGCCGGTGGCCGCCGTCGCGCCGCCATTGACGGCGAGCGCGCCAGCGGCGTTGACGGTGACGGCAACCGACTGAAAGAGACCCGCGTTCGTGCCGTCTGCTGTGCCAACGGCACGATCTGTACCGTTGGTCAGATTGTTGCCAACAGAACCAGCGCCGGACGCCGAGTGCCCGTGTCCCGCCGTCGACAGACTGCCCGGACCGTGGGTGTGCGAGGCAAGGTGCGCCGTGTTGAGTTGCACGTCCTGCGCGCCTGCGATCATGCCGTTGCGTGGATGCAGGTTGGTCAGACGACCAGCAGCGGTGCCGCCCAGGCTGTCGAACGTCGCGCGCACTGTGCCCCGGTAGTCGAGCCCGCCGATGGTCTTGTTGGCGGCGAAGTCGGCAGCGGCGCTGGCCCCTCTGCCACCTGAGACCGGCGCCTCGGTGTCGTCCAGGGTCCACAGGTGAGCGAACAGGTTGGCGCAGTCGGCGTTGGCGCGGATCGTGGCACCCGAGGCGGCGTTGCCGATGGTGCCGTTGATCGCCCACACCCAACCGGCTGGCGCCAGGACCGAGCCCACGAGATCGACCACCGTGCCAACGGGGAAGCTCGCAGACGGCAAGGCGGCAATGGCCGCCGCGATGGCGGCCTGCACCATCGCCGTCGTGGCGATGCTGGTGTCGTTGTCCGACGTCGCAGGCGTCGGCGCTCGGGGATCGCCCGTGAAGATCGGACCGGCAAGCGGGGCATAGTTGAACGAACCGATTTGCATGTTGACCCAGCCCAGGGTCGCGATCTGATCGCCCGGCCCTGCGCCGGGCGGCGTCGGGGCCCTAGGCACGCCCGTGAGGGTCGGGCTGTTGATCGGCGCATAGTTCGGCAGCACCAGATTGAGCGTGTCGCTCAGGAATTGCTTGTTAACGATTATGTCGTTGGGCGAGGACCCCGTGGCCGTTGGCGCGGTCGGCGTACCGCTCAGCGCCACGTCGCTCTTAATCATCGGGTTGGGGTAGTTGCCCGCCAGATCACCACCCGCCGGGCCGGTCGCGGCGGTGCCAATGGCCTGTTGCACGAACGCCGTGGTGGCAATCGAGGTATCGCTGTCGCCGGGTGCTCGGGTCGGCGCTTCGGGATTGCCGAAGAAGATCGGACTGTCGTTGAAGACCAGCAGGCCGCCGTTGCCGGTCTTGTCCATCATCGCGGCGTAGAGATTGAAGCTCGACGGCTGGTTCAACCACGCCGGGATGCCGGTCGCCATCGAGCCGGTCAGCCGGGCATTGATCTGGCCAACCGTGAGTGAGCGTGTCGTGCCGCCCTGGTTGGCTTCAAGCTGGTCGCTGTCGTTCGCCTCGCTGCCGACCGGCAGCTCGCTGATCATGGCCTCGCTGACGCTGGCAAATTGACTGACGTCAGCCATCACAACCCCTTGGTCGCCGCCAGGACGCACCACATCGAGGCGGTCTGCAGGTTGGTGATGGCGACAGCGGCCTCACGCCCGGCCGCGCCGTCGTTGCGGTCGCGGATCACTTCCATGATCGAGATCAACTCGGCGGTGCGCTGCTTGATCGCGCTGACGTCCTCGTTGCCCGAGGGATTGAAGTTCTTGCGCACTGCGTCGGCTGCCGTCGTGCTGATAGTCATCACACAATCCCCTTGATGTTGCGTTGGAGTGGCTTGCCCTTGACCCAGAAGGCCGCCCGGCCGCCGATCATGGCGGCAGCCCCGGCAAAGGTGAGGCAGAGCGCGTCAGCGATGTCGGGGGACTTGAGACCTCTGCGCTTCATGTCGGCCTTGGCTTCGACCTTGAGCTTGCCGTTGCTCAGGAAGCTGTAGGTCGGACCGACCAGGTCCATCTTCAGCTCTTCGCTCTTGGGTAGGCGACACTGGCGCTTGGCCAACCAATCCTTGACCGACATCCACAGCTCATCGCGCAGCTTTGACGCCGTAGGCGACAAAGCACTGACCTCGCTCACGTTGACGTCGCGGATGTTCAGGCCTTGCTCGCGCAGTCGATCGGCCACACCAGCACCGAGGCCGATGCTGTCGACCATGATCTCGGCGGGCGTGTCGTTGCGCGCCTCATTCATCACCCAGCCGCAGGTCTGCATGAGATCGAAGCCGTGAAACGACTTGTACTCGACCACGACATTGCCTTGGCGCTTCAGCAGCACGGTGCGATCGTCACCGAAGCGGGCAACGTCCACGCCATAAACCAGTGGCTCCCTGGTATCGAGGACAGCGTCGCGCCCCATCGCGGCATCGACCAGCTCAGCCGGGATCAGCACGTCGTCTTCGGCCAGGGCGAACTCACCCAGCACGCGGACGTGATAGGCCTTCGACTTCTCGCCGTAGGTCTCCAGGGTCTGCTGAATGAAGTCAGGCGAGACCAGGCGTGAGCCGACGCAACTGACGTGCAGCCTGAACCAGCTCGCCATCAATTCGTGGTGGGTCTTGAAGAACAGCCCGGTGTTGCGCGTCGGGTTGCTGATCAGGATGGTGGTCGCCTGGAATGACGACATCGAGCCCGAGGCGGCTTCAAAGACGGGCTCGGGGATCGCTGACGCCTCGTCACAGACCAGCAAGACATGATCACTGTGAACGCCTGCAAGCGCCTCGGGCCTTTCGGCGCTGCTGGTGCGCGCCGACATGAATGAGCTTTCGGGTGCGGCCTTGAGGAAGACGCGGTTGCTGGTGACTTCCACCTGCTGGCGCATGAAGTCGGGCAGCTCATTGATCCAGCGCTTCACTTCGGAGAACAGCGCGTCGAAGAGCTGGCTTTCGGTCGGCGCCGTCAGCACGCTCTTCTGCGGGAAGCGCGTGAACATGAACCAGATCAGCGCCCAGGCGCAGGCCGCCGACTTACCGACACCATGCCCGGCCCGAACGCTGATACGGCGCTCACCACGAGCCACCGCCTTCAAGAAGCGCTTCTGCCACTTCTCGATCTTGAAACCGGGATAGTTCTTGAGCAGCAGGTCTTCGACAAAGGCGACCGGCCGGTCGCGGTAGGTCTCAACGATCGTGGTCCAGAGGCCAATCTTGGCAGCGGCTTCGCCTGGCTTGGACACCGCTGCGGCGGCAGCCGCTGCGGCAGCACCTGTCAGGATGGTGCGACGACCGAGGACGGCGTCCTGTCGTGTGGGGCCTACGCTTTCAGTAGGCTCTTCTATATGCTGTTGTGAATTTTTTTCGGGGGAGTGGTGGAATGCGTTTGGCGGGTGCGGGTGGTCCGTTTCCGACTGCGGGGTCGAGGTGGTCGACCCGGTGGGGGGCTTCGCAGTGATTTGATTGCTACGTTCAACCCGCTCGATAGCGGCGCGTCTGGCTACGCCTACGTCCGGGCCATCGCTCGCCCGTGCGTTGCGCGTTGCGCGTTGATCTAGCCCAGCGTGTCGCTTGCCTCCTTTGGTCATGGCATTGCCCTACGCAATGCGTACGTGGTTTGTAGCCACATAGATAAGCCAGTAATACCGGCATTCTGTCGCACTGGCAGGGTGCAAACGGGGTGCGACCTAGTCATCGTCGCTTGTGTCCCGATTGTCGACGGGCTCAGCCTGTCGCTTGCGCGCGGTCCCGATAAGAGCGGCGATGTGTTCGCCTGACAATACACCTGAAAGTTGCAGGTCGATCCACATGCCTGCCGCTTTGCCTATCAACTCCTCACAGCGGACAGCGGGCCCGTACTGGCCATCGCGTTCAGCGTTGTGGCTGATCTGATCGAGGCGCCGACGCACCCTAGCGGGCGAGAAATCCCGCTCAATCTGCCGCAGTTCACCATCAATTGCAGACGCAACGTTAGGCTTCCTTAGGTTCTCATGAGCCATGACACCTAAGGCATTCCCGTTGCCCTTGTACCCTGCAAGCTTGGCAGCCTTCGCACCATTGCCATGGTGCGCGTATTCTGCCGCAAACCGCTTTTGCTTGAGTGTCAGGCCTTTGGCCTTGGCCATCGTACGGCCTCCCGTACCGTGGAGGCCTAGACCGTACGCTCCCCGTAAGTGAGCGGTCAATCAAGTATTATGGAAAATCGACGGGACCGTATCCCGAACACGCGCAAAGGGCCGCCACGCGCTAGATCACTCTCCCATATGTCTATCCATGAGACACTGTCCTTTGCCTTCTACAGCGCCCTTTCTGAGCCCTCATGGGCTTCAGGCCCATGAGGGCCTATGAACGCTGTCTGGAGGAGTGGAGGTGTTGGTTGCTGGTCTCCCTGTCGGTCGACCAGTAAAGATATATACGCACGCAACAAAAAAACCTGTCAATTACGATATGCGTACTATCTGCATATAGCTATGGCGACCAGAGCCCGAAAAGGCAACGGGGCCGACGATGCGGCCCCGTGTAATAATTTCGTGAGATGACATAGAGCTATGGCGATATTCCCTCCTGGTTTAGCAGGCTGCAGGCCTCATTCAGAGCCTGTACCGCATCATTGGGATTGGCGCAGTCTTTGTGCCAACTATCGGCCACCATCCTCGCCAGCCAAGGCACCATGCGGCGGACACTGGCCAAGGCCTCGCGCGCCACGCGTGGCCGATCGCTGAAAACGAACACATAAGAACCGTCCGGCAGGCCTCCGCCGACCAGATCACCATACCGTGCCGTGTTCCATTGCAGATGATCACGCAAGGCCTCAGCGGCCTTGCGTGCATTCTCAGACGGGTTTAGCGCGTGGTCGGCCTGCCACATTTTTATGCCTGCCGAACACTTGGCAATGTAGCGTGAGCCGCGAAAGTTTGTCGGCCCCAGAAACCGAACGTGGATTGCTTGCGTGATCATGGTTAAGCGGCCTCCTTCATTGGCCAGTCAGTCGCAGGGGTGGGAACGGAATGCAGAAAATCGATGTCGCGCCTAGGCGCCTTCTCACGATGGCAGTTGCGCGGATGATCGCTGTCGACCGACGCGGGGTGCGGAACGTGACCACGCGCCGCGCACCATTCTAGATACTCACTCCGTAGGGAGCGGCGGTCTATCCCGAGGCCGTCGAAATTCCCGCCGCTGTCAGTCTCACCGAAATTGCGCGGCACATACTTGCGCTCGATACCGCGCAAGGCGCGGTTTTCGCGGTACACGTCTTTGATCGTGCGCGGCCGGAGATCACGCTTCAATTGCGCGTCACTGATTACCCAATAGCGGGCGGGCGAACGCAGGCTGGCAAGTGTCGTGGTCGAGACCTTTTCCCACGCGCCACCATTGCCAAGGTATGCGCCGTACGGGTTCCAATGCTTCATCGCATCACCTGTCAGTGATTGTTGTAAATCAGGCCGATGACCAGGAAGGCCACGACACAGAAGATGATCGTGCCCATTAGGCGTCCCTCCCCGTGCACGGCGCGCCAATGGCGCACGCGATGAACCGACCACGATCGAAACGCGGGTTTGTGTTGGCCAGCTTGTCGGCAAAGTGATTGGCGACAGCGATGCGGCAATCATTGCCGCGATAGACGGGGAGAGATGCGATTGCCTCAGCAATCAAAACGTAGTGGCGATGCTGCATAGATACTGACTTGGTCATTGCGTAGGGCCTCCTATTGCCCTGTAGGTCCCGGACTATTCCAGAGCCTCCTACTGCCTTAGGCCCGCTACGCTTTCGCGTGCGGGCCTTTGTGGGGCGATGGTCGACTAGACCGGCACATTGGTATCCGTGCGCCACATAATGCGAAGACGGAAAGCCGCTTCGTCATCGCCCTGATTAAAAAACCGGGCCCGCTCTTTCAGCATCAAGCGCGCATAGCCGCGACGCGTGCGCGGCTTCAGTCCATAGAAGTCTTTGCGGCTTGCGCTATTCATCTCCCAAAAGTTTTCCATCATGGCGCACACGGCAATGGCGTTAATCGCGGTCTCATTCAGCATTGGTCTAACCCCTAGCGGCTTGATTGCCTGCCATGGTTATATGGCACGCCATAGACCTATGGCAAGCCCAAGGTCGAAAATTCTCTAATGTTTTCTTAAATAGTTAGCCGGTGTTCGCTTGACCTACGCAAAAGGCAATGCCATATAGGTATGGCAAGGGCAATTAGGCCCGGCTGAAAGGGAAAGACCCTATGACACACAAAGAAATCGAGACAGCGCTAGAGGCTATGATTGATAGCCAAGGCATGGTGGCGGTATTGACCGCGCTAGAGATCATCTGCGACGAAAAGGCAAACCACTTGCGCCACAACTGGCAGGACACTGCCACGGCGCGCGTGTGGGAACGCGGCTCTAGCGCAATCGGCAAGGCGTTGCGCGCCGTCGACTGGCCCCTGTGAGGCACGCCATGACCCTAACAGGCTCCACAATCTACCTTCACAATTGGCGCAGGCCCCTGCCGTTGCGCGTTCAAAACCGTAAGGTTGTCGGCCCGTATATGTACACGGTCCCGACTGCAGGCCGTGGCCTAGGCCGTGGCTACTATGCCAGCGATGACCAGGGCACAACGGGCGATGCCACGTTTCGCTTGCGCTCGTGTGAGAGGCCCGCACGCGTCAATGGTTGGTACTGCGACGATATGCAGGATCAGACCATTACCGCTTGCGTATTGCGTCTGCCGCGCGGTCGCGGGTTCCTCGCTGGCTGGACCATGGGCAAGGGCATGGCGTCTAGTGTCGACTTTGACCTATACGCGGAGGAGCGTGACGCGTGGTATGCGGCCGACAGCATGGCCGAACATGCGGCCGAACGGGAACGCGAGTATCAGGCCGAACAAGACGCCAAGCGCGAAGAGGAGGCTTAGGCCATGAACATCAAACTGAGCGACAAAGACGCGGCCATGTTGGATATGGCCAGCAAGCTAGATGCCATGGCCACCACGCTGGCCGATGTGCAGACACGCCTATACGCGCTAGCCGACAGGCTGCCCAATGCGGCGGACCGTATTGAAGTCATGGCCATTCATTCGCTTGTCGGGACCGTGGTCTATGATGCCATGCCCAAATGAGTGACCACGAATATTTGGCGCGTGTCGGAACGGCCCTGTATGGGCCGTTCTGGCAGAGCGAGCTAGCGCGGGCGATCGACGTCGCCCCGCGCACGGTGCGCCGCTGGGCGGCGGGCGAGAACCGCGTGCCGCCTGGCATCTGGGCCGAGCTGAGCGCGCTGCTCACCGAGCGCGAAGTCACATTGCGCGGTCTGCGTACGCAGATGCCACGTCCACATCTACGTTGACGCTCGATGCCTACGCTCACGTCCACGTCCAGCGCTCTACGTCCACGTTGACGTCCGCCGTCCACGTCTACGTTCGCACGTCTGCGTCCACGTTGGCGTAGGTTGACGTACGCCCACGCCTACGCTTACGGTACGCGTCTACGTCCACGTCGGGAGCAGACCATGGCCAAGCCAGGCAAGACCACCAAGCCAGCGCCCAAGAAATGGCGTGTCGTCACCGCCACCGACACGACCGACATCGAGGCCGACGACATCGATATCCAGGATGGCATTCTGATCCTGGGCAAGAGCAGCATCCTCGCCGCCTGGAGCGATTGGCGCTACGTCACGCTCCTGGTCGACCCGCCACCGCCAGAGCCCGCCGCATGAAATGCCAGTATGCCAGGAGCGACATGACGCCTTGCTACACCAAGGATGGCGTCATCGCGCTCTGCACCGACAGCTTCCTGAAGCATCTCTGCGTCGGCTGTGAGCGGCGCATCTATCCGACCAACGGGGAGCTGTCCGACTATGACAAGCTCGTCAAGCAAGCCGAGGCCACCAAGCGTCGCAAGAGGCGGCGATAAGCTGATCAGCGTTGAAGGCCTCTATCGAGGCCAGCCGTTCAGCGCTGGTTGCGTCGCTCGCGATGGCCATATCATCATTTGCGCGCCGATCTTGCGATCGTCGCTCATGGGCCTCGACGGCAAGACATTCGTGGCGGTGTGCAAAGGCAAAGGCTGGACGTGGGAGGTAGTCAAATGAAATTCCCCGCCGTCATGACCGGGCGCCCGATCTGGCGCCCGAGCTGGCGCACCCTGGTCGTCACCGTCCCATTGAGCCTGTTGCTGTGGAGCGGCGTGGCGTACACCGCCTACCTGCTGATCTGGAGGTAACCGATGGACACACATGCAATGCTGGTCGAGCTGCTGGCGATCAAGCTCTTTGAACACACGCCACTGGGCAGTGGCGAGCAGAACCGGATGAGCTGGAGCGAGGCCGACCCTGCAGACCGCCAGATGGTGCGCGATCAGATCACGGGCGCCAGCGATCCTGAACAGCTCTATGTGGTTGAACCTTGATCGAAGGGAGGTGAGGCATACCGCAAACGCAAAGCCAAGTAAGTCGTGGGACCTCGGTGCCGTTCTCCCCTCGATAAGTGGTCACTCCCCCAAACGCCAATGGTGACCCACGGCGCCGAGGTTTCGACGGAGGAGCTAGCAATGATGCTGCCTAAACATGCAATCGTGCTGCTGGCCGTGCCGATATGGCCACGGCGATGGCTCTACGTCTGGTGGGACAATAGCTGGTACACACCCCGCCTACGCTGCAATCCACCGGCCAACCCGCCAGTCAATCACACCTCGATGAGTTTCTGGGTAGGTTATTTCAAGAGCAAATAGAACCATATCGATGAGCATGGAAAATGGTCGATCCCGAGCTGAGCGATGGCCTGAAGCCCATCCAGGTTGATCTGATTGTCGAGATCATCAAGGTGCTGCAGGCACCGCATTTCGAGAAGATCGAGCCCTATGAAGTGGCCGAGGCTTTCGGCACGGCGATGGCCGTGGTGCTGAAGAACCGCATCGAGAAGCATGGAAAAAGGTGAAGACGGTCTCACCGCTGCTGAACGCCTGCAGCTCTTCGACAGGCTGCCCAAGGCGATCAGAGACGTGCTGCACGACGCGCCATATAACTATGACGTCCGCGACATTCGCAGGGAGTGGTTCACACGGCGAGCGCTCGGCGCCAGAGCCAAGATCGTGGCCCGTGACATCGCGCTGAACGCCCTACGCCACGCCCGCAGCCTACAGGGCAAGCTATGACCGAACGATTTCCCATCTGGTGCCGATCGCTCTACCTCGATATGGGCTTCACCCTGGTCGAGCCAGGCACGTCGGTCGGGGTGAAGTTCGGGTTCCGGTTGAAGGACTGGCTGCCCGACAGTTTCATCGCCCGCCAGGGCAACATGGTGATCCTGCCGCTGCTCACCGCACGCCATCCAGGGACAGGCACCTTCTCCAGGCTCCTGGCCCATCTCGATCGGCGCGGCATGGGCGTCGCCATCAGCTCACCGACCGGCCGGTTTCAGGGCTACCTGGAGCGTCATGGTTGGCGGCCACTCGGCGGCAGCGCGATGGGTGAGCTATGGATGCGCGAGGCCGACATACAGGGCTATCGTGAAAAATTAGGTCAGCCACCATGACCGATGTTTCACGGGAAACATTCACCTGCGTCCGCTGCGGCGGGACATGGCCCAAGGGGCGCTCCGATGCTGAGGCCGAGGCCGAGATGATCGCCACCTTCGGGACGCCGATGCCCGAGGAAGGGCCCATCCAGGCGCTCTGCGATGACTGCTACAAGGATTTCATGGCCTGGTGGGCCAAGCGCCCCAGGCAATGACGGATCGCGCCTACGGTCAAATACGGGGCCCTGGCATCCATTGTACAATTCCTACGTTGGGCGTACGGTATTGACCCCCTGCAGGGAGGACGTCATGGCAACCACCACCACACCCACGACCGGCCCGGCCCCTGGGCCGAAGCCCGCGACCAGCTCAACCCCACCGAGGGCGTACGATCCTGCCGATGAGCTGAGCCCGCCCTTCGATCCCGCCAAGGAAAAGCCCTACAAGCCCGCGCCCTACACGACCGACGAAAAGGCGCCTGAGGCCAAGGCCCCCGAGGCCAGCAAGGCGACCGGCTCAACCACCTACACGAGCTAGCGCCATGACCACACCCAAGGAGGACGTCGTCGCCTTGCGCTGGGCGATCAACGATCTGCTGCACACCGCACCCTTTGACGACATGCTGTGGCCCGAGATGCTGATTGCGTTGCAGCTCGCCGCGCACGACGTCAAGCTCACCTTCATGCGCTACGGCGGGTTCGATCCCGCACCACCGCCTGATTGGCTGCCCGAACGCCCAGCGCCGCCGTGACCGTTCAACCTGAGACCAGGTTCCGCTGCGATCGATGTGACCAGGAGGCGGTACTGCCGGTGAGCAACACGCCAGCGCAGACGCGCTTCTCGCCGCCCGACGAATGGACAACGCTCTGGGTGAATAGCACCGATCTGCAGATGCACCTTTGCCCGACGTGTGATCGAGGCTTTCGCGATTTCATGGAACGGCGCACATAAAGAAACACCCGGCTCGCTGGTACGAGCCGGGTGTCCTGAACGTCGGCGGGGTTGCTGGTCGTGCGGACAGCTTTAGCCGACGATCAACTTGTCATCTGACCAACCCCAGCATGGCCAGGATGAACCACAGCGCGCCGAGGATCGCCGCCCAGCCGCAGATGAAGATGAAGAGGCGAGCGGTGTAGAAGCCGATCACCGACAGCGGCCAGTGAATGTGCTGCGCGGCCTCGCCCAGGCGGACCAGGGCGCGGCCGACGCAGGATGGATTGGTTGATGGCCGATGGAACGCCGCCCACACGCCGAGACTGAGCGGCACCAGGACGATCGCCAGCGCGATCAGAAAGTTGATCTCCATCACTCGTCTCCTGCCGGTATCTTCTTCAGGACTTTGTCGATCTGCTTCTTGCGCTCCAAGAGTAGATCGGCCAGCACTTCCCAGGTGCTCTGGGGAATGTCGCTTTCACCACGATCCCACCGCATCGCCGTGCGCAGATGGACGCTGCAGGCGCGTGCCAGCTCTGATCGATAGTGCGGCCCCCACAGGGCTTCACCGGCTGCTTTGAGTGTCGTGCGGTTCATTGTGCTCCTCATGGGCTGACGTAGTGATGCCCCTGTCGCGCCACACCGCGACAGGGGCAGTAGTACGGGGCGGTCCCACACCGCGCTCATCGTACTACTAAAACGGTATATGCTCGTGCGGTAATTCTGACGCGCTCTTCAATTCGTGATCGACAGGCGGTTCCTGGCCGTAGCCAGCGACGTGCCCGGTTTTGCGGTCGACCTTGCCCTTGCGCTTGGCGGTCGGCTTGGGCACGACCACCTCACCGCCTGCGAACACGCAACGGATGCGTACACCCACCGCGTTGCTCACCATCTCACTCAGCTCGCGGAGGAAGACGATGCGCTTGGCGCGCAAGTCCTTCGCCAGCCGGATGTCGAAGCTCTTCTGTGAGCGACGCTTACGACGTTTAGCCATTTTGCTCCTCTTCCAGTAGTGCCATATATCTATGACACACTTCCGTAGTGATGTCAAATTGGCCATTTACGCATTGCGTATAGTCAAGTGGGCGCGCTGAGAAAATCAGGGACTGATTGTATGTCGTGATGCGTATTTAGGGACATTCTGGCATGCAAAAATGCACAACTACGCACACGGTAGCGGCTGTAGTCTCTTTGAAGGGGTTTGCTTTCCAGTTGCTTGGGGAGCGGTACAATGAAAATTGAGTTACCGAGGGACGTGAAACGACAAGGCCATATGTGTGTGGTGGTGTACGGCGGCAGGGAATACCGGAAAGAAGAGGTACTTTTTGACGCACTCGACCAGTGCCTCATGCAGTGTGAGGCGCGTGACCTCCACCTGACTGTCGTCCAAGGCGGCGCCCGTGGCGCTGATCGGATCGCCCGCCGCTGGGCCGAGTATCAGGATGGCGCTGTCACCGGGATCACCGAGGAAGCCGATTGGGGAGCACCGCCGCCGCATCACAATCGAGGAGCTGGCTTCAAGCGCAACCAGACCATGATCGACAAGCACCAGCCCGACTATTTCATCTCAGTGCCAGGAGGCAATGGCACCGCCGACATGGCCAAGCGCTGCAAGGCTGCCGGGGTGCCTGGCGTCGCGCTCAGTTGAGCGAAGCCCGCCCGATCGCCTTGGTGAAGATCATGAGGCCGACCATCTTGCCGTCAGGGCCGTCGCGTCTGATCAGTAGCGGTGGGCCGACTTCGCTCCACTCTTCTGGCGTCATGAACCGGGCCAGCTCGCGCACGATGTCGCCCGCCTCTCCTAGGCTTTCGCAGCGGATGCACAGCACGCGCTGATCGCTCGCCGCGTTGGGGTCGAGATGCGGGCAGAGGTTCACGCGGATCGAGCCGATGTTGGCGATCTTCGCCAGGTCTAATGCCCGCGTCAGTGGGTCGACGTGCGGCCCGTACTCGACGCCGATCTGCCCGAGCATCCGTTCATCGTTCACGCATGCACCGGCAGGTAGCGACGGGCCTTGTCGTACATTCGATCGAAGGCCTCAATCGCGCCGTGGCCTTCAGCGACGGCGATCTCACGGATGGCAGGCGCGCCATGCTTCAGCGCTTCCTCGGCTTCCTCCCTAGTCGCTGGCCGCCCGTCCTTCCACCATTGGACTTCGACAGGGTCCTGGAGCTGGAAGAGGTAGCCACCGTTGATGTTCTGCAGTCGGTTGGCCTCGACGTCGTAGCGCTTGGCGAAGCAATCCTGCAGCCACAGCACGCCCATGCCAGGGTTGCGCTTCAGCCCCTCGCCCGCTGGCGCGATATAGCCATCGGGCATGTTCTTCTCATTGCGCCGCATCTTCGGCTGCGCCAGGAACGGACACACCTGCAGGGCATAGACCGCACACTCACGATGGCAAGGTGGCTCGCTGGTCGTGCGATTGACGGCGCACATCGGGCCGACGACGTAGGCTTTGTAGCGGCCCAGCTTCTCGCCACACAGCCAGCACTTGGCGAAGTTGACACACTCAGCAAAGCGCCGCGTGTCGATGACGCGGAAGTCAGGCGTACCGTTGGGTGCGTCGACCAAGTTGCCGTTGGCGTCGAGCCACGACACAAAGAATGGCACGGTGAAGCCGCGACGGTCGCGCGGCATCTTCGACATGCGCACTGGGACGGGGACCGATCGGCTGCGCAAGACCGAGAAGGCTTCGACGGCAGTGGCAACGTGAATGATTTCAGTCATTTGGTTTCCTCATCATAAAATCGTGCGCCCAGTCCTGGGTGTAGTCGCAGATCGGGCAAATCCAGCCGCGCGTCGTCGGCACCAGCACACCCTTATCGCCCGCGATCTCAGGATGGTCATCTCTGTTGCCGCAAGTGAACGGATGCATTTGCGTACTGAATGGGCCATGAAAATCCCACGGCCCAAACTGGTAACGCCACAGGCGCACCACCTGCTCAGGCGTGAAAACGTCAGGCATCGTTCTCCTCCTTCGCCCGATAGCCCAGCCCATGAAGCGCCTCAGCGACGACTGTGGCGCGCTTGTCGATGTCGTCACGTAGGCAACGCATGCAGGTGTGCGCCTCATTGGTGCAGTCACCCGAGTGCGAGCCAGTCGATGCCGGATGATCATAGTTGGCAACAGCCGTCTTGCGGTCGACCAGATCGGGAGCGTCCAGATCAAGCTGCAACATCACGATCGCGATCTCGCGCACCATCTTGGGGTTAGCCATCATCTCCCTCCTTCCACAGTGCAGTCGCCAGCCGCTCCAGATATTCGGCATCCTGCAGCGTGCGAATATAGCTCGCGTCGCTCGCTGTCTGTCCGACACCGCGCAAGCTCGGCGCGTAGAGCCGCATGCGCTTGACGATCTCCTGCAGCTCGTCAGAGATTTTCTTGGCGCTGCGACTAGTCTCTTTCGACATCGCCTCTCTCCTTCAAGATCACCGGGATCATGGAGCGCACGCCGACGATGTGCATCTCGATCAAGCCCGTGCGCTCTGCTTCATTGTGACCCGCCACCCAGATCGCCAGGAGTTGCGCCAGTGCAGCGCCTACCACGGCAGCATCGTGGCCCTTTAACATCGGCTCGATCTGGCGGGCGAGATCGAGCGCTTCTTCGGCCCTGGGCATGATCATTTCTTTTGCGCCAGTAGGCGCATGGTGGCCTGCCCCTCGGGGCTGGCCGCCCAGGCGTCACTCTCTTCCTGGGTGGCGTCAAACTCACCGTTGATCACGCGCTGGCGCAGGCCGATGGCCTGCATCGATCGCACCTTGGCCAGCTCGCCAACCAATTCCACGATCGGTGCAGCTAAGGGAGACAGGAAGTCATCGTAGTAGCCTTCTCTCGCCCTGGCCGCCATGTCGGCCAGACCGATGATCTCCAGCTCATGCGCCAGTCTGTCCTTGGTGTGCATCGCTCCGTTCCTTTAATAGTTCGTGCAGCTTAATCCCGACGTCGAGTAGCGAGCGCCAGATCGTCAGACGCGTCTCGATCGGCAAACCGCGCAGATCGATCGGCTGCAGGTTCCAGGTCGTGATCACGCCAGCCTGCAGGGCTACGATGATGCCGTGCTGAAAGCGTATGTGGTCCAGCATCTCATGAAGCAGCTTGTCTTGATCGTTGATGATCCTGTTGCCGTGCTTCATCATCCTGACGCTGTCCAACATGAAGTAGCCGCAAGCGAGCAGCATCAAGCTCTGCGACCACTGGACGCCGATGGCGAACCATTCCCAAAACTTTTCCATTACAGCCAGGTCTCCACCACGGTCTTGTCATCGCTCGGATCGCGGGGGAAGCGCACGACGTTGGGATCAGGGATGGCGCGCCGCGCTTCATTCAGCGACTTGAAGGTCAGCGGCTCGCTGATCACCTGGACCTTGCCCGCGCCGACCAGATTGACCACCATCACGTACATGCCGGGATGGTCGGGGTGATCGTAGAAGATCGTGTAGGCCTTCATCGTCTGCAGGCCTTTCACCTTGCCCCTAGCCACGGCAAGGGTCCTTCACCATCCACGGCGGCACATGGAGCTGATCGCCCTTGCGCTCACCGAGGCCCATGGCCACCAGCATCAAGGCTTGATGCTCGATGTCGAAACGATGGAAGGCCTTCTGCGTCAGGTGCGTGAACAGCGTGCGCAGGCTGAGGCGCCCGACGTCTATCTGGTCGATCTCGCGTGGATCGTCCTTCAGGCCGTTGATGCCGAACATGAACTTGATCTCGGGATTGCGCACTGCCGCGTCGTTGCAGGCGTGCGCCATGTCTTCGGCCTCCCTGGGGTCACCGGCATTCATCGTAACGACGATGACGCCCGTGTCGTCTACCAGGCTGCCGCTCAGCTCTTCGGGGTGCATAGACATGACGCGGTCGGCGCCCAGCTCCTTCTCCATGTGTTCGACCAGGGTGCGCTCTTCCGGGTGCAGATCGGGGTGTTTGGCCATCGGTGATCACCACGTTGGTTTGACAAACCGAGACGCCTCGGCCTGCCATTTCAGGGTGACTATACCCGGTGTACCGATTGAGTAGTAGTCCCTGCTTTTCTCCACCGAAATTTCTGTCAGCCCATCACCGCTCTGAATGTCAGGGCGGTAGATCACGACACCGAGATCGCAGCGGTTGGCCCAGGCGGCACTGTCTGCGATGTCCCATAGCCCAGGTTTGGGGACTTTCCCGTTTCGATCTCGCTTCATCTTGGCGGGGTGAGCGACGATGACGACGGTGACGTCATTGGTGCGGGCGAAGGACTTGAACACCCGCAGCGACTGCGAGACAAATTGTTCTGTTGTCCAATCAGTAGGCTTGTCGCTGATCGACACTTCATTCCACGGATCGATCACACAGATGGCCGCGCCGTAGCGGACGCGGGCCGCCGTGAAACGCTCCAGCATCCACGACGCCGTCATCTCTTCTCCCTCCTCGCCCTGGAGGAAAACGAAATGCCGATTAATCCATTCGTCAGCGACTTGGCGCTGGTTGTCGCTCATGTCTTTCTCCAGGCACTCGGCTCGATAGGAGCGCAAGGTGCGCCGCAGATCGGGCATCACCGCCTGTTCAAGCGAGCAGATCGCCGTGGTCGCCTTCCAATGCCAGGCCATGTTGCAGACGAGATTGGTGACGAACGTCGACTTGCCGTGTCCTGGCGGCCCGGTGACGATGATCAGATCACCGCGCCGCATGCGCATGTGCTGCTCCAGGCCAGGGATCATCGTGTCGAGCGCCCGCTTCGGCTTGCGCTCAGGCATCTCGTGCAGCCGCATCAATCCTGGCAGCGGGAAGTAGTTGGCGCCGCCGATCACGCGGCGCACGCCATCATCGCCCTGGGCGAGCAAGACGTCGTTCAGGTCTTTGCCGGTGGGGTACTCCAATATCTGACAGCGCGACTTGCCCAGGCGCTGCGCGAGGCCATCGCGCAGCACCAGGCCGTTGCGGTCACCGTCGACCGCCAGCACGATCAGCCTCTGAGTGTCCAGGAGCGTCTTGGCGTGTGTCAGGTAGTGCCAGCGTGCGCCGTCATCGCCGCTGTCATACTCGGGCGCTCCCCCAGGCACTGAGATCGTCTTGGGGAAGCCGCACTGAATGGCGGTGAGCGCATCCAGCTCACCCTCGGTGATGATCAGCGGGTAAGAGGCGAACTCGGGATTGCGCAGGCAGTCGATGTTCCAGAATATCTGCGGCGAGCCGGTGTCTTGCGTGAACAGCTTAGCGCCGCCGACAGTCCGATATTTGGTGCCGACACGCTTGCCCTTTTCAATGAACGGGATGGCCAGCCACAGATCGTCAGTAGGCCCTACGCATGGACGCCAACCAAGTTGAGCCGCCATCTCGACGCTCAGGCCGCGCTGCTCTAGCGCCAGCCCGTGCAGCTCGTCCATCTCCCATTCCACCCTTTGCACCGCAGTGCCAACAATTCCAGCGGGCATGGTCTTCCTCGATAATCACGCTGAGGCAGGGATCAGTTTTCTTGCGGCGGGTTGCCGAGCACCAGGGGCAGGTGGTTTTTTGGTTTCCGTCTACGGCTCGTACGTTGATGCCGAGCCTTCGCAAGTCTGCGAGCACAGGCATGGACTTTCCCCTCGGTAAAGAACTGGAGCCGATGCGACATCGGGAATTTGCAATGCTCCAGGATCGCGTTGACGTCTTCCTGGCAGCGCGCGAGATAGATCGGGAAACCCATATCGTCCCACGCATCCGCGACGTCGAGCTGGTCTTCGCTCAGCTCGCCCTTGTCGCTCTTCAACTCGATCCCGATCAGCGTCGGCCAAGTGGCGTAGGCCATGAGCATGAAGTCAGGCAGGCCGCGCTTCACCCCACGCCGCTTGCGGATGCCTGCCTCGACTACGCCGAGCTTGCCGACGCCATGATCGATCGCCGTCCACCACGTTCTCGTGGGGTCCAGGACGATCTGCAGCATGTGCGCGACAGCGATCTGTAGTGCATGCTCGCGATAGACGCGTTTCCCACGCACGACACTAAGCCGCCGCCACTAGGGCGTGCAGCCGCTGGTGCGACTTGGTCACCAGATCAACAGTCTCGTTATGCTTTGTCCCGAGGCGGATGGTCACCGCGTCGATCGCCGCGATGACGGTCGTGTGGTCGCGACCGAAGATGAAGCCGATCTGCGGCAGGCTATAGTCAGGGCAGTAGCGATCGACCATGTACATGGCCACCTGGCGCGGTCGCGAGACGCGCCAGGTCTGGTGGGCACTGAATATCTCGCCCGCCGTGACTTCGCTTTCATCGATCACCGTCTTGATGACGGTGAAGAGCGCGACGCCGAACTTGGCCTCGGGCCAGATCGTGCGCAGGCGATGGCGGGCGTTTCCTCGGCTGGTGGAAGCGACGGGCCCGCCGACCGCACGGATACGCCTGCGCAGGCCGTTCATGAACGGATTGACAGGCTGAGCGCAGGCGCCGTTCGCTGCGATGACAGGATAGACCAGCCGCCTGCGAAGCTTCTCGCCCAGCTCGCCGTAGTAGTCGGCACGGGCGCGTAGCTCCTCATAGATGCCCAGCGGCTCATTGCTCATCGTTTGCCCCATGGCCTGGTGGCGATCATCCAGAGGCCGACGCAGCCAGCCGGGATCACGATGACGACGACGATGAAGGTGATGATCTCCAGGGCTGCGGCGGCGAGCATCTAGCTCACCCTGCGTTTAGCCCTCAGCGTGCGACGCTTCTTCTTCATCTTGAAGACGTCGATGTTCTCGGTCTTGGCCAGGGCGGCGATCTCGCGCGCCCGCCAGTGCGGCAGCTTCTTGCGTCTGGCCCAGCCATGGACGGTGGAAAGCGGGACGTCTTCACCTATGAAGGCGGTGAGCCTACGGGCCAGCTCGGAATATCCGCCGAATTGCTTGACCGCCTTGGGCAGGCTGACTGCTCGGTCCATGGGTCGAACCTCCCCTGTACGCCAATAATTGTGCTTTTCTGCACAACGAAAAATTGGGAGCAACATTGTCCACCGTACTCTTTCCGTACGGCCTTGGAAGCATAATTCGACAGAGCTAGATCGTGGGCTGTGGTCCCGGTTGACCCACTATTTATTGTATCGAGAATACGGAAATACCCCAATATTGCCTCTAGCCCTACGCAATGAGTATGGCATACTCTTATGCTGTTAATGGGGACTAAGGGGTTGTCGGATGAAGGAAAAAATGCCGTGGCTGAAGACGCGGTTGCGCGAATTGGGCAGAACACCGACAGCGTTGGCGAAAGCTTTGGGTATCGCTGCGCCGCGCGTCTATGAGATGATCGCTGGCCGTCGACACATTCAGCAGAGCGAGATAGCGCCGATGGCGGAATTTCTCGACTGGTCGATTGAAGAGATCAACCGTCACCTACCAGCGCATTCTCGCTTGCCATTGGCGGTGATCACGCATGCGCCTGGGGCCGGGATGACGGAAACCTCTGCAGTAATCCGCCAAGTGTGCGAGATGGTCAAGTCGGCGCCCAAGCCAGTCGACATGGATGAAATCCGTGATGCCGTTCTGACCATGATCACAGAACGCTTTGCTGGCCGTCCGATCGGCATGGAGACGATCGAGCGCGGGCTGGCGCTGGCCTGTTTCCAGGTCAAGATGCAGGCGTTGTCCAGGGCCCCTACGTAATGCGTAGGGGCCCTAACGGGCTAAATCGGGCATTTTCATGAGGCGGATCAAGCGCCTACGAAAAACGTAAAAAGCGCTTGTTCCAAGCTCGGCCGGTCGTAGGGTCCCCTCACTTCGGGGAGGACCCGCGCATTGACCCGCCGCGAATATGATCAGCTTCGCGAAATTTATGCCAGCTTGGTGGAAGCCACCGTGAAGCTGGGCGACATGATCATCTTCGCCAGCCATGAGCTGACTGCGGAAGACGCCGCGAACACCGCCCTGGAGCAATCCAGCAAAGGGGCGGACAATGGCAATAGACCCATTTGAACGGCACGGCATCGACCATCTGAGCCCGTCGAGCTTGCGCCTGTGGCGCGACGCTCCTGCCGTCTGGATTGGCAAGTATCTCCTCAAGGCACCCGACGAAAGCGGCCCAGGCGCATGGCGTGGGCGAGCTGTCGAGGCTGCCGTCGACCGGCTGCTGTTCAATCTCGGCGCCGAGGCCGCCGCGAAGGCGATGCAGGATGAATGGGACGCCTGCGCCCAGGGCGTGGTCGATGACGACGCGACCAAGGAATACGACGCGCTTCCCGACTTCCTGACGCAAGCCAAGATCGCCTTCGCGGACCTTCCGATGCCGCTGCAGCGGCAAGCTCGGATGTCGCTCACCATCCCTGGCATCTCGGTGCCCTTGGTGGGCTTCGCTGACTGGGTGTGGCCCGACCATGGCACCGATCTCAAAACCACCTGGCGCATGCCGAACGGCGGCAAGCCCGACCCCAACCACGTCGAGCAGGTGTCGGCCTACTCCATGTTTCATGGCGTGCCGTTCTCGCTGACCTACGTCACGCCAAAGCGCTGGATGCGTTTCGAGATCACTCCGACCGACGCCGCCACCGCCTACGATCGCGTGATCGAGGCCTGCCACGCCATTCGCTCGCTGCTGGTGCATGTCACCGATGGCCATGACGCGCTGTCGATGTTCTCACCCGACTATGAAAGCTTTTACTTCAGGGGACCGATGAAGACCGTCGTGCAGATGTCCAAGGCCGCGCGCACGGTCCCGAGCGAGCCCAGCCACACGCGGCTGCAGGCGGTGCCCAATGTCTGACGACGTAAGACGCGACATCATGGCCGAAATTCTAACGCTCGCTGCGGCGTCAGTCGGTGACAGTCTCGCCGCCTCTGGCCTCGACAGCAACGACTTCGCTTTCACTCTGGTGCTGTGGCCAATCGGCAGTCCCGATCGCGTCTCAACGATCTGCGGCTCAGGTGATCCCTGTGGCCAGAAGGAAAGCACGCTGGCCTTGGCGAAGGCCAGCGTGAAGGCGAAGCACCCGCCGTCCCACACGCTGCTGCACAAATCGCATGGCCCAGGGAGGCTGAATTGAGCCGCCTTCCGCTATCCGATCAGCGCATCGCTGAGATCATCGATCAAGTGGCTGCCGAACAGGCCAACGCCGTGGGCCCGTCGCAAACCGGCGCGTGCTGCGACTGCTGCGGACGGGTGTTCATGCCGCCCAGGGGCGTGCCGACATCGTGCCAGAAATGTCTAGAGGAGCTGTCATGCAGGTAAGCATCCAACACGTCACTTTCCCCCAACCTGGCCGCAAGTACGGCAAGCTGCAGCTCACCGATGGCCAGACGATCTGGGTGCCACCCGATCTGCTGAACATGTTCCGTGGTGGGATGACGGTCGAGATCGCGACCAAGCAACAGACGTGGGGCCAGGGCGCCGACGCCCGTACGGTGACGATCGCCACCACTGGGCCCATGCAGGGCCAGGGAGGCGGCCAGCAGGGTGGGTCGTACGGCCAGAGCCCACAGACCCAGGGCGGATCGTACGGCGGCCAGCGGCCAAATACGGGCTTCCAGCCACGCCTCATCCAGGGCGGCGGCCAGCGCGACCCTGGCGAGGCCAGGATGATATTCGTCACCGGGGTAGTGGGCCGCGCCATGGGAAGCGGAAAATTCACCGCCAGCGAGATCGCCATCCTGGCCCAGGCTGCCAGTCAGGCCTACGAATTGGTGACGCGCCCGTCACCGCCGCCCGCGCAGTCGGTGGGTATGCCCGAAGAGCCGCCGACGCCCGACGCGTTCCCTGAAGGCGCGTGATGTCGCTCGACGGCGCCACGGTCCGCCTTGCGGGTGATCACACTCGGCTTGCCGCCACCAAGCTGGTCGCACAGGCGCCTGATGGCTGGCTGGTGAAGATCGGCGCGCCGCCGCGCACCCTTAAGCAATCGAGCAAGTTTTGGGCGACGTGCGGCGCCGTCGCTCAGACCGATTATACCTGGAGCGGCACGCGCCACGACAAACAAGGCTGGCACGATCTATTTCTCTGCGGTTGGCACACGCTGAAGGGCCGCCCGCCTCGCCTGCTGATCGGGCTTGAAGGCGAGCGCGTCATGCTCGGCCGCTACACTCGTGATCTGGCTGAGCGCGAGATGTCCGATCTGCTCGACTACACCGAAGCGTGGTGCGCGATGCGCGGCATCGCCGTGGGGCCGCCATGAAATGGCCGACGCCGAAATTTGACTATGGCGCACACGTCCTGATCAAGCCGCTGGAGGACATGAAGGCGCGCGTGGTCGATCTGCATGTCATCGGTATGATCAGCTCGATCGAGTACGACGTCCGCTACTTTGCTGACGGCAAGGAACAAAAAATCCGCGTCTTTGAGGATGAGCTGGAGGTAGCATGACGCCGCAGGCCTACCCTCTGGCGTGGCCTCCCGGCTTCCCGCGCTCGGCGCGACGGGAGAAGGGTAGTTTCAAAACCACGCTGAGCAGCGCGCTCGACAAGGTCCAGACGTCGCTGCGGCTCTTCGCCAAGGATAGTGGCAAGCAACTGCAGGGCCTGGTGATCAGCTCAAACTACTCACTGGGCAACGCCTCACCTGCTGATCCTGGCGTCGCGGTCTATTTCGTTTGGGATGCGATCAGCGTCGCCATCCCGGTCGACCGCTATGACAGCATCGCCGCAAATCTTACGGCGGTTCATCACGTCATTGAGGCCCGCCGCACCGAGCTGCGCCACGGCACGCTCGCGCTGGTGCGCGCAACATTCACGGGTTTCGCGGCACTGCCGCCGCCACCTGCCGTCGACTGGCATGCGATCCTCGATAACCCCGCCAGCCTTGCCGACGCCGAGGCCGTCTTCCGCCGCAAGGCGCGGACAGCGCACCCCGACGTGCCTGGGGGATCGCACGACGCGATGGCCGATCTCAATCGAGCGATCACCCAGGCCCGTGCCGAGCTTGGGCAGTAGCGTAGTGGAGGGGAACATGACGATTGGAGCATGGCGCGATACCGACCCATCGACGTCCGAAGAGGCCGCCCGGTCGATCGACACAACCACCATCAAGCTGGGCATCTTGCAGGCCCTGAAAGAGCAATCACCGCGCAATGGGTGGGAGTTATCACTGGCCCTGGAGATGTCGACCATCTCCGTCGTGCCGCGCCTCGCGCCGATGCGCGAGGACGGATGGATTGTGCAACTCGGGACGCGCCCAGGCCCGACCGGCCGCGCCCAGATCGCCTACGTCCTGACTGATCTTGGAACCAAGGTGCTGGGCGGTCCGCCAATGCCGCCGATCGACTATGCCAGGAGCATCTGGCCAAAGGGCTTCACTGAGCCCGAGCTGTGTCAGGCACTTCACTTGCCCGAAGCGCCGATTGATGAGCTTCGCCAGAACAAGATGATCGAGGACACCGGGGTGCGCCGCGATAGTCGCATCGTCTGGCGCTACAAGCCCTACCAGTTGCCGCTGCCGTTAGATGGAGGAACGAATGGCCCCGAAGCGTCGCGCTAGAGGCCCCAACCGCGTCAAGGTCGACCCGCTGATCCCGCGTCGGCGGCTGCTGGACGAATTTGGGATGATGACGCAGGAGGAGCTGGCGACGCTCTGGGGCATCGACGTCAAGACGCTGTGGAACAAGGCTGACAAAGAATTACCCCCGCACTCGCGTGTCGGGGGTAAGAGGCTCTTCTTCAAAGATGATGTGCTGAGCTACATGCGCAAGCACAAGGTGGCTTAGGCGGCGCGTAGGGGCACCACTTCGCCCGTGCGACGACGCTGCATCTTGTCGATGCCGGTGCGCTCGATCGCGCCATGCACCTGATCAGCCGAGAAGCGCGTGTAGACTTCATCCAGCACCTTGCTGTCGCGGCTGTGGCCCATGAGCGCCTTGGCCTGTTCCTTCGGCAGGCCGTTGTCGCGCAGCCAGGTGATGGCGTGGGCGCGCAGATCATGCAGGTGGATGTCCTGCACGCCAGCCATCTTGTGGCCCAGCCAGAAGTAGCTCGACACCGTCTTGGAGGAGTACGGGAAGGGACGCGCCAGATGGCGCGGCCGACCAGCGATCAGCTCGTAGGTGTCGACGCCGCCGATCACCGGCAGCGCCACGATCTGCACAAAGTTGGGATTGGTCGGATGCTTGCGCTTCATCTTGACCGCCCGCAGCTCAGGGAGGAGATCGGTCCACTCGATCTTGCACAGCTCACCGACACGCAGCGGCAGGACGCGCAGCACGTCGACCAGCTCAGGCATGTCGATGTCGGAGCGGCGCATGGTCTGGAACTGAGCCTTGATGGTATCGATCTCGGCGTCGCTCACTGAGCGGTTGCGCGCCACCGCATCACCGACCAGCCGGTAGGTGCCCAGCACTGAGATGGCATTAGCCACCGCATCGATCTGCGGCTGTAGCGGATAGTCCTTGTGCGACTTGCCCCACTTCAGCGCCTTGCTGAGATAGTTGAGGCGTTCTTTGACGCCGTTGGGGCCGCGCGTCTTGGCGAGCTTCTTGCCGTAGGCGACCACGTCCTGCTTGCCGAGCGCCGACAGGACGATCGCGCCGATCTGCTCCCTGATCTTGAACAGGTTGTAGCTCTTGGTGTGGCTGAAGTGGACGCCGTTGGCCGCCATGTCCTTCTCGTAGGCTTCGACCAACTCACCGAGCGACGTCAGCTTCAGCTCGGGGGCGAGCGTGCCCGTGGCCTCGATCTCCTTCTCACGGTCCAGGCCCCACTGCTGGGCCTGGGCCTTGGAGCCGATGATGGTCTTCTTCTTGCGCACACCCTTGTAGTCAACCGCCACCTGCCACTTGTCTCTGCTGATCGGCTTAATCTGGGCCATTTCATTGATCCTTTTCGCTGTCGTCTCACCCTTGGGGGGCGAAGGGTTGAAAGGGGGCAAACGGTGTTTAGCACCCCTGGGTTAACGCTAGCTCCTGAAATACCGATAGCCAAGAAAGGCTTTGTCTATTGGCTTTAGGCGTTATCAGGAGTAGCTAGGTGCCATAGATATATGGTCGACAGCCACAACGCAAGTCCTTTGTTTTAGGGCTTTCCTGAGGCTGGCGGGGTGTATCGGGGGTGGGATACGCTGCGTATCCCGACTGTCACTCCTGTTAGAGCCCGAATGTCCCGCCTCAAAGACATCGATGAAATACTGGAGCGTGAAGTTTTCAATGAAGGCGTGGCACTGCGGCTACGACAGACCGTGGGCAATGGCTACGGAGAAGTCGCGGCCACTGCCAGGGCGCTCGGTATTAGCCCTGCGCGCCTAGGCAACTATCTCAACGGCAGCCGGGCGCTCGACGCCTACATGGTCATGCTAATCCACCTGCGGCTGCGCGTGTCGCTCTACTGGCTGCTGGGGATCGAAGTCACGGTGAAGCCGACCAGGAGGAAGAAGCGATGAGAC
>Ga0193738_1000288_pt1 | contig 31439 bp, 29 predicted proteins | sample L2a1metaG_FD_144927 | JGI IMG/M metagenome (GOLD analysis project Ga0193738, IMG submission 144927) | Soil microbial communities from a riparian zone of the East river system, Colorado, United States - L2a1 | ecosystem: Environmental > Terrestrial > Soil > Riparian zone | place: USA: East River... | reverse complement strand
CCGCGCGCCGTAGTCTATTGACTACCACTTTTTCATCAAGTAGAAAGACCTATTCTTGTTCAAAGTAATCAAAATGGAAGCACTCCTCCGATCGAACAGCAAAACTGCGCGGCTCGCGGCATCGCTGTTTTTCTTTGTCTGTATCCCTCTGTTTTTCTGGGAAGACAATTATGTCCGTTCAAAGATATTTGTGGCTCAGGATCCCATTGCGACCGCTAATAATCTGCTCTCGCATGAATTCGTTTTTCGAGCCGCGACGATCACCCACGTTGCCGGTACTATAATTTATGTCTTTATGATGATGATGTTTGTTCGTCTTTTCAGGCCGGTGGACAAACACTTGTCGCGCCTCATGATAGCTCCTTTGTTAGTACAGATTCCAATCGTCCTTATCCTGGAAGTCTTCAACATCGCTGCGCTTATGACTCTCAAAAGCGAAGCACGTCCGAGCTTTGACATCGGACAACAGCAGGAGGCTGCGTATTTCCTGTTACGGATGTACCGATTTGGAATGGGCACCGGTAAGCTCTTCTTTGGATTGTCCTTAATTCCTTTTGGGATGCTGGTTTTAAAGTCCGGATTTACCCCTCGGATCATTGGGATCCTGTTGATCATTGGCGGAGTTGGTTACGTGGGGGACTTCAGTATTTACGTTCTATTGCAACGACCTGACTATGTGATGGTGCGTTCAATCCTGATGTTCACTTATCTGACTTATATGCTCGCGCTGCTATGGTTCCTTATCAAAGGTGTGCGCGATCCCTACGCCGATCGTTAATCAATAATCAGGCATTTAAATAATACGAGTATGATGGAGAACACAATTGGTCAATTTCGGAATTTGGCACGAGTAGGTGGGATTTTGTATTTAGTTGTAATAGTATGCGGCATCTACGCTGAAATCTTTGTGGTGTCGCGACTAGTCGTGGGCAATGACCAGGCGGCAACAGCAAATAATATTTTATCGCAGGAAGCATTATACCGCGCGGGTATAATTGCCCACATCGTGACGCTTGTATCTTCGTCGTTTTTACTGGGGATTCTATTCATGATTTTCCGATCAACTTCGGAATACCTGGCGTTGTCCATGGCGGTTTTTAACATCGTAACAATAGCCATTGAGGGTGTAAGTATTCTCTTTGAGTTCGAAACACTTTCGATTTTGAAAAGTAAGATGTTAGCTAGTACATTTTCTTCAGATCAGATCAACTCATTAGCTTATTTGCCTCTAAAAATGCAGACCACAGGTTATGATCTCGCCTTGCTATTTTTTGGGGTTGTCTGTTGCTTACTTGGCATCTTAATACTAAAATCAAAACTGTTTTTACGTTGGATAGGATTACTTATGCTACTGGCAGGCGTGAGTTATCTGGTCAACAGCCTGTCGTCTTTTATTTCACCGGCATTTAGAAATTCTCTGTTGCCTTATATTCTGATCCCTTGCTTTCTTGCCGAGCTGTCATTAAGCATTAATATGATCGCCGGAAATCGGGCAACCTTTTTTAAGGAATGACATCCCCCGTCACTTATACCTTATACCCAATTTCCATCCACCTCATTCTATCAAACTTATAGTACTCCCAACCCTTCTGAGATCCTTTGCCACCCTTGGTACCTTATAATTAAGGCCACCAGTCGTTCCGCTAGTCACATCAATTGTAACGCCAGTGATTTTTCCTGCCAGGTTTGACGAAAGAAAAACTGCCACGGTCGCGATATCCTCCATCGCCGGAAGTTTCTTCAGCATAGTGTCATTCTCCATGTTTTGAAGAATTGGTTCCATCTCCTTAGGATTTCCTTCGATGGCTTCCTTAAATACTCTCGAATCTGGCGAGCCTGCGGAACGGATGTTCACTACACGAACTCCGTATGTTCCAACTTCCGCGGCGAGATTCTTTGAGAAGGTTTCAATAGCTGAACAGGCAGGAGCAAATCCTCCAGTGTATGGATAACCAATTCCGCCCGGTGTTGCCGTAAGTGACAAGATGACTCCGGATCGTTGTTTCATCATGATTGATGCCGCTATCGTCGAAGTAAGAAACTGACTTTGCATGGCAAGATTCACAGGCCGCACAAAGTCTTCCACTTTCATATCGACCAGGTTCATATTTTGAACTACTTGAAAATCGATCGCACAAAATGAGATGTCGACTGTTTTTACTTCCGCAGTGACTTTATCCAGATAAGCCCGGACTTCCTTCTCGCTTAACGCATCAACCACTCCCACCTCCACGTGACCACCACGCGCACGGATCTCATCAGCAACCTTTTGGACAGATACTATCGAACGTCCTGTTAGAAATACTTTTGCGCCAGCAGCCGCAAGCGACTTAGCTACAGCGCTGCCCAGAGAACCTCCTGCGCCATATATAACTGCATTTTTGTTTTGAAGAATCATGTTGAATCTATTTATGATGGTTGAGTCAAAAATAGATAGTTTGATTCTCTGGTGACAAGGTCGTTTGCGACAACTTTAGGTATAAATGCGGCAGATATTGGTTGTTAACAGCGAACAACTTCTCTCTTCCAATCACGATCCAATAGGCGGCACCATGATGTGCCGTCTAAAATGGGAAGGTGCCTGACCTAACTCTTCGCGTCCCTTGCGTCCTTGCGGTGAACACCTGCACTCCCCACTCCTATTCTTCCATTCTCCCATTCTCCCATTCTTCCATTCATCCTCTTCTCATCCCCTGCCTCAAACTTTCGGATTCCACGTATGTTTTTCTTCCTGGACATACGTCGCCCAACTGTATAATGCATCGTATAATTTCTCTCCGATTGCAAGTTGTTCGTGATCATTGTCGAAATTGTAGGACAAGCCCGCTGATATGGCCCACAATCCCGCCGCCTGTGGAGCAAGCTCAAAACGATCCGTATCTGCTCCCCTCACGATGATGGCGATCTGTTGTATAGCATTATCACGGATGTTGTGCTTCCTAACTATGTAATCGAATGTGCATTCATCGCCAACGTGTGAATACTCAGCACCTGGAATATCGTACGGAATTGCATCCAACTCCTTCGCTAGCGTGAACACTTGATCCTTGGGAACAAAAATAAACTCAGCTGAAGCGTCGACAAATTTTTTGATCAGCCATGGACAGGCAATACGGTCGATCTTAGGTCGTTCACGTGTGATCCATTTCATGTTGTATTCGCGTTAATTTGAAAAATCCAATCTTAATCCAACGCTCTCCTCCAAAGACCTTTGATATACGATAGCCGCGGAGGCGACATCTTGTAAAGCCATTCCAGTGCTATCAAACACGATGACCTCTTCGTTATTGGTCCGGCCTTCTTTCTTTCCTGCAATGACCTCGCCCAGTTCGGCGTGAATGTGTGACATCGTCACCTTACCTTTCTTCAGCGCGTGGTGAAGATCACCGATGGTTGCACATTGTTCTGATATGTCAGTTACGAGCTTAGACGAGGCGATCAATTCCGCATCAATCTCATTCTTTTCCTCATTGTCTGTACCGACGGCCGCGACGAAACATCCAGGCCTCACGTGTCTTTTAAATAATAGTGGTTGTTTTGACGGGGTGCACGTCACGCAGATGTCGCTTTGGAGTGTGGCCTCTTCTAATTCTTTCACGGCCGAAATGTTGACTCCTAGTTCTTTTGACAATCTCGACGAAAATTCCACAGCGAGATCATGATCCACATCAAACGCATAAACAGATTGTATTTTCCTGACGTGAGCGATCGCTTTTAATGAAATAATACCTTGATTGCCGCATCCGCAGATCGTGACTGTTGATGAATCTGGTTTGGATAGATACTTGGCTGCAACTCCCGTTGCCGCCCCGGTGCGAAGGATAGTTAATTCCATGGAATCCATTACAGCTAATACTTTTCCATTGTCCGCATCAAATACAATGAGTATCCCCTGTATGGTTGGCAGGTCAAACTTTTTTGGGTTATCAGGAAGGTTTGCGTTTGTTTTGGCGGCGAAGTAATGCTGATCGAGTTTCATTGCCCCGGCTTTTATATGAAATGCTCCCGCGTCAACATGCATGGCAAGGACTTTTGGCGGTGAGGTCTTACCCTCGGCATAAAGTCTGAACGCCATCTCTACCGCCGCGATGCACGTACCAATATCCAATAGCTTGGTTATATCCTTCCGGGTAAGCAGGATAGTATCTCGCGATGTCATGGAATTTCTGATTAGCTAACAAGAGTATGAACTGTTCAAAGAAAAGTATAGAACGGAATTAACGGCTTGGTATCTGGTTGACTTTGCATGGAAAAAGTTGGGCTAAAGCCCAAATGGAAAGTCTCTTAAGGAAAAGTAAATGCAGAAAGTGAACATTTGCGGGCTGCCTGATTTTTGCTGAGCCATGTCATTGGTAGGGCCTTCGCTTTATTTAAAGACTTGTTCGCTTGAAATGGAGGCACCCATTTGTTAGAATATACTCAACTCTCCCGCGAAGGATATGACTAATGTATGAACAATACCCTTTTATAATCAGTGCGCACGACCTTCTGACAGATCCTTCGCGTGAGAATTCACTATTATTAATACATTTCAGCAAAACCCGTTCCTTATGTGAAGTTATATGAAAAGGAAGTAGTCGCTCTGGATGACACTCGTAGCGAGACGAAGTTACGGATGACGATATACGATATTCGGACTCACCCCCACACCCCCACACACTCTCACACCCACGTTTAACGATTAACGGATAACGATTAACGTTTCTTCTTATCAGCAAATGTATCATCAATCATTCCCGCTTCAAACAGAAGCGCACGCACCTGCTCTTCGTTTGTATCTTTAAATGAATGAAAATACATCACATATACCTGCTTCCGTCCTTCCGCTTTCAAAAGGCCTTCATCATTGCTCATCAGATTTCCCTGGCAAAATCCTAGAGATACTCCCTTCGACTTTTGTGTTTCAAGTGTTCTTTTTGGTCCCCAGAATACTGATGCTGGCCAGATAAAACAGATTTGCCGGTAATGAGAGTAAAATGGAACTCCTTCTCCGTAGTATTCTTTCTCCGTAACTGCAGGCAGACATTCCATAACCAACAAACGAAGACGTTTAACGATCACCTGCTCGTCCTTAGGCAAGTTCGTGATCATTTCATCTACGGATTTTTTTGTTGGCATTTAGGCTTTCAAAAATTGACAGGTCATTCATAGTCGACGATTTCCGAAGTCGTTCATTTTCTTTTTAGCCAATGATCGAAAAATGAGATCAGGGTTTTTTCTGTGTCATCCAATACAGTGCCGTACCAGCCATGCCCTTCACCTTTCACAACGATAACTTCTACAGGGACCCCCGCGTTCTTTAGGGCCCCCTCCAATTCCTCTACCTGCTCTAAAGATATTAGCGGATCTTTTTCGCCGTGAAAGATCAACACTGGAGCATCGCCTTCGTCGACAAATGTTCTTGCCGACATCTTCAATAATTTGGGATCATCCGGGTCGATAGTTCCTGTGAATTCGGCAATTACCTGACTTAGTGGCTTTTTGTAATATTCAGTTACCTGTTTTTCGAGTTCAGGCGAAAGCTTCCGACGACCCGACCTCGTAAAATCGCCCGCGCTACAGAATGTCGCGACAGCCTGAATGTTACTGGAAGTCGTGAAGTTGGTATCTCCCTCCAATCCATCTTCATTTTGGGTAAACCCAAGCATTAGCGCAAGATATCCACCTGCCGAATCACCCACTGCGCCGATTCTATCAGGATCTATATTGAATTCCTTTGCGTGTTCGCGAAGAAACCGAACAGCAGCTTTAGCATCATAAACTTGTTCAGGCCACGTGTATTGAGGAGCAAATCTGTATCCCACTGATACAGCCACATAACCCTCCTGCGCAAGTTTGATAATCCGCTTGTGGCCATGCGATTTGTCACCCGCCTGCCATCCTCCACCGTGAAAATGAATCACCGCAGGAAAAGGTCCTGTTCCTGTTAATGGTCTTGCCATATCCAGTTTAAGAGACACATTATCTACCGTTGAATAAACTATCTCTTCTATGGCAGGAATTGGCTGTGCAAGAAGTGCTAATGCTAGGAAACCGCTTAATAATATTGTCCGCTTCATGTTAAAAAAAATGTCCTTACAGGACTTACATATTTGCGCGCCTACGGGAAACCCGGAATTTCAATGTACATAGGTCTCTCCAACTGCCACTTGAGTCATAGTAATCCTTACTCTTGTCGGAAAATATTTCTCATGATCAGCGCGTTTGTGCGCATGACCCTGACCGCCACTGTCGTCCTTAATAACAAGATCCATCTGCTTTATCCCCTCTGACCAAACAATAGATTCATTTTCCCAAAAAGAAGTCATGGGCACATCTTTTTCAAATATCCCTTCCGTTGTAAAGAGCTCAGTGCCCGTGCATCCATAGCCATTACCCTGCCCTTTGTTGGGGATATAACAAAACGTCCATCGCGTGGGTGCGTCTCCCGGAGGTTTGTCCAGCACTTCAAGTCGTAGATGAACCGTTCCATTTCGATAGTCCACGGGTGCAGTCCAATCCTTTGGACGTTCTGGATTGATCAGGTTCCCTGTAACATAAAAATGTGACTTGCTTGGAGTTGAGTTATCGGCATCCGCTTTTGTATACGTGAACTCTACATCGAAGAGAACAAATTGTTTAGATGCAGTTTTGCCGTCGGATGATTTGTTTGCCAGGTGGTTTATCGGCTGCGCCACCGATTGTGCAAAGGCAACCGCAGAAGTAGAAATGAATAGGATCAAAACAAAGTATACTTTCATGGAAATGGATTTAGCTGTTGCGCGTGCGGGTGGGAGTGTGAAACCCGAATGTCCAATGTCGAACTCCGAATGTCGAATTGAACTCATTCATCATTCATCATTCATCATTCATCATTCATCATTAACAATTAACAATTAACAATTAACAATTAACAATTAACAATTAACAATTAACGATTAACGATTAACAGGCTCCCTATGCCCCACCCACGTAAATCGTTTGTTCACATAATCAGGATTTGTAAACGATGCATTACCCGCGGGATTACCACCAGTAACATGGAAATCAGAGAATGCAGCATTTTGATTCATGTAGATCCCACCAGTCAGGTTAAATGAAACAGGTGTAAATGCCAGTGCCATTTCATCAGCGATTTTTTCGCGTATGAACGGATCGGTGGAATATGCCCCGCAGGAAATCGCTCCATTCTTTAAAGCAAGTTCCTTGGCTAGTGAGATAGATTGATCAGTGTTTTTTGTTTTGATCAACAGCCCAATAGGTCCAAATAATTCTTCGCTAAACATATCTTTCTTCGAAGCGTCCACTTCCAGTAATACCGGGGTGGCTACACGGGCATTTTTGAACTGTGGATTTTCAAACGTCCTTGACTTTAACCAAACTTTTCCCGGAAGCTTTTCAACCGCAGTGATACGGTCGCACGTTTTTTTATTTTGTACTGCGCCCAACACGTAAGGTCCGGCCTTGGGATTGTCTATGAGGCTGTTGATATTGTCAGCCAGCTTTTTGGCAAATTCCTCGAATGAAACATTACCTGAAGGACTTCTTATTCCACCCTCTGGTATATAAAAGTTCTGCGGCGCTGTGCACATCTGGCCGCTATAAAGATTCAATGAAAACGCAAGATTCGCTGCAACCTTATCAACGTCATCTGCTGAGTCCAGTATAACTGAGTTGACGCCTGTTTTTTCTGTGAACACAGTTTTACCAGGCAGGGCTTCAAGATAATTTCCGAAAGCAGAGTTTCCTGTAAAATCTATCAGCTTTACGTCAGGATGTTCTGCCAGATCCTTCGTGATCATCTTGTCAGACGTGTCGGGTGCCAGCTGGCAAACATTAGGATCCAGATTATTTTCGGTTAACACCTTACGGATCTCTGAAACAAAAATCGCAATAGGAAGGATTGCACCGGGGTGCGGCTTCACGACAACTGAATTGCCGGTCACGAGACTTGCGTAGATGCCTGTGACAGAATTCCACGTAGGAAAGGTTGAACAACCGATCACAACTGATACGCCTTTCGGAACAGCCAGCCACTCCTTGTTTAGCTGAATATTGTATTTACCCATCGGTTTATCCCACATAGCCTTAGATGGAAATCTCTGAAGTTCCTCGTAGCCCGCCGCTATAGCTTCCAACGCCCGGTCTGCTGCATGAGGACCCGACGCCTGAAATGCCATCATGTATCCCTGCCCTGTGGTATGCATGGTCGCATAAGCGATTTCAAAAAACCTTGCCTTGAGACGTTCAAGGGACTCAATTAGAATTCCCGCACGATCCTTAACGTTGACTTTACGCCATAAATGATATGCGGTGGATGCGCGTGCAACCAATAACATTGGTGAACTGGCAGGGTATTTAATTTCCAATGGTTCTTGTGTGTATGGAGATTCCTCCTGTCCGATCCATTCTGGACTATCACCCTGATGAAGCTCTTCAAATTTCTTTCCCAGCGATGCCTGGAATTTTTCCTTGCCTTGGCTATCGGCAGATTCCCCATACACAGCGGGAGATGGATTCTCAGCAAACGCAGCGAAAAATGTCCTTGCATGCAAAGCATCTATTGCTTTAACAAGGGTGGCCTGATGTTTTTCAAAAAGATTCACGGCTGTAGTTTTTAGGTTCGTTGTAAGCTACAAGCTTCAAGCGTCAAGTATTACGATCTGGCTTGCAGCTTGTGGCTTGCGGCTTGAAGCTATTTCTGCGCACCAAAGACTTTTTTCAACAACTCGGTGGTTCTGGCTATTGGATCCTGCCTGATGTTCTTTTCCTCTTTTGCAATCAGCGTAAACAATCCCTCAATAGCTTTGTCCGTCGCATAATCGTCAAGGTTGGGATTCACGTCATCAGTGAACGGGATCTTGTTGTACGTATTAACAATATCTCCGTAGTACTTTGTTGCACTCACCTTATTTAATGAGTTCTGAATCACTGGCTTGAACTTTTCTTTGAGTTGCGGAGTAGTTGTACGCTTCAAGTATTGAGTAGCGGCATCCGGCTGCCCTCTTAAGATCCCCCAGGCATCTTGTATAGTCATGGACTTGATTGCAGCGATGAATATTGGTTTTGCCTCTTTGGCTGCATCCTCGGCACCGCGGTTAATGGTCATCACAACCTTATCAACTTCCCCACCCAATCCAATCTGGCGCAGCTTGTCCTCAACCTTTTTTACCTCAGGAGGAAATGGAATTTTTATTTCGGGATTCTTAAAGTAACCGTCCATTTGTGATGCGAGGTCCGACCCCGTTGAAATCCCTTTGATCAACGCCTCCTTCAACCCTTCCGCCACCTCAGCGGTGGTCAGAGGTGTTTCGGAACCCATCGCCTCGTTTACGTCTCCAATTGTCTGGTTGATCTGAGCCGTTGTACACGCCCCGCACACAATTATAAGTAGTATCGCTATTCTTCGCATATTCATTTTCATTTCGCAGCTAAGGTAGAAAAACTCTAATCTGAAAAGGAATAGATTTTATTCAAATTGTATGTAAGCTAAAGTGTTGCGATCACGCAATCATGCTGCGATTTATCTCAGGGATGTTTTTGCAGCCGGCGAGTCCCATCGTCAATTCCAGGTCTGACATTACGTTCATGAGAACTTCATTTACACCCCGCTGTCCCGCAATTGCCAGGCCGTACGCATACGGTCTGCCTATGCACACAGCGGTTGCTCCTAACGCCAATGCCTTGAAAGCATCAGCACCGCCCCTGACCCCGCTGTCGAGCAAGATGGGAACTTTGCCTTTTACTACACGAACGATTTCAGGCAATGCGGATATCGCCGCTATCGAACCATCCACCTGTCGTCCTCCATGATTAGAGACATAAATGCCATCCATTCCGTTATCAATAGCTTTCAACGCATCTTCCGGATGAAGAATTCCTTTTAAAAGAATTGGAAGTTTTGTTTGCGCACGCAGGAATTTCAAACCATCCCACGTCGTCCTTGAATTGGAATATGTGTCTACAAATTTCCGTATTGCCCTTAGGGGCTTGCCTGATTTCAACTTCTTAAAAAAATTGTTACCTGGGTATTTATTGACCATGGTTACAAGCGCCTGAATAGATTGAAGGTTTACTTTTCGTTTCAACCGCTCTGTCTGTTCAGGTTCCTCGAGCATCTTGTCGAAAACAGGGTCGGAAGTGTATTGCGCAATTCCTTTTCCTTCGAGAAACGGAAGATACCCAAGGTCAAGGTCACGAGGCCTCCAGCCCAATAGCGTTGTATCCAACGTAACAACAATTGCTGAACATCCGCATTTTTCGGCGCGTTGAATAAAACTCGTAATAAGGTCGTTGGACTTGCTCCAATAAAGTTGAAACCAATGCGGCGCTCCATTCATAACGGAAGCGCATGCTTCCATCGGATATGATGCTTGATTCGAAAAAATGAATGGTACACCCAATTGGGCTGCAGCTCTTGCAACTGCAAGGTCTGCTTCAGGATGGACCAATTCAAGGACACCAACTGGCGCTAGCAATAACGGTGATGAAAGCTTTTTTCCAAAGAGTTCGATACTTAAATCTCTTTCTTCAACGTTGCAGAGCATCCTGGGAACAATACGTATCTTCTCAAACTCCTCGCGATTGAGACGCATTGAACTTTCTGCACCTGCTCCGCCCGCGACATAAGCAAATGCACGTTGACTCATATGCGCTCTCGCATTTTCTTCCAGCTTGTTTGCATCAATACTTACGGCTGGTCGAAATCCATTCAAACCTTCAAGATAGATTTGTTTTTGACGGTCTACTGCAGAGAAGGGCATAGCTACACGTTATTGATCTGTCAAGATAAGCGATATAATGGTTAAATAATTAGCACAATTCGGTCAAAAACGGTAAGCATTTCCAACTCAAAGACTTAAACGGCTCTGCTTTAGTTTGAACGGGGCATTCAGGGACTCGCTCTGGGGTCAGATTCGACACATCATATGAAGCCAGCTGGGCAATAATCAGTGCCAGGCATAAAATTGTTGACGGAATTTCAATCTTCCTCGATACTTTTGTTGCTTTCAAAAGCGGCAGACTGAAACGGGAATCATAGCGTTGGATGCACTTCGAAAAATTTTGTAAGAACTATTTACAGGTATAATTATAATGAGCAGAGTAACGGCTGAGTTGGTAACCATCGGAGACGAAATCCTGTATGGGCAGATTGTAGACACAAATTCACAATGGATGAGCGTAGCCCTAAGCGAGGCAGGTATCCAGGTAGTACGCAAAACGACCGTTGGCGATATTGAAAGCGAAATCATCACTGCATTTTCAGAAGCCGAAAAACGAGTGGACATCATCCTTGTAACGGGAGGATTGGGACCTACAAGTGACGACTTGACGAAACCTTGTTTAGTCAAACATTACAATTGTGAACTAAAGATCGATGAAGAAGCGCTTGCAGAAGTAACTGCCTTCTTCAAAAGCCGTGGCAGAGAACTTACAGAGGTAAACCGTCAACAGGCAGCGTTGCCAACTTGTTGTGAAAAAATCACCAATAAGATCGGTACTGCACCCGGCATGTGGTTTGAACGGAATGGAAAGGTGCTGGTGTCGATGCCTGGTGTGCCGCACGAAATGAAGCTCATGATGAAGGACCTTATCGTCCCCAAACTAAAGCAGTGTTTCACAACTCCCACAATACATCACCATGTTATTCGTACTGTTGGCATTGGCGAATCATTTCTTTCAGATAAGATCTCTTCATGGGAAAAATCGCTTCCTTCCCATATCAAGCTTGCGTACTTACCCAGTCTTGGCGACGTAAAGTTGCGATTGACAGGTATAGGAAAATCAAAAGAAGATCTTGTTCATGAAATTGATACACTGGTTGAACAGCTCATTCCCTTGGCTGGCGATTACATTTTTGGTTTTGGTGATGATCCTCTCGAAAAGGTAATAGGCAATAAACTTCGCGAACATAAGCTTACATTGTCCATCGCTGAAAGCTGCACCGGCGGATACGTTTCTCATCTCATTACTAGTATTCCGGGAAGCTCTGAATATTTTATGGGAAGCCTTATTCCCTACGCCTATGAAATAAAAATGCGACAGCTCGGTGTCAGACCGGAAACACTGGAGCAATACGGAGCCGTAAGTGAACCTACAATTACCGAGATGGCTAATCTGGTACGGGCAAAGTTCAGCACAGATATCGGTGTGGCTACTAGCGGAGTCGCGGGACCAGGTGGCGCAACGTCTGAAAAACCCGTGGGCACCGTGTGGATTGCCTATTCAGACAAGCATCACACCGTAACTCGGAAACTTCAGCTATCAACAGACCGCAGTATCAACATCCGCCTTGCCGCCACGGCTGTGCTTAATCTCATAAGGCAGAGCCTTCCGGAGGAAGTGGTATAGGGTATAAGGTGGAAGGCAGCAAAAAAGAAATTTAAATAACGAATTTCGAAGGGTCGTGAACCAAACCGCCTTCGGAGTTCGACATTCGAAATTCAACATTCGGCGTTCACCCTGGCCCACACCCACACCCTAACTCCCACCTACGCGATGAGGCAGTGCTTCGGCGGGCTTAACTCCTAACTCCTAAATTCTAAATTCTACTCATATTTCAAGGCACTCACCGGATTTGCGCGTGATGCCTTAAGAACCTGAAAGCTAATTGAAAGGAATGCCAGCACCAGTGTCGTCAGGACAGGCACGAAAAGCAGCCACCAGGAAAAGTCAATACGGTAGGCATATCCGTCGAGCCATTTGTCAATAAATATCCAGGCGAGGGGAAGAGCAATTCCATTCGCTACCAGGATCAGTCTTACATAGTCACGCGATAGAAGCATTGTGATTTCGCGGATCGATGCACCAAGGACCTTGCGGATACCAATCTCTTTGGTGCGGTAAAGTACCATAAACGCTGACAATCCAAACAACCCGATACACGAGATAAAGATCAGCACCTCTGCGCCGCTTACAAGAGCAGAGCTCATCTTGAGTTCAGCATCGTAAAGCCTCTCAAACCTTTCGTCAAGAAACTGGTATAGAAAAGGGTGCTCTTCAAAGATCTTTTTATAAATCTTTTCAACTTCAGCTACCATTGCCGAAGTATTTCCACCATCAATCCTCACGTAAAGGTAAGGTGCATAGTCAGAAAGGTTCATGATTAAGGGCTCAACTCTGTTTCGAAGTGAAAAAAGATTAACATCCTTTACCACTCCTACGACAACACCCTCTTTACCATAATTGAATCCATTGATTTTTCTACCCATTGCACCTTCTGGAGTTTTATCCCAGCCATATGCTTTGACGGCCGCATCGTTTACAAGGAATGCGTTCTTATAGTCTGATTGCATCATAGCATCGAAGTCTCGTCCTTGCTGGATATCCAGATTCAAAAGTTCGAGGTAGTCCTTATCGAAATGCAGGCGGGCAACAGTGCTTGATTTCATTTCGCCATCTGCGCGTTCAACATAGTGCTCATCGATCATGCTTGAGATTCCGGGGATGTAGTTGCACGCCGCAGCACCATATACTCCCTTTAAACTCAAAAGCGATTCCTTTAGCGCCGGTAGTGACTCGATCTTCGTGCCGGGAATGGAAATGATCAGCATATTCTCCTTATTAAATCCGAGCTCTTTTTTATTTAAATAATTCATTTGCGCGGTTACTACCAACACGGCAGCGATCATGATCGTGGAAATCCCGAATTGAACCATGAGCAAGATTTTTCGGAAATGCATTTTCTTCGGACCTGAACCAGCTTGGTTCTTTAGAATGACAATGGGATTGATCAACGACAGGTAAAAGGCTGGATAAAAACCAGAAAGTATGGACAATAGAATGATTGAACACAATGCAATTCCGAGAAAAAGCGGATCAAGAAGCAAAGAAATATCAAAGTTGTATTCCATTATCCCGTTAAAGTGAGGGATCAGAAGGTAGAAGATGAGCAATCCGATTGCGGCTGCAATGCAAGTCATTACTGCGGATTCCGTCACAAATTGTTTCTGTATTTGATTTCTAAGCGCACCCATTACTTTCCGAACGCCAATCTCCTTGTACCTGTGCGCTGACGCGGCGATAGCCAGATTGGTGTAGTTAATTCCTGACGAAAGAAGAAAAAATATCGCGATTACGACAAAGGCATAGATATATGAAATATTACCACCCGCTGACAGTTCATACATCTTATTTGAGGTCAGGTGAATATCCGTTAAAGGCTCGACATAAAGTGTCACCTTGGCGCCGAACTCTTCGGCTACGCGCCGAATGTTCTCATTTTCTTTTACAAATGTGTTAAGCTTTTGCTGAAATTGTCCTGGATCTGATCCATTTGTCAGGCGGAGATAAGTATATGCGTGTGAGTCATTCCAGATGTCGTCGTTGCCATGACCGCGCCAGCTGATGAATGCCGTTGGTCGAACGTGGGATGAATACGGCACATCTTCGATTATTCCGGCGACTGCAAATTCGTGGCTATCAACTGTAACGACTGAGCGCACAACATTCTTACCCTGAAGCTCCGATCCAAAGATCTTTTCAGCAAGACTACGCGAAAGGACGATCCGGTCCCGTCCACGAAAAGCGTTTGCGTCTCCTTCCAGGAACTTGTAGTCCAACACATCAAATATGGTGGAGTCAGCAATGAAGACATTGGACTCGTAAAAGGATTTATCCTCGTAGGATATCGCGGCATTTCCGGAATTATATGCCCAGATTATCATACGTGCCATATTCTCGATCTCTGGCGAAATAGCCATTACGGCTGGCCCGATCGCAGGAGGAATTGGTGCAAAGTCTGTTTGTTTGGCATCGATCAGGGTGCTGCAACTCATCCTATAGACGCGCTCAGAATCTCTTACCTGTCGGTCGTATGATAGCTCTGAAAAGACATATGCCATCAGCATCAAAGAGCATCCAATGCCAAGCGCAAGCCCCAGGGTATTGACAGCAAGGTATTGTTTGTCGCGTTTTACATTTCTGAAGGCCGTCTTTAAATAATGAGGGAAAAGCTGACGGTAGCGATGCATATCCTGGTTGGATTTTTTTCTTCGAAGGATATAAGGACGGAAAAATGAAAGCACATCAAGAATAAAATACAACCTGGCGGCTAAAATGCCACGTCGCTGCAAACGATTATAAAATCGTTCATGCATATCTCCCTGAAGATCTTCCAGCAGATCTGGTGCGCAGAACCATTCCAGAAGGCGGTCGGCCCACGCGGGCGGAGTCGGTTGTGTTGATTGTATCATATGTTCTTGAAGATTACTTTGGGAATCATACTCCAGAGTTCATCACGTTGTTCTTTTGTTCGCAGCAATGCTTTTTTGCCCGCGGCCGAAATGCTGAAAAGCCGTTTACTTCGCCCACCCCGCTCCCTGGTCGCACCACCGAGTTTGGAGTCAACATATCCTTTTTCCTCAAGACGGTTAAGCGCAGAGTGAACAACCACAAAACTGACATTGCGTTTTGTTACCTTCTTTATCTCCCTGGCGATGGCAATACTATAGGCCTCATCATTGAGAATGCCCACTGTCAGCAATACGAGCTCTTCAAACTCGCCCAGATTTGTTCCTTTCATTTTATTAACCTATTTGTTAATTAAATGTATAGGTAATCAACGTCGTGGTCAAGTCTTTTAGTGTATTTGTTATGCAAATGGTGAGGAAATGGGACGTAGGAGATAAGGAAATAGGGAAATAAGGGAATAGGGATCATGCAATGTTAAAGCGGAGCTATTTCGGGATCTTCCCCCCTATCACCTTATCACCTTATCGCCTTATCACCCTATCACCCTATCGCCTTATCACCTTCTGTCCATAGAAAATTCTGAAGTATGACCTCCTGAATTGGCATTTATTCCACCTTTTACGAAATACATTTTCTTGCTTTTCCATCGTTAGCGGAACATGTTAAAAGTATTACCTTTACATGTCGAAAATCAAACCGCATGGCCCTTGTAGAAATACTAATGCCTAAAATGGGCGAAAGCATTGTAGAAGCAACAATTTTGTCCTGGTTGAAGAAACCTGGTGACAGAGTCGAGCTTGAAGAATCATTGCTTGAGGTAGCTACTGATAAAGTGGATACTGACATCCCGTCGACTCATGCAGGAGTACTAAAAGAGATCCTGGCGAAAGAAGGTGAACTCATTAAGGTGGGCTCAGCAATAGCCGTAATTGAATCGACCGTGGAAGAAAAGGCGGCACCAACTGTTGATGCTCAGCCACCTGCGGTGACGACTACGCCCATTAAGAGCGTAGCAATGCAGTCCAATGGAGTTGAACATGATAACGTTCATTATGATGTGGACTTTAAATCAAGCAACCGCTTTTATTCACCGCTAGTCAAGAACATTGCTAAAGAAGAGAATATTACTGTCGCCGAGCTGGAAACCATCCCCGGTTCAGGCGCTGAAGGCCGGTTAACTAAAAAAGACATCCTGGATTTTGTGCAGCATCGCAAGCTCGGTGTTACTGTTCAGGCTGTGCAAAAAGCAAAGACAACATCAACGGCGGTTTCGGCAGCACCCACGAAGCAGGCACCCGCATCAATAAGTGGCGGCGATGAGATCATCGAGATGGATCGTATGCGTAAGATGATCGCGGAACGAATGGTTGAATCCAAACGGATCGCCCCGCACGTGACTTCATTTGTGGAAGCAGATGTCACTAACATAGTGTTCTGGCGAAATAAGGTCAAGAACGAATTTCAGAAACGCGAAGGTGATGCACTGACCTTCACTCCGATCTTTGTAGAGGCCGTTGCTATGGCGATAAGAGATTATCCGATGGTTAACATCCAGGTCGACGGAGATAGGATCATAAAAAAGAAAGACATCAATATTGGTATTGCCGTTGCCTTGCCAACAGGAAATCTTATTGTACCTGTTATCCGGAACGCTGACCAACTTAGTCTTACCGGCCTGGCTAAAATTGTGAACGACCTGGTAAAGCGCGCGCGCAACAACAAACTCAAGGCCGATGACCTGGCAGGTGGCACCTTTACAATCTCAAATGTTGGGACGTTTGGAAATGTCATGGGCACTCCAATAATTATGCAGCCACAGGTTGGTATCATTGCAATTGGCGCAATTCAGAAAAAGCCTGCTGTAGTTGAAACACCTTATGGAGATGCGATTGCGATACGTCACAAAATGTTCCTCTCTCATTCGTACGATCATCGTGTTGTAGACGGAGCGCTGGGCGGTAGTCTGGTTCGAAGAGTTGCCGATTACCTTGAGAAGTTTGACATCAACCGGAGTATTTAGAATGTGATCAACGAGAAGCAGGATTTTGATTCTGCTTTTTTTACATTTAAGGATGTCCACTATCATTTCCTTTATCAGCCGGAAGGGCGGAACGGGTAAAACCACCAATGCCATCAACCTGGCAACGACACTTCATCACATGGGTAAGCGTGTGTTGTTAGTTGAAACAGACACCAACTACACACTGAACACCCTTCGGAAAATGGAAATCTTCAAGTCGAACGATGGAAAGAATGGGTTCGAGCTTTTGGGCTCTCAGGACGGTCAGGTAGCTGATGAACTTGCAGCCATGAAAGAACTTCGATCGAGGGATTTTATCATCGTGGACAGTGCCGGTAAAACAACTGATGAAGGAATTAAGAAACTTTGCCTTGTTAGTGATGCGGTGATTGTTCCAACCAGTCTCACACAAAATGATTTGTTAGTCACCTATCAAACTGTCTCAGACCTCGCTCCGGCCCGTCAGCTCAATCCGGCTTTGAGGATCATTATCTTACCTAACCGGATACATAGTTCGACCAACATATTTACAGTTCGTGAAATCCTAAAAAACCTCGACGCTATAATTTTGCCTGTTATGGTACCCCAGAAAAATCTTTTCGTAAATTTCAGTACGCTGGACGCTGAAAGAGAATATCAGCCGATAGCACAGGCTATCCTGAACAACCTCGCATGAGCAAGAAGAAGAATACGCTAAAAGACCTCGACGATTTTCTAAAACAGCAGGCTGCAACGCTGGTTGCACCAACAGCATTGAGTGATACGCTCAGGGAAACTGTTAAGGAACACAAACAGGATACAACTGTAACCGAAATAGTAACTGAAGTATCTGTCGCCAGTATTCTCCAGGACATAAAGGCGCTTTCAGACAAAGAGGGGACCTCATTCCGGAAGAAATTCTACGACCTTGTCATCAAGTCCCTCGAATCTTTGCAGAATTCCACTGCAGAAGACAAAATGCTTATCAACACTGCCCTTTATTTAAAGAGTCCTGAAAATTGGAAGGAAACGATCCGAGCTTATTGGAAGGATCGGAATCGTTGAATGGCAGCTCAAGGGTGAACGTATTGACGCTATCTGCCCTTGGTTCGAGAGTTATTTTCCCCTCATTAAGCACAGCAAACTGTTGCGACATTGCCAGCCCAAGTCCAGTACCCGCCTCGTTAGCAGTACCCTGCAATGACCTTATTTGAAATGAAAAAAGTTTTTCGCGCACTGCGTCCGGGATCGGGTCACCCTCATTTGAAATGCTTACAACAACCTTGTCCATCCGCTGATAGGCGCGAACCCGTATACTTTTACCATTGAGAGTAAACTTTATCGCATTGGTAAGAAGGTTCCTAATGATGAGGTGTGTCATCTCTAAGTCCGCCATGGCATGCAATCCCTGTTGAACTTCAGTTTCAATGTGAATGGATTTTTCACGGGCTGAATGTTTTATCAATGCGATATTTTCATTGATCAATGACTCGATTTCGATCAACACACGTTGCACCGTGAAACCCTTCATCTGGCTCTTCGACCACCGTACCAGGCTGTACACAAGAAATGAAACTTTATCCAACCTCGCTCTTACATCGGGCAGAACTCTGTCAAGCTCTTCTTTTGATATATGACTCCTCTCATAGGTGGTGAGCAAACCTCCAATGGTACGCAACGGTGCCGATATATCATGAGATAGAATCGAAATGATCCTGTTCTTTTGCTCATTGAGCTCTCCCAACTCGTCTTTCCGGTGCAGGAGCTCACTGTATTGCATAAAATCCTTTCTCTTTTGCTTTTCAATAAATGCTGCGGTTACCCCGCTAATAATCAGATTCGATATGATATTGGGATATTGCGAATGATAAAATTCAATGGCACGTACTTCTGTTACAATGGTGTAAACAATGAGCGCTGTGAAGTTGATCAATACCGCATATCGGAACCGCATCCCACTGATAGTTCCCACGGTATAAAAGAACAGGAGCAGAACATTGGGAAGAAAGAAGATAGGCATGCTGGCTACTGAAGCCTGAATAAAAAAAAGAATGTAGGTAACAATGATTTGAAGAGCGAGAACGGCCTGTAGCCTCTCAGCAGAAACGTCCCTAAGATATAAGAAGAGAAGAAGCACCCCATAAAAAATTATCGTGGTGCAACGCAATACAAACACCCAGAAGTAATCTACCGGACGCGCAAAATCAACTATCAGAAAACCCGCCGAGATCAACATTATAGTGATCGTATAAAGGCGAAAGGAAATCAGGTCGTTGCGTTTCGAGTAAGTTTCATATTTTTCCTCCTCCGGATCGTCAAACTTCCAGATATATGTGTAAGAAGATAGAATATCCGCTAATGAGGGCACGGGCTGAGCGTCTTATTGAAAAATAAGAAAACGAAGAGAATTAAACTATTCATTCACAAAATATGGACAATTGCATGTAGTAAGGATGCGCCTGCTGTATCTTTAGCCTGATTTTGAAACCATATCCAGACGCATTTTATCACTATGAAATTCGGAACCAAAGCAGTCCACGCAGGAGTTGAACCTGACCCATCTACTGGTGCGATCATGACACCCATTTACCAGACATCTACCTATGTTCAGGAATCACCCTCCCAACACAAAGGTTACGCGTACGCCCGTGGCGCAAATCCGACACGAAACGCTCTGCAAAAGAGTATTGCCAGCCTTGAGAATGGAAAATTTGGAATCTGTTTTTCATCCGGCATGGGCGCAACCGACGCCGTGATCAAACTCCTTAATCCCGGAGACGAAGTCGTCACGAGCAATGACCTGTATGGCGGATCCTACCGGATGTTCAAACGCGTCTTCGAAAAATATGGGATCAAATTTCATTTCGCTGACCTCACGAAGATCTCAACGGCGGAGAAGCTTATAAATAGCAATACTAAACTTTTGTGGTTGGAGACCCCTACAAATCCTTTGATGAACATAGTAGACATCAAAGCTTACGCTGACCTGGCCAAGAAAAAAAACATTCTGGTTGCAGTCGATAATACATTTGCTTCACCTTTTCTGCAAAACCCGCTTGACCTCGGAGCCGATATCGTTATGCATTCAGTGACCAAGTATCTCAGTGGACATTCCGATGTAATCATGGGTGCGCTAGTTTTGAATGATGAAAAACTTTACCAGGATCTTGCTTTTATAATGAACTCGTGTGGTGCTGTTCCCGGTCCACAGGATTCATTTCTAGTCCTTCGTGGCATCAAGACACTTCATCTTCGTATGGAGCGTCATTGTTTTAACGGAAGAAAAATTGCTGAATATCTCCGGTCACATCCGAAGATCGGTAAAGTGTACTGGCCCGGTTTCGTCGATCATCCCAATCACGATATCGCCAAGAAACAAATGAAAGACTTCGGAGGTATGTTATCATTTGTGCTCAAAGACGACAGCATGGCTAAAGCAACGACGTTGATGGAAAGTGTTAATGTGTTTTCATTAGCTGAATCGTTAGGAGGAGTCGAGTCACTTATCAATCACCCCGCTTCAATGACACACGGCAGCATTCCGAAAGAGGAAAGACTGAAGAGTGGTCTTGTCGATTCCCTCATGCGCCTGAGTATTGGCATTGAGGATGTTGAAGATCTCATAGCAGACCTCGATCAGGCACTGGCGAAGGTGTAGGAGTTAGGCGTATGGTGTGTTATACTTATACCTTATACCTTATACCTTATACCTTATACCTTATACCTTATACCTTATACCTTATACCTTATACCTCATACCCTATTTCCATATTCCCCTATATCTCATAATTTAGGGTCCAAAATTTCCGAATGAACAAATCAAATCTCAAACAGCTTTTCAGTTTACCCGTAATAGTTGCCGCGCTCGGCTATTTCGTCGATATCTATGACCTCCTCTTATTTAGTATTGTCCGAAGACCCAGTCTTATCTCCCTCGGCGTCCCGGAAGATCAGCTTTTTGATAAGGGTGAATACCTTTTGATGGTGCAGATGACCGGACTGTTGGTCGGAGGACTTATCTGGGGAATCATGGGCGACAAGAAAGGAAGACTTTCTGTTCTTTTCGGTTCGATACTTCTTTATTCATTGGCGAATATTGCCAACGGTTTTGTTACCACTGTCGATCAATATGCGTTATTGCGATTCATAGCAGGTGTTGGACTAGCAGGTGAGTTAGGCGCCGGAATTACTTTGGTGTCCGAAACATTACCTACTCACTTAAGAGGTTATGGCACGACGATCATAGCTACCGTTGGGTTGATGGGAGCCGTATTTGCAAATTTTATTTCGAAGATGTTCGACTGGCAGATCGCCTATTTCATTGGCGGTGGCTTGGGATTGTTATTGCTGCTCGCCCGCGTAAGTGTTTTTGAATCGGGTATTTTCCTGAAGACCAAAGAAAAGACGATTGAACGCGGAAACTTCTTTCAATTGTTTACCAAACGCAGCCGTTTTGTGAAATTCATGGGATGTATCTTTATTGGATTGCCAATCTGGTACACAATAGGTATCCTTATTACATTCTCACCAGAATTTGCCAAGGCATTAAACATTGGCGGAACAATTAGCGCTGGTGATGCGGTAATGTTCAGTTATATCGGACTGGCGGTTGGCGACCTTTCAAGCGGACTAATCAGTCAGCTCATCGGCTCCCGCAAAAAGATCGTAGCTATCTACATTTTCCTGACATTGGCGTTCGTGCTGTTTTTTCTATTCCTTCCGGTCAAGACGTTGGGATTTTTCTATACTGCCTGTTTTCTGGTTGGCGTTGGAATAGGCTATTGGGCGCTGTTTGTGACAATTGCGGCGGAACAGTTCGGTACCAACCTACGATCAACTGTTGCCACTACCGTTCCGAATTTTATTCGGGGAACTGTGGTACCACTTACCCTGGCATTTAAATTTCTTCGGGGAGAAGTAGGAGTTATTCAGGGTGCGCTTATCATTGGTGTTACCACTATTATCATTGCATTCGTCGCGTTAAGCGTTATTGATGAGACCTTTGGCCGAGACTTGAACTTCGAAGAAATTGATTGATTTTCTAACTTTAAAATTCGGTCGGGCGGGCCTTGTGAAAAACTAACTTTATTGCAATCTTTCAAGGTATAATAACTCGTCTGTGGCGCTGAAAAGGATAACTCTCATACTTTTTATTGGTTTTTGCTCCTTCCGCGCTGTTTCGCAAAACATTCACCTAATTGACAGTTTACGCGATAAGCTGAAAAGCGCAAAGGGAACGACCAGGGTCGAAGTTTTAAACGACCTGGCTTGGGAATATCGCTCCGCGTACCCCGATAGCACTGTCCTCTATGCTCAGCAGGCTTTTGAGCTTGGAAAGCAACTTAAACTGACGATCGGACTTGCTGAACCTCTCAATTTCATTGGCGTGGCCTATAACTATAAAGGCGACAGAATAAAATCATACGAGTATTACGACCTTGCCCTGAAGCTGTCAAAACAGCATAATGATTCGATCCAAACTGCATACAGCAACAACAACTTGGGCCGCCTGTTCTTTGAACAAGGAGTGCTTGGTCGCGCTTATGACTATTTTACTCAGGCCCTTGCGCTCTTTGAAAACATAAATGATCCAACGGGACTCGCTTATACCTATCAAAGCCTTGCTCGCCTTCAAAAATCCCAGGGCGACAATGTCAAAGCCGAAAACAACTACCATAAAGCGAACAAAATAAGGATCTCGCTTGGCAATACGAACGACATAACATCTGCTTACATCCAGACGGGAAAATTCTACCAGGAAGTCAACCAACACGAAAAAGCTCTACACTTCCTGCACCTTGCGGACTCAACCGCAAGCTCCATCAATGACGAGATCAACCTTGCTGAAATAAAAACACATATTGCCAAGAGCTATTTAAACCAGGGAAAACTCAATGAAGCCCAGGCGATATGCGCGGAAGGTCTAAGGGTGATACTTCAAAAGAACAATGTGAGGATGCAGGCGCCGGCATACTTGACGATGGGACAAATAAAAATGGCGAGAAATGAGTTGGCGGAAGCAAAGAAGTATTTCAAATCAGCATTGGATATCTCGGGGAAAACAAAAGAACTTACTTCTAAGATGGATGCCCACCTTCAGCTTTCCAGGTTATCAGAAAGGCAACGCAACAGAACTGAACAACTCGATAATCTAAATCAATACCTCATCCTGAGAGACTCCATCAAAGACCTCGACCTCGCACGACAGGTTGAACGACTGCAGTTTGAAATCGAAATCGAAAGGAAAGAGCGCGAAAACGAATTGCTGAAAGTCGATCAGGTAAAAACAGAAGCGATTATCAAACAGCAACGATTACAAAATATCATTCTCATTATTATTGTGGCATTCGTCAGCCTACTTGGATTTATTCAATGGCGCAGCAGCAAGAAGCGGAATGAAATCAATGAGAAACTGGCACAGCAGAATCAATTTATCCAAAATCAGCGGGCGGAGATTGTTGAACAGAATGAAAAACTCTCACGTCGAAACCAACAACTTTCCGATATCAACCACGAGAAAGATACTTTGATGGGTATTGTGGCTCACGATCTCAAGTCGCCACTCAACCGAATAAAAGGAATTGCTGATTTAATGGAATTTGAAGGAGGTCTGACAAAGGAACATCAGAGCTACGTAAAAATGACAAAAGATGCGACTCAGGCAGGGTTGGATCTTATAAAAGATCTGCTGGATGTTCACATGCTGGAAGAAAGTGTAATGCCTAATTACTCCAGCTTCGACATAAGTTCATTCCTCCTTGAAAAAACTAATTCATTCATTCCCGCAGCCGACGCAAAAAGCATTCACCTTCACATCAGCAGGATCGAAAATGAAAACGTTTATCTCGACGCAGATTACCTCAGTCGTATCATCGACAATCTTATCACGAACGCAATTAAATTCTCAAATAAGAATTCATCCATAGAAGTAGCGGTCACCAGGATGAACGGCAGCCTTCAGATATCAATCAAAGATCAAGGGCAGGGTTTTTCCGAAAAAGACAAACTCCAGTTGTTCCAGAAGTTCAAAAAATTAAGTGCGCGTCCCACTGCCGGTGAAACTTCTAACGGTTTGGGACTGGCTATCGTAAAAACGTTGGTGGACAGAATGAAAGGAAGCATTGAACTGATTTCCGACCAGGGCAAGGGAAGCCATTTTATCCTCAAATTTCCCACAGAAAAAAGTATATAAGATTTTTTTCCAGCGTCCGTTAAACCCAACAGCTGGTTTATTGTCAAAGGGACAAACAAACACAAACATTATGAAAAAGTTAGTTGCCCTTTTGATACCGATAGCGTTCATGGCCATTATGCAGGCAAACGCTCAATCCACTCCACGTGTGGATCAACGCCAGCACTATCAACACGCACGCATCCGTTATGGTTTGGCGAGTGGTGAACTTACCCGGAGAGAAGCAGCACATGCTGTCCGTGATCAACGCCATATCCGCCGTGCAGAAAGACGCATCAAAGATGATGGCCATGTAACTCGCAGAGAGCGGGCCAGGCTACATCATCATCAAAACAGAGCTAGCCGTGACTTGAGAAGAAACAAACACGATGCTCAAACCAGAGTAGCATTCAAATAGTAACGCTGATAGGGCCCCGCTCCCGATAGTTATCGGGAGGGGCCTTATTGTTTTTTCCCCAACACGTAGTATAAAATGGGGCCTAGTAATGGCAGGAGTACCACAGCGATGATCCACAGTATCTTCTTTTCCGTATCCTTGGGGCCACGGATGATATCAATGATAACAACGATGTCAATAACAAGAATTACAAACGATATAATGCGTCCCATAGTGGTTTAGTTAGATTCAAGTATCTTGAAGAGCTCGTCGAGATTTGGAGTGATGATAATCTCCGTTCTCCTGTTTTTTTGTTTGTTCTGTGGTGTATCGTTTGCTGACAGCGGCGAATACTCTCCTCTCCCCGACGGCGTGATCTGACTGGATGATACTCCCGCCTTCGTAAGTATCTTTGTGATCGCAGTTGCGCGCATTACACTCAGATCCCAATTGTCCTGCATGTACTGCGACTTTTTTGAAATTGGTACGTTGTCGGTGTGTCCCTCTACCAGGATATTGATATCGCGTTGATCCTTTATAGCTTTTGCTAATTGCTGAAGGGCAGTAACACCTTTGCTGTCCACCTGAATGCTGCCAGAACCAAACAACAGTTGTTCAGCAAGCGAGACATAAACCTTTCCGTTCTTAACTTTGACAGTGATATCTCCATCCTTAAAATTTAACAAGGCGTTCGTAATCTTATTCTTCAGGTCCTGCACGGCTTTCTCTTTACTTGCTAGTACCTGCTCAAGCTCCTTCACCTTTTTCTCCCGGTCTGCAAGATTGATACTTAACGAGTCATTCATCCGTCTTGTTTTCTCGAGATTTTCCTGCATCGCAAGCAACTGCTGTTGCTGTTGTGAAAGATCTTTATTCAACTTACCGCTGCTTGAAACAAGATTTTTATAAAGTGTATTGAGCTGTTCATGTTCTTTTTCCAGTGACGCGAGCCGATCGCTGGTGCTGCGTTTGTCGATGCCAAGGTTTGTAGTGTCTTCCTTTAGCCTTGCGAGCTTCTCATTAAGGTCCTTCAACTCAGCAGTGGCCTGGTCCAGTTGTCCGGAACGTTCCGCAAGACTTGCCTCGGTCGCGATCTTCTGACCTACAAGATCATCGTATTTCTTTTTTGACACGCAGGATAAACAAAGACAAACAAGAAGGGAAAGTATAAGTATTCGCATTAGCACAAAAGTAGTTAAGTTATTCTCAGTGGTTCGGTTTCTACGAAATAAGCATAAATCAAACAAAAAATATTCTGAGTTGTTGTTTTTTTATTTCTCCCCGCCGACCTCTCCTTATACCTTATACCTTATACCCTGCCCTATACCTTTTACTTCATATCCATAACTCTATATAGGAAAACTGAAGTATATTTAGACAACAGACAATCAAACTAAACGCCTAACCATGCAAGGAATGCTCGCACCTGGAAGCCTTAAAGGCAAAACTATCATAATCACTGGCGGTGGCACTGGTCTTGGCCGTGCAATGGGAAAATATTTCCTGGAGTTGGGCGCAAACCTTGTGATAGCAAGCCGCAAGCTCGACGTGCTGGAAAAAACCGCTTCGGAACTAATCTCTGAAACAGGTGGAAAGGTTCTTGCCGTAGCATGCGACGTTCGTAAATATGAGGAAGTTGATAATGTTATCAAGACTACAGAAAAACAGTTTGGACAGATCGATGGCGTGTTGAATAACGCAGCTGGCAATTTTATTAGTCCTACGGAAAGACTCTCACACCGCGCATTTGATATCGTCGTCGATATTGTCCTGAAGGGCACCTATTACACGACACTTGCCGCAGGGAAAAATTGGATTGCAAAAAAACAGCCGGGGATATTTTTGAATATTGTCACGACTTATGCATGGACAGGTTCTGGGTACGTAGTTCCATCCGCTTGCGGCAAAGCAGGTGTACTTGCGTTGACTCGTTCACTCGCAGTCGAGTGGGCAAAGTACAAGATCCGAAGTAACGCAATAGCACCTGGCCCATTTCCAACAGAGGGCGCGTGGAGCAGATTGTTGCCGGGAGATCTTGTGAAAAAATTCGACCCGGCTGAACGTGTACCCTTAAAGAGAGTGGGCGAGCATCAGGAGCTTGCAAACCTTGCTGCATATCTGCTGTCTGATTATTCAGGTTACATCAATGGGGAAGTCATTACGATCGACGGTGGCGAGTGGTTGAGGAATGGAGGTGAATTCAGTCATCTTGAAGATATACCGCAGGAGTTGTGGGATATGATGGAAAAGAGCCGGGGAAAATGATCTGTATACCTCGCCTACACATTTTAGTTTAATTCAAAAAAATGCAAATCGCGAGGATGCCCGATCGTTTCTCATCGCCACATTGTTACCAAAACAAAGAGCTGGGAATGTTGCTGACATAGCGTACCAGGTTGGATTCAACAACCTTTCATATTTCTCAAAATGTTTCAAAGAAAAGTTCGGTGTAAGCGCCAGCGAACATATCTCACAAAAGACTGATCCCGTTTAATACTGTCTTTCATCCAAATATTTAAAATACGTCAGTAATTGAAGGATTACTGTTAGCCCATTTATTGCCATATCAGCTAGCTTTTGGAATAAAACCACGGCTATGAAAACTCTCATTTTATTTGGCCTGACGCTTCTACTGGCCAACACCGCTCAATGCCAGTATTTTCAACGTCATGTCGGCTCGCACTTTGAGATGAATTACCTTGTCACAACGACGCCACTTTCAAGTTTTAAAGGAGCGTTTCCGGTGTTCAAACAGGCGACCTTTGCACTTGCCCCTGATTCCGTAGACAATTCAAAAAAAGAAACCAGTCAACGGACTGCTTTCAAGAATCCATCGTTAGAAAAAGCAATTCAATATCGCCGCGAGTACGAGAAACGAAAAATAGATCTTAGTCCGGTGCTTCAAATTTTATACTCAATTTACGAGACTAACTATACCACCGGCCGCAAGCTATTTTAAGACAGACAAGTTTGAAGGATAGTGCAAGCACCAGTAACGGTCACTGTATTGGGATTGGTAAGGACGGACGCCATAGGAATTAATGAAAGTCCAATGATGGCCGGGACTCCTTTACGCCGCTGTTTTGTCCTTGCCCCTGACCCAGTTGGGCCGACCGACAATGTGTCGGATTTTATCTTTCAACGAAGGCGACTGTTTTACGTCCGACGCAAGTTTTTTCCACTCATGAGTTATCAACGACAATGGCGTAATATCGTTAATTGGTTTTGTAAGACCATATCTCACTTCTTCGGTTTCGGGCGTAAAGGTGCCGAATAACTTATCCCAAAAGATAAACACCATACCGAAATTACGGTCGAGGTACTGGAAATTCGAGGCGTGATGAACCCGATGGTGCGAAGGTGTTACCATTATCCATTCCAGGAATCCCAACTTCTTAACAAGCTGCGTGTGTATAAGGAGGCCGTACAACTGAGTAATTGAATAAATGAGGAAAATATCGAGCGCTCTGAATCCTAACAGCGCTAACGGAATGAAATATATAAAGCGGTAAAGGGGTTGAAATACTGATGAACGAAACCCAACTGTGAGGTTGAACTCCTCCGAGGAATGATGCGTAACATGAACTGCCCAGAACAGTCTGCAATAATGATCGATCCTGTGAAGCCAGTAGTAAATAAAGTCTTCGGCGAGTAATAAGACAAACCAATAAACCACGCCTTCCGTCCAATTAATCATGCGCCACTCGTAGACGGCACCCAGAGTCAGCAGCGCTGCACTGCGTATTAGAATATCCAGTCCCATGTTCATTAAAGCGAGATATATGTTTTCAATAACCCCCTTGAACGAATAAACTTTTTTCGCTCGAAGATTCGAGGCTATCAGCTCGATTAAAATTGCGACTGAATAAATAGGAGTCGCGATTAATATTAGCGAAGATTCCTTGAACATAACTGTACGCTATTTTGCTAAAACAGGATTAAAAAAACAATATTGATTATTTGACTTTTTTACCTACGAGAATCAGATACGCAATACCAGCTCGCCATAACCAAGCTGGAAGTGCAATTAGTCGAAAAAATGCCTGACGTTGGCCGTTCGCAGCGAGACCCAGAGCGGAATAACCAGCCGGCACCTGACCCGCGCGTGACACCAGCAACGCATCGTCAACACCGGATTTAGGGTCTGGCAATGACCGAAGATAGTTACAAAGCGAGTCATCACAAGGGCAACTGAAGTTTTCATAATCTATGCGATTAGATGGCACAAGATCATGTCAAGTCGGGTAAAGCTGTTAGCTTGGATCCTTCCTCGTTTGACATAAATCTGACCGCTGCACCGTTCAAGCCGCTTTGCAGGTATTTCTTGAATGAAATCTGTCATTAATTAGAGGATTTAGAACATTAAATCAGGAAGGAGATTTGGATATTGGATCACTATTCAACCCCTGTTATGATTGAAACCATCAATATGCTGCTCCTCAAAAAGTTTGAGGAATCATGCCTGACCGCCGACTATGACGAATATGTCAACCGGTGGCTATTGAATGATCAAAATTATCAGCGCTTTCAGCGCGAGTGCGACAAGATCTGGTCGCATCAATTTGAAGATGAGCGTTACGACATCGAACGTGCTTTTAAGGTGCTGGGGCAGCGGCTATTTGGAATCTGCAGACAGGAAAGCTACTAGTTCACGACTTCAGGACTTCGTATCGGAACGTCTACCGCCAGGGCGTTGTTCCTCTCGCCAAGCACTCCGTTAAGAAAACATCTCGTCGTGGAGCCCTATGTGGGATTTCTTGGTTCGGCGCATATGGCATTGGCCGGATATGAGGGCAACATGGGACTCGTTGGCGCGCTGAACCTTCAATACAAATTTTCACGGCGTCCTATTCCTTATACGCTACATAAATGCTTCATGCCTCAATTCGCCGATCGCCGTTGCTGGTAAAAGATCACCATGCTGAAAATCTGTTACTCTTTGGTTGATTACGATCATTGGTTTTGGCTGCGAAACTGCAAATTTGATCATCACCCACAAGCTAAGCTAAAGTTGTTTTAACCGACCCTTGCGGAATAGATATCCCTTAGCGATGTGGTGAAACATTAAACCAACTTCCCAGTATGGAATACCACTTAATCGACCTTCCGTACGCGAGCGGCTATGCATTGTTCTATACTTGAGGAGGTATGTTCTATGAAATCTTTAAGCCCATTTATGAACTATCAAATTCGAAAAATCCAGCCGTTCGACCTTCGGAACAGACGTCAACTGATGAGATCATGTCTTTGGATGCTTCTACTTATTTCATGCGAAATCGAGGACGACTTTGGGAAACCGGATGATTCAACATTTTTCGGGGAGGCGCTTTACTCTTCATCCCTGGGAATCGGCCCAATAATTTGGTCTGACGCCACAAATGAAATCGTTTCATTGAATACGAGTGGTGTCACCACGACCAACGTTAACACTAGGCACAACAGGCACCTATCCATCGACGCGTTTTCTCCGGATTGGGAATCGCTGCGATTAGCCGGTAACAAGATTTACTTCACTAATACAAGTTATGAACTCGCGTCTGTTAATTTGACGTCGATGGCATATACGCCATCCATTATAGATAGCGTCCATACAGGCTATTCGCTAACTTTTTTTGAAGACAAATATCTTGCCTTTGGAAGGTATAGACCTTCAGACCTAAGTGATCCGTCGTTATTTCTCTTCGATCTAGCAACGGGAAAGGAAACCTATATCACCTCAGGAACTCCCTATCTATTTTCCCCTGATGGAAGTCAACTTCTCTTCAACAAAGAATATGCTTACTATACCTACAACCTTCAAACAAAAGCCATTGTGGCCGTTGGAAACCCTTCTAGTCATGTTTTGAAGTGGACACCTGAGGGAATAATTTCTTATAGCCAGGTTAGTTCCAGTGTCCGGGTATTCAATGAGACAACAAAACAGATAGTCGGCACGTGGCCTTCCGTGGGTAACGTTTTGCGAGAAACGATTAGCCCGTCCGGAAATCGCGTCATTACAATGCAGGGTGAATGCGGCGTTCCAATCACTTTGCAGGGCTGCTCACACCCTAGCTACTATTATTCAGTTGTTGATGTAAACTCGAAGGAACAATTCGAAACGATTGACTCAAATTATGTAATTGATATGCGAGCGGCTTTTTCACCGGATGAAAAAAAATTCGCATATGTAAAAGACGGCACCACAATTTACTTGACTTCAGAGCCCTAACAAACTACAAATATGAAACCTTTCCTTGTAGACATTCCACACATAAACTATTATTCCCTGTTTTACCTAACAGCTTTTTTTATAGGCTTCATAATCCTCCTTTGGGAAGGCCGGATGCGCAAATTTCCCCTTCTACCCTGGCTCATCGTTATTGGTGCCGGATTCATTTTTTTTGTCTTTGGATGCCGAATATTTACCATCTCCGGTAATGACTGGAAAACTATTCTTGCAAATCAACCCCTGAATCATCCAACAGGAATGGTCATGCTCGGCGGTTTACTTTTTTCTGTTCCTGCCATTTTCGCCGCCAAACGATTGGTTCACTTGGGTGATTCGGTTCTTGATGCTTACGCATTTGTTCTGCCAACCGGGATGTTTCTGCAGCGAATCGGCTGCTTCCTCAGCGGATGTTGCTATGGAACGGTCACGTCAGGGTGGGGCATACAATATGCCTATGGCACTTCCGTATTCAACCCACATTTCACAGAAGGTA
>Ga0193738_1000287_pt1 | contig 31451 bp, 29 predicted proteins | sample L2a1metaG_FD_144927 | JGI IMG/M metagenome (GOLD analysis project Ga0193738, IMG submission 144927) | Soil microbial communities from a riparian zone of the East river system, Colorado, United States - L2a1 | ecosystem: Environmental > Terrestrial > Soil > Riparian zone | place: USA: East River... | reverse complement strand
TTCTTGCCACTTTCTTTTCGTTCTTGCATTTTTTCAGCCTTATCTTTTCTTTCTTTCTGTTTTTTCTTTTCTCTTTCTTTTTTATTCCATGATTCACTCATGTATGTTTCTTTTTAGTTTAAAATGACCGCATCTGGTAAAGAAGTTTTTTCGAAGTAAAAATTAAAAACCACTTTTTCTGCGGATAGTTGGTGAAGATACGGCTTTAAAATCAGATGATATTTATTAATAAAAACTGGCAATGGAAGTAAAATGCCCTTGAAAAAAAGAGATCATAGACTGCTTTTTTATTCGCCTTCAGCAAGATCAATTTCAAAAAGACAACAATTGGGTTCTTTTTTATAATGACCAGGTAAATTTGAAGTATCGGTCAATTCGAACATTCCTAAAAATTTGAAACCGGCAGATGTATAATGTTCGATCAATCTAGTATTGTTTCCCAAAGTGTCCAAACGCACAAACTGCTTCTCTTTTTGTTTCGCATATTTCTTTGCCCATTTCACGATCTTATGAATATACCTGTTACCCCGAAACCCAGGGTTTGTGGCTATGCGATGAATGTAAATAGAATCTTTTTTATCTTTTTCTTCCCAGATCTCTTTGTCCGAAAAAGTAATTGCCCAATTGCAAACAGTATCATCTTCAATAACCAGCTTCCATTGTCGCAGCTCATTTATTTCATTTTCAATAAAGCCTTTTTCAAATATTGGCCATACCACCATTCCTTTACTTATTTGCAGATCTCTTGCCGATTGATAAAGTGATAAGATATTATCCGCGTCACCTATTAAACAATTCTCAATCTTCTCAGTCATTTTTGTTTCAGTTTAAAATGTAAATATCCAAATGTCTTTGTCGCTATTTAACCCGAAACTTGCTTTTTTAATTATGAACATTTAGTTTTTTGTACAGACGATATGAGTAAATACAGGTAATAAGGATCACTATTGAGATTACTACAAATAATGTGATCATCGAAAACAAGAAAGAAGCAAAAAGGCAGATCACTGCGATCAGCAGGCCACCTCCAAAAAGTAACTTTCCTCCCAACAAATGCGTCCTTTTCCAATTTTCATCATTATTTAGGGTCCATCGCAAACGGATGCCCGCAAAATAGTTGGGTTTTATGTTATAAATGTAGTTACCAACAACGGCCAGTATCAATCCTACTCCTGCGAGAATAAACCTCATACTGAATTTTATATTTCCATGAATACTGCTGTAAATGAGCAGACAAAGAACTGCGGCTGTGAATACAGCCACAGCAAAGGCAATACGAAATAATCTACCTTTATTTTCTGCAGCGTATCTTTTGGGATCGATCCTGTAAACTTGAGGCAATAATAAATAAATGACTGCATTCACTGCTATTAAGATCAATATCATAGTGGCCAGTTCATTTTTACTGCCATAACGGTCAATATCACCTTTTAAATTAAAGTGCATCGCTATTGTTTCAGGAAGCGTATTCCAAGCAATTGCTAAGTAAATAGCAGGGGCTATGATGAATAGCCAAACGATCTTTTTCATAAACTTATCCATAATTATTTCTTTTTTGCTTTGAATTGAAGTAGCCAGGTCATGATCTCATCTACAACTGTTGTATTGAGAGAATAATAAATAAACTGCCCTTCTTTTTCAGCGATCACCAATTTGGCCTGTTTCAATAGGTCCAAGTGATGAGATATGCTGGGGCCGGAGATACGGAACTTTTCTACTATTTCTCCGGCTGTCATATCCTTTTTACGGAGCAATTCCAATATCTCACGCCGGGTGGGATCATTCAGGGCTTTAAATACATTATTCATATCGTATAATTCAATGATTGTATATTTAGACAAATATCTAAATACTGTTTTGAATTACCAAATCTATTTAAGCAGAAAGATAAGTCTCGAATTGAAGATATTCCAGGTCTCTGAAGAATACATAGGAATACACAGTTAACGTTCGCCAATTTTCATTAACCTTAAATAACAATGGCATTAACGATTCCTTCTCAAGTTTTTGGCATGATGGCATCTGCTTTGAATAATAGTAAGCAACCGGAAATAATAAAATGGTTTTGCAGGCTTCCGGTAGCGATGCAAGACAAAACAATAAAACTTTATAAAATGAAAAAGATCTTTACAATGTGTTTGGGATTAGCTCTCACTGCAGCGGTTTTTGCTGCAGACAGAAAACCTGACGTAACTATTATTTCTACAAAAAAATATGAGATCGTAGTTGATGGCAGGACTTATTACAGTAACAACAGGATGATGAATATTGACAATCTCCGCAATGGTCGTCATACTATACAAGTGTATGAGATGAGCAACCGAGGATTTTCAATATTCCAAAAGAAGCGTTTGGTTGCAAACAGATCGTTCCAGCTTAAGAACAATGATGTGAAAATCACCATTGACCGGTTTGGCCAACTTACAATTATCGAAGATAAGTTTGGTCGTGATAACAGATACGGTAATGATAACAGGGGTTGGGATGATCATGACAGCAGAGACCAAAGAGATGATCGTAATGGCAGAGATAGCCGTGACAGGAAATTCTAATTAACGAAGAAAACCTGGATTATAAAGTCGCTCCGATCTTTCGGGGCGGCTTTCTTTATGCGATCTATTCTTTTGCAAACTTTATATCTAAAAATAAAGGGTCGGTAGAAACCGACCCTTTTACATTTCATTAAAAACACTGAGAAAAATTTATTTAATCATTAAGACCGAGTTTTTGTTTAGCAAATAGTAAGATCAAAAGGATGATCAAAGAAAAAATTGTCCCGACTGGTAAATACCAGAGCGTTGAAATGCAAATAATAATTCCAAGAAGATATGTCCAGCTTTGATTGGTCAACAAACTATAAAGCCAGAATAACCACAATAATCCAAAAGCAATAAATAGCGGACCTAAATTAAAAACATCGATCTTAAGTTTGTAAAAGAGGTTAGACCATGGTCCGGGTTTTTGGGGTCCAATATATTTTCCCTTTAACATCACATAGATCCCATCAAGCAACATATAGCCGCCATTTAAAAACCCGAGTATTGCGATCAATATTTTCATTCTTTAATAGTTTTTGTCGTAAGCATCGGCGCCATCAGTTTTTACTCTTTGAATTATTTTCCCAGCAACTTTTTTGCCTAACTCAAGCGCTACCTCATTATCTGTACGAAAATGAATCCCGGCTTGAAATCTCGATTCAGCCGCATCTTTTGCTTTCTGCAAAAAAAGAGCTTTATCATCCGGAAAAAAGTAAGAACAAACTTCTGCCATCATACCGGAAATTGCAGCATGACCTGATGGATAACCTGGGAATGGTGGGGTTACTAATATTGCAGGACGAAATGTGGTGTCATATTGATTGGGACGTATTCCCCAATAAGTATATTTCGCATCCCAACAAGCTACAAAACAGTCATAGGAAGCTACATTTATTATTGCATTGATTCGTGCAGACCGGGGAGGGTTTAAATGAAGATTATTTTCAAACATTTTCTTTGGTATGTTGTCCGAGAACCATGATTGATTTGCCCAATAAAAAGCATTTGATAAGGAACGAAAAGTTTGTTTATAATTTTTCATTTCTTCCATTTCTTTTGCAAAGTCAGGAGGCGGGCCAGGACGAAATTCACTGCTACTTTCGAGCACAACAGTTTTGTTTTTACCGGAAAGAGGCAACATGGCAAATTTTCCTCTCCATGATCCTGGCTTGTCTGGAACTTTTCCATCCCATGCAATAGTTGATACATAATCTTTCGTTTTTTCAATTTCCATTTCAGCGATCTTCTTTCCCAATTCAAAACCTGCACGAGTATCGCTTGGAAATGCAACACCGGCGGCAATTCTTGAATCCATTTGTTGTTGCGCAAGCTTCTTTACTGAATCTGCCATTGCAGGGTAGAAACGACTAAAAATAGTAACCGCTACACCTGCGGCAACAGAATTTTCGCAAGGGAAAGAAGGGCTCTCGGGTTTAACAGTATAAATTTTTATTTTATTGTCTGCAACAAAAGGCCGTGGACGTTTATATGCATACTTGGTATCCCATGCCACAATAGTTGCATCATAAATAGCTGTTCCCAGGAGCATATTAGCCAATGCCCCATATCTACCGGTATCTACTACCCATATTTTATTCATCATTTCCTGCCATCGGTAGCCTGGTGATCCGGCATTCCAAAAAGCGATCTGCTGTTTTGTTTTAGCATCTAAGTTCTTTTGTCTTGCCAGCACTTCGGGGATCTCATTTTTATAGGATGATGGCGCTGGTAAGCGATAATCTTTTCCTGAAGTGATGAACCATGTTTTCCAGTTGCCAGCTTCCGGTTCAACTTGTGCTTGAAGTTGAATAATCATTAAAAATACAATGATGAGAATTGAATATTTTTTCATTTATTGATGATTTTATACAAGAATATTCATTTAAAAAGAACAGTTTATGCAGCAGTCAATAAACAACAGGTTATGGTAAACAAAAAGCATTTTTAGGCAAATGATCTTTTGATCAACTTTTAAAATCTCAGAGAAGTTTTTGAAATTGACAGATAGTTTTAATTTCAATTTTTGATTTCTGAATTGATTTAATTGACGATTTTCTGCGGTAAGTTTACGCTAAAGTCAATTTTGTAGACTTTAAAATTTAAAGGCAAAGATTTACCGATATTTATCGCCCTAAAGAGCAAGATGAGTATACTAAAGAACAAGGAAAAATTGCGACCCTATTTATGGGCCGTGCCGGTATTTTTTACTATTACTTTTGGTCACACTGTATCAAACTATCCGGGAAGTTTTTTTGCCATCCTGGTTAATAATTTTTGGAACGTTGCTTATGTTATTGTTGTCAATTTTATACTGTTTGAATACTCTATTCCCTTTGTATTACGAAAAAGAAAAATTCTCATTTATAATATTCTTCTTGGTATCCTGCTTTTGTTTTTTTACATGATGCTGTATTCCTATGGTTCACATGCCTGGAGATTGCTAGGAATCCAATTACATATATATACTCCTTTAGGCACATTCAAATCATTAGACCAATTACTGGAAACCCGGATGGGATATAGTGTAGGCTCTGTTTTCGTTTTTGGAATTATCAGGCACATTTATCGATATATAAAATTAAAACAGGCCACACAGCAGCTGCTTATTGAAAAGAAAACAGCGGAACTTAACTATCTAAAATCTCAAACAAATCCTCATTTCTTATTTAATACGCTAAATAATATTTATTCATTGGCAAGAGATAAGTCTGATCTTGCTCCTGAATCGATCTTGCGGTTATCAAAGATCCTGCGTTTTATGCTCTATGAAACCGGGGGAGATTACATTGCGATCGACCAGGAAATAAAGATAATCGATGATTATATTGCACTTGAAAAACTGCGCTACGATGATTCATTGCGCATCAATTTTAATTATGACATAGAAGACATGAAACAAGCAATGCCGCCTCTATTGCTTATGCCGTTGGTTGAAAACGCTTTCAAACACGGTGTTTCTGAAACAAGAAATCGACCCTTTGTTGATGTTCATCTTTCCATTAATAAAAGACAATTAATATTTGTTGTAAAAAATTCGACCGAAGATTCTCCAACAGAAAAGAATGTAAAAGAAAATATTGGGCTTTCAAATCTGAGACGACAATTGGAATTGCTTTATAAAGAATATAACCTGGATGTTCAGCAAAACGCATCCATTTTTACTGCTACTTTAAAAATCAATTTAGCTAGCCATGTCTAAAATAAAATGCATTATAGTAGAAGATGAGCCATTGGCTGTAAAAGTTTTGACGGATTATATATCACAGGTGCCTTTTCTTGAATTGAATGGCTCATTTAAGGATGCAATTCTTGCAACTGATTATTTACGCAGCAATACTGCGGACCTGATTTTTTTAGATATTCATTTGCCTAAGTTAAAAGGCATGGCATTTTTGAAAACGCTTACAAACCCACCTGCCGTAATTATTACTACTGCTTATCATCAATATGCAGTGGAAGGATTCAATTTAAATGTTACTGATTATCTACTCAAGCCATTTGAGTTCGAACGTTTTTTAGTAGCAGTTACAAAAGTAAAAACAACACAGGCGGAAAAACATAGTTCGATCGAAGAGCCGGAAACAAAGGATCACCTTTTTTTGAACGTGCAAAAAAAGAAAGTAAAGATCTTGTTCTCGGAGATCCTTTATATCGAAAGCCAACGGGAGTACATAAAGATCGTAACTACAAAAAAAGAATACATCTCAAAAATGAGTACGCATGAAATAGAGTCGCTTTTGCCGTCAAATCTTTTCAAGCGTATTCACCGTTCATTTATAGTTTCAGTAAGCAAGATCGAATCTTATACAGCCGAAGCCGTTGATGTAAATGGAGTATCAATTCCAATTGGCAGAGGTTATAAAGACATCATAGAAAATTTGTAGATCTTGCTGTTGCAACTTTTCTAATTGACTCCTCATTAAAGTGTAAATAGCGGAAAGTGTATTTACAACACCTCAGGATTTTTTTACAAATTTATTTTTTTTTGGTGCTAAGGCCTTAACTTCCATTTCCCAAAACAATCACACTTATGAGAAAATTTTACATTTTTGCAGTTATACTGCTATGCTCCTGTTTTTTTATTTATAAATATCAAAGTGATCAACTTCCAGTCGCAAGCGACGAAATGCAATTAAAAGAAAACGAAGATGAAGAAGAAGGATATGATGGCCCAATGGAAAGGGCACTTCTCGAATTTGAAAAAACAAAAGATCCCGCTCTTGGTTATGTACCATTTGAACGATTAGGCGCTGCAATGGATTATACTGAGGAAATGAAAGAGCAAATGGCGAATGCAAGAGGACAATCTAATTTATTATGGGTGGAGCGGGGACCCATATTTGATTCTCTCGGACCCAGCAATGGAAATACCCGGGCTGGTGTGAATTATACATCAGGACGTGTACGTGCAATTCTTGTAGATACATTAAACGATCCAAGTGGTAATACAGTATTTGCAGGAGGTATTAATGGAGGGTTATGGAAATGCACTAATTTTCTTTCTACTGTTCCTAATTGGCAGGTAATAGATGATTATTTTGATAACCTTGCTATCGCATACATATGCCAGGATCCTTCTAATCCTTCTGTAATGTATTTCTCTACAGGTGAGGGAACAAGTAATGCAGATGCGGTACTTGGGCGTGGAGTATGGAAATCTACCAATGGTGGTAACACATGGTCGCATCTTCCGTCTACTGTAAGTTTTATTCGATCATTCAGAATTTTATGTGATAATGCAGGGAATGTTTATGCAGCACTAAGACCAACAGCTGCGCCTGTAGTTCAAACAAGTGGTCTTGTTCGTTCAAGCAATGGGGGAGTAAGCTGGACAAATATTACACCTACACTTGTTGGTACAGCTACAGCAACCGCAACCTGCACTGATATAGAAATAAGCAGTACAGGTAAATTGTATGCAAGTTTTGGTTATGCAACTGGTGCACCCGGAACTACAGTAAGAGCATATGTTACAAGCAACCCGGCTACTGTAACGCAAGGCGCAGGCTGGACTTTGGGTACAGGTATTCGTTTATCTGGTTTAGCAGCTCTTCGTATGGAACTCGCAGCATTGGCTGATACAGTCTATGCGGTTACTTCAAATACCTCTGCTAACACTGATAGTTGTTATTTATCTCTTGATGGTGGAGTTACATGGGCAAAGCGAAATACAGTTATCATTCCTGCCGGACTTGGTAGTGGACAAACCTGGTATAACCAAACTCTTACTATTAATCCAAGGAATATTGGTGAACTAATGTCAGGAGGATTGGATGCATATCGTTCCCTGGATAGTGGAAGAACATGGACAAGAACTACGTTTTGGGTTACAACAGCACCTTATGTTCATGCCGACCATCATTTCATACAATGGTGGTATAAAAATAATGAGAGCCGTATGCTGATCGGTTGTGATGGAGGATTATTCCTATCAAGAGATCATGGTGTTACTTGGGTAGACAAAAACCGGAATCTTGCTATCAAACAATTCTACTCTGCCGCAATACATCCTGATGCAGGAAGCCCCTATCTTATTGGAGGCACACAGGATAATGGAGTGCATCAATTGAGATATGATGGATTAGGACCTTCTACTGAAGTAACAGGTGGTGATGGATGCTTCACACATATTAATCAAACAAATCCTTCGATACAATTTGGAAGTTATGTTTTCAATCAATACCGTCGCTCCGTAAATGGAGGACAAACATGGACAGGTGTAAACTTATCCACTACGCTGGGCTTATTTGTAAATCCATTTGATTATGACGATGCACAGAATATTATGTATGCAAGTAATGGGGTTAGTGCAACTCCAAATACACAAATACGCAGATGGCCCAATGCTAATACTGCCACTGCCAGTACCGTACTTAGTGTGGCTGGCTTAATAAAAAATGGTACAAACAGTAATGCTACTTCTTTTAAAGTTTCGCCTTATACGGCTAACAGAGTTTATATTGGTGGCAGCACAGGAAAATTATTAAGACTTGATAATGCAAATACAGTTACAGCAGCTACTATCAATGCAAATGTTACAGACATAACTGGTGCATCTTTTCCAAATGGTTTTCTGAACTGTATTAATACGGGATCTTCAGACCAGGTATTGGTTGCAGTGTTTACTAATTTTGGTATAAATAATGTTTGGTATAGTACTAATGGCGGAACCTTATGGACAGCAATTGATGGCAATCTTCCTGATATGCCTGTAAGATGGGCAATTATAGTTCCGGGACAGGATGACCAGATCATTTTAGCAACCGAAGCAGGTATCTATTCAACCACCCAGGTAAATGGTGCTAGTACAATGTGGCAGCCAAATACAGGGTTTCCTATAGTAAGAACAGATATGCTTAAACTTCGTGCTTCAGATAATACAGTAGTTGCTGCCACTCACGGACGCGGATTATTTACTGCAGCCATATCAATGACAACTGCTCCAGAAATTCGTTTTGTTACGTCATCTACTAATGCAATGGAAACGGATGCGTTTGCATCGGACTGTCGTCCTTACCAGGAATATATTGTAAAGACTGGTATCATTAACCCCGCGGAAGGAGATGCAACAGTAACATACAAAGTAAATGCTGGTAATACAGCACTTGAAGGAGCGGATTTTGATTATACAACAAATGGCAGCTTCACTAATTCATCAAAAGAGCATGTGTTTACTGGTGGGATTACTGAAGTGAAGACGATAAAGATCCGCATATATGATGATGCTGAAATAGAACCACAGGAATTCTTTACACTTAGTTTTACGATCTCTGGTAAGACCAATGCTACTGCAGGAACACCTAATACACATCTGGTAACAATTGATGATAATGATGATGAATCACCGCAGGTTTCACAAAGTATTACGGCTACAATAGGTTTGGGAAATACTGCTCTTACTCAACCGTTCCGGGCACAGTTCTCTGATTCAAGGACACAGATCATGTATCTCGCATCAGAATTAAAAGCAGCAGGTTTCCGTGCAGGAAAGATCAATTCAATTGCTTTGAATGTGATTGCTAAAAACAGCACAGCACCGTTTAATGGATTTACTATTAAAATGAAAAATACATTAAGCTCAGCTACTGCATTTGGTACGTTTGAAGCTGGAGCAAATACTGTATATGGGCCTGTTGACTATAGCACAGTTGCCGGCGTTAATACATTTGATCTTGCGACACCTTTTATATGGGATGGTGTTTCAAATCTCCTGTTTGATATTTGTTATGATAATGCAACAGGCACTGCTACTGATAATGTTGCGGGAACTTCTGGTATCAATCTTTGCCATTTTGATCGTGTTGATAATGCAGCAGGATGTTCGCTTCCTAGTGCAACATTTGGGTTTACCGGGGGCGCAAGACCAGATATCACTTTTAATATAACAACGTTCCAGACAACTATTGCTACAGTGTTGAATACAAGTAAAACTGAATATCTTGATTCTTACAATGATCTGTACTTCTTTTCAACATCAGGCGAGATCATTGCTCGTATACGTAATTTATCAGGTCATGACTATGGTTGTACCCAAGTGAAGATTGATAGAGCTGGTACAGGTGCAACCAGGTTCTGGAATGCTAACAAAAAGAATTTCCTGGTCGATAAAACGATTTTTATATCGCCTGCGTCCGGTAATCCTACAGGCAAGTATGAGGTCACTTTATATTTCACAAAAGAAGAAAAAGAAGGATGGGAGCAAGCGACAACTAACAGCTGGGATCAGATCCAGATGATTAAAACATCCGGACCTATTAGTGCTGTCACACCTCAAAATGCACAGCCAAATAATAGCGGTACAGTGCAAACGGTTGGAAATGCTGTTCCGGGTGTATTTGGTAATGCCTATACTCTTACTTATACATTTGAAAATGGATTCGGTGGAATTGGCGCTGGTATGCCTGGTCGTATGAATAATGTATTGGTATCTGCAGGGCCTAAAGGTGGTGGGAATGGACAAGCACGGTCTAGTTTACCTATTGATCCGCAAGGACCACTAGAAGTAAAATGGACAACAGATTCTGAGAATGGGAGCACTTTCTTTGAAGTAGAAAAATCATATGACGGTATCAAGTTCCATCGTATTGCAACTTTAAATGCTTCACGCAATTCAACTATTGAAAAAGAATATTCTTACACCGATAAGGAAAATGTTGAGTTAAATTATTACCGTGTGACATTGCATCATTCTGATGGAAGATTGATAGCGAGTAATGTTGCATTTGTGAAAAAGGAAATTGCATCTCAGAAGATGATCGTAATGAATAATCCATTCAGAGACCAGGTCAGTGTAAGATTTGCAAAACTTCCAACAGCTCCCGTCACTTTAAACTTGTATGATATGCAGGGTAGGATGGTAAAATCATATAAGAATAGTGCAGCACAAACTGTGGTGATGAATTTAGCAGGGCAAAAATTGAGTAGTGGCGTTTATGTAATTGATGCATTGGTTGATGGAAAACATTACCGAGAAAAAGTGGTAAAACAATAAATTATTTTTAACTGTTTCAATAACTAAGGCTGCTTATTGATAAGCAGCCTTTTTTTATTTAGTATTCATTTTTTTCGTCCGAAGAATAGTGAAAAATAAAATGCCCCGTGTGAAGGGGCAATACTTTGTTTGGATCACCATAGCGATCCAGTCGTCAATTAATTCACAGGGTAAAAATTTATTTACCCCAAGTGACGATGCTTACGACAATGATTACGGCAAAAATAGTTGCCGTGACCAGGTTGCCCTGTACATCCACATTGTGAAGCAGGGTGTTGAGTTTTTTCATAACCTGAATTTTTGTTTTCAAAAATGGTTTAGATCAGGTTTTCAAGGGGCGGAGGTTGTATGCACCTTCACAAGGTGCAATTCAAAAGGAGTACGGCGATTAAAAACTGAGCGGTCTAACTATTCCAACTTTGAAACATGGTTTGGGCTGCTATTATTGTTTCAGTGACAGTGGATATTTTTATTAATCGTATAACTCCTAATAAAACCTCGAAAATTTATCATTGTATTGTTCTGTGATGGTCAAAAGAAAGTTTTTGCAAAGTCTACTATACTTTGCCATAAACCCGAATTGGTTAATAACGGCTCTTATTCAAGCTTTAAGTCTTTCTTTTACCGTTTCCACGATATAAGGAATTGAGCTTTCGGGGAAAGGCGATACACAGCTTGCATTTATTTCACATAGTGAATATTTTTCGGCTGCATTTTCACTGTTGATCTTATTAATAAAAAAATCTGCATCCCATATCACCGGTAGCTCTTCACTATTGAGGCCTGTGAGTTTTTGTAGCTCCGATACCCAATTTTTTTCCATTATCTCTTTTAGATCTTCAAACAATCCGCAGTCTTCGGTATAATAAAAGCGTTGGCCTGGTTTTTTATAGATCCCATTTATCATAGGATATAATGCATTTATTTCCTGGTACCCAAAACCAGTAACCCGTGAGCCAGATAAATAGCATCTCACCATACCATTAATAATGTTTGGATTCCATTTTTGGTCAATAAGTATACTGCTGTTGTTAAAGTAAGATTCAAACTGCAGGAAGAAATCATCCAAGGTCATCGGCATTTCTTCATTTCCGCTTTTTGCATGTGTCACTATGACCTTGTTGTTTTTTAAATTGGTAGCATCAACTTTATAAACACCATCCCCACCATTGCCACGATACTGCTTCAATATTCTTATTCCTGTTACCTCTTTCAAAAAATGGTTTTTAAATTCCCCGAATGAATTGTAAAGGCGAACATCACCACCAAATTCTGTGTCTCTAACCTTGTATAAAATTTCTTTAGTTCCTAATTTCAATATTGTACCAGGATGTGCAGAAACAAAACAACCTTGGGAGGAAAGCTGTTCTAATAAAGCATCAAGAATTTTTCTATCACCCTGCTGCTCGATGGGATTTATCCAAACCAGGATCGCATTATACTTTAAAAGATCATTTGTAAGTTTGCCGGATACGGAATCATGATATAAAACAGAGCCCACCTCAAACCCATTTTCAATAAAATGGACTGCGAGCTTTTTATACTTTTCTTCTGTAAGTGCATTCCTTAGTGAACCAGGTTCTCCAAAGATCAATAATGCAATTGAGTTTTTTTTCATATGACCCCCAGCGGACGAAAGTGAAAAAATTTGTATCCATTAATTATCATATTAAAACAGGTGCTCTGCTTAGTAAATTTTTATGTCATCTGTGAAAACATAACCGACCCCGGCATTATTTATTATAAGTTTTAATGTTTCATAATAATCCGTTATCATAAAAGAATATACATTTTCCTCATTCTGATTAAAAGAGATCGAAATGCCCTGGAAATACATCCTGATAACTTTTAACGGCTTGCCATCACTGCTTTTTTGAATCGCTTCTTCGTATGTTATGGTTGGAAATTTATTTTTCAGTTGCTCAATAATTGAGTTCATTTCATTTTCATTCATGTCTTTATGGACAGATGTAATATATCTGTCAGTTGAATTATTGAACTGAATGGTTTCGACCAATATTGAGTCATTCTCATTCCATTTTTGCCGGGAGACTTCATCAGACCTTGGGTCTATTTCAACAAATTTGGCACCGAGTTTTTCATACTGACCTTTGAACTTTGTAACCGGATAAGGAACATTTAATTGGATACCCCACAAAGGAATTGACCCCAGATTTTTTCTTACTCGCAAATTAGTATCCGGGTTATTGTGGCTTTGAAGAACTGATATATATTCTCCAATGACAAACAAGTATTTTTTGCCTTTTATGCTGTCGATAAATAATTCAAGTGTATCTTTTTTACAGCAGAGCTTTTGACCATTTACTCTGTAATTATCAAAAAATATGATAGTGGAATCGGAGAGTATTGGTTTTTTATCTTGATTTGAAAAAAAACTTTCCAATGATACGAATCGTAAAGAATCTGGAAATGGGAATTTTTTAATACCGGGATAGTAGGTCAAGTCAGGTGAAAAGAAATCGATGATCGGAGCCCATAACTCTTTTTTCTCCTCGCTTTGTTTACAGGAAACGAAAACAAAGAAGAAGCAAATAGCAAACAACCATATCAAAATTAACCGCTTCAAAACCTTGGAATATTGAGTAAGCAAATTTAATTGAATCCTGTAGTTCGCTAGTATCTATCTTCTAGTTACAGAATGAACTAAATCCAATTGAATGAAAATAATATGTGCATATTTTTCCCCATGCTTTTTATACTGGTATAGTATCCGAAGCTCATTCTTAGGAGATTTAAAAAATCATAAGAATGTTTGTATCCTTTTGCCGCTCTCTACACTCTAATTCTGAAAGTAAGCAGATCGTTCATAGAAAGAATTTTAAACCGGTTTTTATGAGACACAGTAAAAAAATAATCGCCATTGCTGCGATGTCGGCAATTGTAATTTTCATTCAATGCTCTAAATCTTTTGAAAAAGCAGATGAACAAGGAATGAGTGAAGAAAATCAGTCGGCGATAGAAAAAAAGAAATCATTGGTTGAGCAGGGTAAAGAAATATTTCGCTTTGATACTTTTGGTGATGAGGATTTTTGGAGTGGACTATTACATATTGATAAAGCTATACTCGGTGAAAATAATGGCGGCTTTGGGCCCGGTGTTAGTCCCGCAGCAGCATTGGCCGTAGGATTAAAAGTAGATGTTGATGCATTGCCCGCAGAGGTACGAGCAGGAATTATTTCTGGAGATATAAAACTAGATTCCCCGGCCACAACACTAGCACTCCTAAAATTAAATGCAGTGGTTGGTGTGAAGGGAACTTTTAGCGAGGCAGATGTATTACAATCTGTCGGTATTACTTGTGCCGTTTGTCATTCCACTGTTGATAATTCATTTACTACCGGAGTCGGAAAGAGATTGGACGGATGGCCGAATAGGGATCTGGATGTTGGTGGCATTATTTCTTTGACCGATAATGCGCTGCCAATAGCTAACATGTTGCATGTAGATGAGCCAACTCTTAGAAATGTTCTTGATCTGTGGGGGCCTGGAAAATTTTCGGCTCTACTTTTTATGGATGGAAAGGCTTTTCGTCCTGATGGAAAAGTTGCAGCCAATTTAATACCTGCAGCTTTTGGTTTAAAGAAAGTTGATCTTACAACTTATACAGGATGGGGTGATATTAGTTATTGGAATGCATTTGTTGCGAACCTTGAAATGCATGGCAAAGGTAATTTTTCTGATCCTCGCTTAAATGATCCCAAATATCCAATTGCTGTTGAAAATGGTTTTTACAATGTCACAAATAATCCTGACCTGATAACTTCGAAACTACCTGCATTAAAAGAATATCAGCATTCAATTGATGCACCAAAACCACCGGCTGGCAGTTATAATATTGCGGCAGCAGCTCGTGGAAAAGGGATCTTTTTGTCTAAGGCAAAATGCGCCACCTGCCACTCATTGCCAATATTAACCGATAATAAACTTCATACAGCTGCAGAAATGGGTATTGATGATTTTGATGCTATGCGATCTCCAACTGGCAAATACAGGACTACACCATTAGGTGGATTATTCACCAGGACAAAAGGAGGTTTTTTTCATGACGGAAGATTTGCGATGCTGGGTGACGTTATCAATCATTATGATAATCACTTTTCACTAAACTTAACAGCTTCCGAAAAGCAAGATCTCGAACAGTATTTGAAATCACTTTGATAAATTATAAATTTAAAATGTTGCCCTGTCCCTATAGCTATCGGACAGAACAATGATTTTTGATACTAATTATTGATCATGATGTAGCGTTGTTCTGCTAGTTTCATTTTTTCTTTTCTGAAGATATTTTATAGCAAAGACTTCGTGTATAATTGAAGTCTTTCTATCATTTGCACATTGTTATTTGTTGTTTCTGTACATAAAATTTTGATGTCATGGGTAAAATACCCTAATTTGGAGTACACGTTTGCTTATTAATTAACCATTAAACAAAAAAACATGGCAACATTAAGAAGAAGAGCTGCTAAAAAAGCAGTGAAAAGAAAAGCAGTTAAAAGAGCAGTAGTAAGAAAGGCAGTGAAAAGAAAAGCAGTTAAAAGAGCAGTAGCAAGAAAGGCAGTGAAAAGAAAAGCAGTTAAAAGAGCAGTAGTAAGAAAGGCAGTGAAAAGAAAAGCAGTTAAAAGAGCAGTAGCAAAAAAAGCGGTTAAAAGAAGAGTTCTTAAGAAAGCAATTGTAAGAAGAGCCGTTAAAAGAGCGATTCTTAGAAATGTACTTGCAAATGCTGGTAATGATACGGAAATGTGATCAAAATTTTCTTCCCTATAAGTCCTGCTATTGCGGGACTTTTTTTTATCCAAAATTTTTCAGCATAAGGTATATAACTAAGCTGTCCCAATGGAAATCGGGACAGCTTAGTAGAACAGCAAAAGAGGTTACTGAAAAATTAAAACTTTTATTTAATGTCTTTAGACAATTTCTCAAGGCGCTTTATACCTGTACGGGAAGGAGATTGCTCCAGGCTAAGCATATAGTATATTTTTCCATTTTGCAATTTCCAAAGGTCCTGGTATAGCGAAGAATCTCTTGCATTATCCTTATAGGTCCATTTGTTATATAAAAGAGCAGCTACCCATTCATCATTTGTTTCTTTATTTAGTAATGGGTAGATAGATATTACCTGGTTAGCTGTTGTTTTATAAGCGCTTCGAAATTTTAGAAGTATGTCGGTTATGTTATCGCGGGATGATGTTACTCGTCTTCCACCTGGCAGGTCCAAAATAACGCTATCTGCAAATATGTTTTTCAAATTGTCAACTGATGATTCATCCCAGGCTTTATACAAACTTAATACAGTATTCATGTTCTCTCTTTTGCCCATTTCCCAGTTACTATAAAGGGCGGGATAGATCAATGGTGTGAGAGATTGCGGTTCTGTACTTGTAGCAGGTGCCGGCTCAGTTGTGTTTTCAGTTGTTTTATCTGTCGCATTATCTTGCCCACAGGATAAGATAAAAAATAGACTAAGAATAGATAGTACAATTTTCATAATTGGTTTTTTGATTTACATTAAAGATAAGGAATAGCTTTCAACGATCATTTACAGAATTTTAAAGAATGAGTTATTCTTTTTTGAATGTTGCAAGAAAGTAGGTTGGTTTGTCTTTGGTCTCAAAAGCTTCCGGGTATTTGTCGCCGGATAAATTATAACAGATCAGCAATAGTTCATTTTCGAATTTATAGATCCCTGTAAAATGATTTCCTTTATTCACTCCATCTTTGCCATCACTAGTGACCATTGTTTTATAGTCGGTCTTAAGAGAATAGTTGGATTGAAGCAAAATGAACAGAGAATTATTAAAGAATATTTCATGTTTAAATTTTCAGTATGAATTTAGGAAATATAAGTATGCAACTAATTCCCTCGGTGTAACCGGAAGAATAGAAAATAGATTTTCAGTTGAACCAAACCGCATAGCCTTGCCTCCTTAAATCCCAGGCAAGTTTTTCCTCCATTATCAAAGCTTCCTGCCTGGTCATTGGCTTCTCATTTATATGATCGTAAAGGCTGGGACGTAAATAGGAACCGTATTTCTGCACGATATTGGCAGATATCTTGTGGCCTTTCTTGTTTATGTACCCGGTTTTATGTTGCTTGAATCGTTCTGCAGGAGTTTTACTGGTCATACCTACATAAAGACATTGCAGCACTCCATTAAATTGTGGATTGGCAACCCTGAACCTGGTGCTTTCATTAAACACTCGTTTCGATAACTCGACAACGTATACATAGTATCTCATTCCTGAAACAAATATCTTTCTTTCACATCGTTATTACTACTTTCCCTTTGTGTTCTGCTTTATCAAAAATTCTGAATGCCTCATAAAATTCTTCTAGTTTGTAAGGTCCATCTATCACTGGTTTTATTTTACCGGTTTCGAAAAGCTCGTTCATAAAAATCAGATCCTTGTTCGTCTTCAATGAAACAATACGAATGTACTTTTTATAGATCATGGAGATAAGCGGTCCCAGGAATAATGCCTGGAGAAGGCGGCTTATAGAACCTCCAACTGTGACATAAACTCCATTGCGAGATAATGCACGGGCATAATCGAACATCGAACGATTGGTCTTAGCATCAAGTATCAGGTCATAGCGTTGCCCATTTTTAGTAAAATCCTCCTTTGTATAGTCAATGACATGATCAAATCCCATTGAGCGCAGCATATCCAGTTTCACTGTGCTATCAACACCAGTTATTTCAATGCCGTATAATTTGGCGATCTGCACTCCAAAAGTACCAACACCGCCACCTGCACCATTGATCAACAGCTTTTGACCAGCATGAATTTTTCCTTTATCGATAAGACCCTGCACAGCGAGCATTGCTGCCTGTGGTATTGACGCAGCTTCTTCGAAACTCATGGCGGCAGGTTTCAACGCTATTGCTTTTTCAGGAGCACAGACATATTCAGCGAAACCTCCCCAACGACCACTGAGATCGCCATACACTTCATCACCAATTTTGAACTTGCCTATATTTTTACCAACTGCTTCAATTCGTCCCGCAATATCAGAACCAAGTATTGTTCTTTTAGGTTTTCGAAGACCGTTCAGCATTCGATTTATAAAATCACCGTGCAGAAGTCCCATGTCCCAATCATTAATTGATACTGCATGCACTTTTATTAATACTTCATCATCCTTTGGGAAAGGCTTTTCAACTTCTTTGATCTGAAGAACTTCCGGGCCACCATATTTTGTATAGACGATTGCTTTCATTTTTACTTGGAATAATTTTACTCGATAAGCCAACTTTTACATTTCCGAACTTAATACAAATTTATTTATTGGTCTATTCCTATCGGTGAAATGCGGAAACGACGGGGTAGGATTCCGTTCAAAGCTTATCTTAGTGTCAAATCACTGTATGAGAAAATGCTATTTTCTTTTTTCACGATGTATATATTTAGCAACAACATTATTTATTATATCTTTTATTTTGTCATCTTGTGCACAACAAAGAATTTCTATGCGGTCACTAAAAGAAAACATTCACCAGGAGCTTTCAAAACAGGAGGGAGTTTTTGCAGTCGCATTTAAGGATCTTTCAACAGGGAAAGATTTATTGATTAATGATACTATAACATTTCATGCTGCCAGCACCATGAAAACACCGGTATTAGTGGAAGTATATAAACAAGCTGCAGAAGGAAATTTTTCTCTTTCTGATTCACTAGTCTTAAAAAATGAATTTAAAAGCATTGTGGATGGTAGCCTGTTTAGCCTCGATCCAACCGATGATAGCGAAACAGAATTATACAAACATATTGGAGAGAAAAGAACGATCAGTTTCCTCCTGTACCAAATGATCATCGTCAGCAGTAATCTCGCTACCAATCTTATCATTGAACTGGTGGATGCAAAAAATGTTTCTGCTTCCATGCAACAACTAGGTGCAAAAGATATTCATGTGCTGAGAGGAGTGGAGGACGGGAAGGCATTTGCTAAGGGGTTGAACAATACAATTACAGCAAATGGATTAATGATACTGTTTGAAAAAATGGCGAAAGGCGAAACGGTAAGTCCTGCTGCCTCGCAGGCAATGATCGATATTCTGCTGGATCAAAAATTCAATGAGATCATTCCGGCTGAGCTACCGGCAAATGTAAAAGTTGCGCATAAAACGGGTTCTATAAATGGTGTACAGCACGACTCGGGAATTATCCTTTTACCCAATGGTAAAAAATATGTGTTGGTATTATTATCAAAGAAAATAGCAAATGAAAAAATCGCAATAGCTGCTATGGCGAATGTGTCGAAACTGATCTATGAATATGTAACCAGGTAAACAGTTGGATCAAAAGAAGTTTATATGGACAAGAGCGGTTAATTAGATGGATATGAAAAAGTAGTATTTAAGAGAGCTGCTGCATCTTTTGTTTTATCTTTTTGCTCACGATTATATCTTCTGATCTTTTCAATGGTCTTAAGCGAGAAAGGGTTTTCTTCTGAGGCTTTTAGATCTTCAATTAATCGTTTTTCAGCTCCCAGTAAAGCAAGTGTATCACTTAGCAAGTGAATGAACTCTCTTTTTAAAAACTCCTGTGACTTTTCCATAATTTCTCAATATCCAATATTTGGGCCAAAAGGGAAGAAAACAGTTGTAATACTACTGAATGATATAACTATGACTGTAACTATACTAAATGGTGTCCAAAAAATTCCCCTTACAGGCCATTGACCTGTTCGCAATCGGAAAAACAATAAGCGGGAACAACTACCTTTATTGTTATGAATAGTGCTTGCTATAAACATGGTGTTATTCTTTTCGCTTTCCTTTCACAAAGCTTTTTCAGTTGCCAATCACAAACGGATACGAAACCCAGGCAAAATACCGGGGCGAATCTTAGTGATATGGCTAAAACAGCTTCTGTATTTTTACAAACCCTCTCTGAAAAACAAAAAACTAAAATTCAGTTTGGATTTAATGAAGAAGAACGCTACAATTGGAATTATGTTCCAAGAAGCAGAAAAGGATTGACCCTAAATGAAATGACGGGTCAACAAATTAAGGATGCTTTTGCACTTTTGCGTACCGCACTAAGTGATACAGGTTTCAACAAGACCAGTTCTATTATTCAACTCGAAAATGTATTAAGGGAAGTAGAAAACCGTTCTACTAATGACACATACCGTGACCAGGGCAATTATTCTTTTTCAATTTTTGGAAACCCGGTTACAGATGCAATATGGGGCTGGAGATTGGAAGGTCATCACGTTGCATTTAATTTCTCTTCAGAAGATAATCGTCTTGTTTCGGGCACACCCGGTTTTTTAGGCTCCAATCCGGCTGTTGTATTATCAGGTACCGAAAAAGGAAAATATATTTTGAAAGATGAAACCGAGTTGGGGTTTGCACTGTTGCATTCTTTAAATAAGGAACGGAAGGACAAAGCAATCATCAGTAATGAGGCGCCAGGTGAGATACTTACTGCAGCAAGCCGTCACGCCATGATAAATGATCCGAAAGGAATTTTGTATAATGAATTGGAGAGCCCGCAGCAAAAGATATTCCTGCAACTACTCAGTATTTACATTCATCGATACACACGATCATTTGCTGAAATAATGATGAAAGAGATTGAAGAAGCAGGTCTTAATAATCTTCGCTTTGCCTGGGCGGGAGATCAGCAGCCCGGTAGCGGCCATCCACATTATTACCGTATACAAGGCCCTACAATTATTATTGAATATGATAATATACAAAACAATGCCAATCATATTCACACAGTGATCAGGGATCTGAAAAATGATTTTGGAGGAGATGAGTTGCTGAAGCATTATAAAAAAGATCAGCATTGAAAACTTCTGACTTCTGTGATTAAAAGATATGTTAGTCGATTGGCTCTTGTTCAAGTGATCTCAAAAGTCTGTCAATAGCCTCAGTGTATTCGATTTTGTCAAACACAAGTTTTTCGCCTTTTCGCATGTTGACTTCCATTGCTGATTTAATGTAGTTAAATGCAAAAGAAATACTGTTCTGATTTTCTTTCAATCCATGTCGTCGTGACCTTGATAAGATCCATGAATACAGAGATGTTCCGGCTCTCAAAGTCTTGTCAAATCCTTTACTGCGCATTTGTCTGATCAAGCTGAGGATCTCATCCTTTTTTTCAAGGCCTATTTCATTATAAAATTGCTCTATGTTATCCCAACTTATCATAAACTCACCTTCAATACTATTTCCTCTTTCATAATAATCAGCAAGTTTGCCAAACTTAATTTCCGGAAATTCATTTCTCAGAAAAGACGGCATTGCATTATCAACGACCCATCTTTTTACCAAGAGACCCATTCTGTCGGTTTCAGAGCTTGAGGTTTCAAATATTAAAGAATCATCCCAATTAAAAAGATACCTTGGATTAAGCTCATATCCATAATAGTATACTCTGCAACTTCTGCTTTCTTTTTTAACCCAGAGACTATGCGACGAAAAAATATTTTCAATAACATCTTTAACTGAACAATCAAGAATCGTTGGATTTGATTTTATAATATCCCTTTTTATACCTTCTAGCTGTCTTTTCTTCTCGTCTATGAAACTAAATTTAGAATATAACTGTTCAACCGTTTTTCCTTCAAGCCAAATCGTAACAGCCTCAATAGTCTTATTCATATCAAAGGTTCTTCCTCTCGTTTCAATATGACCATTTGTTTCAAAACTGGTAGAATACTCAGGCCCTTTGTATTCTAAATTGGTAAAGTCGATATCTAGACAGTAAATATTGCTCTGTCTCATCCCGTTTGAAACTTTACAATGCCAATGAACGCCAGCTCCTTCGATTGAAATTTTAATATCAGATTTTGAGTCATTATTTTTTTTTAGTCTCAAAATTTTGGTAATAACATTTTGTCGACCATAGAATTTGTTCTGCAGTATGTTGAACAGTTGTTTGGCATATATTTCTTCTTTATATATCATTCTTTATAACGAGATATTAATCTCTAATTTATACCATAAATCTTTATTTGTAAATATTAAATGCCTGTCCCTGCGATAGGGACAGAACAATATCGTTAATGAATGAAAATATTTGATTTGTATATTCACCTATTATTACGATGCAATGCAAGCCAATAAACTAAGCGCCGGACAATTAAAAGTAGCTGCCACCGGCTTTCTCAGCCTCTTCTCCATTGTTGGTATTATGGTGTATGGTCTTCCTTTCTTTTATGATTTTTGGGTAAAAGATTATGGATGGTCAAGAGCTACTGTTACTTCAGGAAATGCTTTTGCAAAAGTTGCTGTTGGCTTGTTAGGTTTCTTTGCAGGATGGTTTATTGATCGGTTTGGCCCACGGAGATTAATGCTTGCAGGAATTTTAATGGGAGGAATTGCATTGGTTGGCTTAAGCACAGCCTCCACACTCTGGCAATTTTATTTGTTCTATGTGTTCAATGCATTGGCATATATGTGTGCGGGACCTTTACCGAACCAGGTTTTAACTGCACGATGGTTCAACAAGACAAGAGGTAAAGCGATGGGCTTTGCTTATCTCGGTATAGGTGTTGGTGGTATGCTGGTTCCGCAAATTGCAAAATGGCTCAACATACAATTTGGCTGGCACCAGGCATTGATGATTATAGGAATATTGATGGTTGTTATTTCCTTTCCAATGGCGTGGATAGTAAAGGAAAACCCGGAAGTACGATCAGTAGGAACTATTAAAGAAGAACCGACGATCCCTCTTAATAAAATAATAAAAGGATGGCCGTTCTATTTGCTGCTGATCGGAAGTATGTGTTCTATTGGTGCAGTGGCAGGCACGAGCCAGAATCTTAAATTATTTTTCAGTCTTGATCTAAAATATTCCCAGGGACAATCAGCAAACATTATTTCATTGGTTCTTTTGTCAAGTATTATCGGTCGTGTGCTAATGGGATGGCTGGCAGATAAGTTTCCAAAAAAATATGTGATGATCCTGATCTATACACTTGTTGCAGGATCAATACCACTACTTTACTTTGCTGATACTCCAGGGATCATTTATTTATTTGCATTCATTTTCGGAATTGGTTTGGGCGGCGATTATATGATCATTCCGTTAATGGCTGCAGAACTTTTCGGAGTAAGGATAATGGGAAGGGTTATGGGACTTGTATTAACAGCAGATGGTTTGGCTGAAGCGTTTTCTCCCATGCTGGTAGCAAGGCTCCGTGATAGTAGCGAAAATTATGCTAATGGATTTGCGGTACTGATCATACTTGCCGTCATTGGTATCATTGCAGTAGCAATGCTTCCGAAAAATTCAAATGCTCAAAAAACTTAATTACTTTGGCTAACTATTATATTGTTTAGTATGATCAACATTAATCAAGAATTAAAAGCATCTTATCTTAAGAACAAACTCACAAGGTTCTGGGAACTTTCTACCAAAAAAATAAAGCTGATCGAAAAGGATTATGATGAAAGTAAAGGGTCACCTGTATTCACTATCGATGGAAAGTATTCAACAAGGGGATGGACCGAATGGACACAGGGATTTCAATACGGCTCTTCTATTCTTCAGTATGATGCAACAGGAGAAAAGTCTTTCTTAGAAACAGCCAGAAAAAAAACAGTGGAAAAAATGGCGCCGCATGTGAGCCATATGGGTGTGCATGATCATGGATTTAATAATGTAAGCACTTATGGCAATTTGCTTCGGTTAATGAAAGAAAATAAGATCCCTCTCAATGAATGGGAAAAACATTTTTACGAATTAGCATTGAAAATTTCCGGTGCCGTGCAAGCCAGCCGCTGGACTATAATAAAGAATGGAGGATTCATTCATTCTTTTAATGGCCCGCACTCTTTATTTGTAGATACGATCCGTTCCTGTCGTGCATTGGTGGTAAGTCATTGCCTTGGTCATGTTTTCCAGGGAGAAGGTGATGTAAAAATAGATCTGCTCGAACGTACTATCCAACATTTGAAAGCGACAGCTAACTATTCGGTATTCTATGGTGAAGGACGTGATAGTTACGATGTTTGGGGTCGCACCGCACATGAATGTGTTTTTAATGCGAAAGATGGAAACTTCCGTTGTCCTAATTCACAACAAGGTTTTTCAGGCTTTACAACATGGACAAGAGGACTTGCCTGGGCCATGTGTGGTTTTGCTGAAGAACTGGAATGGTTTGATACAGTAAGTGAAACATCTCTTGAAAATTTAGGAGGAAAAAATAATTTAGAGTCATTGATGCTGAAAGCTGCAAAAGCTACCTGTGATTTTTATATAGAGAATTCCTGCACTGATGGAATTCCTTATTGGGATACCGGGGCGCCGGGACTTTCTAAAATGGGAGATTACTTAAATAAACCCGCTGATCCTTTTAATTCTTATGAACCGGTTGATAGTTCAGCAGCAGCGATTGGCGCACAGGGTCTGTTACGTTTGGGAAAATATTTACAAACTAAAGGAGATGCGAAGAACGGGGAACGTTACTGGCAGGCTGGTCTTTCTGTAATGAATACTTTATTGGATGAACCTTATTTGAGTGTTAATGATGCTCACCAGGGAATGATATTGCATTCAATCTATCATCGGCCGAATGGATGGGATCATATTCCTGCAGGTAGTAAAGTCCCGAATGGTGAATCAAGTATGTGGGGAGATTATCATATTCGTGAAGTAAGTCTGTACCTGCAACGAATTATCAACAATGAAAAATATTATACATTCTTCAATTGCATTTCATGAGTGCCAGGCAAATAACTGATCTTTCACAGTTGTGTATTCATACTATCACAACCAAACCATGGAGCATTGAAGAAGCTGCAAAAAATTATTCGGCTGAAGAAGTAAAAGGAATAACTGTTTGGAGAGATGCACTGGCAAACCGGAATATCAAACAAACAGGTCAACTATTGCATGATCATGGATTGAACATAGTTTCGCTTTGTCGTGGAGGCTTTTTCCCAAATAAAGAAAAAGAAAAAAGGGAACTGGCGATTGATGATAATCTGAAAGCTATTGATGAAGCTGCTGAATTGGGAGCACCATTAATTGTGCTCGTTTGCGGAGCTGATCCAACTCAGTCACTCGAAGATTCAAGAAAGCAAATACAAGAGGGCATTCAAATAATTCTACCGGAGGCAGAATCTGCCGGAATAAAACTGGCTATTGAACCATTACACCCCATGTATGCAGATACACGTTCGGCAATAAATACATTAGCACAGGCAAATGATATGGCAGAGCAAATAAATTCGCCTTATGTTGGAGTTGCTGTAGATGTATATCATCTTTGGTGGGATCCATCTTTGGAACAGGAAATTAAACGTTGCGGAGATAATGATCATTTATTAGCTTTTCATATTTGCGATTGGAACTCACCAACTGTTGATATATTGCTTGACCGTGGTTTAATGGGTGATGGATGTATTCCTGTCAATACAATAAGATCGTGGGTGGAAGCAACAGGATTCAATGGTTTTTATGAAGTAGAAATATTTTCCAATAAATACTGGCAACAGGATCAATCTCAATTTTTGAAAAAAATAATAAAAGCATACAAAGAAAATAGCTAATAATGAAAGAACATAAAATAGGTATCATTATGAATGGCGTGACAGGACGCATGGGAACGAACCAGCATTTGTTACGATCCATTGCAGCGATCATCAAACAAGGAGGTGTAAAGATCAGTAAAGAAGAAATGATCATGCCTGATCCAATCCTTGTTGGAAGAAATAGTGGTAAACTGGAAAAACTCTGCGAATTATCCGGAGTAAAAAGAATGACGACCGATCTTGATGAAGCACTCGCCGATAAAAGCAATATTATTTATTTCGATGCACAGGTAACGGGAAGAAGAGCAGATGCTGTTAAACAAGCTGTGAAAGCCGGCAAACATATTTATTGTGAAAAACCAGTAGCAACAGATACCCAAACTGCTATGGAACTTTATCAATTGTGTAAAGAGGCAGGATTAAAAAACGGTGTGGTGCAGGATAAGCTATGGCTTCCCGGTATATTAAAATTAAAAAAGCTTATTCAACAGGGTTTTTTTGGTAAGATACTTTCTGTGAGAGGTGAATTCGGTTATTGGGTTTTTGAAGGCTATACAATACCAGCTCAACGACCTTCATGGAATTATCGGAAAGAAGATGATGGAGGAATTATTGTTGATATGCTTTGCCATTGGCGTTATGTACTTGATAACGTTTTTGGGAAAGTAAAAGCTGTTTCGTGTTTGGGTGCAACGCATATTCCGAAAAGAGTGGATGAGCAAGGAAAAGAATATGAATGCACTGCTGATGATGCAGCGTATGCAACATTTCAGTTAGAGGATGGTGTCATCGCTCATTTCAATTCTTCATGGACGGTCAGAGTGAGACGTGATGATCTTCTTACATTGCAAGTGGATGGAACCAAAGGATCAGCTGTGGCGGGTTTGCGTGAATGTTATTTTCAAAATTATGAGAATACACCGCGGCCGGTTTGGAATCCTGACGTTCCTCAATCCATTAACTTTTTTGATAACTGGACAAAATTTGCAGAGCAGGAAAACTATGACAATGCTTTCAAAGTGCAATGGGAATTGTTTCTAAAACATGTTGTAAAAGATGAACCTTTTCCGTGGGATCTTCGTGATGGTGCTAAAGGTGTACAGTTAGCAGAAAAAGGAATAGAAAGTTGGAGCAAACGTTGTTGGGTTGATATTCCTGAACTTTAAATAGTCATTATGAAAAGAGTTGCATTAATAACAGGAGGAAGCAGGGGTATTGGTTTTGGAATTGCAAAACATCTTGCCCAAAACGGTTTTGATCTTGCAGTGAATGGTGTAAGAGAAGAAAAAGCCGTTGATGACGCTTTGCAGGAACTCCGCAATGCAGGATCTGATGTTCTATATTGCCAGGGTGATGTTTCATTAACAGCAGATAGGGAAAAAATAATTGAACAGCTTAAAAAACATTTTGGTAAACTACATGTGCTCGTAAACAATGCAGGTGTTGCGCCAAAAGAAAGAAAAGACATACTTGAAACAAGTGAAGAAAGTTTCGACCGATTGATCGCTACTAATCTTAAAAGCACTTATTTCCTCTCACAGCATGTTGCCAACTGGATGATCGAACAGAAAAAGGCTGATACTTCATTTGCACCTTGTATTATCAATATCTCTTCCGTTTCTGCCACAGCAGCCAATATCAACCGTGGAGAATATTGCGTTTCCAAAGCAGGAATTAGTATGGTAACACAATTGTTTGCTGTACGATTAGGAGAATTTGATATTCCTGTTTATGAAGTTCGTCCTGGGGTGATTGATACTGACATGACTTCTACTGTAAAAGAAAAATATGATAAGATGATCGGTGAAGGCTTAACTGTTCAGAAACGCTGGGGCTATCCTGATGATGTTGGCAAAGCAGTAAGTGCATTAGCCCTTGGAAATTTTCCTTACTCAACAGGCCAGGTGATCATGATAGACGGCGGACTCACCTTATCACGTTTTTAGGTTTAATTATTTTTCTAATCCTATTTTTTTCATAAGTGCAATATAACGTGGTTCATTGCGCAGGCTCTGCAACCGTGGTTCCATCTTCAGGTATCGTACTGAACCTGATTTTTCTTCGTAAGATTTTTCCAGCCATTTCAAAGCATTTTCTTTATCGTTAAGCCCGGTATATACAAGAGCAAAGAAAAATGGAGATACAGGTTCCTGTTTGCTCACAACAAATAAAGTGTCAAGAATGTTATGTGCTCCTGCAGTATTTCCGCTTGATGCATAAACATGTCCAAGTGCAGCGAGAAAATTTGGATTATTGTGTGAAAGCTCTAATGCATCCTGGTAATCTTTGATCGCTAGTTCATACATTTTGTTTTGCTGGTAAGCCATACCTCGTATCCATCGGGCACCCGCTGATCTTGGATTCAGCTCCAAAGTTTTTTTCTCTTGTTCAATTGCCTTATCAAATTTTTTATCAGAAAGATATGCCATCCCGAGATCAGCATTGATACGAGTGGAAAGTGGGTCAAGCTCCCTCGCTTTTTCCATTTGAGTAACTGCTTCATCTGTTTTTCCTATAGCTGTCAGGCAGAGAGCAAACCAATGGTGAGCCAATACATAACTTTGATCTAATGCAATTGCTTTCCGAAAACCTTCTTCCGCACTTTTCCATTTCCACTCATGCAGATCGATGTGTGCAAGAGAATTATGAGCCTCGGCAAGATTCGCATTGATCTTTAATGCCCGTTGAGCGGCATCTTTTGCTTTTGAAGTTGATTCATCAAAAGACATTAACTCATAATCATAGAGAGTAAGATAGGTGTCTGCCAATCCGGAGTAGGCTGCAGCATAATTGGAATCCTTCCTGATAGCATCTTCAAAATATCCAATTGCTTTTTTTATGCCTTCATCTGTTCTTGTGTTCCAATGATAACGACCTTTCAGATAGTCTTCATAGGCTTCAGGATTTTTTGTGAAACTCTTCGAGGGTTGGTTAGCTTGTTGGCCACCGAGTTTGATCTTTAAAATGTCAACGATCATCTTTGAAATTTCATCCTGTGTTGCGAATACATCCTTCATCTCCCGTTCGTATGTTTCAGACCACAGATGAGTTCCCTTTTCTACTTCGATCAACTGAGCCGTAATGCGGATGGTGTTGCCCGATTTGCGTACACTACCTTCCAGTATATTGGCAACACCCAGGTCCTTACCGATCTTTCTTACGTCAAGATTTTTTCCTTTAAAAGAAAAGGATGATGTACGTGAGATCACTTTTAAGTCGTGGACCTTTGACAAAAGGTTTAATAATTCTTCACTCATACCATCACTGAAGTATTCCTGGTCTTTCGCGGGGCTCATATCAGTAAAGGGGAGTACGGCGATAGATTGAACAGTTGTTTCAGATTCTTTTTTATCAGCAAAAAATGTTTTGTAAGCAAAAAAACCAACGATAAATAAAAAGGCGACAAGAGCTGTTGTAATAATGATCAGTCTCTTCCCGTTTTTTTCTTTTAGTTTCCCTTCTATCTTACTTCGTTTTGGAATAGTTAATCCTTCGTTGCTGAGTGCAAATATTTCCAAAGGCTTGTCAACATTTTTGAAATTGAACTGACCCAGCGAGACAGTGGAAAAGGAAGGATTGTTTTTTATTTTATCATGGATCTCACCAGAAACCAAAATAGTGTTTTCCTGGCCAAGTGATTGTACTCTCGAAGCCACATTCACTCCATCTCCCAATGCTTTTGCATCTTCAAAAAAAACTTCACCAATGTGCAGGCCGATACGTAACGGAACGGCAGGTTCACTTTTTAATTCTTTTTGTAAAGCAAGTGAACAGTTGATCGCATCGGTAGCGCTGGGAAAAATACAAAGACTGCCATCTCCATAATAATTCAATACCTGGCCATTAAATTGTTGCGATAATTTTTCAAGTGTGGAATTATAATGTTTAATTACTGCTACTGCCTTTTGCTCATTGGCCTGCATCATAGCTGTGTACCCGACAATATCAGTATACATGATGGCAGCGAGTTGGCGGGCCTGGTTCATTGTATTCGCAATTTAGCGGAGCCTCAATAATAATACTAAAGTATAGAATTTAATTTGTTGGTAAGTAGAATCACTAAAACGTGCAGGAGTGCGAAGCACCAACAACAACTGGATCGAAGGAAAATTTTGGGCCAATACACGTTTTTTCTGTTACGGGTTTTGCTCTTCAGTTTCTCCAAAAATTTCCAACTTCCTGATCTCAGCATGTAACTGATCATAATTTTTATTGAAATAAATTTTGAAGAACTCTTTTACTTGCTGTTTGTCTGCGGTCAGGTATATTTCAAGCCAATTGATCATTTTCTCTTTTCCAAGACCCAATAAACTCTTTTTCGGTTTTAAATAAACATAACCTAACAAATAGCCATTATTATTTCGACCTCCTGCCATCGATGCCCAAAGCCCTTTTTTATCTGTTATATTTTTTACTGAAAGTGTTGGAGAGCATCCGCCTGGACTTGCATTGGATCTTTCAATTTCGTCAAGCCATGGAAATGACTCAAAAACTAAAATGAAATTTTCATAATCAGTTTGTCCTTTTATGTCATATTTATCAAGCGGGTCGCCACCATATTGAACATCGTATGTGAACATAGACTTAGCCTCACTATCGATTTATTCATCTTCGTATACAAGTCCGGGACACAAGGTAGTGTAAGTGTAGTTATAAATAGGATTATACTGGGTATGCCGAGCTTTATATTGAAATTAGCCAGGCTATTGCAACAAAATAACTGGATAACAAGACTTCAAACGAGCAGAACAATTTTGATTCTTTAAAGTGGCTTATTTTTATATTGTTTAGTTGTGGGGTTCTGTCAACCCAATTATACTGAGCATTAAATTTATCTATATGACTTCTCAACAAAAAATTAAAGAGGCTGTTAACCGGAGCACTAAGGCTCTTTCACTAAAACCTTCATTGGGGTTAGGTACGGGTATATCAAAAACAAAGATCATTAATGGTCTTAGTTGCGAGATCACTGAAGGGAATTATAAATTAATTGCAGATATGCCTGACTCAGTTGGTGGTAATGCATCAGGACCTACACCGGGTGTTTATGGCAGGGCCGCATTTGGCAGTTGTCTTGCTATTGGTTATATGATGAAGGCCTCGGCAATGAATATAAAAATTAATTCTCTTGAAGTAGTAGTACAGGCCGATTATGATGACGGCGCTTTATTCGGAACTTCTCCTGTTGCTCCTGGTTACCTGGAAGTACGATATACAGTAACTGTAGAAAGTGATGCTGCTGAAGATGATATTTTACAAATGTTGGATATAGCAGATAAACAAAGTCCCTACCTGGATGTATTTGCCCGGCAACAAAAATGTATCCGGGATGTTCATATTATTTCATCAAAAATATCTTCTTAATGGAACCTTCACTTCAACGCAGGGTACAACGCTACGGATGGGATAAAGCTTCCGGTTATTATGAAGCTTATTGGCAAAAACAATTATACCCGGCGCAGCAAAAATTATTACAGTTAGCGAATATAAAAGAAGGCGATAAGATCATTGATATTGCCTGTGGTACAGGCCTGGTAAGTTTCCCTGCTGCAGAACTTGCAGGGGAAAAAGGATTTGTACTGGCTAATGATATTTCAGATAAAATGGTGGAAACAGGAACTGGTATTGCAAAAGAAAAAAATCTTTCCAATATAATTTTTCAGCGCATGGATGCAGAGGAGTTGGCGGTAGAAGATGATTCATATAATATAGCATTATGTGCATTGGGGTTAATGTATTTTCCTGATCCGCTAAAAGCCATGAAAGAAATGCACCGATCAATAAAACCCGGCGGACATGCGGTAGTGGCAGTATGGGGACAGCGAAAAAACTGTGGCTGGGCCGAAGTGTTTGAGATCGTTGACAGGAGAGTGACTTCAGAAGTTTGCCCTATGTTTTTTAACCTGG
>Ga0193738_1000286_pt1 | contig 31499 bp, 20 predicted proteins | sample L2a1metaG_FD_144927 | JGI IMG/M metagenome (GOLD analysis project Ga0193738, IMG submission 144927) | Soil microbial communities from a riparian zone of the East river system, Colorado, United States - L2a1 | ecosystem: Environmental > Terrestrial > Soil > Riparian zone | place: USA: East River... | reverse complement strand
CGCCCTTATAGAGGCGAGAAGCTGTGAGCGGTTCAAGGTATTATGGAAGAAGATTGGCGATGCCGAGCTGTCTGAATTTTATCACGAACTAATGGTTTCCGAAGCCGGTCATTATAAGACGTTTCTTCACCTGGCCATGGAATACATGGACAAAGATTCGGTGCTTGCACGTTGGCATGAATGGTTGGCGGAAGAAGCGGAAATAATGCGAGGCCTTGAAGTGAGAGGTGACCGTATCCACTGATCTGATATCTTTCAGGTCTTTTGTTTCTTCTTTTTTGCAGCCGGGAAGAGAACGTTGTTCAATATTAGTCTATATCCTGGCGAGTTCGGATGTTGATTGAGATCCGTCGGTTCTTCACCGACTTGATGTTGGTAATCCTCAGGATCGTGTCCTCCATAATACGTCCAGAAACCTTTTCCTAAAATTCCGTGAATGTATTTTGTTTCCCTGATCTGTTTGTTCTCGCCCATTACCAGGACATCGGGTTTTATCAAGTGACTCTTGAACCCTGTAGTTTGTCCGAAGAATCCCTTGACCACGCGAGTATGATTTTGCGTAAGCATGGTAGGTATAGGGTCCCACTTTGCGGAGAATTCAAATAACGTAAAGTAGTCGTTGTCCTGCCTGAGTCCACGCTCATTTGGTTGATTGTCGATATCCGAAAATTCGTACTGCAACGGATCCTGTACCAGCCGGAAATCTGTGAATGCTAATGTGCTTTCATAGTTGAGTTTTTCCTGCGCTTTGGGATCAGAACCATCTCCATCGTACATCCTTTCACAGATGTCTATTCCTTCAGCAGCGAGTGCGATATCGTAAGTGTCGGTAGCCGAGCACATCGCGAACATAAATCCACCCCCGGAGACAAATTCCTTGATCTTTTTAGCAACCGATAACTTCAATTGAGATACTTTATGGAAGCCGTGCTTTCGCGCAAGATCCTCAGCTTCCTTTTGTTGTTCAATGTACCAGGGCATTGGACTGTATTGCACATAGAATTTTCCATACTGTCCTGTAAAGTCTTCGTGGTGAAGGTGAAGCCAGTCGTACTTTGGAAGCATACCATTCATTACTTCATCATCAAAGATGATATCATAGGGAATCTCGGCATAGGTAAGTACCAGCGTAACCGCATCATCCCATGGCAGTTTGGATTTCGGAGAATAAACGGCGATTCGGGGATACTTCTCCAGCTTCATTATATCGTAGTTGGCGGATGGGCTGGCAATTTCTTCAATGATCTGGTTCGTTTGTGCCGAAGAGATTATCTCAAAGCTGACACCGCGAATGACGAGCTCATTTTGAATAGAAGGATGGTACTGACACATGAAGCTGCCTCCACGATAGTTAAGCAGCCAGTCGACTTCCATTTCGCTTCTAAGGATCCAATAAGCTATTCCATAAGCCTTGAGATGGTTTGCCTGCTTTTCATCCATAGGGATGAGGATGGAATTGGCCCAGCCTCCCACGGCGGCCAATAAAAAGAGGAATAAAATCACACCACGCTTCATATTCGTCCCTGTTTGAGCCTGTAAATTTACTTTGTCAGGGTTATAATAGCGACTAATTTCAAGGAATATACCAAATTTGGGCGATTCCTGAATAATTATTGGCTTCCCTGTAACAATTGGGGCTCCTTGATCAACGTATATGAAAGTGAAAATTGTTCCATTTCTATGAACCTGCTGGAAAATATCAAAGAAGGATTGCGTTCAGTTCAGGCGAACTTGCTTCGATCTGTTCTCACGGCGCTGATAGTGGCGATCGGGATCACTTCGCTCGTCGGTATTCTTACCGCGATCGATGCGATCGAACAATCCGTTAATGAAAGCCTTGCAGACCTCGGGGTAAATACGTTTGACATTCGTTCCAAAAGTAATAGAGGTTCAAATCGGCAGGGGATCACGGAAAAGAGTTTCTCGCAACTAAGAATGAACGAAGCATTTCGGTTTATCGATCAATACCGTGTAGCTTCAACTATCAGCTTATCGGCCGATATTACTCAAATCGCGGAAGTCAAGCACCTCTCGAAAAAGACAAACCCTAATGTGTTTGTTGTCGGTGTCAACGAGGAATATCTGGCGATCAAGGGGCTGGAAGCCGAAAAAGGACGCAATTTTTCAAGGTTGGAAATTCAATATGGTTCTGCCGTAGCAATAATAGGCTATAAGGTGTTTACTACTCTTTACAAGAATAAAGAAGACCCGATAGGATCGGAGATCACATTTTCGGGAATACAATTCCGTGTGATTGGCGTGATGAAAGAAAAGGGCCAGCTGGCGGATCAAAATTTTGACAACATGGTGCTGGTACCAATCATTAAGGGAAATCAAATGGCAAAAGGACGCGGGCTTTGGTATGACTTGACCGTTGGAATTTCCGATCCAACACAGCTCGAGCTCGCAATGGGTGAGGCGACGGGAGTGATGCGTTCCATCCGACGTGATCGTCCGGGCGATCCCAATTCATTTGATCTTGAAAAGAGCGAGACTTTAGCGCAAGAGCTTGAAAGCATCACCAGTGGATTGAGGATGGGTGGATTTGGTATCGGCTTCATAACGTTGCTGGGTGCATCTATCGCGCTCATGAATATCATGCTGGTATCAGTTACAGAACGGACGCGTGAGGTAGGAGTCCGGAAAGCACTAGGTGCAACACCACAACGTATTCGCCAGCAGTTTGTGATTGAAGCTATAGTGGTCTGTTTATTGGGAGGTATCGCGGGAATAATATTAGGGATCCTTATAGGAAACCTTTTATCACGGGCAATGAGCATTACTGTGTTTGTAATTCCGTGGACGTGGATGTTTGTTGGGTTCGTAGTTTGTGTGGTGGTCGGGTTGATTTCCGGTTATTACCCTGCGCATAAGGCATCGAGGCTAGATCCAATCGAGTCCCTTCGGTTCGAATAGTAAATTTCAACCCCCTCAATCCCCGTTCCCTCCGTCGCTTTGCTGTGGCGGGCAAGCAGGGGACTCAATCATTTATCATTGCTAGTTGTCAATTAAAAATCTTGAAACTCTCGCATCGGCTGCGGGAGTTTTTCTTGTGGTGACTTCGTCATATTTTTGTGAACACTTTAATTCGGAGAGATGCCAGAGCGGCCGAACGGGGCGGTCTCGAAAACCGTTGTACGGGCAACCGTACCGAGGGTTCGAATCCCTCTCTCTCCGCTAAAATGCCATTTTTAGCTCATTATGGCCATTTTGTTACTAGTTATGTTGCTATTCCATACTAAAAGCCTTGCATTTAACCGTCAATAATATAGAAGCCCTACAGAGTCTAATTGGCTCTGAAACCCCCGAAAGTAACTCGCTCGAATACAAGGCCGCTGCTGCAATTTCTGATTCCAAAGAAATAACAAAGGATGTTTCCTCATTAGCGAATGGAGCGGCCGGGGTAATTATCTACGGACTGACCGAAAAGGACAATAAACCCGATCAACTTGATCCTGTCATGGGAAAAAAGTTTTCACGCGAGTATTTGGATCAAGTTATCGCGTTAGGTATTCAACCCCCTATTAAATTCAAAACCGCGCCTATCTCGCACAACGGCGGCTATATCTACGCTGTTCATGTTGAACCAGGCGAGACAGCGTATATGTCGTTGGAACAGAACCGATACTATCGTCGATACAATTTTATCGCTGTCCCTATGGACGATTTTGAGGTTCGGGATATAATGAATCGACGGAAGCATCCGAATATAGTACTCGACTTTCGGAGGGACGAAAGTAACTCTACGTCAGACTTCGGAACGATAGTAAGATTTACGCCAAGTATATCAAGTACGAGATTAACTTCCCCAGGGGCGCTATAAATCTGCCCGAAGACTCTACTGAAATAAAACGAGAACCTTATTTATATAATCAAATATTCGGGACTAATAAGGAATTTGGAGTCTTGCACGGTGGATTGAGTATGCCTTGGACAAGATACACTATGCACGATTTCACAAAAAATAAGATGATATTCGGTATACGTCCCAACGAAATAGTCCCAATTTTTTGGATAGTTTACGCGGATAACTCCGAACCTAAAGAGCTGTCGACGAACATCACTGCCATCCCAAGGCGTGGGCGGGATGAGGTAAGAATACCAGGATTAAATCTCGACGGAATTTGGTAAACTTTATGTCGGCCTCCGCACCGGAGGCTTTTTTTTATTCTAGTTGACTAAAGCCAACGATCTGGATCTCCTCCTCGTGACCCTCCTCAATGTATCCGGTATTATAACACGGGAGGTCTGCGTCGGTGCAATACTTACGGTGTTTAACGTACTTGTAAACGAGGCCTACGCCGGAGGCGTAAAACGACTCGCGATAGTCATCGTTGGCAAAAAAGGTATAGTCGTCCTCCTCTAGGACGCGGATACAATCACCAAAGCGAGCGAAACTCTCTCCCTCACTTTTGAGGAGGTACTCGTCGGGCTCTTTGCTGTTAAACTCGTTGCTATTCCAGACGCCGCCGACGGCAACAGGGAGCCGGATCTTTTTGTAAATGACATTACCCTCGGCAAGCTGGAGGCCGTGATCGTCCGCCCAGGCCGACCAGGTATCCAGGTAAGTCCAAGTAAAAAATCCCGTCGGACGTGTATAACGGGAAATAACAAAGCGATCCTCTCCGCTCCCAGAGACAAAGGAGTCGGTGATCTCGGTTTTTAGCTCATAGTCGAAAGGCGTCGCCTGATTGTTATACCAATCGACGCCGGTAACTCGGTAAGACTGCCAGAACCCTATTTTTAAGGGATAGTAATCGGGCCGCGTTGGTGTAACCTCTTGAGTTTCACAAGAGAGCAAGAGGAGGAGGATAACGATAGGTAGTAAAAAACGCATTCCGCAATTTACGGTTTTAACCCGGATCAATCGCAGTGGCGCCACGCGAAGGCGCAGCCAAACCACTTTCATTTCAAGTAACCGCCAAGTTTATACATACCGGAATTTATGCCCTTGCCGTGCGCGTTGTCAATCCGGTTTTCTTTATATTAGTATATCGACATTAAATTGTGTGGTTATGTCTGAAGTTGACCGTTTGTTACTTGCCTGGATCTTTATTGTTGTCATGGGAGTAGGTTTTTATTTGGTCCATCCCAAAAGAAGCTGGGTCAAAAAACTGCAAAAAAAGCTAGCAGTCTCAGGTAAGCATTCTAAAAAAATGTCGTCATGATATAGCGCGTAAAGTTCCCGCTTGTCTTCTACCTCTCTAACGGTACGGATACACAACGCAAGGCGTTCCCGGCAAGAATAACGCGTTCTTGATGAATTGATCGTTAATCCATCCTGTGTCTGGACTATATTTGCCGTTTCTATTAGAGGCCAGTGTGGGCGACCACAACCTAATAAGGTCGAGTAGGTTGGCGGCCGTTACGGTACCGGCATACGGCGCGTGGTTACAAACATAGGTGCCGGGGTATATACCGGTGTTTATCCCAACCAAAATTCCAAGTTGTTTGTCAAAATATCACTATGAAAACCGCAGATCACGTTGAAACCTTTGGCTATTCCCAGCCAACAGCCTTGCTATCTCCTGCACAGCTTGAGCAAGCGCTTTATGCTAATGTGAAATACCCTGCCCGGCTTTTACCGTGGCTGAAGGGGCGCCATGCTGTAGACAGAACTACTGCTGAAATAGCTCATCATCCCGAGCTATTGAAAATACTCCGCGAAATACTTGGAGAAGATATTCTGCTTTGGAGCAGCCAGATCATAAAGCAGACCCCCGGTAAGCGATTACATTGGCATGTGGATCAGGAGCACAAAGTATGGAAAGGTGTCTCGGTATGGATAGCCTTAAAGAACGTGCAGCCCTTTAAATCAGTAAGTATCGTTTCGGGGTCTCATCTGTTCAACTCCGATCCGGCTGATTGTATTTCCGAAAAGGGAGATCCTCAACAATTACAACTCGTTATATCCAAGCAATCGGGCGATTCAAAGATCGTCGACGTCAATATTAAAGACGGAGAATTCTTTATTTTTCATGGGAAAACCTGGCATGCCACGCGTAATGAAACAGATTCTTCACGCTTTGCTTTGCTTCTACAGTACTGTACTCCCGATCAAAAAGTTATGGCTGTAAAAGATATGCAGTACCCGGATATAAAGTGGCATTCATTTTCACCAGAATGTCTCCTGGTATCAGGAAGTGACCGTCATAAGGTGAATCGGGTGATTACTATGGGACAAGTAGGTACTTTGAACAGAAAGTTCAGAAGTGCATTCGTCTATGCGCCACATACTCTTGTTTATAAGATAAGGAAAAAACTTTTTGCGTGAGAACCGCAGGGTTCACATTGAGAAGGCCCGCTCGGACCAAGAGAACGCTAAGACCACTTGGTCTTTAGTTCACGAGTTATCAGGATAATAGTCCGCTGGTCTAAAGACTCCTGTGGAGAGGAGATACCGAATGTGTGAGTTCCCGCTCATCATTAAGAAAATCATTGTCCATCACTGGATAACATAATTAATTTTTCGACACATGAGTTCTGTTTGCAACTTTGTTTATAGACTCTCTTGTTTGTAATTATTTCTTGCTATTCGTCCTTTGATTATCCCTACGGATCCATGTAAAGTTCTGTCGACAATCCAACGTTTCCACTATGCGATTGTGGACTATTTTCTACGCTGCCCCCGCGTATAGTCCTTAATTAACCATGAAAAATGGCTTCTCACAATTGCATTGGCCTGATTACTATCATGTACTGATTTCTAATATATCGCATGAGACATCGCTCACTTTCGTTGTACTTTTATGATGTCTAGTCAGCCGTAGATGCGGGAATTGTTTAATGGACCTTGTATGTCCTGGAATCTATTATTTCCAACATTTTTTACTAATAAGAACTACAACGCTTCTACCCACGAAATTTCTATTCGACGAAGAATAAATTTATGTATCAAACTCGACCGACTATTTCCTTTGGGATTTGCCTGGTTATAGTTTTCGTTAATTACAATTTACCAGCCGTATCCCAAAATTGTGAGGTGGATTTTCCCGGCGTAGCGCTCCGCAATTTCAGCAATACCTGCGGTGGGTCTTCTGTAGGTGATTTGGAATTGGGGAAAAGCATCAATATGAATAATGGAGATACGTTCACGTTCGATGCTCCTGCGGTCATCAATATTACAGGAAATTTACACGTCGACGCCGAAGGGAGTGGAAAGATAATAATACCTGTGGGTGTTACGGTCAATATAGACGACGATTTTCATTTACATTCCAAAAATGGAGGATGTACATCAGCTAATCCTTGCGTCTTCGAAATAGTAGTAAATGGAACTTTAAATATCGATCATAATTTTGACAACGAACTTTTCACCTTGGTATGGTCAGGGACCGGAACTGTGACAGTCGACGATAATTTTAAGAATTCCAACAATGGTTGTTTGGATTGTGGACCTAGTGGCTGCCCCAACATCCAAGCTGATCCCTCGGATTGTGACGATGATGGATCGGGTTGTTCAGGTGGCGATTTTTGCGCCCAAATAAATAATCCGTGTTCATCCGAGACAACGCTTCCAGTCATTGCGGGGTGCCCCTCGAATCAGGTGATCAATATGACAGGACCAGGTTGCATACAAATTGTCAGTTGGAATCCGCCGACCGCTTCTGATAATTGTAATGTATCATCCTTTACATGGACCCACGCTCCGGGAACTCCCTTTCCGAAAGGCGAAACAACCGTAACGTATACTGCACGGGATCCTTCCGGCAATACGGTCACTTGTTCATTCACGGTTAATGTCGTGGATAACTTGGCTGCTGTACCTATAATTTCAAATTGTCCGATCGACATAGTGCTAAAAGGAAACGAAGCGAATGTCGCCACTGCAGATTGGGTGATACCGACTGCATCAGTGCCATGTGGTGAGGTCATACTGACAGGTTCACATCAGCCAGGAGAGTTTCAAGTAGGGACCACAAAAATTGAATACACAGCTACTGACGAGGCCGGCAATTCTTCGTATTGTTCCTTCAACGTTATAGTTTCCGAAAGGGAAATAGAAATTGATATAGGTAACGTAGTTACTCCCGACGACAATGGATTAAACGATGTATGGCACATAGGTAATCTAGAAACGTTCAAGGACAATGAAGTAGACATTGTTGATCGCTGGGGTGGATTGATTTTTAGCGCTACCAATTATGATAATGTTAAGGTGGCCTGGGGAGGCACAAATCTAAGTGGGGGCCAGGTACCGACCGGTACGTACTTCTATTTGATTTCCATTAAGTCCGGATCAAAAAGGCTGGAAAAAAGGGGATTTATAGAACTCATACGATAAGCGGGCGGCAATAAGAAGGGTTAAACCACCAATCCATTTATACAGAAATCCCTGCTCCACTTAAGGAGCCAGAGGGATCTTTTAATCAACCAATTTTATCTTTTACCAACCTGGATTGTTCGGACTCAGGTTTGGATTATTTCTGAAGTCGGCCGCCGGAAGTGGAAGCAAGGTGTGCTTCGCTTGCAATGTTGCACCATTCATCGCAGCTCCTGCAAAGTCGATAAAGGTGTTGGTACCAACATCATATACTTTGCGAAGACGTATCATATCAAACCAGGTTAAGCCTTCGTAGCTGAACTCATGCCAGCGTTCTCTAAGTATGGCATCTCTGAATGTCGACTGATTGAATGTACCAATATCTTGTGTTACCAGATTCGCGCGGTCGCGGATCGCCTTCAATCCATTGTAGGCGTCAAGGTCAGGACCCGAACTTTCGTTTTGCGCCTCTGCATAGATCAATAATACTTCAGCGTAGCGAACCAAAGGATAGTTGAGTCCAGAATTTCCCGTGCCGGCTACACCCGGGGGTGGTGCGCCATTGGCGGGAGTATCAAAATGTTTGTAGATATAAAATCTGTTCAGCGTGATTGGCGTACCCGTTCCGCCTCCTAGAAAGTAGTCCTTGAAGTAAAATCCTTTTTCTTCTGTTCTCTTATCGCCCACTTCATACGTAGCGAGGAAGGCGGTTGTTGGCACAGTAGTGCCTACCTCGCCAGATGCGGTGATATTTGTATTGTTCGGAAGAAATTTGTCCTGGTAACCAGCATTGGCAATACCCACGGCGTACTGAATCATAAAAAGATGTTCCAGTGTATTTTCCATCGCCGGATTGTGAAGATCATCGTACGTTGGAAAGAGTGCGATTTTTCCCGTATTCGCATTGGCATAATCTATTACCTCCTTTGCCTTAGCGGCGGCCTTTTGGTAATACGCTACACCTTTATTCAAGGGCCGACCTGCCATCGTTAAATAGACTTTAGCCAAGAGAGATTTAACAGCAGCCTGTGAAGCCAAACCTGATGCGTCTGTCATCGGAAAGCCCGCAGCCTCAGCTTCAGCAAGATCAGATTCAATTAACGCATAAACACTTTCGGAAGAGGCGCGAGGTGCGTTTACGTTTGGATCATCCCATGTATAAATTGGTTCTGTTATCAATGGTACATCTCCCCAAAGCCTCACCAGCCAGAAATAGTGGAGTGCCCTGAGGAATTTTGCGTGTCCCACCCACTTCTGTGTATTTGCCGGTTGTATCAATGGAATCTCCGGAATTTTTGCAATGGCGAGATTTGCGTTAGAAATGCCATCATATAATTGTCGCCACCACTGCGTCAAAAGTAGGTTGTCACCTGTATGTTGGAAACTATACAACGTGTTCAAATCGGAGTTCTGTCCCGTTTCAGTCTCGGCAGTTCCGCTGAGAGCATCCAACATTTGAAAGTTGGAAACAAAAATTCCAGCGCCGTCCCCATGGAACCTTAGGTTTTCATAAATGCCATAAACTGCCGATTCGGCGTCTTCGGGAACTGTGAAGAATGTAGTCGGTGCGATGTTCGAAGGGTCTTCTTCATTTAGGAGGTCTGAACAGCCCGCGGTTATAAGAAGTGCTAAACAAAGGATGAACTTACTTATATATATTATTGTGAATTTCATTTTGTCGGTCATTTAATTGATACCATTTATAACCCTATGCTCAAACCAAACATATAAACCGTCGGCTTGGGATAATCAAAAAACGTTTGTCCCTGCGAAAACGGATTTGTGTAGGTGCTCACCTCCGGATCGTTACCGGTGAATTCGGTGAGCAGGAAAAAGTTTTGAACTGAAACGTAGACGCGAGCTCTGCTAAGCTTCAGCGTTTCTGTTGCCGAACCTGGTAGCGTATAACCAAGCACAAGATTCCGGCCGCGCAAAAATGAACCATCTTCTACCCAGTGTGTATCCACGTTTGACACGTATCCCGCCTTTGAATCCCTGGTGGCTGCCACATCGGAATTCTGATTTTCAGGAGTCCACGCGCCTAATACCGACTTATAACTATTGGCGAGTCCGGTACGATCTTCGCCTGAGTGTTTTGTCATGTTCAGGACATCATTGCCATAGGAATATTGAAGGTCCAATAGCAAATCAAAGGACCTGTACTTGATGTTGTTGATGAAAGCGCCATAAAAATCCGGATTACCATTTCCAATTATCATCCGGTCGAGATCATTAATAGCGTGGTCTTCATTTACGTCAAGGTACTTTACATCCCCCGGTAACAAAGGCTTGCCCGTTCCGCGATATGTATTTGACCCATACAATGCTGCCTCTGCTGTTTCATCCGTTCCCCAGGTTCCCAGTCTGACGAGTCCCCAGAAAGACCCTACAGGCTGACCTTCCATAATCACCCCCGTCTGGTTAGTAAAATTAGGATTACCCACACCGAAGATCGGCGCCGGGTTAGCTAACTGCAGGATTTTATTTCTGTTCAAAGCGAAATTGAAAGATGTAGTCCACACGAAATCATTGTTTGAAATGTTCTCTGTATTCAAAGTCAACTCGAATCCCTTGTTCTCCATGCTTCCAACATTTCGGGTGATGACATCATAACCGGACGTAACGGGGAGGGGTGCAGACAACAGCATGTCAGTTGTTTTTCGATAGTAGACATCGGCCTCAATAGAAATCCGATTGTTCAGTAGGCCAATTTCAATACCGATATCGGATTGAACTGTCTTTTCCCACTGTGCATCGGGATTGCCAAGACGGTTAGTAGCAACACCGACAACACGTGCGTTATTCACAACACCAGTTACCGTTCTCAATGACGAGAGAGATGAATAGGGGAGAATTTCTGAGTTACCAGTTAGCCCATAGCTCGTACGAAGTTTCAAATTTGATATTACCGAGTTCCCTTCCAGGAATGATTCCTCGGAAATTCGCCAGGCAAGCGCCGCTGAAGGGAAGAAGGCATACTTATTGGATTCACCAAATTTTGAAGACCCATCCGCACGTCCTGTAACGGTAAGTAAATATTTATCCATCAGGCCGTAATTGATTCTTCCGAAATAAGAATTGAATGCGAATTTCGTTCCTCCGGAACTTATTGGAGGAGAATCAACCGCAAAATCCTGGGCACCACCGATATTGTTGGTTTGAAAAAAATCGGTGATAAAATTTCGTGAACTAGCCTGGAAGAAATATGTGCTTGTTTCCTGAACCGATGCACCTAACATGGCCGTTAGCGAATGCACCTCACCGAATTTCTTGTTGTAAGTCAGATAGTTCTCAAACGACCACAGCGTTTCACGATCGTTGCGCACTCTCGCCGTACCTCTTTCATTCGCAGAATTTACGTACGTCGGTGTTTGTGGGGCTGGGCGTCCGTTGTACCGCTGACGCTCACGTTCCCAAATATTTACTCCTACTATAGAACGAAACTCAAGTCCTTCTGCAAGTCTGAAATTGGCATAAATGTTTCCGAGCATGTTCTGACTTAGAAGCTCGTACGTATTGTGAACGATCTGATCAACAGGATTCTGACCTCCTTCTATCGAAGCGGAATAATTTTTATTGTGCGAATAAATTCCGTTTGAATATTGAACGGGTAGAATCGGAAGCGCTTCTGTAATCATCCGAACAACGTTTAGACCTCCTGTACCAAAATCTACAATATTCTCCTGCTGATTATTGTATCCAAGCGTTCCTCCAATCTTTAACCACGACTTCACCTGGTTGTCCATCACAAACCGAGCAGAATACCTCTTGAGGTATGAATTCATCAACAAACCATTATCATCTCTATATCCAAGGTATACCCCATAGCTATTTTCATTATTCCCACCTGTTACCGCAAGTTGGTGATTTTGTGATAGCTTTTGCTGTGTGGTTTCTTTCAACCAATCTGTATCGTAGATAGGATTTCCATTGGGATCGAATAATGAATAGATACCGATGTCAGTAAGTGCCGCGCGTGCATCCTTAGGGTCTTGTCTGCCAGAAGAGTGTGAGCCGGTTCCATTGGGTCCACCGGTTGGATTCCATCCTGCAGGATCGTATAGTTTTATATTGTCCCATCCTTTTTGTTCAATGTCCAAAAATTCCTGTGCGTTCAACATTTCGACACGCTGTGGGCCAATTGTGGGTACGCTCAACTGCATGTCATAGGTAACCTTTCCTCCGGTTGAACTTCCCCTTTTGGTTGTTATGATGATCACACCGTTTGCGCCTCTTGCCCCGTAAATGGCAGTTGATGAAGCATCTTTCAAAACTTCTATCGAAGCAATGTCGGATGGATTGATATTGTCAATTGCGTTGTTCAATGAATATGAGCCATCGGTCTGAGTTGCCACGGGCATTATCACGCCATCGACTACGTACAATGGATTGTTGGAAGTACTGATGGAGCTATAGCCACGGATCCTGACGTTGGATTGGCCACCCGGACGACCTGAATTCACGGTAACTGATACGCCTGCTACTCTTCCCGCTAAAGCCTGCGCCACCGATGGTGATTGACGCTCTTGAATTTCTTCAGCTTTCACAGTTCCCACTGAGCCTGTTAAGTCCGACTTTTTCTGCGTACCGTATCCTACGACAACAATCTCCTCGAGTGATTTTATGTCGGGCTGTAGCCAGACATCAATTTCAGTTCTGCCTGCGATATTGATTTCCTGTATTTGAAATCCAATAAAACTGAAAATCAGAATGGAGTTTTCGTGTTCAATGGTAAGGCGGAACTTTCCCTCTGCATCAGTCGTAGTTCCAATTGTTGTGCTTTTGATAATAATATTAACGCCGGGCAAAGGAACGCCTGTGTCATCTGTTACTCTTCCGGATATTACTCCCTGTGCCAGGTCTTTTGCAAATAGTGCAGCAGCAGTTGGGTCTGCGGGTGTCTTATAGAGAGATATGCGATCAGCGATAACAACATAGGATATTCCCATTGGGGCTAGTAAATTATTCAACAGTTCCCCAAACTTCTCATGGTCCGCATCGAGCGTAACCTTCTCGAGATCCCGAACGATATTGGGACTGTAAGCAAATTTAGTCCCCGCCAGCTTTTCAAGTTTATTCAATGCATTCTTTAGTGGGATGCGCTCAACATTTATCGTTATTTCCTTATCCAAAACACCTTGTGCGTTTGAGCGATTGGAAAAGACCAATGAGCAGCAGAACAAAGTGATTATGAACTGTATAACCGGAATTTTCATAACATTGCTGCCAAGGCAGTTTTTTCATAACTTTATAAAGTTTTGTTTAATGAGTGGAAATTTATTAGCAAGACAGATTGGACATCTTGCCGGATGTCCAACTACCGGTCGGCAGTAGAAATATTGCCGACCTTAATTTTCAGTAATTGTTGTCTTCATATTTATTTGGGCTAGGCCCGGTGCATAACTATTAATAGTGACTATTCACATCCTTTTCCGGAAATAAGAATCTTTGTTCCCTTTACTTCATAATTCGTTCCGGTCGATTTGCAGATGACATCAAGCAAATCATACAGTTTCATCATCGAAACATCGCCCGTAAATGTACATGAAACAAAGGCGGCTTCATTTTCGATGATAATATCGATTGAATAGTTCCGTTCGATACTCTCTTTGACCATGATCATGGAGGCATTGCTAAACACAAAGTCCACCGATTTGTTTGTGGCTGGCAGGGGGTGGGGCTCTTCGACAAGACTTGTGACCCAGTGCTTGTCCATCACAAAATATTCGACCTTTTCATTTGGAGTTAAAATAACGCCGCTTGCATCAGCGCCTCGGTTTAATGTGTTGTCATTTCTGTCTTCCTCATAGACCGAAACCTTTCCAGTACGAACTTCAACTTCAATACTCCTGGCATTCATCGCCGCTTTGACGGTGAAACTTGTGCCCAACACTTTCGTAATAATTTTCCCGCCATGTACGTAAAATGGCCTTTTGCTATCCTTTATAACTTCAAAGAAAGCTTCTCCAACGAGACGGACCTCACGCTTTTGTTCACCCCAATGCTCTGAATATGATAGCTTGGAGTTCGGTTTTAATTCGACCTTGCTGGAGTCCGGGAGCTGCACTTTCAGAATGTCATTTGTCAAATTCTTATGCTCTACCAACTCTCCCCCGGCCTTAACTGTGGACGTCAGGTCCGACGGCTTGAGTGGATTTTCTCCCACGAATAAGTAAAACAGGAACGTTGCAAACAATAAGCTCGCCGCAACCTTTAGCACCAACATGCCAGGCTGTCTGGGTCGTGTTGTTTTTTGTGTGGCACTAGGAAGCTCCTGTTTTATCGTTGAAAGCATGCGCTTGTTGACGTGAGCTTTTTCAAACTCATTCAACTCGAGACTTTCATCTGATATAGTATTGAACCAGTTATTTATTAGTTGAATTTCCTCCAATGAACACTTGCCTTCCTTAGATCGCTGGAGTAATTCCTGTAATTCTGCTTTAGTCATAACTTCACCGATATTGATTGATACTGAATTAAAGACGGGTAACTACCTCAAAATCCTAAATGAAATTGTTTATGGGAATAGATTCGGCGAAGAATTCAGCCTGAATTAACACAACGTATAGGCCCATTAAGAGATATTCCCTGAGGTAAGCACGCATGAATTTTAAAGACTTGGTAAGGTGGTAGCCAACCGTTTTCTCAGAAAGATTCAAATGCTTCGCAATTTTTTCCGGTGCCCAGCTATTAAGCCGGCTGAGCTTAAAGACCTCCTGTGTTTTGCGGGGCAGATTTGATAATCCCTTTTCGATAGCATATGAAAGGTCATCAAATTCTACGGTATCCTGCGTTTGCCGCGAAGCTGATTCGCCATACGCTTTATGGAAGTCCAAATATCTATTAGCGACAAGCGCCGAGTGGATGTGATCGATGACGGCGTTTTTAATGGCGACGCAGAGATAGTTATCGATCTTTTGCGGCTTCAGGGTGTTTCTCTTTTCCCATAGCTTTAAAAAAAGATCCTGAGTCAGTTCTTCGGCAATCTCTTTTTTTCCCAGTCTCCTGTACGCGATAAGATAGATCTTATACCAGTAAAGTTCGTAAATCTTAAGAAAGGCAGCTTCATCTCCCTGGTTAAGAGCTCTTACAGTTTCTTCTTCACTATCGAATGTAACGAACATAAGTGGCGGTCTTGATCAGTTACTCAGCAAGTTTATAATAAAGTAATTTTAAAAACAACATGGGTTTGCGAAGTCGTTTTCAGTTTATACTTTTTATGAAATATTGCTGATTTGGCTTGAGGAGAATTACCCACTTAACCGTCTTCTGCAGATTAAGTGTGATTGGCACATATATATAATGAATCTATAAAATACGATGTTTAAACAAATTCTCTTAGGAGAGACTTTATTCTGGGACAGAACTGACATAGATACCATCAAAATAAAAATCGGATGCACTCTGCACTGCGGGGGTTGATAAATTCACTATCAAAAAAATAACCCGCCAGATCGCTGACGGGTTATCATAATAATTACGCTAGAGCCTTTGTGGCTATTAGTATCCGGGATTTTGCGGAGTAAGATTTATATTATTAGTCATCTCTGCTTTTGTCAACGGGAATAACAAATGTTTCTCCTGTAAAGCCTGATTTGAATTCAGGTTTACGTGCCCTACAAAGTCATCAAACCCTTTGGTGGTGTGGTTATATACTTTTCTGAGGCGTACCATATCAAACCATGTGATGCCCTCGAAGCACAGTTCCATCCAGCGCTCTCTCCATATGGCTTGCCGAAATGTTTCTTTCGTAAAAGTACCTATGTCTGGTGTAACCAACTGCGCCCTGTCTCTAACTTTCTTATAGCCATCGTAAGCGGCCTGTTCAGGACCACTCACCTCATTTTGTGCTTCAGCATAAATCAGGAGAACGTCCGCATAACGAATCATCGGCACATTGAGATTATCTTTAGCAGTGCCTTTGACCCCAGCAGTACCGTTGGCGGTCATATTAAAGTGTTTAAAGATGTAAGGAGCACCCAGCGAAAAAGGTGCGCCATCTCCATTGGTATAATACGTAGTGTAGAAGTATCCTTCCTGATCTTTGGTCCGGAGATCGCCTGCATCATATGAGTTATAAAAATCCTGGGTCGGTATAGTGCTACCTGTACCGGAAGGTCCGCGATAGGTTACCGGCTTAAAGTTAGGAAACATGTTGGTCATAGGATTTTCAGCCACATCCGCATTGTATTGTAGCATGAAAATATGTTCGACGGTGTTTTTTAATGCTTGATCGTGAACCTTTTTGTATGTATCAAAAAGAGCAATCGTCGCAGCGTTGTCAATGACTTCTTTGGACTTCGCTGCTGCTAATGCATAGTATTCTGCACCTTTATTGAGTGGTTGCCCCGCCATCGTGAGGTACACTTTGGATAAAAGTGATTTTATGGCAGACTGAGAAACGCGTCCAGACTTATCGGTCCAGGGTAGCCCGGCCTGTTCTGCGAGCACCAGGTCAGCTACAATTTGATCATAAACCTCAGCCTGAGGCGTACGGCTTGGGAAAAAATCTTCAGAAGTCGCCGACTGGGGATGAAGTATCAACGGAACGTCGCCCCAAATTCTCACGGCATAGAAATAAGCCCAGGCACGTAGAAAGAGTGCTTCACCAATTACCTTGGTCTTTTGAGCTTCATCCATTACTATTTTTGGAACGTTGTCAATGACAAGGTTCGCATTTGCCGACACTATATAAAGACCTCTCCACCAATTTTGGATATGACCTGTATTCGGGTCATAGGTGAGTGAGTACAGGTTGTTCAGGTCAGAATTTTGAGCTGTTTCTGTTGTTGTAGTTCCAGTGGGCGCTTCCAGCAGCTGCCAATTTGACGAGAAAATACCGGCGGCGTCGCCAATAAACCTTGTAGACGTGTAAACTGCAGCTATTGCAGCGTCTGCGTGCTTCGGTTGTGTATAAAAGCTTTCAGGGGTAAGGTTTGAAGGGTCATTTTCATCCAGAAAATCTGAACATCCTGAGACCCCAAACAATAACCCAACGCATAGAAACACTTTGCTTATATGTTCAATTCTATTATTCATATTAATATCATTTAAATTAATTATAAGCCTATGTTCAGGCCAAGCATCCAAATTGTTGATTTGGGATATTCATGCCACATCATTCCTTGAGAGAACGCGCTATTGGTAACACCTTGATTGGTTGGCGTTATCTCAGGGTCCCCATACAGTTCATCTTCAACAATCAAGAAGAAATTTTGCACCGATCCGTAAACCCTCAACTTGTTCAATTTTATTCTCTCCAAAATGCCAGGTGAGAAAGTATATCCGAGTAGGAGATTTCTTCCGCGAATAAATGATCCGTCTTTGATCCAATGAGAGTCAACGTTGGTTACATAACCTGCGCGGGTATCTCGGATTTGAGCAATCATAGTATTTTGGTTATCCGGGGTCCACGCATTTAACACGCTTGTGTAGCTGTTTGCCAATGCCTGACGATCCTCGCTTGGATGGAGGTTCATATCCATGATGTCATTGCCATATGAATATTGAAGTTCCAGAGTAAGATCCAAATTCTTAAAGGTCACCGTATTAGTAAGCGCTCCCCACGCTTTAGGGCTTCCGTTACCAATGATCATCCTGTCTGCATCCGTAATAGCATAATCGCCGTTTACATCAAGGTATTTAATGTCTCCGGGCAGAATTTTAAGACCATTCCGATAGCTCACGAATTTTGCTGCTTCATCTGCCTCATCAGTGCCCCATGTTCCCAATCTCACAAGGCCCCAGAAAGAACCCACTGGTTCACCAATACGTATGATATTGGTGGGGTTTGTAAAATTCGGTCCTCCAACATTAAAAATATCAGAAGGAGTAGCTAACGAGAGCACTTTATTTTTGTTGAAGGAGATGTTGAAGGAGGTATTCCAGGTTACATTATTCGACTGAATATTCACCGATGTAAGTGTAAACTCAATTCCTTTATTCTCCATGGATCCTACATTTTTCCGGATGATTGCATATCCGCTTGATTGAGGTACGGGTGCATCCAACAACATGTCCGTAGTCTTTCTATAATAAAGGTCGGCTTCAATCATGATTCTGTTATTGAACAGACCTAATTCAACACCAATGTCTGATTGTGCCGTTTTCTCCCATCTCAAATCAGGGTTCGCTAGTCTGTTAAGACCCGTTCCACCTACGGCCGCATCGTTCCAAACGGCGCGGTAACCAGAACCTAAGAGCGACAAGGCTGCGTACGGAGGTATTTCGGAGTTACCGGTAAGGCCGTAGCTGGTCCGCAATTTCAGGTTAGAAATGAAGCGATTGTCTGCCAGAAATGATTCATCGGAAACCCGCCACGCTAACGCTGCGGATGGGAAGAAAGCAAACTTGTTGTTCTCACCAAACTTCGAGGAACCATCCGCACGCCCGGTCACCGTCAACAGATATTTACCCATTAAACTATAGTTGATCCTTCCAAAATAAGAGCTTAATGCCTGTCTCTGTGAATTCGAAAATACAGTTCTGTTATCACTGCCGGCTCCAATGTTATTAAACATAAAATAGTCGCTCGGGAAATTTCGTGATCCCTGGTCTATAATAAAGTAATTCGTTTCCTGCCATGAAATTCCCAGAAGACCTGTAAAGGCGTGGATGTCATTAAAAGTTTTATTATAGGTCAAATAATTTTCAAAGGACCAGAAGCTTTCCTTCGAGTTACTGGTCGCTGCAGTGGCGATTCCAGAAGTGCTTAGGTAACTGGCGCTGGACTCGTTATTTTCCTGTGTTACAATATTAGTTCCCAACACGCTTCTAAACGTTAGCCCTTTGGTTATGGTAATATCAGTGAACAGGCTACCCAGCAATGTTTGCGTGTTAAGAATATACTTACGGCCGTATAACCTGCTCATTGAGCTATAGGTACCTTCTGCATAAGGATAATCCCGGTTATTGGCAAACGTACCGTCAGGATATTTTACTGGCATGAAAGGAAAGTCTTCAACAATCTGCCTGGCCACGGCGTCATTTATGTCAACCAAATTCTCCGTCTGGTTGTTGTAACTTAAAGTACCGCCAATTTTTAACCATTTTTTGACCTGATCATCGATCGTAAATCTGCCAGAGTAACGGGTAAGGTAGGAGGTCTTTACATAGCCCTCGTCATTCCTATACCCGAGGGAAAGTGAGTATGTAGTGCGCTCGTTTCCACCGCTAAAACCTAACTGATGATTTTGCGATACGCGGCTTTGAGTTGTTTCTTCCAACCAGTCGGTATCATGTAACGGGTTACCTGACGCATCGAAAACCCGGGGATCTGTTCTGCGCAAAGCAGGATTCAGATAGGCCCATTTGCCAGCATTCCAACCAACCGGGTCAAATTTTGCCATATTAGCCCACGCTAAGTCCTCAGTCTCTAAATACTGCTGGGCATTCAACACTTCCCGGGTATTAGGTCCCTTTGTCGGAACGCTGAAATCAACATCATACGTTACTTTTCCTTCACCGGATTTTCCCCGCCTGGTCGTAATCAGGATAACACCGTTAGCTCCCCGTGCCCCATAAATAGCAGTGGATGAAGCATCTTTCAGTACCTCTATAGAAACCACATCGTTTGGATTTATATAATCTATCGGATTGCTGAATTGATCCTTGGTTCCCTGGGGCAATTGAATACCATCCACCACATATAATGGGTTATTGGAAGAGTTAATTGAACTGAATCCGCGTACACGGACATTGGATCTTCCTCCTGGACGGCCGGAGTTGTTATTAACCTGCACACCGGCGATTTTACCGGATAAAGCCTGATTCAGGGATGACGTTGGACGTTCCTTGAGCTTGTCTTCATTTACAGAACCCACAGCACCAGTTAAGTCGGATCTTTTCTGAGTTCCATAGCCGATTACAACTACTTCATCTAAAGAAGTAAGGTCTGACTCCAGTACAACGTCAACTTTAGTCCGCTCTCCCACTGGCATTTCTGTTGTCTTAAAACCGACAAAGGAAAACAGAAGAGTGGCATTAGCCGGGGCGGAGATCGTAAAAACACCTTGAGCGTCCGTCACGGTACCTTGAGGTGTCCCTTTTACAAGGACGTTTACGCCAGGCATACTTGTCCCTTGATCATCAGTCACTGTACCTGTCACAACTCGTTCTTGAGCCAGGCCAACTGATATTATCATTAGCAGCAAAGCCAATGATAAACTCAATTTTTCGTAGAATTTTTTCCACATCATAAATTTAGGGTTAGGTTAGTTAGTTGACACAACACGCGGCCAATAGCCCATACGTGTTATCATTATATTTAAATATCTAAAGCATATTTACAAAATGATTACACAAGTTGTTACCCAAAAAAACTTTTTATGAAATATTGTTGATTGGCTTGAGGATAATTATCCTCTAAACCGTCTTATGCAGATTACGTGTGATTGGTATGTATAAATATTATTGAATCTATTCAATGCGACGTTTAAATAAATTCTCTTTAGAGTGATTATTGTGTGACAGAACTGAAATAGAAAGAAGGCATTAGACAAAAAGTTAGGAGCGTTCAATACTTTTCCACAAGAGACGATTGGGGTGGATTGAGTACAGAATATTTCTAATTATTAAAATTTGAGTTGGCGGATTTGTAGTTTAGTTCACCTGGACAAACTAGAAGGGATAGGGGACGAACAAAGCAACAAATAAGAAATAATCTGTGACTTACTGACGGTAACATTTGCCGATACAAAATTCTTCTTCATTGATCACCAGCCAGCCGAGCTTCGCACCAATGTTTGGAATGACAAATTCGTGCTAACAACCAATTTCTGGTCGGCAAAACACCCAATCAAAAAATCTCCAAATAAAAAATCCCGCATTCGAAATTTGAGTTACGGGATCCTTGGACTCCAAAACTTAAGGCGAAACAATTGAAAATCTACTCTACGCTACAATCTCAAGACTTTGACCAGTAATTCCAATACAGTCTGTCACAAATTTTTTGACGGTCATTGGTAGTGTAGAAAAAATTCACAAAAATAGCTCATCGTGACATTTACGTGTAGTTATACCGTTGTATCTCGGATGGCGACTAGGATTTACGCCTGTTGACTCTGGGGGGATATATATCCGGGATTGAACCAAAAATCGAGGATTTCGGAACGCCTCGTTCCAAATTGGGAATAATTCCAACATAAACCTCAGTTTTTAAGCTGAAATTGAAGGTCAACCCCCATGGCATACAATTTCCTATAAGGATAGCATAACCCCTTAGACCCCATGAAAACGACCTTCAAATTTTACTTCCTGCTGATCATAGGCACCGCCCTTTTATCATCGGTTGTATATGGACTTGCTGGTAGCCTGGTCGAAAAATACAGCACAGTTTGTTCACTCTTCCTAATGATGATGACGGTGACCAGCCTTGCAGGAATGATGAAGACCATTGCAATGATACCCTCCGCCAGACGATAGAAACGATGCGGTAACAGCCGCACATAACGATATTTTTTTGTTGTTGCTTTAATCTATTTTTTAATCTGAGTTTTTAACGAAGTCCTGTTCCCTGAAAAGAACAGGATTTTTTTTTATCCGCACATTAGCGCTTAACTTCATCATCACCTTCCTGAAATGGCCAGGTTATGAAAGCATGGGTCCTGAAGAACATTTGTGATTTACGGATAGAAAACAATCCCCTTTCTTTGGTTGAACTTCCCTTGCCAGAGCCCCACAATGACGAAATAAGAATTAGAATACTATGCTGCGGAGTGTGTCACACTGAACTTGATGAGATCGAAGGGAGAACACCACCATCATCTTTTCCTATGACCCTCGGTCATCAGGTGATCGGGTTGGTCGATAAAGCCGGAACGCAATCACATCGATTTAAGATAGGAGGTAGGGTAGGCGTTGCGTGGATCTTTATGGCGTGTGGCAAGTGTCAGAATTGTACGGCTGGTCGGGAGAACTTGTGTGAATTTTTCCGAGGCACTGGAAGGGATGCGAATGGTGGCTATTCAGAATACATGCTGGCGAATGAAAAGTTCGCGTATCATATTCCAGAAGTATTTACAGACGCGCAGGCCGCTCCATTGCTTTGCGCTGGTGCAATTGGATACCGCTCCCTTAATCTCACTGGCGTTGCAAATGGACAAACGCTGGGGTTAAGTGGATTTGGGGCGTCCGGACACCTGGTACTTAAAATGGCCACGCACCTTTATCCGGAATCAAAAGTTATTGTATTCGCCCGGAACAAGACTGAACAAGAATTTGCCAGATTATTGGGAGCTTATTGGGCCGGTGATTTTAACGAGCAACCACCATTTAAATCCCACGCGATCATTGACACCACGCCGGTCTGGAACACTATTCTGCAGTCGTTGTTAAACCTGCATGCAGGAGGGCGGTTGGTAATTAACGCAATTAGAAAGGAGAACGTTGACAAAGAATCGCTGCTGGCAATTGATTATTCTGATCATCTTTGGATGGAAAAGGAAATTAAGAGCGTTGCTAATATTGTACGTGAGGATGTAGAGCGCTTCCTTGAATTGGCTGCAAGAATTCCCATCGTTTCTGAAGTCGAATGCTATGCGTTCGAAGATGCCAACAAAGCTATCCTGGATCTCAAACATAAGCATGTGAGGGGTGCAAAGGTCTTGATGATGTCGCGCTAAGCCTTTTTGAGTCGTATGGATTGTCATGATCCTGAACAGAAGCTTTTGCTATCTGCTGGTAACAAGTGAGTTTATCTTAAGTCTGTCGAGGCGTTTCAGCCGTCTGTCTAAAAATCGCTGGCAACTTTTTAGCAATTCCATTTTTATTTCCACTTTTAGACTAGAACTACAACAAATGTATAAGCACAATAAAATTTCAAAAGTCTCTTTTTGGTTGCTTCTTTTAATATTCGCAGGTGTTTCTTGTAAAAAGGGCACAAATATAGCAGACACCACTCCACCGGAAGAAAACAGATTTACGACTACAGTCGTTTCCAAGCCAGGAGCATTGGATGAGCCAATGGAAATGGTTTTCATTAACGATGAAAGGATATTGTTTGTAGAGCGCAAGGGAGGTCTCAAATCATTTGATTTGAAAACGAATCAAGTGACTGCCATTGCTACTATTCCAGTCAACACAAAATACACCAACAAAGAAGGACGTGTAACCGAAGCTGAAGAAGGTTTAATGGGAATTGTTGCGGACCCAAACTTTGATAAAAATCATTGGATATACATGTATTATGCAGACACAGCTGAGGCGAAACACGTACTTGCGAGATGGGAGCTTCATGGTGACTCATTGTATGCAGATACAAAAAAAATCGTCCTGGAAGTCCCGACTCAGCGTGAGACCTGTTGTCATACTGGGGGAGGAATGGTGTTTGATAAAGATGGAAATCTTTTTCTGACAACCGGAAATAACACAGGGAATCCGACAGCTGGAACATCGGGATTAGATGAACGCCCGGACCGGTCGAGTTGGGATGATCAAAGGACCGCGGGGAACACGAATGACCTTCGTGGCAAGATCCTGAGGATCCACCCAGAGGATGATGGTACTTATACGATTCCTAAGGGGAACCTCTTTCCTGAAGGTACTGCAAAGACAAGACCTGAGATTTATACTATGGGTCATCGAAACCCGTGGAGAGTCTCTATCGACAGTGAAACCGGATACATTTACTGGGGCGAAGTTGGTCCTGACGCATCAAAAGATTCAATTATTGGCCCACGGGGTTACGATGAATTCAACCAGGCAAAAGAACCTGGCTTTTTTGGCTGGCCATATTTCATCGGTGATAATAAGGCCTACAGTATGTTTGACTATGCAACGGATAGTGTAGGCGAAGTATTCAATGCTGAGCATACTGTAAATAAGTCACCGAATAATACGGGTCTTACAGAATTGCCGTCTCCTCAAAAGGCTTTTATCTGGTATCCTTATGCAAATTCAACTGAGTTTCCTTTGGTAGGAAGTTCAGGACGTAGTGCGACAGGCGGTCCGGTGTTCAGGGCGTCGGACTTTGAAAAAGCGAAACGACCTTTCCCAGGATACTTTGAGGGCAAGTGGCTGATAGTAGAATTCATGAGGGGTTGGATAATGACCATCACCATGGACGATAAAGGCGATTATAAATCAATGGAAAGATTCTTGCCGAATGAAAACTTCAGTAGTGCCATCGATATGAAATTCAGCCCTATTGGCGATCTATATGTTCTTGAATACGGATCCGCATGGTTCCGGGGAAATGAGAACGCGCAGATTGTTAGGATCGAATTCAACGGAGGAAACAGAAAACCGGTAGTTCATGTAGCGGCTGACAAAACCGTGGGCGCTATTCCATTTGCCGTTAAGCTATCATCGGCAGGAACTCTTGATTACGATGAGTATGACAAGAACGCGTTGAAGTATGAGTGGGTAGTGAAATCGGATAACGGCTTTGAAAAAGTCCTAACCGAAGCTAATCCCACTTTGACGCTGGACAAAGCCGGAACATACGCTGTTAATTTCACTGTCACGGATTCGAAAGGCGAAAAAAACGGCCAGATGCTGGAGTTAAAGGCGGGTAACGATGCACCTGTTGTCGACATTGATATTTCGCAGGGGAACAAGACCTTCTTTTTTCAAAAAAGCAAAATTGCGTATAGCGTGAAGGTGGCTGACAAGGAAGATGGTACTCTTGCTGAAGGAAAAATAAAAAGTAATGAGGTAGCTGTCAATTTCGATTATGTTCCGGAAGGATTTGATTTGATAGAAATCGCGCAGAACCATCGGGCGGCTGATGAATGGGCCGTATTTTCTACCGGATTAAACCTGATAAATAAGACCGACTGTAAGTCATGCCACCTGATGGATAAAAAATCTGTCGGACCGAGCTACCTCGATATCGCTGTTAAATACAAGGGCAATAAAAAGGATCAGGAAAGGATAGCTTCGAAGATAATTGAAGGAGGAAGCGGAGTTTGGGGAGACCATGCCATGAGCGCGCATCCCCAGATCACGATGCAGGACGCAAACACGATAGTGAAGTATATCGTTGGACTGGCCGAAAAGAAATCTTCAGCCAAGGAGCTGCCACTTTCTGGCACCTTTGTAACTACCTCGCCGCAGGATGACAATGGTCGAGGTGGATACTTACTAAGAGCTGCTTATAAAGATCGAGGAACGAAGGACCTTGGTTCAATTGCAGCTGAAAAAATTATTCCTCTTCGTAATCCGGTTGTTGATCCGGAGAAAGCCGACTCTTCAAAAGGCGTGCTGCTGATGACAACTCCTAGGCGGTCAGTGAACATGGTAGGCTCGGGAGGGCACCTGGGTTATCGCGGTCTTGACATGAATGGAATTAAAGAAATTGAAGCGTTAGTACAGGCATCGCCGCGTTCCGGAGCTTCTGGTGGAACGATTGAAGTTCATATCGATTCGCCTGATGGAAAACTTGTCGGTACCTCTGAGCCAGTGATTCCCCGGGAAGTCAACTTCCGACGACTGATGGCAAATAACCCACAGCCGTCAGCACAAAACCGCAGGAATACAGGAGCACCAGCTCCACAACCTGATTTTGCGACGAGGATGAGAATGTCGTCCATCCATGCCGTTATTCCAATCGAAACTGTTGAAGGAGTTCACGATGTCTACTTTGTTTTCAAGAATCCCCAGGCAGCTTCAAATCAGATTTTGATGCAGGTCAATGAGATCGAATTCCGTCAGAATGTGTCTCCGCCGAAAGTGCGGTAGTTAAGGTATAAGGTATAAGGTATATGGTATAAGGTACCACCCCAACTCCCGCCTCCGCGAGACGCTACGGACGGGCAGGCATAACTTAAAACTACTGGTTTGTCAGCCCCGTTTGGGGGCCAAACCGATCGGTATTTGAAATAAAGAGAAAATCCGTTCCGGAATTGGGACCAAGGAAGATCAGAATGCCCTAAAACGGGCTCATTTGGAGGTTTGACTGCGCGGCACAGTATTTAGAGATAACTGTGTATCAAACCAACTAAACAAATGAAAACGACATTCCTAGTATTCTTCTTCCTGATGGTAGCTGCCTCCATCGTCTTCGCCGGTATTTATGTCTTCTTCCAACCCATGGTAGAAACAAATGCAATGGCCTTCTCAATCGGCATGGTGAGCATAATGGTTATCGGTATGCTGGGAATGATGAATAGCATTATTTCAGCAACTACCGTTGAAAGGCAAAAGATCTACTAAAACTATACAAGGCTTAATCTAATCTAAAGGCTCCCCGACTTGTCGGGGGGCCTTTCTTTTTTTGTATAAGGTATATTTGTTTCGAAAATGAATTTTTTGGGTGACAGTAAAGAATCCATCCTATAGAAAGATCATTCATATCGACATGGATGCGTTCTACGCCTCTGTAGAGCAAAGGGATAACCCTGCCTATCGAGGTAAGCCTATAGCTGTTGGTGGATCGCCACAGGGGCGGGGAGGAGTGGTGGCAACGGCCAGTTATGAAGCCAGGAAATTCGGGGTTCGCTCGGCAATGCCATCAAAGAAAGCCCTGGAGCTTTGTCCGGATGTGATTTTTGTAGGACCGAGATTTGAAGTTTACAAAGCTGTCTCAACGCAGATCCGGAACATCTTTGAACGGTATACCGATTTGATAGAACCTCTCTCGCTTGACGAAGCTTTTCTTGACGTTACCGAGGACAAGCAACAGATCGGTTCTGCTATTGATATTGCAAAAGCAATAAAGCAAGCAATAAGAAATGAACTGCAGCTGACAGCTTCGGCAGGAGTGTCCATCAATAAGTTTATTGCAAAGATCGCTTCCGATATGAACAAGCCAGATGGCCTTACATTTATCGGACCCTCAAGGATACAGTCATTTATAGACGACCTTGGTGTGGAGAAGTTCTTTGGCGTTGGCAAAGTAACTGCTGAAAAAATGAAACGCATGGGATTGCACACAGGCGCTGATCTGAAAAAGCTTTCAGAACCGGAACTCGTGAGGCACTTTGGAAAGGCGGGGAAATTCTATTACAACATCGTGAGGGGAATCGATGAACGCCAGGTTCAGCCTCATCGCGAAACGAAGTCTATCAGTGCTGAGGATACTTTTGCTTATGATCTTAAAGATCTAGATGAGATGCATGATGCAGTTGATACCCTTTCGCAAATCGTTTATGAAAGGGTTCGGCGTCACGGTTTGAAAGGCAGAACGGTTACATTAAAGATCAAGTTTCACGACTTTAAGCAGATCACAAGAAGTCAATCCTTTCCGCAGCCTTTCGCTGATTTGGAAACTATCCGGACAACGGGGCGAAAACTGTTAGGGTCTACAGACCTTGAAGAGAAGAGAATCCGGTTGTTGGGAATAGGTGTATCAAATTTCGAGGGGCAGGTAGAGACCAGCGATGGGCAGCTGCGAATTGAATATTAGTGATCTTTGCTAGTAGAAATCATTCGGTTGGGTTTGTCCCTGAAGTCAGTGAGTTACAATATGATATTAGCGTTGTCAAGTCGGATTCGTTGCCAAAATTCACATTGTTTTCTGAAATAAAAATTTGAATTGCCTTCTTGTGTTCGGGGTACAGTTTGTGTAAGGATGTTTTCGTCGGTTTGAATAATTTATTTTTCTGAGCAAGAAAGAAATAGTCGTAATCTTTTCTGAAATAGACATCTTCATTTTGCAAGAATAGTCTAACTATATTCAGTTTGAAACGGACAACCACCTTTATGGGACCCTCCTTTGAAACGATTAAACAGTATCCTTCTTTATGATCGCGGAAATACAAATCAGATTCAATGCGCACATACTCGACGATGTTTGCACTCTCATCGAGTGCCAGCGTGTCTCCATTTTCATTAATAAGCTGGATCGTGGCGTAAAGCAAATTGTAATTCAAAAGTATGACAGGTGACTTTTCCCCCATCGGCAAGACTAGCATACCTTTTTGGAAGTCCGGATATTGGAATTGAACTGTGTCGGGCAGGACTTTCGCCGGATGTTTTCCCGCTTTTATCAGGTAGGTCGAGCCTTGACTATATGCCGTTAATGAAAAGATCAAGGCACCAAACAAAAGTGCTTCAATTTTGGCGAAGAGTTGGGTGCGAGATTGAAAAGCCTTTTGCATAACGATTCCTCATCCAAATTTACACTATTTACCTAACAAGACTTATCGGTTTGTAATAATTGAGAAAGCGTTTATCTTATAAAATATTCCATCCCAAAAACCTATGACACCAGAAAAGAAAATCAATCGCAGAAAATTTATAGGATCTGCAACGGCGGCCTCAATAGCATTTACCATTGTTCCACGCCACGTCCTCGGAGGTCCTTCTTTTATTCCTCCAAGCGACAAACTCACGATAGCTTACATCGGATGCGGTACACAGGGATTGAGAGAAATGGCTGAGCTGATAACAAACCCGAAAGTCCAGATCGTTACGGTATGTGATCCGAACAAGAGTAGTACCGATTACATCGATTGGTCAGCGGAAGGGATCCGAAACAGTATCCGCAAGACACTTGGTGATGACACGTGGGGAAAGGGCTTCGATGGGATACCGGGTGGAAGGGATGTAGCCCAGGATTTTGTGGATAAGTATTATTCGAAAGATAAGGCTGCAAAATTCAAGGGCTGTACCTCCTATGTTGATTTCCGCGAGCTTTTAGAAAAGGAAAAAGATATTGATACTTGCAAGATTATGACCCCTGATCATCTGCACGCAACGATTTCTATTGCTGCGATGAAAAAAGGAAAACATATTGTAATCCATAAACCTATCGCCAACCGCATCTATGAATCGCGGCTTACCATTGACACTACCAAAAAGACGGGAGTAAGCACGCATCTGTTAGCGTGGAGTAAGCGCACTGGCCTTGACACGGTGAAACAATGGATAGCTGACGGCGCGATCGGAAAGTTGAAAGAGATCCACAACTGGTCATACCGTCCGGTTTGGCAGCAATGGACTTCGAATCCAACGGATACTCCGCCAATTCCGAAAGATTTCAATTGGGATCTCTGGTTGGGGCCAGTCCCAGAAAGACCGTATCACCCGAACTACACACACTGCGTTTTTAGAGGTTGGTATGATTTCGGCGGAGGAAGTATAGCCGACATGGGGCACTATAGCCTTTGGCCGCTTTTCCTTACGCTGGGGATAAACAGTCCTGCGTACAGTGCAGAAGCATACGCAACGACCACCCGTACCGTTGTAAATCACGTAAGTCGCGCCGTTGAAAATAATGTCGCCTTTCCGTATTCCAGCATCGTTCGTTTTAAGTTTGCGCAACAGCCCTCATTGCCAGCGTTTGATTTGTTCTGGTACGATGGTGGCATGAAACCACCGACTCCTGAGGAAATGGAAATTGACGGAAAAGACCTTCCTCAGGAAGGAATGATGTTCGTGGGGGATAAGGGTAAGATCCTTGGAGGATTCCGCTGCGAAACACCGGTTCTCATTCCCGAAAACCGGATGAAGACTTACATGGTTGACCGGATTGTGCCTGCCGAAGTTAATGATCGGTCCGACGATACATGGATCGATGCCTTTAAGAATAAAAAGCAATCGCCTGGCAGTTTTCTTCTGGCAGGACCGATATCAGAAACCATAAACCTTGGAGCAATTGCGCTTCGTGCACGGAAAAGAGTCGTCTACGATGCAGCAGCCATGAAGATCACTAATGTACCAGAAGCCAATCAATACTTAACGCGAGAGTATCGCAAGGGATGGGAGCTTTAATAAACTCTGCCGTCTGGATACAAGTACGTAAGCATTGGACAATAGGGTTATTGATGCTGGTTTTTGTCTCCGGCTGCACGCCCTCGCGCAGATCTGAAAGAGACTTAATTAAGCATTCTGGAATGGCTTCCGTTGAAGACTTTGTTTCTAGCCTTCACGTTGATTCATTAAATGGTACTTATCCTGAGACCACTGTTGCAGCGGTGTCGCCTGGATTGGTCAAAGTCACATTAAGGTTTCAACTGGCGGATTCCGTTTGCCAGGATGATTGGAAGATAGCGATCAAACCGGCGTTTAAGCCTACTTTTTTTTGGAGTCCGCATCTATCGCCTACGGACAAGAATATCATTGCACAACATGTATTCCGGGCGCCCGCATTAATTGTCGCTGACGGTCAAAAACAACTTACCATCATCCCAGATCTTGATCTGCTTCGGACAAAACCGCCATTGAATTGGTATATGGACCTTGATGCTCTGGACAATACTCTCACTATTGGATTAAGTCGAAGTAAGGTTACTAAGCACGTTCTTTTTGAACGCGACTCAGGGATGTGCCTTCCACCAGCATTTGAATTTGGATTTTACATTATGACAGACACAGATAGTGCGAGTCTCGCAGATCCATGGCGGCGGCCACTTGCATTCCAATGGGAATTGTGGGGCAGGCCTCTATTCAAACAAGGTGAACCTATTGACGGAAGCCTCGAACCATATGTGAAACACACCTACAATTGGGCGTTCAAAACGTGGAGCAAGAATGTGTGGCAGGAGTTTGAGTTGGGAAAGAAAAAAGTTGGTGCTCCCGTCTTTATTGTCAACGTGACGCAAAGCCCTAACTATACAGGCGACATCAATGAACGAGAGTTCCGGTCTATCTGGAACCAGGCGTGGTTTAGTTCATTGCGCTCTGCACAAGGCGTATACCGTTATGCCAAAAGAACCAACGATACGGAACTGTTACAGAAAGCAATAATGACAAAGGAGTTGGCACTGCTTTTCCCACAACGCGATGGGTTGTTTCCCAGCGTCATTGCCACAGATATGGAGACAATTGAAGTGAACAAGAAGAAGGTCTCACGATCAAAAGGGTGGGAAACGTATTACTTTGGAAATTCAAATAGAAATCCGGTCGAGAAATGGAGGTCAGCGGCGAAGGCACCGCTCCATATCCTGGATATGAGTTGGACGGCTTATCTGATGCTGACCTGGTATGACGAACTGGAAAAGGATGAGCGTCTGAAGGCCTATGCAAAACGATACGCGAACAAATTGATCACTCTTCAAGATTCAGCTGGCTTCTTTCCTGCGTGGTTGGATACGGAAACGTTGGAACCTCTTCCACAATTGAAGCAATCACCTGAAACATCCATGTCAGTAACGTTTTTGCTCAAGATGTTCAAAATGAGCGGAGACAAGAAATTTTTAAAGGCGGCCGAAAAAGCAATGAACGCCGTTCTCGAGGACATAGTCCCCGCGAGCCGTTGGGAAGACTTTGAAACGTACTGGTCATGCAGCAGCGTTTTCGATTCGCTGTTGGGTAAACGTATTTCACGCAATAACGCCTTCAAACAGAATACCTT
>Ga0193738_1000285_pt1 | contig 31523 bp, 26 predicted proteins | sample L2a1metaG_FD_144927 | JGI IMG/M metagenome (GOLD analysis project Ga0193738, IMG submission 144927) | Soil microbial communities from a riparian zone of the East river system, Colorado, United States - L2a1 | ecosystem: Environmental > Terrestrial > Soil > Riparian zone | place: USA: East River... | reverse complement strand
ACCGGCCTGTTCTCCTTCCGACGTCATAAGTGAATAAATTTTCGCGTTGATGTTTTCCACCTGAACGGGCGTCAGCAATTGCCCGAGGTTTAAATATCCTTTTTGATCGAGGAAGTCTTTTTCAGCCGCCATCATCTCCGATTCTGGCACTGGGTCGAAGTCAGGAGTCAATAACCCAAATCGTCCTAAAAATCCTGAGCCGTCAGGCTGCCAGTTGTTTTGCTCTGCGGTGACAGTTGATGACAACGGCGAGGCCATCGTGCCATAAATTCCCAGGCCACTTACATTGATAAAATCGCGGCGTTTCATTGTAATTGATCATTTTGTTTTTAGAGATTTAACCGGATCTGTGTTCGTTGCTGCTACCAGATTCGCGATGACGAAAAAACTATATAACAAAAGCAGATTACATGCTGATTTCTGAATGTAAGAAAATTTCAAGGGATAAAAAAGACAGGCATGTTTGTAGAAATTCCAGTGCCCGACTTACGCAGCTGCTTTATCGACTACAGTCTTTCGTCTACGTGATTTGACCTAACCTAAAAAATGTTTCTTAACCTACGCGCGGAGCCGGTTATTGTCTATTCAGTTCTGCTACGCCCTGTTTCAGCTGATAAAGAAAGCGAATCTCTTCCGCACTAAGTGCCTTGTTAAACGCGGCAATATCATCAAAGAGACCTATAAAGTTGCCGGTCCCTAGGCGGACGTTCGTATTGGTAACATCCCACGTAAACGGTTCACGGATGACGCCCGACGCGCCCTGGAGTTCACCATTCAGATAAAGCCTTGCTCTTCCTTGCTTTGAATCATTTACACCTTCCCACGTAATGGCTACATGCGTCCACTTTCCTTTTCCAAGCGGTGGCAGGGACACCTTGTGCAATCGCCAGAAGAATTCCTCGCTTTCACCTTTGCGGTTTTTAACGTCCCACACGGGCTGATCACCAAAGAATCCCATGCGGAGATCTGGTGGCGAATCGTTCTTAGTAATGTCCACCCATATCGCGGCGTTGCTGTAATCCTTGTCCGTGATCTGAATAGGGTCACAATACTGTCCGGGGATCTCTTCAGGATCCGTGCTCATCCAAAATGAAAACGTGCCGTGGAATGATTCAGTTGAATAAGTAATGTTCTTCTCCGCTTTATAAAATACTACGTGACTATTCTCTTTTGTAAACCGCAGCGCACTTTTAAAGTTTCCGCTGGCAGTGTCCAGCTGCAGCGGTGGAGTTCCGGTTCCTTCTGAAACCTCTTTAGGACTTTTGCCCACTGAGTAAAGCTTCAAATCACCGGCACCGAAATCAGCATTGGGTCCTTTGTCAAATGACGCATGAAATGTAAGGGATCCGGAAAGGCCCGTCAATAAATTCGGGGTCGTATCATCGGTTGGTTTTTCTTCGGGACGGCTACACGCAAAAAGGAGCATGCAAAGCGAGAGCGATGTGGTGAGACGAATAGGAGTCATAGCATTGAGATCTTTTACCTAAAAATAGCTAATTCTGCTAAAACGGCAGACTTGATCGCTGATCCATATGGGCGTTATCCAATCTTTTGAGCGATGCTAAAACGCTGCGCTACATTTTCCCAGTTGATAATCGGAAACAAATTGTCCACAAACTCAGCTCTGCGATTCCTGTATTTCAAATAATAGGAATGCTCCCAAACGTCAATGACGAGAAGAGGAATAACGCCCCATTGTGTGAGCTTCTCATGATTTTCGCACTGCAACACCGTTAGTTTCTGTGTGTACGGTTGAAAACCCAGAATTCCCCATCCATTTCCGTCAACTCCTTTTGATGTTTTGCTGATCAATAACTTCAGCTTGTCATAAGACCCGAAGTCCTTTTCAATTTGTTTCAGCAAGGCACCCGACGGATCGCTTTTTTTGTTGGTAAGATTGGTCCAGAAAATAGTATGAAGGATATGCGAGGACAGGTGGAACGAGAGCTTCTTGGTCCAATAGTCCACTGTCTCCACATTATTTTCATCGATCGCTTTTTTGATCATTTCGAGATCTTTGTTCGCAGCTTTGGCTGCATCGCCGTGATGAAAGGTATAATGCAAGTGAAGTGTCTCCTGGTCCATCGCTGGCTCCAGGAAATTTTCGTTGTAGGGGAGTGGTTGCAATGCAAATTTGCCGTCCTTGTCGGTAAGCTTATCCATTCCGGTTTGTTGAAGGCTTTGTGAGAAGACGTTATTGGTAGGCAGCAAACTGGATCCTCCGAGAATGATGCTGGTTTTTACAAATTCATTTCTGTTCATAATAAGTTCTATTAAGTATTCGATGTGTTGAGTGAGAAGCTCATGGGCTTTTAACCGAAGGTAGTATCAAAAATTGGAGGAAAATTGGAGTTTTTTGTTGCACAGAATTTACTGGACAATCGCCCTTTTATTCCTTAGGAAAGGTAATCTTGTTCTTTCAGCCCTTGATCATTCCGTTTTCAGAGATTTGACCGGATCTGCGTTAGCTGCCGAATACGTGCGGAAGCTTACCGTTGCGAGAGAGAGAAGGGCGATCAGCAATCCCGGGATCAGGAAGATCTCGACACCTAATGCTACTTTGAACGCGTAATTGGCAAGCCATAATTTACCCCAATAGAATATTGCAGGCAGTGCTATCAGATTCGCGATAGCCAGTAATATCAAGTACTCTTTCGATAACAACACCATCAAATTGCGTGTAGTGGCACCCATTACTTTTCGAATTCCGATCTCCTTGACCTTCATGGTTGTTGAATAAGAAACCAATGCAAAGAGGCCAATGGACGCTATAAAGATCGCCAGCATTGCGAACGCAAAAAACAGTTGCCCGAACTGAATGTCGGACTTGTATTGCTTGTTAAACTCGTCCTCAAGGAAGAAGTAATCAAATGCGTTGCCAGGAAAGAACGAATCATAGGTTGACTCGATGTGAGCAAGCGATTCCCCGATGTTGGCCAAATTTATTCGGAACGAAAAGTAGCTTCTGCAGTCGTTGTAAAATTCAAAAAGGTAAGGGGTATGAGCATCAACCAGCGAGTGCCAATGGAAATTCTTCACCACACCAACAATTTTGAATGTGTCATTCTTGTAAAACAGTTTCTCATTAAGAGCATCCTGAGGAGAGCCTAAGTCGAAGGTCTGGACGGCTTCCTCATTGATAACAACTACTACTTCATTACTACTTAGCATTTCCCGAGTTGGTGTACTGCCGGCGACGAACTCCAAATCATAAGTTACGGGCAGGTCAAAACCCGCAAAAATAACCCGCCCAAATTTGTCAGCACTTGCAGGTGCGCCAAGTTTACGTACGGAAATGCCGGTGTTGTAACCTTTGCCAGGGACGCTGCTCGATGCTGCTGCTGAAGCAATGGAGTGGTGATCGCCTGCCTTTTTTGTAAAGGATTGCAGAGTGGATTCAAGCTTGCTTCGATCGAGATTCACTTCGGGACCTTTCAACACAAGGATTTTTTCAACCTCCATTCCCATTTCCTGGCTCTTCATAAACGTGATTTGTTTATACACGAGATAGGTTCCAGCCATCAGGAACAGTGAAATGAGGAATTGAAAAGTAATAAGAGCCCTTCTTAGATTAAAGCCCTTGGACTTGTCCACTTTGTATGCGCCCAGCATGCTAATTGGCTTGAATGATGATAGTACAAACGCTGGAAACAGACCTGAGAGAATTGAACCCATCGAAATAACAGCAATTGATAAAACCCAAAACATAGGTTCCTCAAACAGCGTTGTTTTCAAGTTCATGTCCACGATTTCAGAGAGAACGGGTAGAAAGAGTGAAAAGAAACCGAGGGAAAGAACGGCGGACACCATGTTGGTTGTAAATGATTCGATCATGAATTGACTTACCAATTGACGTCTGAAGGCACCAATTGACTTCCGAATTCCAACTTCCTTTGATCTGTGTATGGAGTGCGCTGTCGAAAGATTAATGTAATTCACCCAGGCAACAATCAGAATGAAACACGCTATAATTGAAAAGAACTTTGCACTGATCAGATTCCCGCTGTTTGTTACCAGGCTCTGATCAACATTTGGGTTTGAATGAAGGTGAATTTCGCTGATTGGTTGAAGGCCGGTCTGCAATGAGATCTTTTTGTTGCTACTCCTTTGTGAAATGTTTTTGACAATAAGGTCTTCCATTTTTCCGCGTACTGATTCGACGTTAGCGGAGCCTTCAAGCGTAACGTACGTTGCAAAGTCAGGGCTGGTCCAACCATTATCATTCTTGGTGGCCGCACCACCCCAACCAAATTCCATGTAGTTTTCAACTGGCAAGAGGAAATCGAACTGCAAGTGACTGTTTACGGGTAAGTCTTTCAGGATTCCTGTCACGGTATAACTTCCAGGTGATACACCACCATCTAATGAGAGCACGTTTCCCACTACATCGCTTGTACCAAAATATTTTTGAGCTGTCCTTTCCGTAATTACAACATTGAATTTGTCGTTGAACGCGGCTTCCTTCGTGCCGTGGGAGAGTGGAAAATCAAAGACATCTAAAAATCCTTTGTCGACAAAATAAATATTGAGCGCATCTTCAGTGAAAATCTTTGTCTTGTCCGGCTTAGAGACAACGGCCCCACCACTGTACTTGTGTACCCTCACATACTGTTTTATTTCGGGAATTTCAGCTTTCGCGGTTACGCCCACTGCATATCCAGTTTCATACGGGTAAGGATACGGCTCGCCATCGGGTTTACTCTCATCGACGACGATTCGATACGTATTTTGAAAATTGTTGTGGAAGGTATCGTAATTAAATTCAATGTAGAGATACTGGCATATAGTAAGGCAAATTGCCATACCCACGGAGAGGCTAAGAATATTAATAATTGATTGAGCTCGATTCCGTAGCAGATTGCGCAGTGCGACGACAAAGTAATTGCGTAACATAGGCGGATACGTTGATGTTTTCTGAAAGTAAGGAAATTCAATTGGAATAAAAAGGCGTTTTGTACATGATCACTTGCACACCGTCTTTGTCTTTTATTGTCTATTTTTATCTGGTAAGTAAATTCCATATAGCGGTAATGCTTTTAATGAGATCAAACTGATGCATAGAAGATTTTTTCTGCTACGAACCGGACAAGCGGCTTTAATTACCTCCTTAAGTCTGAAGACAGGTTTGGTCACAGCCTTCCAAAACGACGACGCCGTGCTGTTGGCTGATGTGGAAAAGCTGATACCACGTATAATGAAAGAGTCCAACATACCGGGTTTGTCTGCTGCTATTATCAGGAATGGCAAAGTAATCTGGAACGAAGCTTATGGTGTAAAAGACAATAGATCCAAAGAACCGGTGAATGTAGATACGGTTTTCGAGGCAGCGTCGGTAAGCAAAACCGCCTTTGCTTATGCCGTAATGAAATTGTGTGAGAAAGGAACATTAAAGCTTGACGAACCCCTCACTCGGTATCTACCAAAACCATTCCTGGAAGGTGATCCGGGGCTCAATTCGATCACAGCTCGGCATGTGCTATCGCACCAGACTGGATTTCAAAACTGGCGCACGCCTGAAGAGCCATTAAAGATCAATTTTACTCCCGGTTCGGATTTCATGTACTCAGGCGAAGGTTACTATTACCTGCAGTCAGTTGTAACTCAGCTCACGGGAAAAGTAAATCCGAATGAGTGCGGTTCGTATGAAGCCGATGTTAAAGTCTGTGCCACCGACATCAGCGAGTACATGATCAAAAATGTACTCGTCCCTCATGGAATGACATCCAGCGGCTATGCGTGGACTGATGCACTTGGAAAGAATGTAGCAATGCCACATAACACCCAGGGTGAACCACAACCGAAAGGACATCCCACGGCCGTCGACATGGCACGATACGCTTCTGCAGGTGGTCTACATACAACAGCAAAGGATTTTTCAAAATTTATCATTGGGCTCTTTACTCCAAAAGAAAACGATCCATACAAGCTCAATCGCAAGAGTCTCGAAGAAATGTTTCGTCCCCAGGTGAAGTTGCGTGAAGATCAAAAAATTGATGGAGCCAGTTCGTGGGCACTTGGATGGGCTGTTCAGGAACGGAAAACTGGAAACGTTGTCTTGCATTCTGGTGGACAGTCTGGATTCAAATCGCTGACGATGGTTTCCATCGAAAGAAAGTCTGGCTTTGTTATGTTAACCAACAGCGATAATGGTGGCTACCTATTATATAACGAAGAACTCGGAAATGTATTGAATCGTCTTTTTGGCGGTTAGGTTTAAATCACCATTATGACCGAAAAAATTCTAGAATGAGGTTGAATGAGAAGCACCACGAAAAAATTGCCTCGCAGCACTAACAAAATCATACGCGAAACTTTTCTTGTTCAACCCCTTCGGGGTTCCGGATTTGCTACGCACGGTACCTCGGATTGCGTCCGAGGCTATTAAGCTTGAATCCCTTCGGGATTCGTCAATGCTGAGCTTGTTACACTTCTAGGCAGCTATTCGTCTTTCCTATAGCTTTCTCACCTTATCAATTGCACCTTCTCATCTTCTCACTCCATTTCCAAATTCCCATACTCCTCATTCCTCCCGCCTTCGGGCGCGGCATTCTTCATTCTTCATTCCCTCACCTCCTCAACTTCTCATCTCCTCAATTCTCACCTTCACACAAAATTAATCTAACCAATCAACTTTCAGTCACCCGTGAAAATTGATAGATTAGTAATAGATTCCTTGACACCCCCGATCCAATCTGCCTTCGGCTCACCTCCGGCAGACACGTCCGATCAAGAGCCCACCTGGAATCAGGGATGACGACGGTTGATATAAAAGTGATTCGTCATCAGATAGCGGTAGCTTTTGTGTTATGTTGAATACCCAGCTACCCAGTTACCTAGGTACCTAGGCTACCTGGGCGAAGCCAATATAAAGATTTGCAATCCTGATATTAATAAAGACCCAAACTCGTACCTGCCATGATAAAATTTGATCCGAAAAACCTGTTGACGAATGACTTCAACTACAACAACCTGTCACTCTATGACCTGGTAGAAGCTCGTGATCAGTTCCACGTTCATCTGATGAACAAAAAGAATGTTGTTGCCACGACGATTGGAAGATATCGTGCGAGAAATGATCAGCCCTGGCCCCATCAGAAGGGTTGTGAAGAATACGTTAAGAAAAAAAATAAAGGCAAGCGGACACTTGAAAACTCTGAGGTACGGGAGTACTCCTGGCCCTGCATTCTCGTGTTTGTAAATGAATGGGTCGAATATGATAAATTCCCCAACATGGATATTCAGGACTTCATACCGCGCTGTGTTTATATGCCGGACGGTCGTGTAATACCATTGTGCGTCATTGAAGCAACAAAACTCGATTATGTCGAGGAGTCTGTAGATCCGTCCAGGATTATTTTCCCTACGAACTTTGTCGGAGGCGGTTTTCCGTTGATCGTCGAATCGCAGGGTGTTCAACGCATAGCTTCCATCGGTTGTGTGGTAAGTGATGGAAACAAGTATTACGCGCTTACGAACAAACACGTTGTGGGCACTCCGGGAACTACCATCTTTACGCGGATGAAAGGTGTGCTCACTCCGATTGGCAGAAGTTCGGACAAGCAGATCGGTAACCTTGACTTCGCCAGCGTTTACCCCGGATGGAAATCACAGAATCTTTACATCAACAATGACATCGGTCTTATCGAGATCGACGACATACGACAATGGAAAACGGATGTGTTCGGCATTGGGGCATATAACAAGCTCGCTGACCTGAACACTCTTAATCTCTCTCTCAAACTGATAGGTACGCCGGTTTCCGCTTTCGGCAGTGTATCGGGTAAGTTGCAAGGAGAGATCTGCGCGATGTTTTATCGTTATAAGTCCGTTGGTGGCTATGAATATGCGGCTGACTTTCTTATAGGTCCCCGTAATAATGGCAAGAAGCTCGAAACCCGGCACGGCGACTCCGGAACGTTGTGGCTACTGGAAGGAGAGGACGGTGAAACCAAAAGCATTACCTACATGCCTATCGCCGTGCATTGGGGTCAGCATTCTTTTGTGGAAGACAATGGCAAAAGTAATAGCGCCTACGTACTCGCCACCTGCCTCAGCAATGTCCTTAGGCTTCTTGAAGTAGATCTCGTTCGCGGATGGAATCTCGACCAGGATTATTCCTGGGGGAAACTGGGACATTTTTCCATTGCCAACGTAGCGGTCGATTTTGTTTCCAACAATAAGCTGAAGCAGCTGATGGTAGCAAATCGGGAACTTATAACGTTCGGGTTCGATAAGCTCACCATTAGTAAAATCGATAAAGGCCTCAAACAATTGAAGAAGGACTTCAAATTCGTTCCTCTCGCTGACGTACCCGATCTTGTATGGAAAGGGAAAATTGCCGGCATCAAGCGCGGCAAGGAAAGTCCCAACCATTTCGCTGACATGGACAAAGTAGATTCGACGGGCAAGACATTATTGAAGCGGTGTACCGGCGACTTTAAGAACATGAAATTCCTTACTCCAGCCGAATGGTTGACTTATTATGAAGATGATGCAGTGAAGGACAAAAGTAAAGGCATCCTTCCGTTCCGGGTTTGGCAGATCTTTAACGAGATGGTCCAGTGTTGCAAGGACGGAAATATGGAAGGTTTTGTTTCTGCTGCAGGAGTGCTTTCACACTACGTTGGCGATGCCTGCCAGCCGCTTCATATTTCGTTTATGTTTGATGGTATTCCGAATGGTAACGGCGGCAAGGATGGAAGTGGTGTTCATTCTGTTTTCGAAACCAACATGGTCAATAAATTCATTGGAGATATTCTTACAGAGGCTACAAAGCTTGTAAACAATGGTTCCCTCGGCGGAGTGATCACCGTTCAAAACGGAAAGGAAGCCGCAGGACTTACAGTGAAGTTGATGAAACGCGTGCTCAAGTTGGTTAAACCGAAGACCCTTGTTGATATATGTGTTGCTCACAAGAATAAAGGAGCCGCATTTAAGGCGGAGAAAATGTGGGAAGTTGTTGGCAAGGAAAAGATGGGTGAAATTTTTGGACTTGGAGCTCTTTACCTTGCGTCGCTGTGGCAGAGCGCATGGGTGAAGGGGAAGGGCGGAACGAATATTACCAACCTTGACACTGCGGATATACCGACCGTAATCGCAATTTATGAGGATCAAAAATTCATACCTTCTGTGAATATTAAAGAGATAGGGCAGTTTACGGTTGATGTTGTCAATTAAGGGAAAGACGTTACTCGTGTTTAAGAGACTTGGCGGGATTTAAACTTGCGACCCTCAGAGATTGCAAAGTGACAATCGAAGCAACAAAAATTACTACCGACAGCGTCACGATGACAAAAAGGAGATAATTGAAATCTGTTTTATAAGCAAACCTCTCTATCCAATGGAGAAAAAGCCAATAGCACAAAGGTGCGACAATAACCGCTGCAGCTAATACTAACAAGATGACCTCCTTAGAAAGCAGCAGAATTATATTAGGTATAGTAGCGCCGAGCACTTTCCTGACACCAATTTCTTTGGTTCGTTGAGACGCAGAAAAGGCCGACAGGCCAAGTAGTCCGAGCAGCGAAATGAAAACACATGTGTAAGAGAGTGTATTTAATAACTTGATCTGCGTTTCATCGGCTTTATACAGTTCGTTGAACCGCTGGTCAAGAAAAAAATACTCAAATGGACGATTTGGAATAAGCTGAGTCCATGCTTTCTGAACGCTACTAATTGTTTGAGGCAGGTTTTCACCGGTAACCCTAACGTACACGAATTGGCTAAACCTGTTCTCTTTAAGGAGCAGCAACGGTTCCGGCTTATGATGAAGAGAACTTGAATTGAAATCTTTCACAATCCCAATAACTGTTCCGAGGTTTTGACCATGAAAAAAAGAAATTTTCTTACCTAACGGATTAGTGCCTAACTGCATTTCCTCTACCGCCGTTTCATTTGCAATGTAAACACCCTCTAAATCGGTATCCGAACCCAGCTTAAAATCCCGGCCACTGACCAGGGTTAGGTTCATGGTGCTAAGAAAATCCTCGCCAACGGTTAGCATACAAATACCTCCCCGTTGTTGCATTCCGCTGTTCGTTTCTCCAAACATGACACCGCTTCCTACTCCTGTTCCTACAAGGCCATCTGATGTTGTGATGGACTCAATGCCTGTATTTTTCAGTAATTCATTTTTCAAAACAGGTACGTGCTTCCTGACAGTTGAATCAGGTATGGGTAATACCAGGATGTTATCCTTTTTAAATCCAAGATCTTTGTTGCGAATAAAATCAATTTGGTGTTGCATGGACAGGGAACAAACAACCACGAAGATTGACACTGCAAACTGTATGGCTATAAGAGCTTTTCTGAATACAAGACTTGATTTCTTGTCCTTATATGAGCCTTTTAATGCTGTAATAACAGGTATTTTGGAAAGGAATAGAGCAGGGTAAATCCCCGAGAGCAAACCGATTACGAGTGTAATAATCAATGATCCTGCTAAAAGCATTGGATTACCAATAAAGTCCACTGAGAGGTTCTTTCCGATTAGCAGATTAAAGCCTGTGCCGTTCAACACGAAATACACGAGGAATATTGCCACAAGCAGGGATATAATAGACAACACCATCGATTCGGTCAAAATTGAAACGATCAATGTTCGCCTGCTTGAGCCAACAACCTTTTTCAACGCTATCTCAGGTGCTCTGCTAACCGATTTAGCTGTTGACAGGTTTACGTAGTTAATACAGGCCATAAAGAATATCAAAATGCCTATCACTGTAAATGCAATCAGGTAGGAAATATTCGCCTGTGGCCTATCATCCTCCATTGTTGAATCAAAGTGCGTTTCTGCTAATGGCTGTAGTATAGGAGAATATCTTCCGCCTACCTGATCGCCAGTTGTCTTAAAATATCGTTCATACGTTGCTTTAAACTTCGCGTGGAAATCCGATGGAACGTAATTCTCTGGAAGCAATGCATAGATCATTACATCAGGATTCCAAAAAGCTTCTGATGTCGGCTTGCCATTTTCCACTGCCCAGTCGCGAAAATCAGAAAGACCCGAAAGTAAAAAGTCAAACTTGAGATGGGTATTGTCGGGATGGTTTTCAATTACCGCCGTGATTGTTCTGGGTGTTCCGTTGATTACAAGTATCCTATCAACAACATCCACTGAACCAAAATACCTCAATGATACTGACCTGGTGATAACCACGCTATTTAGATCGTCAAGGCAGGTTTCTGGATTGCCTGTTAGGAATGAATGACTGAAGATTTTAAAGTAGCGGGCGTCTGACTGAACAAGATTCTCTTCGTAACGCATCTCGTTCTTTCCGTTCCTTTGATGTTCCACGAGACCACGCTCGAGCTGGTCAATCTTGGTCAGGTCCGTCACTTCTGGATATTCTGTCTTAAGAACGTACCCGAGTTCGCGAGCAGATTGCGCGGACTTAAATTCCATACCTGGAATAAAGTAGTCACAGCCAACTCGAAAAATTTGAGCGTGTTTTTCATAGTGTCTATCATACGTAAGGTCACTTTGTAAAATTAGCAAGAGCAATAAACTGACAGCTATTCCTAACGATAGACCTAAAATATTCAGCATTGAGAAGAATCTATTTTTCCGAAAGATTCGAAACGTGAATTTTAGGTGACCTCGAAACATAAATATGTGAGTATGATGTATGGACAACTAATATAACCAAAAGAAATTATTAAGACGATGCATGTTAAGACCACACTTTAAGCCAAGCCAGGCTTGTTATACCCAGCGCGGGTAATGACGTTATTTTTCCCAACAAAAATCTATGCAACGCCGTCGTGCAAGATTGTTATTTAATGTTCGTTTACTAATTTCGTTAGGCTTTGTTGGGTATTGTCGGAGATTGCGCGCCTAACGTTCTCAGCTCTATTTAACTTTTCGCCTTTAAGCTGTGTGTAACACCATTAAACTTACCTCTATGAATAAATGAAAAGCCTTACACTTCGTATCCTACTCTTCGCAGTCTTGACACTTTTGCGCTGTGGTCCGAAGCAACACTCCAATGAACAATTTCATGGCATGTGGAAACTCGACAAATTTGAAGCCTTGGACACTTTGACGGAAACCTGGTCAGATGATTCAGTCTGGGCAAAATGGACCGGTTATATATTGTACGATGGTCAGGGACACATGGGAGTTCATTTAAGTCCTCCAGGATACAAAGACTTTGACACCAACAAAAGCATCGACAGTTTGAGCGATAGCGAGGTAAAGATTTTGGCTCAATTCTATAAATCCAACTTCGTTTATTTTGCCGACTACGCCCTCACAGATACAACGATTGAACACAAGCGACTTTCTGCAACCGACCCAACAACGTGGGGGAGGTCACTAACGCGGGATTTTGATTTCAAAGGTGACACGTTAGTGTTGACAGCTCACGAACGTATAGGCGGTCAGAAGTTAAGACTGAGATGGATTAAACTCTAACGGAGAGTTGGATGAACAATAGAAGGACCTTCATTTTCTTACTTCTGGCTTTCGGCTGGTCATGGATCAATTGGTCAATAGCGTTGTATTTTTTATCCGATGGCATTAACGATGAGTCAATCGGTCAATTTGTAAAATACTTTTTCATAGGAGTTTACGGACCTGTCATTGCTTCAATTGTAGCAACGCTAATGTTTGGAGGATTAAGCGAGACATTGGCACTCCTTAAAAAGATTTTCATCTGGAAATTTCCTGCATTTAACTACCTCGCTGCTTTTATATTACCGCTAATACTTCTTGGAAGTGGGATAGTTCTTTATTCATTGTTTGTTGGAAGTCCTGGTAACATTGGCGAGCAGGCCGCACTGGCCATTCCGTTAACTCTGTGGAGGTCACTGTTTGCCGGCCCTTTGGGAGAGGAACTTGGGTGGAGAGGATTTTTGCTACCCGAACTGCAAAAGGATAACTCAGCAATCAAAAGTTCTGTCATTGTAGGATTCATACATTGTATTTGGCATCTTCCTTTGTTCTGGGCTCCCTTCGGTGCGCTTCCGAGCGGGCAGCCGTTTTCACCACTTCTAATGTTTACTTATCTGGTACTAGTGATTTGCTGGTCATGCATACAGACGTGGCTCGTGAATAATTCTAAAGGAAGTGTGTTAATAGCGATCTTGTTTCACTTGTTTATAAATGTGGGAATTGTACTGATGTTTTTCCCGGAAATTTATACGGATGCTGATAAAGCCAAGTCGGTGTATTATCTCTCCAGTGTAATCACGATTCCGTTTACGATATTCCTTTGTATGAAAACGAAATTGATTTCTAAGGGAGCTTAGGAAAAGCTTGAAGAGTACTTGGATGAATTGGAAATAGAAGGTTTACTTCCTATTTCGTTTCAGTACAGCAAAAATAAAAAAACTTGATAGAGCCGCACTCAGAAAATATATAATCAGCGTTTGGGGACTTATGGTGATCATAAATTCACTACCCAATTTTCTACTAGTCACCTCTAACGAATAAAAAAGCACTACCAAAAAACCAAGAACAAAAACTGCAGTCGATAACAGCGCAGGAACAGATATCTGAATTTTGTACCTCATAACGAAAGGGTTTGTGTTGTTAATGAAGATAACAAAACGCCAACTTAATTGCAACTAGGACAAGTTCCTGATAAAAAATTGAAGGGGCCTTATACCCTATACCTTATACCTATCCAACTAATCTGGAATCGTCCTATGTTTAACATAGTGCCTAACTTCTTCCGAGGATCCTTCAAAAGATCCCGACAGTTTGTAGAAGGGCTCTTTAGATCTTGAAATGACTTTAAGTACACCTTTCTTTTCAAGCTTTTTCAGTGTGTTGGAAACAAACGTGGAATGTTCCTTGTCAACGCCTTCAAGAATCGACTCAAGCGCCGCTCCCTGATCATGGTTGTCAAGATTTATCTTGTCGATCTTTTGCAATAGAAAAACTTCTGATGGATTAGTCTTCATGTTTCTTTGTTTAGATCGTAAGTAACTGGTGCATTCAGGTAGAAACCTAAACGCGAACCTGTGACCTTACTGTCCGTCTCGGCGGAGTCGTTGCTTCAAGCAGGACCTTCAGATCTTTGTACGTGGCTTGCTTCAGAACCAGCTGACGTGCAACACTCATTCGGGTTTGCCAATCCTCCTCATCCGTGAGAAGCTGGAAGATTGCCGGACTTACAAATACGTGGTTATCGATAACCCATCCTTCGTTGAATCCCACCATATTGGGACAACTCATTAAGAAATATTCATTTATATCCATAAACTTAATTGCTATGCTTTCAGCGTGTCTACTCCATGTTCCGTGCCATAATTTTTTCAAGTGAGCTGTTTGCGAAGCTTGGAAGAACGAGGCTGTGTAAATGGATTTTGCCGTTAACACAGATGCTGTTGACCGCTCTGTAGTGTACAAATGCGTCGTTTGTGCCCCCGGTTGGTTTACACAGCCATCGTATTTTTGTAGAAATCATACCACAATCGCGAAGGTAAAAATCATCATCGCTCCAGCGGTTGGCATTGGGTCGGTGCATGAAATCCATGATTTATTATATTGTGCCGCTGTCGTACAAAGCCGCAAGATTTTGAAGCCAATTCCAACCGATACCTTCCGCCAACACCTTGAAAAGTTTGTCAACCTTACCGATCTGGAGTTTGAACAAGTAATGACCTACTTTACGAACCGAAGGATGCGTAAGCATGATATACTTATCAAACAAGGATCAAGAGTGAAGCATACCTATTGGGTTGTAAGTGGATTAGTAACGTCAAATTTCACGGATACACAGGGTAAAGAACACATTATTCAATTTGCTATTGAAAATTGTTGGGTAACGGATCAAAACGCCTTTTATAATCAAGCTGAAGCAACGTTCAACATTGTGTGCATGGAGAATTGTGAGCTGTTTTGCCTTTCATTCGAAAACCGTGAACGCCTGTGTGCCGAAATCCATAAAATGGAAAGTTTCTTCCGTAAAAAAGCCAACGACAGCTTTGCGAAGCAACAAAAGAGATTATTAACCTATCTAACGTCGGACGCTAAAATGCGATACGAACTGCTCTTATCAGAATATCCCCAATTGATTCAACGCCTTTCCAAAAAAACCCTTGCCGCCTACCTCGGCGTTTCCAGAGAAACATTAAGCCGGTTTGGCAAATAGGGTGCCTAGCTACCTAGGTACCACTGTATTAATACCTCCATCCCGAATTAGTGACATATATCACATGCCTTACGCACACCTGGGGTGATCTTTACAGAAAAAACACAACTAAAATGAAAACAACACGACTTTTTCTGGTAACATTTCTGGCTGCTACGCAGTTAATGTTAGAAGCACAAACAAATGATCAAATGGCGGAAGCTAAAAAAGCGATCGCAGCCAGTAACGCGATTTATTTTGAATCATTTGTAAAAAACGATGCAAACCTCTTTATCGATCGTTATGCAGAGGATGCGTGTATATTTGCGCCCAATTCTCCTGCCGTGTGTGGGAGGGACGCTGTGGCGGAATTTTTTAGATCTGCGTATAGCGATTATGGATTAAGAAATGGCAAGTTCATCACAACGGCCCTGTACGGTGATGGAAAGGAATACGTTACGGAGGAAGGATTCTGGCAATCCTTTGACAGCAATGGGAAAATGTTCGACGACGGAAAATTCCTGGTGTTATGGAAAAAGACGCCTAAAGGATGGAAAATGTTTAGAGATTCGTTTAGTAGTAATCACAACCCGGCGATAAAATGAAATTATCTTTTGATCAATTCGCAAAGCTTCATCAACAGGATGAACCGCTCTTATTAGCGAACGTGTGGGATGCGCAAAGTGCACGCCTTTTTGAGAAGCTTAAATTCAAAGCACTGGCAACCTCCAGCGGAGCGGTCGCGTCGACGTTGGGATATTCGGATGGAGAGCAAATGAGCTTTGATGAATATCTCTTTGTCGTCAAAAGGATCCTGGCAGTGACCAGTCTGCCACTCTCTGTCGACCTTGAAGGTGGTTATGGTGCTACGGCGGACGAGGTGGTGTCAAATATAAAAGCGCTCAGCAAAGCAGGGGTTGTAGGTATTAACATTGAAGATTCGACGATAGTCGATGGGACAAGAAAAATTTTCGATGCGAGCGTGTTTGCGGATAAGCTGGGACAAATATCCGCAGGATTGAATTTAGCGGAGATTCGATTTTTTATAAATGTTCGATGTGATGCATTTCTGCTTGGATTGCCCGACGCAAGAAAGGAGGCTATCAAACGCCTTCAGTTGTATGAGAAGCAAGGTGTTCATGGAATGTTTCTTCCATGTATTACAGATATTGAGGATATCAAGGCGGCTGTGCAATCCACAAAGCTGCCATTGAATGTGATGTGTATGCCGGCGTTGCCCGATTTTGATGCGTTGCGCGGTGCCGGCGTAAAACGCATTAGCATGGGAAATTTTGTAAACGCATTTGGTTATAACGCCATCGAAAAGGCCGCGAACGAGATCATACAAAAGAAGAATTTTTCGCCATTGTTTTAGACGGACGGAAGTTCAGTCATATTCACATTGATTTCATTCACGAGTCGATTTTTGGATATTGGTCGCGCGTGCCTTTCAATACGTTCAACCATCGATCACAATCTCTTGTAAATAATCTGATCGTCTTGTTGCCAGATTGCAAGAATACTCCCATCCTCGAGTTCAATTGCTGTCAATGCGGTTCCAGTGCTACACGCTTAGCTTCACCGTCGATGGTCTTGATCATTAAGTCAGTTTCGTCTACCCAATACACGAGACTTCTATTCAAGCCAACACCGCGTCCTCGACCAATGTTTACCTCGGCTTTGCCTGGCGTTGCATAGAATACCTGACCATCCCGTTGCCACGCCGTGTGAATAAAACTGTTCTCGTCAATGCTAACCCCACCACCATCCATCGGACAGGCATTCAACATCCACGTACCATTTCCTAGCTTCTGTGCTTCAGAAAAACTTTCGCCGTTATCCAGGGAATTTGTTACGTAAAGATCCCTTGATCCCCTCACCCAATTCCTGAACATGATGCACACCTGATCGCCTTTCACCACGATAGATGGCTTGCAACATTCACAAACATGACCGTCCGGCGACTTATAAACAAAGTTGTTTTTTGTCCATCCCGCTCCGGGTTTCAAAATAGAAACGCATATGTTGTTTTGTTTGCTCTCTCTCAGGTCAAGCCAGACGGCATAAAAGGTGTTATTGCCACCCGCAGCAATGCTCATGAGTCCTTCGGGAGCGTATCCGTCACTATCGTTTACATTGGCGATCTTTTCCCAATGTCCCTTTTTATTTGAAAACTGGTAAGCATGGATATTTCCTTTTTTGTCCATCGCCGTCACCAATGAATAATCCCCCGAGGTTGCTAGCTGAGGTCCGCGGCTCATACCCAGGTGCATTCCTTCTATTGCACCTATCAATGTAGGTTGAGAAAAGGTTTTACCATTGTTCGTTGAAAATGAATAGTAGATCTTATCAGTTTCGCCATAGACTACCCTGACGACGTTGTTCTTGTCACGGCTTACCTGAGGATGGTCGCCGGATGCCATCTTCGTCTGTGCATGTGCATACATCCACATTGCGTTCAATGCCAGAAGAATTAAAACCAATGATGAGCAAAATTTCGATCTAATTAATTTCATTGCATGTGTCTTTTTAGAGATCAGCCTCTCCGTTACTCCATCACAACATCCTTTGCACTCTTGTCTACCCTCAACCCCTGAAACACCGGATGACGTACACTTCCGTCCTCCGTTATCTCCGTGAACTTAATATTACAAACCAGCACAGGCTCGACCCAGGTAATATCCGGTGTCTCCTTGATCGGTATATCCAATGGTGATTTCTTACGTACAAGTTTTTTGAGTTTCGTGTACAACTCTTTCAAGCTCTGATCAGTAAAACCAGTTCCTACATTTCCGATCGATACCAGCTCATCATCTTTCCATACACCGAGTAACAGCGATCCAAAGGAACTTCGCGAACCTTTCGGCTCGGTAAAACCGATAATAATTGCTTCCTGCGACTGTACATTTTTGATCTTCAGCCAATCCGATGTTCGCTTGCCAATTAGATATTTGCTCTTCTTGCGTTTTGCGATCATCCCTTCCAGTCCCATCTTTTGCATTTCCTTAAACAACATCCTGCCCTCATCCTCAACATGATCACAATACCGAATTACACTTGAGTCGGGAACAACTTTTCTGAGTATCTCTTTCCTTTCCAGCAAAGGTAGATCAACCAGTGATTTTCCATTTAACTCGATGATATCAAAAACGTAGTATTGGATTGTGTGCTTGTCCCTGCTACTATAATTTTGAAGACGCTGAAAGCTTGGCTTACCCGACTCATCGAAAACGACAACCTCACCATCGATTATGGCGTTGCTGGTAATGGAGGATAGTGCAGCGAATACTTTCGGATAGGCTTTATCGAATGTATGGCCATTTCTGGAATAGAGTTTATTATTCCCCTTGCTGATCTCTGCAATTGCCCGGTACCCGTCCCATTTGATTTCAAATAACCAGTCTTTGCTGTCGAAGGCTGGCCGGTCGCTGAGCTGAGCCTTCATGGGTTCGGTGAACGATCCAAGTTTACGACTTCCTTCTATTCTAATGTGTTTCATTATTTTGCTGAAAATTCCAACAGCAAAAGTTAGCCGTTTGGGAATGAAAAATGAAACTGTTCTGCGAAAGCCAGACTATAATAGTTTTCTTATCTTTCTCCTAAGGGTCTCCCTTTGATCACGGGTGAAATACGAATACGGGAAAGTCGCTGGTCGCAGCAATGTTCTTTATCACACTCTTATGAAAAAGTCGCTCGACGACATTCATATGGACCGAACAAACAGACAGCATGTCGGCTTCCACGTTGGAAACATATCTGTTGACACTTAGTGCTATATCGGATGATCGCAGCGTTTCATACTTTAAAGGGACGTCACCTGAATACAGATTTTTTATGATGAGCTGCAGTTCATGGAGGTCTTCGGCTGCTCCTTTGCTTTCGGCCTCTTCCATTATTTGTAGTACGGTTACTTGGGCCTTCAATACGGACGCGAATTTGGTGAGCTTTTCAAGTGGAAGCTTGCGCTCCTTTAGATAGTCGAATGCATAGACGATATTCCGGATCTCACTGTAAACATATTTTTCCGGGACTATGAGCACGGGCACCTTTGCATTGACAGCTGCATTATAGGCATTGGTTCCCCTAAAGAACTGGTAAATATTGTCTGGCCCGTTCGAACCCATCACGATCAAGTCGTATTGATCCGAAAGGTCCTCGATCACACTGGTTAGCGTCCTAAGTGTTGTTTCTACGACGGCATTACAAGGCACATGAAAGGTTCTGTTGATCTCATCGCTCTCCAGCTGCAGTTGTTTAGTGATCGACGCCAGGTCCTTTCCGGAATCGGGCGGAACGAACTCTATTGAAGAATGGACATTAAGTAACGTCAGTTCACCGTTAATCACTTTCGCCAGCTTGGCCGCGTATGCTATGCCATTTTGCGCTGCATCCGAAAAGTCGGTTGGGCAGAGGATTTTTTTCATAATTGACGGAATCTATTATTTGCTGAAACAGTATTCGAAGGTAACGAATTAAAGATGTTCGTACGAATGTTCCGGTCGTATACGATGTTGGGTTCATTAGCGAATGGCCGGCCATTATGCCTCCGAATCCAATAAGGAAGTAAATAAGGATGAGTAAGGTAAGGCCTCAGGCTCGTTTTGTCCTGCCGTTATAAATTGATCAAAGGCCAGATAAGTATTGGAGGAAGGCAGGTTAGGGGACGAGCAGGATGCTGATATTTTGGCGGGTTAGGTGGTGCGTCACACCCTCACACGCACGCACCAACTCATAACCCATACTAAATCAGAATATTTCATTAATACGATATTCTCTACCGCTATAGGAGACTTTGTCACCAACATCCTTACCCTTCATTGCGATATAGAGAGGACTGTGTACTGACAAACCGATGAACTTTTCATCATCGACCTCGAACTGTTCGATACTTACGGATATATAGAAAGTCGCAACATCTGTGACGACGGCTGCACCTGGTTCAATTCGCGTAGTCGTTTCTTCCGCTGAGTGTTCCAGGAACATTAGTTGTTTCATCTCATCTTCGGCAAAGCGAAAGCTCTCGGTGAGTGCTGTGACTTCCTCCACCAGCATAGCCATATTGGAATGTTCGCCGCTGTCGTAGCTTTCGTCATTGCCTAGCCCTTCCGTAACCAGGAAAGCTTCTAATCTTTTTCGGAGATCGTTGATCAGTGATTGATGTTTGGAGATACACGCCTCAAGCATCCGTTTCTTGAGGGTAGCTTTTTCTATTTTAGTTCTCATTAGTTCAAAAAATCCTGAAGATTCTTTTTATAGATTAAACAATTATCGTTCCAGACCCATTGGACTTGACGTAACAGGATTCCGGTGGTAAGGAGGGTTTGTCAACGTAAATCTCTAACAACTAAACATTTTTTTAAATGACGATGGTGACCATTATGTTATGATCTTTATCATCTGGCCCGCCGTAGAATCTGCCCGTGGACGCGACATAAATCATGGTTTTGGATGACAGCAGGCTTAAAGAAAGAGGCCGAGAAGTCATTTTCCAGAGGAGGCCCTGAATTCGATGATTTGCCCACTTTATCCTTAATTTCGTTCGGGACGGAGTTTGCTCCGATAAAAAGCCACAAGGAATATGAATAACGTTGTCCTGGTCACTGGAAGTACAAGCGGCATCGGCCTTGGAATTGCACGCGAATTTGCGCGAGCTGGATATGCCGTCGGTTTTCATGGACTTGAAAAAGATGGTGCAGATACCGCGTCTTCAATTGGTAGGCAATATGATGTTCCCATTTGTTTTACAGGCCACGACCTCGCTAACGAAGATGGAGTTGCAAAACTTGTACACGACACGGAGCAAAAGCTGGGCGCGATTGATATCCTTGTCAACAATGCGGGTATCCAACACGTATCCTCTATTGCTGAATTTGATCCGGACAAGTGGAATAAGATAATTGAAGTGAACCTCTCAGCAGCATTTCGAGCTACGAAGCTGGTGATGCCTGGTATGAGTAAGAAGAAATGGGGAAGGATCATTAACATCGCGTCGGTACATGGGCTGGTTGCCTCTGAGTTCAAGTCCGCTTACGTGGCGGCAAAACATGGGTTGCTGGGACTGACAAAAGTGACGGCGTTGGAAGGTGCGCCATTTGGGATCACAGCCAATGCTATTTGCCCTGGATATGCGGATACCCCTCTCGTCCAGAAACAAATAACCGATCAGGCAAAAGCCCATGGCATTTCTGAAGACGACGTGATCGAAAAGGTCATGCTGATAAAACAACCAATCAAAAAATTTGTTAAGCCCGAATCCATCGGTGCTTTGTGCGTCTTCCTCGCCTCCGGGCACGCAGAACTAATCACCGGAGCCGCAATACCAATTGATGGCGGGTGGAGCGCACAGTGATTTGCCGTTAAACGTTATCCGTTAATCGTGAGCATGGGGCAAATGTGTGGATCACAATTCGAAAGTTGTTTTTCAGGTTTGTATTTCGTAGCGACGTTCGTTCGTACTGCTTGTATGTGGCGGACGCTGGGTGTCTTTGATTAACAAACATTTTCGGGTTAAGCCCTGCGCAACTTCGCGTTCCTTGCGTCTCTGCGGTGAACACACCCACACCCCCAACCACACTACGATTAACGATTAACAATTAACAATTAACTTCTCTCATGTTCCATAGCCAGGTATACGCCATTCGTCCACCCAAATCCATCCTGGTTGGGGTATTCCCCGCCACTAGCCACTCCATCTTCATTACATACATCATACTTTTCCGTCATCTTCCCACTGGATTGATATACATTTTCATTCACCTTCATCCACCTCGCCTGCACCTGCTGCGCAAGGTCTGTAAGATCGTGATTCATCAGTCCCCGGTAAGCTATCCACTGTAATGGTGCCCAACCATTCGGTGCATCCCACTGCTGACCGGTGAAGTTCAAGGTGGTCACAAGTCCACCGGGCTTAAGGAATTTATCCTTCAGCACACTTCCAACTGCTGATGCCTGTGCCGTTGTGGCAATATCAAAGAACAATGGAAAAACACCGGCCAATGTAAAATGCTGTTTCTGTTTGGTTTCCCTGAAATCAAAATCGAAGTAGAATTTCCTTGACTCGCTCCAGCAATACAACTGGATGGCTGCATGACGTTTCCGTGAGAGCGCATGAAACCGATTGGCCATTTCTTCATCGCCATTAAGTTCATAGGCTTCACCTATTAACTTTTCCAAATGGAATAGTAAACAATTTAAATCTACCGGGACAATGTCCGTAGTATGGATAGTGTCGAAAGAGCTGTCGTCTTTGAACCACCTACTGCTAAAATCCCATCCGGATTCTGCCGCTGCCCGCAGATTCCGATAAAGGTCTTCTGGTTTTTGCTTCGATTGATGAGATAGTTCGACGTCCTCTCTGTACGCTTCTGGACGAGGAGTATTGAACTCGTCCCAATACCGATTCAGGATCGATCCGTCAGGCATAAGGACGGTATGGTGCACAGCCCTCATCGCGGGACTCAGTACTTTACTTCCTGCCATCCAAAACTGGTATTCCCTTACGAGTCTGGGTAGGTATCTCAATAAAACATCATTCCCTTTTTCAATCGCCAACAATCTTACCATTAACGAATAAAAGGGAGGCTGGGATCTTCCGAGAAAATAGGAGCGGTTGCCGTTTGGAATATATCCGACGTGATCGATCAGGTAAGAAAAGTTTTCAACCATGTGCTGGATCAGGTCGGTTCTCTTTGAGATCCTCAGTCCGAGCATGGTAAAGTAGGAGTCCCAATAATAGATCTCGCGGAAGCGTCCGCCGGGAACCACGTAAGGATTTGGCAGCGGTATCAACGAACTTTTTTCTTTCGCCGGTTGACGGGTCAATACGTTCCACAACTCCTCGATGTGTTTTGTAATAGGTTTGTTGCCATCGCTCTTATATCCGGTAGATCCGTCAGGCGGAAGTTCAAAATTCTCCAGAACAAACTTATGAAGATCGAAGTCGGCCTGGTATTTCCTGGATTGATAAAGTTGGGCGATGATCTTAAGATCATTTTTTGGAATACAGTCCGGAAAGGTCTTGCCGTCACCAAGAACGTTTTTTTGCTGAACGTCCTGGAATAATGGACCAAGCGTATGTACATCCTGTTTGTTCATAATCGGCAGCATTAATGACTGGACGATGACGCGAATTCAACAGTTACGTCTGTTCTCTTTTGTAACCGGTTCAGGAAGAACAAACAAACTATCAGCACCGAAATAGGCACTAGTGAAAAATAAAATGCAGTCTGCCCTCCATAAACTTCAAATATATGCCCTGTAATTATTGATCCTGTTGTTCCGCCGAGCGCTGAAAAAATTACAATCAATCCCGACATTGGCCCATGCTGACGTGCAGGAAGGGTACTTAGTATTACTGAGTTGATCGCTGGATAAATGGGAGCGATAAAAAAACCGATCATTGGAAACACGAAGGCGGCAAGGGGAGCATTGCCCCAACCAGTAACCGCTCCGTGAACCGTATGAGATAAGGGAATCGCTACAATTACTAAGGCTGATGCAAACAGGAGGCAAATCACAAGCACAAAAAACCAGTGTATTTTTCGAAGTGCAATTCCCGCAAAAAATCTTCCTACTGCCGTCGACGCAGCGAGAATACTTGCCATCTGGATACTAAGAGTGGTTGGAAGATGAAGCACTTTGTTGTTAAATGTCGGAAGCCAGCTCATAATACTTTGTTCAATCAACACATATGTGAAGGCGCTGATTATAAAGACCAGCACGATTGGAAGCACCGCCAGTTTGAACATGTCAATGAAGTCTTCTGCGAACGACTTACTCGCTGCTGGCTTTACTGACGATTCATCCAATTTTGTACTCAGTAAAAGAATAAATGCAACGAGCGCGATACCTGCGAGTAAATAGTAGACACGGAACCATTCTGTCGATTGCGGATCTTCGTCATTCACAAATGCACTGAAGATGAAGTAGCCCGTAAGGATGCCGACCATAAAAAAAGATTCGATAAAATTCATAAAGCTGGCATGATCCTTCTTATTGGTGGTTATGATTCCGATAGTTGCGTAGACAGAAACTTTTATCAATGCAAAGCAGGTACCTGTGGCGGCAAAGAGCAATTTCGTCATCCAGAAGCTGCTTAGTGAAGGCATGAGCAGACACACGAGCGAAATAAAGCCAAGCGCTATGAGCATGGAATTTTTGTAACCTATGCGGACGATGTACGACGCAACCAGAAAAGAAACGACTGCAATACTAAGATCTTTGAATGCTTCGAGAACGCTTGCCGATGATTCCGAAATGTTAAAATTGCTTTGGACCTGGAGAATTACCGTTCCAACACTATTTAATAAAATTGCAAAGACAAAGTAATTGAGAAAAAGGGAAAGCTTGATTCTCCAGTTAGGCATGGGCGTGCGGATGTTTTACTAAAATTAGAAGAATCCGTGGATTTGGCACATAGCGCTTCCTTAAAAGATCGGCTTTGACCGCATGCCCCTGAAGCGCACTGGACAGGCCCTAGATTCAATTGTGGCCAACACAATTTTATGTGTTTCAGTGCTTTCTGAGCGCAAGCGGGCAGGGGTCTCATTTCATGGGATTTCAAAGGGATAGTAATTGAAGTCCCTAACAATTGAATAAAGTATATGTAAATTCAAGCTCGAACGATTTATTAAAATAAACCCAACCCTTCATTAATATGAAACGACAACTCTTGCTATTCACAACGTGTCTTTTGATCCTGGCATTTCTCACCTCCTGCGGAGAAAAGAAGGCAACAGAGGACACTGCGACCACATCCACTTCGGACATAACGAACGATTGGAGACTTGGCATTGCTTTCTGGACATTTCACACGTTCAGTTTACCAGAAGCTCTGGAAAAAATTGACAGCGCGGGCGTCTACATAGTTGAGGCACCGACGTTTTTCAAATCAGGAGCGGCGCTGAAGGATTCTCTTATCGGTGATTTGTCGCCTGCGGGTATTGAACAGGTCAAAGCACTGCTTAACAAACACAACATTGTGATTGAATCTGTGTACATCGGCGGAGATAAGACCGTCGAGTCGTGGAAGAAGCAATTCGATAAGGCCAAAGAGCTGGGCGCAAAGTTTGTTACTGCTGAGCCACCGATTGTACTTTGGGACGAGATCGATAGTCTTGCGGGCGTCTATGGAATGAAAGTCGCCATTCATGAACATTGGAAAGGCGTAAGTGCTTATTGGCACCCCGACTCTGTCTTGGCAGCAATTAAGGATCATCCTAATTTCGGCGCTTGTGCAGATCTTGGACACTGGCCGAAAAGCGGCGTAGATCCCTTGGACGCAGTGAAGAGACTCGAAGGCCACATTATAGCACTTCATCTAAAAGATATTGCGGAGTTCAATAACCCTAAGATCCAGGATGTACCGGTAGGTACAGGTGTTGTCGATTTTCCTGCGGTGTTTGCTGAACTCAAGAGGCAAAACTTCAAAGGACCCATTTATATAGAGCGTGACGCAGAAGATAAGCCTAGCAATCTGCCCTCCGTCATACAGACGGTGAAGTACTATAATGAACAAGTGAGCAAATTGCAGTGAGTGAACCGTTATCCGTTAATCGTTATCCGCCTGCCCGCCGAAGCTGTTTCAGCGCAGGAGGGTTAATCGTGTGTGTGGGTGCGTGTGTGATTACTTCGACATTAGTGCTATGAGATACCAAACCACAATCATGTCTTCGCAATGACTACGTGTAAATAGTATATTTTGAAATATGCGAATCCTTTAAAGATAACCTTTTGATAGGACGTGGATTCTCAAGAAATCGAGTATCAATTTCTCCTATTTCCATGAGTACAATCCGATTGAAACCCCACTCACTCTCACACCAACACCACGATTAATTGATAACGGATAACGATTAACGCTAACCTGAACAAATGAAAATACCAATCACAATACTTTTTGTTTTATTAGCCGTCGGCGGACTTGCACAAAACCCCACCCGCATGATTGATGAGATCCGGTCGCACAAGGAGGGGATCGGACTTTGGTGGGCAGGCCACAACAGCTGGGTCATTAAATCCGGTGACATTGTTGTATCGACGGATCTTTATCTCGAGAATGATTCGCGTATAGCGCCTCCGCCTATTACACCTGAAGAAATTGCCTCTGAAATTGATATCTCGTTCGTGACTCATTCGCATGGTGATCACTTCAATGAGTACACGACAAAGGTTTTGCTGGAAAAATCAGCATGCGTCTTCGTAATGCCGGAAAGCTGTCTGCCCATAGCCAGGAAGTTAAAGATACCCGACAGCCGCATTGTTGTCGCGAAGCCAAGGGAATCCTTTGAAGTAAAAGGCGTCAAGGTGGATGCTGTCAGGGCAATACACGGCAATGCCAATTTCGCCATCTACTACGAGGCTAACCTTCAGGATTGCGGCTACGTCATCCATGTGGGTGGAAAATCATTTCTGCAGCCCGGTGATTCATACCTCCTCGAAGACCATCTTTTCCTCAAGAACATCAACGTGTTATTCTTTTCGCCGACGGAGCACAATATGTACATCGACCGTTCTGTGATCCTGATAAACACATTGAATCCTGATTACGCTTTCCCTCAGCACCACAGCACAATTGCTGTCGATGACGGCAATCGTTTTTGGGCAAAAGGTTATCCCGACGAGGTGAAAATACGGTTGTCACAATCGCTAAAGGATAGATATCACATTCCGAAAATAGGAGGGAAGTGGACCATTAAGTAGAATGATCAATGATCAATGAACAATGAACAATGCCCGCGTGCGCTTATGAAGGGGTTGAATATTAATTGCCCCGGGTTTTAACCAGGTTTTAACCCGGGGTCACTCGGATGTACGCTTGTCAAGCGGCCGATTGAATTGACAAGAACTTCTATTTGATTGCAGCCGAATAAACCGAATATATGTGGACTTGCCCTAACTGCGGCCAGGAGTTTGTTAAAGCTAATCAACAGCACTCGTGCAATGAGACGACGCTGGAAGATTTCCTTCGTGATAAATCGGAACTAACTATTTCACTATTCTGGCACTTTGCCAGATTATTTCAGAAGATCGGCGGAGTAACGATACATCCCACAAAGTCGATGATCGCCTTTGCATCCAAAAAACGCATTGCTTACGTCATTCGCTTGGGGAAGAATTTTGTAGATGTAGTCTTCCCTTTTGACAAACCTTACGAAGATAACTTGTGCTTCCGTAAAATTGCCCAGGTTCCAGGTACTCAGCAATTCAATCACCACATCCGCCTGATGAGCAAAGATGACGTCAATAAAGAGGTTCTATATTTTATGAAGCTCGCCTACGAGGGGGGAATGAGCAATGAGCAATGATCACTGAGCAAGTTTGTCAATTTGATCAGGTTTACCATTTTTTTTATTTCTATATCTCCTTATTGCCCTATCTCTCTATCTCCCTATCTCCTCTTTGCAACCAAGATCAACCTCGGCGAATGATTTATATCAAAATCACCAAGGTCATAATCTCCGTAAATTCCCTGCAACGCAAGATCATTTACCTCAAACATCCTTTCGAAATCACTTTTCTTTAACCTCGCTACCTTCTCGGTATACTCATAAGGTTCACCTGATTGCAAATCGATTGTTATCTTTTTAAAGAAATGCTTCTCGTCCATCCATCTGCTGATATGGTACTCCACTCCATCGATATTCTTTTGTTGTTCACTAACAACATTGCCTGACGCCTGCACGACGTTGAGATAGTCCATCATGACCACACCCCCAGGTTTCAGACTTTGTGAGATATTGCAAATAACCTTGCTGTGTTCTTCATCCGTATCGAAATAGCCAAAGCTCGTGAAGAAGTTAAAAACGTAATCGAAATAATTCCTACCGAACGGTACACGCATATCGTGCTGATAGAATTGGAGATTGCCCCTTTCGAACTGTTTTGCTTGTTGAACGCTGGAACCCGCGAGGTCAATTCCCGTCACCCGAAATCCTTTCGACGCAAGGTGTTTTGCGTGACGCCCGGCGCCGCATCCTAAGTCCAGCATTTTGGCACTGGACGATGGTTGTAATACGGAAAGCAGGTTGTCGACAAAGTTCTTTGCTTCAAGTTCGTTACGGTGACCGTACAGCTGGTGATAGAACGATGTATCAAACCAGATCTTAAACCAGGAGCTAGCACTTGTGTTCATGTCTCTGGGAGTTTTCATATTTCCTTCGTTAAGATTCATAAAATCACTGTTTTAGTAACTTCTTTGTTTTCGCTGATAAACATCTTTTCGTCATGTAGGTAGGCCGTTATCCAGATCAATGTCAGTATAGTGGCAGGCGCGATAAAGAACGTTCCGTGTGAAATTTCCACTGCCATAGCTCCGCCGAAATATCCCGTGAGCAATAGAAGTCCCAGCTTCCTGGTTTTCTTCCAGATGAAAAGTGCCAGGAACATCAGTTCCGTAATGCCGAGAATATTGAGGTAGGACAACAGTCCTATTTTTGAAAAGATCTCCACTAATTGTGGTACGAAGGCAAGTTTGCTGGATGCACTCAGTATAATAATGAGCGTGACGAGCGCCGTGAGTATCCGTGTAACGGCGATTTTTGTGCTGTTTTTCATGGTCTTGAGTGTTTTTTTATCAAAAGTATTGGTGTGGCCCGGGGTGGGCATTGATCTACATCAAGATCGGAGGCGCTTGACTTTTCTTTGACTAGTATGGAATCCGCCGAATATTCTTCCTTGGCTAACAGGGTCGTGACCGATTATTAAAAATCAACTATCGATTGAGACCGGTTTCAAAAATTAAAGATATTTGCCCAAAGCCATGCGGTGATCCAATGCGAACCCAACCTGTTCTTATGTTTCTGTTGTTAATACTCTTTGCAAGTTGTCAGACCAAAGAACCATTGTCTCTCCCTCCAACGGACAGCGACAACGGCGGATTGTTCCTGCCTGACGGATTTGGTGCGTTGGTAGTTGCCGATAGCGTGGGGCCTACCCGCCACCTGGCTGTCAATGACAACGGCGACATTTATGTGAAACTACGCCTCATCGATGGTGATTCCGGGAATTTTGCTCTAAGAGATACAAACCTCGATGGAAAAGCAGATGTATTCCAACGTTTCGGAGATTATGTTAACGATGGAAGTTTTGCTACAGAGATGCGTATTCATAACGGATATTTATACTTCAGTTCTGAGCTGATGGTTTATAGACAGAAGCTTGTCCCCGGGAAGCTCGTTCCTGATGGAAAGCCGGAGGTCATGGTTGTGGACCGCCATCCTATTCGGTGGCATAACGCAAAATCGCTGGCGTTCGATGGTGAGGGTGGTATGTATGTTACATTCAGCGCTCCGACCAATGTCTGCGAAGATTGGCGTTCTGTAGACTATGCCAATACAGGCTCATCTGCAAATGTAAAAGGACATTATCCCTGCCCGGAGTTAGCCGACTTCGCTGGCGTCTGGAAGTTCGATGAAAACAAACCAGGACAATTACAGTCCGACGGAAAAAGATTTGCCACAGGATTGAGAAGTATTGTAGCTATCACCTGGAATGAGGACGACAATAGTTTGTATGCGGTGCAACATGGCAGGGATTATTTGTCAGCGCATGATCCGTCACATTTTACAGCATGGCAGAATGCAGTGCTGCCAGCGGAGGAGTTCGTGAAGATCAGGGAGGGAGATGATTTTGGGTGGCCCTATAGTTATTATGATCATATCAAGAGCAAAAGAATGATGGCACCAGAGTACGGTGGTGATGGCGTAAAGGAAGCGAAGGGCTACGCAGAGCCCCTCTTCGGATTTCCAGCCCATTGGGCACCAAACGACATGTTATTTTATAAGGGAAGTCAATTCCCTGCTCGTTATAGGAACGGTGCATTTGTTGCTTTTCACGGTTCCACCAATCGGGGACCATATCCACAGGCTGGATACATTGTTGCGTTTGTACCCTTTGAAAACGGCAAACCGCACGATTGGGAAGTATTTGCGGATGGCTTTACGGGTGTTGACACCGTTGTGAGCATGAGCGATGTTAAGTACCGTCCAATGGGTTTGGCCGAGGGTCCCGATGGATCATTGTATGTTTCTGAATCGAAGAATGGAAAGATCTGGCGGATCGTTTATAAGGAAGATGTTTCTAATTTTAAGGAGGGTGATCTCGCTGGTATGGAAAAAAGAAAGTCATCACGTACGTACATCCAGACACCGGTTGAAAAAACTGACATCTTACCTGTCAAATAGTTGTTTTGTTATCGATTTCGTCGTAACCTGAACTATCGCTCAAAACGTTAGGATATTAGAATGAGTCGCAGGTTTTACTCCTATGCAATTTTCTTCACGGCTCTTTCAGGGATAATGATCCTTACCCAAAGTATCATTTATTTCCTTATTGGGTCAAGATTCATGGAACTGGCATCCATGCGTGCATGGATGCTGTTTTTTTTGGTTGTCACTGCCTCGAGTTGGCTGATCATGATAGCCTATTTCCGTTATCGAAATTATCGATTTGCGATGTGGGCCGTTGTTGCCGTGATTGCAACATCAGCTATCCAGACGTTTTCTTTTCTCAAGATCCTGCAAACACGCGAGATCACACCTGTATTCGCTTTGACGACTGTGTTAGCAATTTTAGCAGGAATGGTTTATGGCTTTAGCCTTGTATTTTCAAAAGCTAAAGACAGATTGTGGTTGAGGATTGCCGGTATTTCAGTTTTACTTGTTGAATTATTTGCTCTCACTACCATTCTATGGGGGTTGACTTCTTTAGATGCGCGCGTAAATGGTACAATCGAAAACTTGGACCAATGGCAGTCCATAGCACACTGTATCATTCCGATTTTTTTCATACTTAATTTTTACAAGGAGCGTTCGGAAACAAAAGGATTGGTTCCGGTAGGAGGATTGGAGACGATAATGGGCCTCGCTGTGCTTATCTCCTTTATAGTGACGCCGATCGTAGGTATTCAATTCATAAATGAAGCATTGTGGAGAAATCGCAATCCAGATTTTGTCTGGGAGGGCGCAAGGATGCTGGCAACTCCGTTTGAGGCAAAGAATTTTGTTACCGATCAGGGTGATACAATGCGCTACCGCTTAATGCTGCCGTTGGATTATGACTCTGCGAAAAAGTATCCTATTGTGGTCTGTCTTCACGGAAGTTCAGGCAGTGGACATGATAACATAAAACAGATTGCGTCCTGCCTGCCGGCTACATGGCTTTCGAATGAGGAGAATAGAAAAAAATATCCCGCGATCTTGTTTGTTCCTCAGTGCCCGGAGCGTATGACGTGGGGTGGACTGAAGGGTGCCCCGACAGTCGGACATCTCGTTATAAAAACTTTACTTTCTCTTGAAAGGGAACTGCCGGTTGACACCACCCGTCGTTACATTGCCGGTAATTCATTGGGAGGTTATGGTACCTGGTTACTGGCAGGCGAATATCCGGAAATGTTTGCCGCCGCTATTCCAATCTGCGGTGGTGGAGATCCCCTGTTGGCGCAAC
>Ga0193738_1000284_pt1 | contig 31538 bp, 30 predicted proteins | sample L2a1metaG_FD_144927 | JGI IMG/M metagenome (GOLD analysis project Ga0193738, IMG submission 144927) | Soil microbial communities from a riparian zone of the East river system, Colorado, United States - L2a1 | ecosystem: Environmental > Terrestrial > Soil > Riparian zone | place: USA: East River... | reverse complement strand
TCCATCACCACTTTATCAAAATCGTCACCACCAAGGTGTGTATCACCATTGGTTGATTTTACTTCAAATACTCCCTCTCCCATTTCAAGGATCGAGATATCGAACGTACCACCACCAAGGTCAAATACCGCTACTTTATGATCATGTTTGTCTTTATCCAAGCCATAGGCAAGTGCTGCGGCAGTTGGCTCATTCACGATGCGGCGAACATTTAATCCGGCAATTTCACCAGCTTCTTTTGTAGCCTGGCGCTGCGCATCGTTAAAGTAAGCCGGCACAGTGATCACTGCATCGGTCACCTCCTGCCCAAGATAATCCTCGGCGGTTTTCTTCATTTTCTGAAGCACCATTGCCGATATTTCCTGTGGTGTATAAGGTCTGCCATCTATGTCAATACGAACAGTATTATTGTCACCTTTTACAACTTTATAGCTCCAATGACTTATCTCTTCGGTCACCTCATCGTGGCGACGGCCCATAAAACGCTTCACACTCGAAATAGTGTTTTGCGGATTCGTGATGGCCTGCCTTTTAGCCGGGTCTCCCACTTTGCGTTCGCCATTTTTCAGAAAAGCCACTACTGACGGGGTTGTGCGACGTCCCTCGTCGTTGGCTATCACAACTGGTTCGTTGCCTTCCATTACGGCAACACAGCTATTTGTAGTTCCAAGGTCAATTCCAATTATTTTTCCCATTGTATAAAAATTTAAGGGTTCAGCCCCTGATACTCAATGATAGTGCCATCAACAGGTGGGGTGAAAAATTGGCAGGAAATGAGTTTAAAGTCTGTAGTTGTTAGTTTGTAGTTACCGTCCCTTGCGACGCTCCGTTCATCATTCTGTAATTCTATTCGGCTAAATGGTTCTCTTGTAACAAGAAATTTCAAATCCTTAACTTCAAACCACAAACTAAAAACTACAAACCTGGAATGGGTCTGGATCATACTCGGAATTATTTTATGCATTGTAGGCATAGCTGGTAGCCTGTTGCCATTATTGCCCGGTCCGCCTATTGCGTATGTAGGATTACTTCTACAATTATTTCGTGAGCCCAATCCTTTTGAAGCAAAGACCTATTGGATCTTTGGTGCTGTCGTTGTTGTTTCGTTGGTTTTGGATTACCTAATACCAATTTGGGGAACAAAAAAATTTGGTGGCACCAAGTATGGAGTTTGGGGCTGCACCATCGGGTTTATTGCGGCTTTCTGGATGGGTCCATTAGGCGTTATCATCGGTCCATTCGTCGGAGCATTCGTTGGAGAGTTGATTGGAGGCCAGGATTCAAAAAAATCATTCAAGGCAGCAGTTGGTTCGTTTGTTGGATTTTTACTGGGCTCTTTTATGAAGCTTGTCGTTTGTTTTCTAATTCTTTACTGGATCATTACAACCATCAGCTTTTAGCAATATTCAATAAATGCCTTGTGATATGAATATTTATTTTTGATAAAATCATTTTATGGCCAATACCATTTCTCAAAAACTAAAGATACAAGCTGGTGATACCTTGTTAACCGTAAATGAACCATCGGAATTTCAAAAAGGATTGAATGGATTACCAAAAGGAGTAAAAGTTGTTGAGTCAGGAAAAGATTATAACCAGGTGCATTGGTTTGTACTCAATCGTGCACAAATGGAAAAACAGATGAGTAAAGTGATGAAACTGGTAAAACCTGGTGTGATCGTTTGGGTTTATTATCCGAAAGGCACATCAAAATTGCAAACTGATCTTAATCGTGATAAAGGCTGGGATTGTTTATTAGCAGAAGGCGATAAACTCACCTGGATAAATTTGATCTCTTTTGATGATACATGGAGTGTGTTTGGCTTTCGTGCAAAAACGGAAGCAGATAAAAAGAAAGAAGCAAAACCAAAGGAAGAAAGAGAAATTTTTAAATGGGTAAATCCTCAAACCAAAGAAGTAAAACTGCCTGATGATCTTGCTGCTGCTATAAAGAAAAATAAAAAAGCATTGGAGTTTTTCAATACACTTTCTTTTACCAATAAAAAAGAATTCATCGAGTGGATCGTGACTGCTAAACGTGAGGAAACAAGAAAAGAAAGAGTTGATGGAACGATCGAGAGACTAGTGAAGAGTTGGAAGAACCCGAGAAATATTTAGATGATAGCGGACAGATGATAACTGATAATTGCATAAAACGCCGTCATCTTTCAGTTATCTTCTATCATCTCTAATTAGTAACTTTAACTTATGAATTTGACGAATGAAACATATTTGAGGATCGTAAATGCCAAAATGTATATTGACGAGAACTATCATGAGCCGATCGATCTTGAAGAGGTGTCAAAAAAGGCTTTTATCTCTAAATTTCATTTCCATCGTTTATTCAGAAAAGTTTACAGGCAAACACCTCATCAATACATAACAAGAAAACGAATTGACAAAGCAAAAGACCTGCTTGCAGAAAACAAACCCGTAAACGAAGTTTGTAATGAGGTTGGATTTGAAAGCATTGGTTCGTTCAGTATTTTATTTAAGAAAGAAATTGGCTTCGCTCCTACTTACTATCGCAATATGGCCTGGCTGAAAAAACAAGAAGCTAAGCAACAGCCAAAGAGATTTATCCCGCATTGTTTTATTGATTCCTACAAATTGGATAAATAATCATTAGCAAGATTCAATAAGCCTTTCACTTATCTCTTATCATATCTTTACTTTATAAAATAACTAATCATGAAACTAATTACTTATTTGACGTTCGCAGGCAATTGCGAAGAAGCGCTGAACTTTTATAAAGAAGCATTAGGTGCAGAAGTATTAATGGTTTCCCGTATGGGTGATGGTCAGATGGAAGTGCCGGAAAATTTAAAAACCAAAATAATGCATGCCCGTCTTTGTATCGGAGAAAACGAGCTGTATATGTCTGATACTTTTGATCCATCATCAATAAACAAGGGGAATAATGTTAGCCTCTCAGTTCAAATTGATGACGCAACTGAACTTGAAAAATCATTCAACCGGCTTTCAGCCGACGGCAATGTTATTATGCCTTTACAAAAAACATTTTGGGCGGCAAGCTTTGGAATGTTTGTAGACAAATTCGGTATTCACTGGATGTTTAATTGCGAACTGAAACAAGAACCTGCATTAAATTAATTTCAAAATTTAAAATATGATCACTAAACTTTCACACACGTCGTTCTTCGTGACCGACCAGGATAAAGCCTATGATTTTTATGTAAACAAACTAGGCTTTAAAGTAAATACAGATGTAAAAATGGAAAATGGGTTTCGCTGGCTTACGGTAAATCCTCCCGATCAACCAGACCTTGAGATCATTCTTTTTCCTGCAAATGGCGCAAATGGTTTTGATGAAGACGTGAATGCAGCACTAAAACTTTTACTGGATAAAGGGGTTATGGGAGCCGGCGCCATGCATACTTCTGATTGTCGCGCCACCTATGAAGAACTGAAAGCAAAAGGAGTAACGTTCAAATCAGAACCGAAAGAACAATTCTATGGAATTGAAGCTATCATAACTGATGGATGCGGTAATTGGTTTAGTATGACCCAACCAAAAGAAGGGTTTTAAAAATTGACAATGGTCAATCTTTAATTCAACTGATCTTCATCCAATAATAATGTCTGAAAAAATTATTTTGTTTTAACGTCTGGTTGCAGATAAACAACTTTCGCTTCCATGACTCCCTGAAGTTGAAAAAATACAGCTAATGCTATCACAGTTTTAGTATTTGGTTGTTCTAAAAAAATGTGAATTTCACCGGGATATTGAATAGATCAGGAATTTCAGATGGGATTGTTGGATACGATAGTGAAGCAGCGTACAAAATACATCGGGACTCCATTTCTTACAATCGTAGAATTACTGATTTGTTAAAAAAGTTATTTGAAGTTTTCGTTCATTTCTGATTAAAGGTATTTTTGATGACATGTTCAATTCCTTGAAACCAACTCACCTCTTTATTTACTCCTTGCTTTTGATGGCAACTTCTTGTTCAAAGAAGATCATTCCTGATAAACCATTTCTTTCAAAAACAAATTTCAAAATGGATTCTTTACCTGAGTCGGAATTGAATATACCGATCCATGTAAATATTAAACCGCTTTACCAACTTGCAGAAAAAAAAGTTGCACTTGTATATGCTTCGCCCAAATGGCCGGATGAGTGGATCACAATTGACTGTGCCAACAGATATAAATACCAATTTGTAAGAGGGCCTTTGCAATTTGCTGCTGCAGGCAACTCAATGAATTTAGGTTTCACTGGCTATTATAAAATTATCGGGTCAACAAGAGTTTGTATTGCCAATACGGTTGTAACTCCATGGACACCTGCTTGCCGTTGCGGGTTTGACGAAGGTGAAAGGAAAGTAAAGATTGGTTTTACAAATACAGTTAAGGTTTTACCAGACTTTAAAATAAACCTTAACATAACAAGGCAAGAACCGGTACCGATCGATAAATGCACGGTATGTATTTTTGGCGCGGACATTACAAACCAGGTAATGAAAGGCTTAAAAGATGAACTTGATCTTGCAAAAAAAGCGATAGAAGATTCATTTGGAGTTATTGACCTGAAACCCCAGGTTCAGCAATTATGGAATAAACTAAATGTTTCATATAATCTCTATGGGCTGGGTTGGTTAAAGATCAATCCGCAAAAGATCCGCCTTACAAGTTTAGTTGCCCGAAATGATTCTTTGAATATCTTTCTTGGAATGACGGCCAAACCGGTTATCAGTTTTGAAAAAACAACCGATCTTTTGACGTTAGCTCCCAATCTTGATAATTCAATTTCGAAACCGGGGTTTAATATTTTCCTGGATGCTATTTTAAATTATGATTCACTAAGTAATATTATAAATGCACAATTAAAAGGAAAAGAGTTTGATCTTTCGAAGGGTAAATCAAAGAAGGTTATCGTTGTAGAAGATTGCAGGATCTATGGAACAGGGAATGAAAAGCTTATTATTAAAATGAGTTTTTCGGGAAGCAATAGCGGTATCGCTTATTTTACCGGTAAACCTTTTTATGATGCAACTAAAAAAATGATCGAAGTAAGAGATATTGATTTTGATGTGAAAACAAAAAGTCTTTTATTAAAATCAGCGGATTGGCTTTTTAATAAACGCATCATTAATGAAATTACCCGGGTATCACGTTTTGATCTTTCAAGTTATATCGATACCGCAAAAATTATGATCAATAAACAATTGAATACAGAATGGATCAAAGGAGTTAAAAGTATTGGCTCAATTAATGACCTGAAAATTTCCGGGTTCTATCCATTAACGGAGTATTTAATAATACGTAGTAATGCAAACGGTGACCTGGCGATAAAAGTAGATGCAATGAATTTTAATTTACAATGATCAGTTTACCCTGAATGCAAATTTCTTTTGTGAAAAATAGCTGAATGCAACCACAAAAAAAGTCGTTGCGATCTTTGCCGGAAGTGGCCACCAGCCAAAAACCTCGACAAATAATTTCAGGAAGCCATAGTTAAGCAGGAAACAAATAAATACCACGGAGAGGTATTTGGTCATTTGCACTCTTTTTCTCGTTGTGGCGGATTCCGGAAACACCACATAACGCATCAGGAAATAACCTGTGAGAAATGAGACAGGAAATGAAAATAAGAATGCTGCAATATGCGGACTAATAGCTATTGATCCAATATGTACGATCTGTTCATGCAATACATAATGAAATATGATCGTAAAAAGAATGATATCAAATGCCGTGTTACTTCCACCGCAAGCTGCATAGCGAAAGGTTTGCCTGTCCATTAATTTATTGAAAGGCGGGTAAAAGAAATCAATAAGTGCAATGATCCTGTCCTTGATATTATAGGCCACTTCTTTCATGAACCGGCAAAGATACAGGTTGCTTTTTGCAGATGCAACCCGCCGGGAAACTACTATTTTTGCAGGCATCACAAATAACAATCGAATAACAAATCAGAGAAGAAATGAGCATTGCTGAACAAATAAGACAGGCATCAAAGAACACACTCCAGGAACTTTATAGTCTGACCATTGACGAAAAAGATATACAGATCAATGAGACCAAACCAGAATTTGAAGGCGACTATACATTGGTTTTATTTTCATTTATTAAACAGCTAAAAAAATCACCCGAACAACTTGGCAAAGATATCGGCGATCATCTTGTGAATAATAACCCAGATCTTTTTTCAGCGTATAATGTGATAAAAGGGTTTTTAAATCTGGCTGTACAAAACAATTATTGGATAGCGTTTCTTCAAAAGAATTATATAGATCCAAATTTTGGAAAGAAGCAAAATACTGGCAACAGGGTAATGGTTGAATATTCTTCACCCAATACAAACAAACCTCTTCATCTTGGTCATTTAAGAAATAATTTTTTGGGGTGGAGCGTAGCGGAAATTTTAAAAGCAAATGGGTATGATATAACAAAAACCTGTATAGTAAATGACCGCGGCATTCACATTTGTAAAAGCATGATCGCCTGGCAACTTTTTGCAAATGGAGAAACACCGGAAAGCACAGGAAAAAAAGGCGATCATTTTGTTGGCGACTATTATGTAAAATTCAATGACGAATACAAAAAACAAATAAATGAATTGATAGTAAGCGGCAAAACCAAAGATGAAGCGGAAAAAGAAGCGCCAATCATGAAAGCTGCCCAACAAATGTTATTTGATTGGGAAGCAGGCAAACCCGATATTATAGCGCTTTGGAAAAAAATGAATAGTTGGGTATATGATGGTTTTGATATTACCTATAAGCGTATAGGGAGTGATTTTCAAAAGATCTACTATGAAAGTAATACTTATCTTCTTGGAAAAGGTATCGTAAAAGAGGGATTGGAAAAAGATGTTTTCTATAAAAAAGAAGATGGAAGTGTTTGGATCGACCTGACTGCGGATGGATTGGATGAAAAATTAGTGATGAGAAGAGATGGCACTTCAGTTTACATAACCCAGGATATTGGATTGGCAGAACAGAAGTTCAATGAATATAAACCCAAAGAAAGTATTTATGTAATAGGCGACGAACAGAATTATCATTTGAAAGTTTTAAAATTGATCGCAGAAAAATTAAAACTCCCCGGTGCAGAAGGAATTTATCATTTGAGTTATGGAATGGTTGAGCTTCCAACAGGAAGAATGAAAAGTCGTGAAGGAACTGTTGTTGACGCCGATGATATGGTTGATGAAATGGTAGCAATAGCCGGCAGGCACACAGAAGAATTAGGCAAAGTGAAAGACTTTACAGAAACGGAGTTGAAAGAGTTATATGATACTTTAGGCATTGGTGCATTAAAGTTTTTTCTGCTTCGTGTCGATCCTAAAAAGAGAATGATCTTTAATCCTGAAGAATCCATCGACTTCCATGGATTTACCGGGCCATTTGTTCAATACACACATGCAAGGATCAAATCAATTTTGAGAAAGGAGAAAGCAGTCGACAGTCAACAGTCAAAAGCCAATGATCTTTTGAAATTAGAAAAAGGGCTCATTGTAAAATTGGAACAATATTCAACCATCGTTGAACAAGCAGCAACCGAACATAATCCCTCTGTATTGGCGATCTATGCATTTGAATTAGCAAAAATGTTTAACGCATTTTATACTGAGCATTCGGTGATGAATGCAGAGTCGGATGAAAAGAAACAGCTCAGATTAAAACTTTCTGAAATGACAGCGAATGTTATTGCGTCGGCAATGGGATTGCTTGGAATAAAAGTACCGGAGAGAATGTAATCCGGTCGACAATCACGGTCAATAGTCAACTGCCATTGCGTAAGTTTTTATTAATTGCTCAATAGAAAATAAAAAGTACAAGAGTGCGACGCAACGAAAGCTAAATAGTAATTCATAAGCTTGGTACATAATAAAAAAACCTCCGAATAACGGAGGTTTCAATTTTTTATACATATTGTTTTACATTCCCGGCATTGATTTCTTCTGTTTGTACTTTGCAAGATCTGGATCCATTTCAATTGCTTTATCACAAAGGGCAACTCCTTTATCCTTCTCTCCTTTTTTCTGATAGCTCATGCCGATCATATAAAGTGATTGTGCATTTGTTTTATCAAACGTCAGCACCTTATCCCAGTAATCGATCGCATCCTGGTATTTGCCTGAATAATAATAAGCCTCCGCAACCATATTAAGAATATTCAGATCGCTTGGTTTCTTTACAAGTATATCTTTTAATATAGTCATGGCTTCTTCGAGCTTGCCTACATTTAAATAAGCCACCCCGAGATTTTCCATGTAATCATTGTCTTTCTTGTATCCTCTTTCGCCTGCCAGCAAAATACACTTCAATGACTCTTTATCTGCATTCATTGCATAGTAAATAAGACCAAGCTCATATATCCAATTACTTTTATCAGGGGCTAATGCTATGGCTTTATCAAAATAAGGAACTGAAAGTTTGTAGTTCATCATGTCTGCATAGCTGCGTGCAATAAGGTAAGGGACCTCCGCATTTTTCGGATCTTCTTTTTCTGCAGCCTGCAAATATTTTATTGCTTCGCCATAATCATCCCTATCGTAATAAATTTTCCCAAGCATATAACCCACTTTTTCATTAGGATCAGCTTTCTTTAATTTATCCGCATAGAGGATCGCATCATCAAATCGCTTTGTATTAAAAGAAAGATTTAATAATTGCTTATACAATGACGGCGAATTATCTCCCATCTGCTCCAGCTTCTGGTACATCTCTCTTGCCTGCGCATATTTGTTCAGGCTCATTAATACATCAGCAAGTTCTGTAACGATCGCTTTATCTTTAGGATTATACTTATAGGCTTTGTCAAGGTTTTTCCAAACCTCAAGTTTACGTCCTGCTTGTTTTTCTGCTAAAGCTTTTTGAAAGAAGAAATTGGCACTGTCTGTCTGCGAATAAGTTGCAATTGCAACTCCAAAGCTCAAGATGGTGAGTAAAATAGATCTCATAGGGTGTATATTAGGATTTTAAAAAACGGTCTTCCTAGTAAAAGTAATTTCTTAAATTGGTAAATCATAGCCTTTAACCTCAATATTTTATTACAACTAATCGCCGAAATAAATCATTTCAAAACAATGGCGGCTAAAGGCGGAAGATTCAGTGTTAACTTATAGAGTTTTTGGTCTTTATCAACGAGTTCGGATCTTATATCAGGATTAAAAACGTTCCCTGTTCCCCAATATTTTGTAGAGTCTGAATTGAAAATTTCCTTGGTAAATTCCTTGCTCCGAATGTAAATGTCCCAATCATTTCTAACGACTGGCGTTAGATTAAGTATGATCAATAGATCGTCTGTCTTTTTCTTTCCTTTCCGTTTGTAGCAAATAATTGACTCTGCCCGATGATTTAAATCAACCCACTCAAACCCTTCAATGTTAAACTGATTTTGAAAAAGTGCCGGCTCAGCAACCAATATTTTATTCAAATCGGCCACGCAATCTTTTAATAACCGATGACCATCGTGTTGTAACAAAAACCAATCCAATTCTGATTTATAATTCCATTCAGTTGTTTGTCCAAACTCATCGCCCATGAACAAAAGTTTTCCACCGGGGTGAGTCCACATATATGAATAAAGCAAACGAAGATTCGCAAATTTTTGCCATTCATCACCAGGCATTTTATAAAGCATTGGGCTTTTGCCGTGAACAATTTCATCATGACTCAATGGCAACATAAAATTTTCATCATAATAATACATCATGCTAAAAGCAAATTTATCCTGATGATGTTGTCGGTGAATCGGATCGATCTTAAAATAATCAAGCGTATCATGCATCCAACCCATCATCCATTTCATTCCAAAACCAAGTCCTCCATTCCATGTTGGTTTTGAAACGCCCGGCCAATCAGTGGCTTCTTCAGCTATTGTTTGAACATCGGGGAAATCACGGAAGATGGTTTCGTTCAGGTCTTTTATAAATGCGATGGCCTCTAAATTTCCATCACCACCATATTCATTTGGTTCCCATTGACCATGTGCTCTTGAATAATTTAATTTCAGCATTGATGAAACAGCATCCACCCTTATTCCATCAATATGAAACATGTCAAACCAAAATCTTGCACTGCTTATTAAAAAAGATTTTACTTCTCCCCTTTTGTAATTAAAAATATAACTGTTCCAGTCTGGATGAAATCCTTTACGCATATCTGCATACTCATAAGTATGGGTGCCATCGAACATAAACAAACCATGTGCATCATAAGGAAAATGTGAAGGGACCCAATCGAGCACAACACCAATTCCTTCTTTATGAAAAGCATCAACCATTCGCATTAATCCCTGCGGATCGCCAAACCGTGATGTTGATGCAAAAAAGCCTGTGCATTGATAACCCCAGCTTCCATCAAAAGGATGTTCCATTACCGGCATTAGCTCCACATGCGTAAATCCCATTTCTTTTACATAAGGAACTAATCTTTCTGTTATCTCGTCATAAGTATTATAAGATTCTTCATCATTTTTATCAGGCCGTTGCCAACTGGCCAGGTGAACTTCATACACACTCCATGGCGCTTCTAATGAATTATGTTTTTTTCTTTTCTTCATCCATTCCTTATCCTGCCAATCATAATACATGTCCCATGAAATAGAGGCGGTCAATGGTCGCTTCTCCCAAAAATTTGCAAATGGATCACCTTTATCCACTGCTCTTTTTTTATACCCGATTATATGATACTTATAAACCTCACCTAATTTAAACCCGGGAATAAAGCCTTCCCAAATACCACTTTTATCCCAACGCGGATATAACTCATGTGTGTGATTTACCCAATCATTAAAATTCCCTTTTACAGAAACTGAACTTGCATTAGGAGCCCATACGCAGAAATAAACGCCCCACACATCATTCACCTGGATTGAATGTGAACCGAATTTTTTATATAAAGTGTAATGCGTGCCGTTTTGATAATTTGTTACGTCGTCGTCTGTAAGTATTGAATAGTTCCAAACGGTTTTGGATGTATCAACGAAATTCTCTTCTTCGTACTTTTTTTTCACAGCTTTTGGTTTTGGAGCCTTTGTTTCTTCCTTTCCGTTTGTGGATTTTTTGCTCTTTTGAATCATACGGTCTTTGTTTCTCGTTTCCGCTTATGGAATATACGACCCTTTAACGTAAAATTATAAGCTATTTGTATTAGAATTCAATTAGATAAAGGAATTTAGCGACTTGTTTGATCCACCCCCTTGGAAACGCCACTGATCAATTAAACTAAACCACTGTTATCACCATGAGAAAACTAATTTCGGGCTTACTGCTAGTATTTATAGCTTCATCAGCATTTTCACAATCACAGACTTTAAAAGGAACATTAAAAGATACTTCAGAAAACAGGAGTTTGGCTAACACCGTCATCTCTGTTCTAACTAAAAAAGATTCTGTACTGGTAAAATTTAACCGTGCTGATAAGGACGGCAATTTTAAAATACAAGGACTAAAAGAAGGCAGCTATATTCTTTTAATAACACATCCCTACATGGGAGATTATTATGATAATATCGAAGTAAAAGCTGACACCCCTGCTGATCTTGGCACCGTTCACCTTACTCCAAAAAGCAAATTACTTTCTGAGGTAATTGTAAAAAGCGGTTCCCCAATCAAGATCAAAGGAGATACGCTTGTTTATACGGCGGATAGTTTTAAAGTACGAGCCGGGGCAAATGTGGAAGAACTATTGCGACGACTACCAGGAATTACGGTTGATAAAAACGGACAGATCACGGCTATGGGTGAACGGGTAACTAAAGTGTTGGTAGATGGAGAAGAATTTTTTGGCACTGACCCGGGCATTGCGACAAAAAATATTCGTGCAGATGCCGTGCAGGAAGTTCAGGTGTTTGATAAAAAAAGTGACCAGGCAGCATTTACCGGTATCGACGATGGTGTAAAAGATAAAACGATCAATCTTAAAATGAAAAAGATGGCGGGTTATTTTGGAAAAGTGGAACTAGGTGGAGGACTGCCGGATAAGTATGATAACTCTGCAATGGCAAATTCCTTTAAGAACAAAAGAAAGACCGCTGCTTATGGTATCATGAGTAATACCGGGCAAACAAATCTTGATTGGCAGGATGCACAAAACTATGGCGGCGCAGCTGATAATATGACGATGACCGATGATGGAGGAATCTACTTTTCTGGAGGAGGTGGTGGAGATGATAATTATAATGGTGGCAGAAATGGAATTCCACAGAACTGGAATGCCGGTTTTCATTACAGTGATAAATTTAATAATGCAAAAAATAGTTTTAACAGTGGTTATAAATATTCAAAAGTTATTGCACCGGGAATAACAAAAACTTTTTCGCAAACCTTTTTACCCAACACCACTCCATGGAGCAGTAACAGCACCTCGGATAATCGCACATCAACAAATAAGCATGCGATTAATATGACAATGGAGTTTAATCTTGATTCAAACAATTCGGTAAAGTGGACCTCTCGTTTCAATAATAACTCAAGTCTTGCTAAGGTTGATTATGCAACTGAAACATTAGATGAACAAGGAGAATTTATTAACAATGCTACAAGAAAAAGTGAGACCAACACGGATAGGAACAATGTAACATCCTCAGTGCTCTGGAGACATAAGTTTAAAAAACTGGCTAGAACACTTTCTATTAATGGAGATTTTAACTGGAACCGCTCAGAATCTGACGGGATGTTATACTCCCTGAACAACTATTATAAGAACGGAATTCTTGATAATCGTGATACAACTGATCAGCAAAATATAACTGACAATATCAACAACACCATAAGTACGAAGATATCTTACACAGAACCTCTTAAAAAAGATTTTTACATGGAGGTCACTTACGGATTTGCTTATAATAATAACAAGAGTGATCGTCTTACAAATATCAAAAACATCAATGGCAAATATGATGAGATGGTTGATTCATTAAGTAATTTTTTCATATTTAACAGAACTCAGAACACACCGGGCCTAAGTTTCAGGATCAATAAGAAAAAATACAGTCTTACGTTCGGAGGTTCTGTTGATTTTAACCAATTTGAAAAAAAGGATCTGACAAGGGATACTATTGTTCATTACAATTTTGTGAATTTTATTCCAAGAGCAAATTATACCTATAAATTCAAACCAAATGAAAGTCTTCGCATTAACTACAATGGCGCTACTACGGCCCCGTCTTTAGAACAATTACAACCAACCCGTGTAAATACAGATCCATTGAATGTCTATCTTGGTAATCCTTTTTTGAAACCATCATTCAGACACAGTTTTGATGCTGGTTATAATTTCTATAATGTGCTGAAAGAAAGAAGTATGTTCACTAACCTGGGATTTGGATTTACTGATAATGCCTTTGTGCAAGCGAGCGTCGTTGATAGTTCAGGGAAAAGAAGCTATTTGACTGTAAATGCCGACGGAAATTATTATATCAGGTTTTATTCCGACTATGGTTTTAAAATAAAAGGATTTGGCTGGAGAAATGGTATTGGGCCGGGTTTTAATCTCAACCGTAATGTTGAATACATTAATGGAGTAAAGAACATAAGTATTACAAAGAGCTACAGTATCCGGCTTTCTACAAATACTTATAAACCGGAAAAATATAATGCGTGGCTTTCCACAAGTTTTAGCTGGAATGATTCCAGGTCATCTGTGAATTCAAGTGCCAACGCACAATATTGGTCATTCAACTTAAATGGCAGCGGAAGTAAAACGTTTGCAAAGAAATGGGAAGTTGGTTCTGACGTAGCATTACAATTCCGCCAGGAAGATCCCCGATTCCCTGATGCGAATAGCTTCACCACGTGGAATGGTTATCTCATAAAAAGATTCTTCAAAGAGAATCAATTTGAATTAAAGCTGCAGGTAAATGATATCTTAGATCAGAACCGGGGCTATAACAGGAATTTCAGCAGCTACAGTTATACTGAAACTTATTATGAAACGCTCACAAGATTCTGGCTGTTGACAGCAACATGGAATATTTCAAAGAATGGCAAGCCGGCAAAAATGTTTTAATTATTAAAAATAGTTCGCATGAAAAAAATATTTGCTTCGATAATAATCCTGTCTGCAATTTCAGCAAATGCACAACAATTTATTAATAGCGGTATGATAGAATACGAGGTGAGAGTAAACAATCATCGCATGTTTGGTGATGGCTTTTTCGGTGAAATGTTCAAGAATAAAATGCCCAATTTTTCGACTACTTATTATCATTTGACTTTTAATGATAATAAAGCCATTTACAAATTTGACCGGTTGAATGAAAGAGACAAATTGCCATGGGGCACTAATAATGCGGAAGATAATGTCTGGTACAATGATTTTAATAGTAACACAAGAGTAAACCAAAAATTCGTTTTTGATCAAACCTATATACTTTCTGATTCTTTGATGAAACTGGACTGGAAAGTTATGCCGAATGAAACCCGTGAGATAGCAGGTTTTGTTTGCAGAAAAGCACAGGCTATTATTTTTGATAGTGTTTATATATTCGCTTTTTATACAGATGAAATAACTGTAAGCGGTGGCCCAATGGGTATTCATGGTTTACCAGGAATGATTCTCGGCATCACGATCCCAAGAATGTTTACCAGCTGGATCGCTACTAAACTGCAGGTGAATGGAGTTAATACAAATACAATTCTACCGCCAACTAAAGGGAAAAAGAAAGTAGCAGCAGAATTAAAACAAGCGGTAGAAAAAGTATCTAAAGATTGGGGAACATGGGGCCAACAATCTATCTGGAATATTTTTATATAAATTATTTCTTCAATTCCATTACTAATAAATATTTTTCACCAATTGTAAGTTTTGGCTCAAGATCGAATGTAACTCCTGTTGCTATATCATATGCCTTTTTATAATCCTTTATGCGCTCAGCAAATCTTGAAAGATCAATTGTTGCAGATTGATCGCCAGTATTCATCACACACATCACTGTTTGTTTTGCATCATAACGAAAATAAACATACACGCCATTCTGTGGAATGAACTGCATCGTTTTACCTGTTTTAAGCGCCGAAGATGTTTTGCGATAATTAGCTAAAGTCCTTATATAATTGAACACTTCATTCTCCTGTGCCGTCCTTCCAGATGCCTCAAATTTGTTTGTTTGATCACCGGGGAAGCCTCCTGGAAAGTCATATCTCACTTCCTGGTCGGTTGGATTCTTGAAATTCTTCATCAGTATCTCATCGCCATAATAGAAATGAGGAATGCCCCGTAGAGTAAGCAGCATTGCCATTCCCATTTTAAATTTTGCTATATCCTCACCTACCACAGAAAGGAATCGGTTCATGTCATGATTGCCCAAAAAAATGCAGTTTTTCAAAGGGTCTTTGTAAACAAAATCTTTAGCAATTGTTAAGTATAATTCATTTATTCCCGAGGTCCATTCTGCTTTTTGAGTTAGACTGTTATGCATGGCAGCACAAACAGGAAAATCAAGTGCTCCCATCGCATTATGCTTAAATGGAAGATCCATTGTATTACGAACGAAATATGCGTTGGCAAGAACATCATGCCCCCATGCCTCCACAAAAGTGGTAACTGTTGGAAATTCTTTTAGCAATGCTGTATTTACATTGTTTAAAAACTTTTCATCACAATATTTATAAGTATCGACACGAAAACCATCAAAGCCAAATTCTTCTGTTATCCAAATTGCATTTTGAATTAAATAACTAGCAACAAAAGGGTTTGCCAAATTAAGATCAGGCAGATGACGAACAAACCACCCTTTCAACATAATATTATTATCGATCGTTGACTTATTTGGATCAAATATTGAAGCGTCCCGATGACTTGGTCCTGTAAAATCAGGCCATTGATTTATCCAGTCATTTGCCGGAGGATCAAGATTCATCCAATGATACAGGCCAATATGATTGTACACTGCATCGTGCACAACTTTCAATCCCTTTTGATGGGCTGCATTGATCATTGATTTGTAAGCTTCATTACCTCCATAACGTCTGTCGATCTCGTAATGATCCGTAAACCAGTAGCCATGAAAACCTGCAAGGTTAAAACTAACCTCTTGCATTTTAGGCATATCATTTTCTACGACCGGAGTACACCATATGGTCGTTACTCCAAGATCTTTTAAATAATCAAGATGATTTTCAATTCCTTTTAGATCGCCACCATGTCTAGCATATTTATCATTACGATTTGCCTCCGGATCACGCAGATCATTAAAAGCATCATTCGTTGGATCACCATTACTGAAACGATCTGGCATTAACAGGTAAATAAAATCTTCTGAAGTAACCCCTTTTATCCTCGACTTACCATTCTCTTTGCTGCGGGCTTTTAATTCATAAACAATATCTTCAAAACTCATCCCCTGTCCTTTTAATTTAAAGACAACTTTGCCGGGTTTTATTGATGAGGAAAGAATGAGATCAACCTGCAGGTAATTTTTATTTTCAAAAACTATTATCTTTTTTATTATAATACCAGGATAGCCAGTAGTTATTGTTTTTACATTCCCAATAGCTTCACCACGCAGTAGTAAACTAAGAGAAGGACTTTTCATTCCCACCCACCAATGCGTAGGATATATATCCTGAGATGATAATGAACAGGCAAAAAAAAGATATAGATAAAAAGTAAAAATTATTTTTTTCATAAACTCTTTATTTGTCTTTTATCCGAAGTGTAAGAAATGCGGCAACGATCATTGAACAACCTCCCAACACGATCGAATAGATCGCATTGTTGTCAAATAAATGTTTTGTAAATATTCCCAATAACGTCGCAGCCAATATCTGTGGGATGACTATAAAGAAATTAAATATGCCCATGTAAACTCCCATCTTATGCGCAGGCAATGATTTTGTAAGCATGGAATAGGGCATAGCCAGGATGCTTGACCAAGCAAATCCAATTCCAGCCATGCTTATTATTAGTAAATTCTCATTTTTAAAAAGATAAAATGAGATCAGACCTAGACCACCACAGATCAATGCTATCAAATGAGTAACTGGTCTTGAGAACTTCATTGCTAAAACAGGTAAAAGAAAAGCAAACAACGCAGCAAATCCATTATAGCATGCAAATAAAACACCCACCCAATTTCCAATTTTGTTATACTCAATAGAAGATGTATCAGTTGTATTATACAGATGTTGCGCAAGAGCTGGTGTAGAATAGATCCACATAGAAAATAATGCGAACCATGAAAAGAATTGAACAATAGCAAGTTTTTTCATGGTGTCGGGCAAATGTCCAAGATCATCCAACACTTCGACAAAGCCATTATCATTTCCCTTTTTATGAAATACACCAGCGAATAATTGAAATAAACCATACGCTGCAATCCCGCCTGTTAACACATATAATTCCTTCTCCAGTTTGTTTACTGCATTCATATTATACAAATACAAAAGCGCAGATAAAACAGCCCCGATTGAAAACCAGGTCAATCCCCTTTTGATGAAAACGGATGCAGGTGTTTTTATATTCTTTGAATGAACATCTGCTTCACTGAATTCACCAAATTCCTTCATTTGTTCCGGAGAATATTCTTTCGTTGTAAGAACCGTATATGTGATCGCTAAAATGAAAACAACTGCTCCGGCGTAAAAAGATATTTTAACAGTATCCGGTATCCCGGAAACTGCTTCGTTGCTCACACCAAATTTTTCCAATACATACGGAAGTATTGATGAAATAACAGCCCCGATACCAATAAAAAAACTTTGCGCAGCAAAACCAGTTGTCAATTGTTTATCCGGAAGCATGTCTCCGACAAATGCTCTGAATGGCTCCATCGAAACATTAATGGAGGCATCAAGTATCCATAAAAGCAAAGCAGCCATCCATAAAGCCCACACATTTGGAAAAACAAAAAGTGCAAGTGAAGCAAGTATGGCTCCAACCATAAAATAGGGCCTGCGTCGACCTAATTTTCCGAGCCATGTCTTATCACTCATGTGTCCAATAATTGGCTGTATCAATAAGCCTGTAAGTGGGGCTGCGATCCAAAGAATAGGGATCTCATCGATCTTAGCTCCTAATGATTGAAAGATCCTGCTGACATTGGCATTCTGCAATCCAAAAGCAAATTGGATCCCTAAAAATCCAATACTCATATTTATTATCTGCAGAAAAGTTCGGTTAGGTTTTGAACTACTCGGTTTTGATTCAAAAGAAAAAGAGGAGCCAGCCATAGCAATCAATCGTTAAGTGAAGAATTGAAGGGAAGATAGGAAGATTATGTATTCGTTACACATTTTGATCACAAAAAAAGGGAACCGAAGTTCCCTTACTTAAAAATTTTATTTTTTCTCAACTGATCACAAATCCATTTGGAATGATCGCCCCTTTTTTTACAACAACTATTCCATCCTTCACAGTATAAAGAGAATGGTCTTTATTTTCAAGATGAGTGCCTCCATTGATCCTTACATCATCACCGATCCGGACATTTTTATCAATGATCGCATTTTTAATATAACAGCGATTGCCAATCCCTAACAATGGAATGCCCCGCTCTTTTGCATGAGCAATCTCAGCAATTGTTTCATAATAATCACTACCCATCATATAAGTATTTACAAGGGTGGTTCCATGTTCAACACGGGAGCGAATACCAATAACAGAATGTTCAACACGGCTTGCATTAATAATTGAGCCCTCCGCAACCAGGGTTTTCTCAAGTGTAGTACCGCTGATCTTTGCGGGAGGCAGCATGCGGCTACGAGTATAAATAACCCGGTCGCTGTCAAATAAATTAAAATCAGGGATATCTTTAGTCAGATCAATATTCGCTTCAAAAAATGAATAAATATTTCCAATGTCAGTCCAGTATCCAGTGTATTGATAACTGGCTACTTTATATTTTTTGATCGACTGTGGAATTATTTCTTTACCAAAATCTGTTGCATCCTGGAATTCATTTTGCAAAAAATCAAATAATAAATTACGATTGAATATGTAAATGCCCATTGATGCGAGATAATTTCTTCCTTTCGCTTTCATTGCTTCACCAGTATCACTTGTCCAATCAGGCAAAAGCTCCTTTTTGGGCTTTTCAATAAAAGAATCAATTAATCCTTCTTTTGATTTAAGAATTCCAAACTCAGGAGCTTCTCGTTCAACAACAGGAATTGTAGCAACAGAAATATCTGCGCCCAATGCTTTATGATTATCGAGCATTTCAGCAAAATCCATTTGATACAGTTGATCACCGGATAGAATCAAAACATAATCACTTTCAAACGGCTCAATATGACGAAGGCCTTGTCTTACCGCATCAGCAGTTCCCTGGAACCATGTTGGATTATCAGGTGTTTGTTCTGCAGCAAGTATATCCACAAAGGCTTTACTAAATGCACTGAAATGATAGGTATTTTTTATATGCCTGTTAAGCGAAGCAGAATTGAATTGTGTAAGCACAAACATTCTTCCTATTCCATTATTCAAACAATTAGAAATAGGAATATCAACTAAGCGATATTTACCAGCGATCGGTACAGCAGGCTTACTTCTACTTGCAGTTAAAGGATATAAACGAGATCCTGCACCTCCACCAAGAATAACGCTAAGAATTTCTTTTGAGTGAGTTATCGTTCTGACGGCCATAAGAAAAGTTTATTTTAACGACTGATATAAAGATATGTATTGTTGTGCAGACGACTCCCACGAATGATCGATCTTCATCATAAATTCTCTGATCTGCTGAAACTGTTCTTTCCTGTTATAATAAAGATCGATAGCACGACCTACTGAGTAGGTAACATCCCAAACACTTGCTTCATTAAATCTTATTCCGAAACCCTGTGGATCGCCAATATCAACTACCGTATCTTTTAGCCCTCCAGTACTTCTCACTATTGGCACTGTGCCATATCTCAACGCATACATCTGATTCAATCCGCATGGCTCAACACGACTTGGCATTAAAAGAAAATCGGCGCCGGCATACATTAAATGACTCAATGATTCACTGTAACCAATATAAGTGCTTACATAACCATTTAACTGGTGCTTTACACTTTCCAGTTGTCCTTCTACAGCCGGATCACCTGAGCCGAGAATTAAGAAATTACAATTACCATGATGCTGGTAAACTGAAGAACTGATCGCTTCTGGTAAAATATCGGCGGCCTTCTCTCCTACTAATCTTCCTATAAAAGTGAACAAAGGTTTTTCTTCATCAATATCAAATTGCTTACAAATCTCTTTTTTATTTTTTTGTTTCCCTTTTTCAAGAGTTTCAACTGAAAAGTTTTTTGCCAGGTACTCATCTATTTCGGGGTCCCAAACTTCGTTATCAATTCCATTTAATATGCCACTGCATTTTCCTTTTTCATATTCAAAAAGATCTTCCAGGCCATTTGCCGTATAACGCAACTCATCCATATAGCTTTGACTCACTGTATTTACTTTCCAGGCACATCGTACTGCTGATGCTAATGGGTTGATATTTTTTTTCCAATCGAGCATCCCCCATTTCCAACTATCATAAGCGGGAATATAATGACTTTTACCCCAGTCCATCCAACCCTGGTACTGGGCATTATGAATAGTAAGAACTGTTGGTATTTGGCTTAAATGTCTGAAGGCATAACAGAATTTGATCATGAAGGGGATCAATCCGGCGTGGTGATCATGCACATGAATTACATCGGGCAAGTGTTCCCATTTACTTAACCAATCACAAACCGCAATTTGAAAAGCAGCGAATCTTTCGGAGTCATCATCATATCCATAGATCTTTTCACGGTCAAGCAAGCCATTTATATCAACAAGATAAAGATCAAAACCAAGTTTATTTGTTTTCTCTCTTATAACACTGTAATGAAACCATTTTGTTCCCAGGTATTGGCTTCCTTCATGTACCAGTTCCCAATCATTATTATACAAAAATTTTGTACGGTACATTGGCATGATAACTTTTGCCACATGCCCAAGCTTGTTCTGATATTTCGGCAACGCTCCCACTACATCCCCAAGACCACCCGCCTTAGCCACCGGGTAACATTCCGCTGAGATATGAATTATTTCCATTTGTTGCTAACAGTTGTTTCAGAGAAATTAATTCAATGTAAGCTGTTTTTACTAAAGACATGAATATTGTATAAAAATTTTTCGCTAACAAAAATTGTTTATTTTCATCGCCAATTTATTCATCTAAACGATTGCAACTATGGCAACAGCAATGGGACCTTCCAAACCTATAGCACCATCTTCTACTGGTTTTATACCGACTAATTATGGCGCTCTTAGTACGTTAGTTCTTGTATTTTTCTTCTGGGGATTTATTGCTTCAGGCAATAGTGTATTCATCCCTTTTTGCAAACATTACTTTAATCTTGACCAGTTTCAAAGCCAGTTAGTTGACTTTGCTTTTTATACAGCGTATTACATTGGAGCACTAGCGCTTTTTATGTATGGAGCATTCGGGGGAAAAGATCTTGTTGCTAAGTGGGGATATAAAAGAAGTATTGTGTACGGTTTATTGTTTTCTGCTATTGGTGCTGCTGCCATGATCATTGCAGTAAATGCAAACACTTTTGCTGGAATGCTGGCAGGTCTTTTTATAGTGGCACTCGGTTTTTCCTTACAGCAAACTGCGGCTCAGCCATTTTCTATCGCATTAGGTGATCCCTCAACTGGCATGGATAGGGTAAACCTGGGAGGTGGTGTAAATTCTTTTGGAACTACTATTGGCCCTATTGTAGTCGCCTTTGCATTATTTGGAACTACTGCTGCGATAACTGATGAAAAAATTGCATCATTAGGTCTTAGCAAGGTTATCATTTTATATAGCTGTGTTGGTGCCTTGTTTATTGCAGCTGCTGGGCTTTTCTTTTTTTCGAAGAAAGTTCCTGCCGGTATTTCAATTGAAAAAACTGAAAATGCAAATAAGGCTTTATATTCTTTATTAATAATGACAGGATTGCTGATCGTAATGTTTGTTCCTGTTTTTAATAGTTATAAAACAGATCCTGCTACACTTACTGATATTCAAAAACATGACCTGGAAACATACAGGATGAAATGGTTGCTGGGAGCATTAGCCGTTGTTGTTGTTTCTTTGTTACTTTCAAATTTAAGTGCAAGAAAAAAACCTGAGGGCTGGGGAGCAATGCGTTATCCTCAACTTGTATTGGGCATGCTCGGCATTATATTATTATATATTATGTGTGTTCATTCAAATGGGCGCATTCTATCTTAGTAAGAATAAACCAGCAAGAACACTTTTGATCTTTTCAATACTTGGCGTTGTTGCAATGCTGTTGGGAATTTTCACAACTGGTAAGGTAGCCATTTATGCTTTCTTAAGTGGTGGATTATTCTGTTCTATTATGTGGCCGGCTATTTTCAATTTATCGATCTTAGGTTTGGGCAAATACACAACACAAGGTTCTGCCTTTTTAATCATGATGATCTTAGGCGGCGGTATTATTCCACCATTGCAAGGAAAAATAGCAGACTATGTCCAATCTAAAAACCCTGATCTTATAGGCTATGGCATTCACCAATCATATTGGATAGCCGTTCTCTGTTTTGCTTATCTCGCTGTTTTTGGATTTGCAGTAAAAGGCATCTTGAAAAAACAGGGAATTGATTACGAAACAAAAGCTGATGAGGATCTGACACCACTCAAAACATCGCCAGAAGGGCCTTTAGAGGTTACTAAAAATTAATTTTTAGAAGAAGAATATCGCAGTAAGATAAGGAGATACAAAAATATTTTCAATGGCTAAGAAAAAAGCACATATAATTCCACCAAACGTAACGCCACTTGCAATAGGGATTGATATCGGCGGTACCGGAACAAAATATGGCATCGTTGATCGTGATGGGAATGTTTTGTTCTCAGCTGAAATGTCTACTAAAAAGCACAAGACAGTTAATAGCTTTATTGATGAATTGCACCAGGTAGTTTCTGAAGTGATCGATAAAGCTGGCGGAGTTGGAAGAATGAAAGGTATTGGAGTTGGCGCTCCAAATGGTAATTATTATACAGGCACTATTGAATATGCGCCTAATCTTCCATGGCAAGGTGTTATTCCATTAGCAAAACTTTTGTCAGATAAATTTCAATTACCTGTTACATTGACCAACGATGCCAATGCTGCTGCTATCGGAGAAATGATGTACGGCGCAGCAAAAGGAATGAAAGATTTTATCATGATCACTCTTGGCACTGGTGTTGGAAGTGGTATTGTTGCAAATGGCCACCTGATCTACGGACATGATGGTTTTGCCGGTGAGATCGGACACACAATTATAATTCCCGATGGACGTATTCATGAAGGCACCGGTAAAAAAGGTTCTTTGGAAAGTTATGCATCTGCAACCGGTGTAAGATTAACTGCAATCGAATTTTTGGAGAAAAGTAAAAAGCCAAGCTTATTAAAAAAAGTTCCTGCTGACATGCTGGATTCAAAAGCAGTGTATGACGCGGCGATCGAAGGAGATGAATTAGCAAAAGAAATTTTCAATTACACAGGGAAGATCTTGGGAATTGCGCTTGCCAATGCAGTGATGACCACAAGCCCTGAAGCAATTATTTTGTTTGGCGGACTTACAAAATCTGGTGATTTTATATTAAAACCCACCCGTGATAGCATGGAGGATAATCTTATCCAGGTCTTTGAAAATAAAGTGAAAATACTTATTAGTCATCTGAAAGAAGCACATGCCGCAATACTTGGCGCAAGTGCATTGGTTTGGGAGAAAGAATAAACAACATCTATTTATATATTAAGCGGAAGATGAAAATCATTTTCCGCTCTTATTTTTTCCTTATCATGAAGACTGCAGGAACAGGCCTCTGCCCTTCTTTGTCTGATGTTTTAATTGTTTCTTTTCCATTTACCAGCATACAACTGCTCCCACCTCCATCAAGATTTAATGCTTCCCAGCAACCGAGATCTTTTAATATTTGAGCTTCTTGTACAAGTGTAGCACCATGAGCAACTGCATTTCTCCCCTCGATCACTAAAATAATAATCTTACCATCTTTGGTATAGCCCATTGCTGTACGGGGATGTTTGTCGTTAATTGCTCTACCGGCAAATTTTAGTTCTTCATTGTTGGTGATTTTGATTTCACCGTTTTGTAAAAGCACCGGCCCTCCACCAATAGCAGTTCTCATTTTCCATTTTTTTAATGATGGTGAAGCACCACCATGTGTTACTATTGATGTGGTGTAAATAGCATGTTCAAAACTCAAACTCTTTATTGAATCTTTTATAGGTTCAATTGGTAACTGCATTCCAAAAAAATTTCTTTTTGTTGAATCTGAAAACACCCATGCAATATCTGCTTCTCTTTTTTTTGAGATCCCAATCGCACTTCCAAATGGGTGTCGATACGTCAACGTATCTTTTCCTCTTCCGGGAATTGAATGAATATTATACCCAACAAGTTTTCCATCTTTAATTACCACATTCAAATTTTGATTAGTGGCAAATGAAAAAAATGTACCATTAACAACCACCAGCGGCTGATCATTCTTTTGATAAAATTGTGTTGGAGTAAATCGTCTTCCAAGCGTTGTATCAACAGTAAAATCTATTTCTTTGTCTTTAATATCCGCAATCAAATAATAAGCCCGGAATGATCCTGTATCGATTGGTTCATTGGTAAAATAAACATGAATTGATGAAGGTAGTGGTTGATACAATGAATCAACGTTTGTCCATCTGAGCTGCGCATTAATACTTAATGAAAAGATTAAAGTAATAAGCAAACAATAATAATATTTCCTCAAAATCTTTTTAATCATATAAATCCTGGTTCTATCTTATTAAAGTAGAAGTTCCTTTCATTTCATAAATTTTCCCGGCAATATCTTCTGCCCGCAACATCCAGACATAAGTTCCTGATTGCTGCTTTACTCCTTTTATTGTTCCATCCCAACCTGCACTTAGACTATTTGTAGAAAAAACCTGCTGACCCCAACGATCATAGATTCTGAAATAATCAACCTTTTTAATGCCAACATATAATCCTCTTAAAAAATCATTTTTTCCATCCCCATTTGGAGTGAACCCAGTTGGCACATAAACAGCTGAGCCTTTGAACACAGTGATCTTTACCGAATCTTTTGCCTCACATCCCTGCAAGCTCGTAACGGTTACAATATATGTAATATCATCTTGCAATACTGAAGTTGGATTCGATACCTGTGGGTTGCTAAGACCTGTTGAAGGCGACCATAAAAAAAATGGAGTTCCATTAAAACTTCCTCCATAATCAACGTGTAAAAGAAAAGGTACGTCCTTAAGTATTAATGTATCATTCGATGCTTTTGCAAATACACTTGCAACATTTATTATTTTATTAGCAACAGCGGATACACAACCATTACTTGCCGTTGCAGAGGTCTGCACATTAATATTTCCTCCATGTGAATAGTTATGCACAGGGTTTTGTAGTTGTGATGTGCTTCCATCTCCAAAATTCCAATTCCATTGTGAAATTGTTGTCAGGTTATCTGTTTGGTTTGCAAAAAAACTAATTGGCCGATCAGCACAACCATCAGGTGCAGTAACATTAATAACCGGCGCCGGATTCGCTATAAAAGTTCTTGTAACTGTATCAGATTCGCAACCAACAGTTGTTTTTACAACAAGTTTCACGGTATGTGGGCCCGGTGTTGATACGATAAGAACAGGTTGCTGACTATTTGCAGTAACTACTCCATCCAGCAACCATGTCCATTGATTAATTGCACCGACCATGTTTGCTGATCGATCAACTATTCTAGCTGGATTACCCATACAAGTATCAAAAACCTGGAAATCGGCTATTGGCTTAGAACCAATAGTGATGCTTTTCTTTAAAGTATCACTTATACAACCATCAAGGCCTGTTATCACTTCTCTTACTTGATATATTCCCGGAGAAGCATATAGGTGTGGTGGCGGGTTTCGTAAATTACTTGTTGCTCCATCACCAAAATCCCAATACCAGGATTGTATGGGAGCAAATGAAACTGAATTATCAGTAAAAGTAATTGGAGTGCCAAAGCAAGCACCATTAGCGCCAACGTTTGTAGAAAAACCCGGATTTAACGCTGTACAAAACTGTTGCAAATTATGTGCTCCACCTGTAGCTGCAGTAAATCCCCAGAAAACATTTGGATCATTATTAAAAATAGTTGCTATCATGTCCACTTGTTTTTCCACACGCAATTGACCATCAAAATAAGCCCGCAACCAATGTGTAACAGGGTCCCAGCTAATTCGGAACACATGCCATTGACAATCCTCAATATTTTCATTGCTTGATGATGCCTGCACAGGTCCTGCAAGATCACTGCCGTGTGACGGATTGCCATTAGCCTGTATACTTATATGATCATACAGAGGATCATTAAGATTTAAATTTTGCCATGTATCTAAACTGATCCCAATCGATGGAGTAATGCCCATGAAACCCATTCCCTCACCAGTGCTACCAATGCTTGTACTTATTGGCTGAAGCATAAAAACTATCCCATCGGCGCCATTTACATCCTGGCAACCAAGAAATACATTAAATGAAAAATCAAATGGGTTATTTAGATTTATTTTATTTGCATTCCAAACGCTCCCTGCCTGTGTGAATGAAGCTGGTGTAAGTGTATAACAATTGCATGTGTTTTTAGTGGCAGCGCCGTTAAGAATATACTGAGAAAAAGAAAATACCGGGAGAACAAAAAATAGAAAGTGTAGAAATAGTTTAGCAATCACACCCCGATAGATCAATTTCATAGCGGCTAAAGATACAACCAGACGCTGATAAAATTATTTTAAAACTCGAAACCGTATATGAGTTACTGTATCCGATTCTATTGATCGTATTCTTTCTAAATCAATAACGTTTGTGAGTGTATCATCAAACAAACGTGTGCCCTTTCCCAATAAAATATGTGAAAGATGGATCTCTAACTCATCTACTAAACCGGCCTTAATAAATTGACGAATTATATTTGCTCCTCCCATTATCCAAATATTTTTATTGCCTGCTATTGCCTTTGCTTGTTTAAGAGCTTCTTCAATTCCCCCTGTAATAAAAGTAAATCCGTCAACGATCTTTTCAGCTATGCTGTGAGAAACCACGAATGCGGACATAGGAAAAGGAGATTCGCCTCCCCATGCATCATCGATCGCCACATCATAAGTATGCCTTCCTACAATGACGGCACCTGAAGTTTCCATGACTTCTTTTATCATGTTAGCGTCAATATCTGTCTTTTTATCAAATATCCAATCATGCAGACGAAGACCATCATCTCCCATTGGTAATTGAGGGCTTACATTAGTGCCAGCAATAAATCCATCCAATGACATGGCGATATCAACAACAACTTTTCCCATACGATTATTCCTATTGTTTTTCTACATAATCTTTCAATCCGGTGCCAATAATATGAGTCCAACCTTCCATAAAATTTTCCTTATCAAAATCTTTATTTGCAGTAACAGGAAATGACTCAAGTCCCTTATGGGTAAGTTTTAATCTTGTTTTGTTTCCTTCCGGAAATAATTCAAATGTTACAAATGAATCGCCTTCATATCCATCATACCGCCAACTGTAAGTAAGCTTTTTCTTTGGAATTACTTCTATCACCTTACACAGATGTAAGAATTTTTCTCCCTGCTTTCCTTCTCCGTAAAATTGAAATTCAAATCCCGGCTCTGGTTTAAATTCAGCCAGATCAAAATACCATTTCTTCATTTCATCTCTATCGGTAATAGCACTCCATACTTTTTCTATTGGAGCATTATAGGTTCTTTCCACAATTATCGGATCGTTCATAAAATTATTTTTTAGTTAACTCATTTAAATAGTTTTCCATCCTTTCGGCGTTCTGTCTCATTCCTACGTCTGCTTTAAACACTTTTATTACCTCCTGCAACTGTTCTGCGGATTCGAAAAGAGAGTGTATGTTTACTAGAGTTTGATCGCCTTGTTCTTCAAATGTAACAGTCATCAGGAACTTTGGACCTGTCACATGTTCCAAAACTAATTTCACCGGCTTCATCACTTCTTTGTAAATATGTTTGTTCTTATAGTCTGTGCCATCTGGCCCATGCATTACAAACTCCCATACACCGCCTGGCCTAACATCCATTTCAGAAAATGTATTGGTAAACCCTTCAGGTCCCCACCAGTGTTTAATATGTTCTGGACTTGTCCATACTTTCCAAACAAGTTCTATTGGCGCCTTGACAACTCTTTTAATTCCCATCTCTCTGTTTGAGAGATAACTATTTTTTTCTTTTAGCATGCTTAACGATTTTAGTTGTTTTTGTATTTTTTGTTTGCAATTCGTCAAGATAATTTTCCAACGCATCTAATTTTTTATTCCAGAATACCTTGTATTGTTCCACCCATTCTGACACTTCATTTAATTTTTTAAGATTTGCCTCGCAATGCCGTTCTCTCCCCCTTTGGTTAATGACGATCAATCCGCATTCGGTCAAAATTTTTATGTGCTTGGAAATAGCCGGACGGCTGATATGAAATTTTTCTGCAACAGAATTCAGGTTTAAAGATTCATGGGCGATCATATTAATGATCTCCCTTCTTGTAGGATCAGCGATCGCCTGGAACACATCTCGTCTCATGTAAATTTATTTTAGTAACCGATTGGTTACACAAACTTATAGGAAACCTTTTGGTTACGCAAATTTTTTTTGTCTTTTAAAAATTGTTGAAAATTAAGAGACAGGGCAGTTGTTAATTTAACAAGCTACACTCAAAGCCATTTGCAGAAACAAGGCTCACTATATCATCAATAGGAATTGACTCACCTTTAACCCGAAGTATCTTATCGCAATCATGCAGATCGAAATTTATCATAAAGGCGGGGAAATGATCGTTAAGCAACGCTATTATTTTTTCCGCTTGCAAGATGCCATGAACATTTGTTTTGAATATCTCTACCATGGCTTCACATTTGTCCATTATTTAACCTCATTGCTGGCCTATTTTTTTATTGATTTTTTCAAAGCAGCCTTCATTTCATTTTGCTTTAGCCTGAACTTTACCATTTTTTTGATCAATGTTAGTGGCATTGGCTTATCTAAAGGAAATTTAATCGTTCCTTTTGATCCTTCGTAAGCAGACATCTCTTCTTTCAATGATTCAGCTCCCCAGGGTGCAGGATAAAAGCTAATGTGTTTTTTCCAGGCAGCAAAGTAAACAAGCATCCCATGATACATATAGCCGGGTATCTGGTAGCTAATAACTTCTTCTGCTTTTGGCGCTGCCGCTTTTATTGTTTTACGAATATCTCTTAATGCTTTTTTAGCATGTGAGTCTGCTGCAGAAATATATTCATCAACTGATGCTGCGGTTTTCATTTTTGTCATAAAAACTATTTGCCTTCTGCTTTTAATTTTTTCTTCCAAAAAATATAAGAGAGGATTCCAGGTAGTATCCAAATAAGCATACCGATCATAGCTGGATCAACATTCCCTTTTGAAACTGCTATTCCTGAATATACTGCTGCTAGTAAATCGAAAAACAAACCGGCGTAGGCCCATTCTTTGATTGTTTTATTTAACCCCGGTATTAAAATGGCGATTGAACCAAGGATCTTTGCGATGCCAATAAATTGAATAAAATAAATTGGATATCCAAGACCTTTATGAAACATTTCTATTGATTGTTCATTAGGCCCGACATTAGGAACAGCAGAGAAGATCATCAGCCCTGCAAAAATGATGGTAAAGACCCAATAAAGAATGTTGGTTGTTTTAGTAGTCATGATCGTTGGTTTAGCTTCTTTAAAATTATTTTGCGGAGCAGTTTACCATCCATTGCACTCCATACTTGTCGGTACAACTTCCGAAATAATCTCCCCAAAACATATCTTTTCAAATAATCTTTTTGTTTCCTCTCTTGTATCGGGTTGAAGATTTATATGAACATTGTTTCCAAAATTCACTTTGAATCCCATTGATTCAGGGGCATCGGTTCCCATCAGTTTATGTCCGCCAGTGATTGGTAATTCAATATGCATTACGAGATCCTTGTCAACGTCAGCTAATGGCGGCATGCCTTCCTGTGGAGGAATATCTTTAAACCGTGCAATATGGCCATTGAATTCAGTACCAAAAACTGATCTATAAAAATTGAATGCTTCTTCTGTACTACGAACAAAATTTAAATATGTGCTTGTGCTTGCCATTTTATTTATTTTGAATGTTAAGGATGTTAATTTTAAATTGACTCAGTATACTTTTTAAAATTATCAAGGATTGCCTGCCATCCACCTCTTTGCATCTCGACTGAATTCGTGGTTTCAGCATCAAAGGTTTCAACAATTTTAGTTTGAGCACCAGAAGAAGAAAAAGTTACATGTACCTTTCTGCCATCGCCCATTGTATATTCGATCAGTTCATTCTTTTTTACATTGTCATAAATTCCGCCAAAATCAAAACCAAAACTTCCGTCTTTAGCCTCCATTCGTGTACTGAACGTACCACCTGCTCTCAGATCATTTTCTGCTTTCGGTGCATGCCAATCCTCTGACGCAGCACACCAATTTTTAATATGTTGTGGTTCGCTCCATGATTTCCAAACTTTTTCTACAGGAGCATTTACAATTGTTTCTACTGTAATTTTTGTTTGAGTGTTGGTAGTTGTTTCCATTTTATTAATTTTTTAAGATAAACAATCGTTTTTCGGGGATTATAAAAATAACTTTATTTCACTTTCAGTTAAATTAATTTTTTGAGTAGTTAAACATCCAGATGATACCAAACTTATCAGTAAGCACTCCAAATGTTGCGCCCCAGAATGATTGATGCAATGGCTCAATAATCTTGCCATCCGAGGAAAGATTATTAAAAAAAGAATTGATCTCCTCAGTACTGCTGCAGTTTACACAAAGGTTAATGGAGTTTCCTTTAACAATATTATTCCCCATCATATCTGATCCCATCAATACAAGATTTTCTTTTGTCAAACTACTGTGCAGGATCTTTGCACCCATTTCCGAAGGCACCCTTGCGGCCATCGGTGATTCTGAAATTTTTTGCATTACCAACTCGCCACCGAGGCATTCCTGGTAAAAGGTCATTGCTTCGCGGCACTGGCCATTAAAGTTTAAATAGGCATTTATATGTGTCATGATCCTTAATTTATTTTTAAGAATTATCTTTTAGTCTTACCATGCATCTAACATCCTGATCATTTACATATTCCTCGACACAACATCCATTGGGATCAATTCTCTCATCAGCTAGAAGCTCCTGAAAAGACTGACCTATTTTCGGAAAATCTTTCATAAAATCTTTTATGTAAATACTGATGTATTGTCCTTTTTTAATGATGAAAGTTTCACAACCCAACTTCTCTCCTTCGCCCGCATAGCTTTCCTCAACCGCCGCTTTATAAATTATTTTTGATGGAGTTTCTGGATAAGAAATCCCAAAAAATCGGCTGCCCTGCGGTAAGCCTATTAGTGAGTGAAGCTTTTGATAGGCTCCCTGGATGCCGTCAGGAAATGAAGTTGCCTTTACATAAAAAACTTTTATATCCTGTGCTAAGAAAATTGTTTCCATGATCTTACTGTTTGCTGAAACAAAACTATTGTCA
>Ga0193738_1000283_pt1 | contig 31591 bp, 13 predicted proteins | sample L2a1metaG_FD_144927 | JGI IMG/M metagenome (GOLD analysis project Ga0193738, IMG submission 144927) | Soil microbial communities from a riparian zone of the East river system, Colorado, United States - L2a1 | ecosystem: Environmental > Terrestrial > Soil > Riparian zone | place: USA: East River... | reverse complement strand
TAACAATATCACCAGGATCAAAGCAAATACAAATGCCAACAATACGATCATATAAGATTCTGCAAAGAATTGCCTGATCAATTGCCAGCGCATTGAACCAACTGTTTTACGAATGCCCACTTCCTTGGCTCTTTTTTCACTTCTTGCAGTAGTAAGATTCATGAAATTGATACATGCCAGTACTAAAACAAAAATGCCAATGATACCAAAAAGTCGAACATATTGAATATTGCCGCCTATGCTCTTACCATTTTTAAATTCGTTATAAAGATTCCATTTACTCATGGGTTGCAGGAAAACAGCCCATTCATATTTCGCCTCATCCTTGCTTACATTATTCAGCTTTACATTTTTAATTTTTCCAGAAATTTTTTCCATTTCTGTGTTGTCAGCGATCTGCGCAAATGTTTGAGAGAAGTTACTGCCCCAGGGTTCATCCATTTGTTTACTCCACGGATTTTGAATCACCCAAAGCTCCCATGGCATCATGATTTTTATTTCCCTGAAAGAAGTATTGTCAGGCAAGTCTTCATAAACACCTGTTACTTTTACATCAAATTGCCTGTCAAGTTTTATTGTTTTATTAATTGGATCATCTTTACCAAAGATGGACTGCGCAGCCGATTCTGAAAGCAGGATAGAATAAGGATCTTTCAATCCTGCCCTTGTTCCTTTACGCATTTTAAGTGTAAGCATTTCAGGTGCATCCGGTTCAAAGAATATCCCGGTCTTAGTAAAGTTTTTATCTCCAATTGTAAGTAAATGCCCACCCGTCCATGATGATTGCACCACGTATTTAAAATCACTTCCATACTTAGCCCGTATCTCTGGCCCCATCAACGCAGGATTGGCAACCTGTGTTTCAATCTTACCATTGAAGTTTGCATGTTGCATTACCTGAGCAATACGGTCGTAATTTTTATGGTACTTGTCAAAACTAAGTTCATCATATACCCACAGACCGATCATCATCGCGACAGCCATGCCAACAGCAAGGCCACCAATATTGATCGCACTATAACCTTTGCTTTTTACAAGATTTCTCCAGGCGATTTTAAAATAATTTCGTATCATTTTATAAGGAATTAGGAGATTCGGGAAAGGAGATGGGATAAAATTCCATACTCGAATCTCAGTTTATTAAAAATTTTCTTTTTTTGGTTTTAATCATTTTAAAACATGGTTGAAATCTATCCCTTCTATTTTCTTTTTTTAATTTTCAAATTTGCAAAACTGCCATCAGAACCAAAGTCCACCCATAAAGCAATTTGTCCAGTTTTTGTTGAGCTTAATTTCTCTACAACCAGGCTTGGCTGCTTAGCATTATTCACAAATACACTAATATTTTTTCCCTTAATTAGTATATAAACATGAAACCAGCTATTGGGGTCAGGTACTGGAGAAACCTTTTTTTCGTATTGATTCGGAAACTTATTTCGAAGTACATTCCAATAAAAACCTGGCATCGAAATATATTGAACTGCCCGAAGTCTACGGAGTGTATCTGCGTTTTGAAAATTAAACGGTCTGAAGTATACTGCATCATAGGTAGAATCATTTTGATAATGAAACGCCAATCCAACAAAGCTCTTTTGTAAAATATCTCTTCCTTTAACATCAAATTCAATACTACCTTCTGAAAAAAAATAATTTTTTAAAAGGTACATGCCTTTAACTGTGTCCTCATTGAATTTTATTCCAGCGGTGTCCTTTTTATTGATTGTTTCAATCGTTCTACCTGATAAGGTCCATAAATTTATATTTTGTAAATCGGGTTTATAAGTTTGAGAAAAACTTTGAATTGAACCAAAAAGGAGAAGAATTAAAAGATATTTCATTTTTTTAAATTTAAAATACTAACCAGTTGCGCCATGCGATCTTAAAATAGTTTTTTCTCATAGCTATAGTTTTATTCTGTTCTTAAATTCTTAACTGGATTGATCAATGCAGCTCTTATCGCCTGGTAACTCACCGTTATTAAAGCGATGATAATTGCTGAAGCACCAGCCAAACCAAATACCCACCATTCAATATTAATATGATAGGCATATTCCTGCAGCCATTTATTTGTTGCCCACCATGCAATAGGAAAAGCAATACCATTTGCAATTAAAACAAGTTTTAAAAAATCTTTTGATAATAATGAAGCAAGATTGACGACTGTGGCTCCCAGGACTTTCCTCACTCCTATTTCTTTTACTCTTTGCTCCGCAGAATAGGTTGCCAGGCCAAACAAACCTAAACAAGCAATGAAAATAGTTGCCAATGCTACCCAGATAAGAAGTGTTTGACGGCGTTCATCCTCGACATAAAACAATGCAAGCTGATCATCTAAAAAATGATACTCGAAAGGATCTCTTGAATCATTATTTACCATTACTGCTTTTAACTTATCTAATGTCCCCTGCACATCTTTTGATTCTATCCTTGCAGAATAATAATCAATAACATGAATTGGGTTATTATTATAAGCCAGAACCAATGGCTCTATCTTATCACGCAATGATTGAAAATGAAAATCTTTTACAATACCAATTACCCGTGGCTTAAATGGAATATTTTCCTGGTTAAGTGGCGCAAAAGATGTTCCTCTTGATGCAGCGGGTATCTCAACAATTTGATCTGATGATTCTGTTATACCCAGCATTTTTGCAGCGGTTTCATTTATTATGATGCTGGCCGAATCATTAGGGCTATCAAAATTTCTTCCGCTTAAAAGTTTTACTTCAAATGTTTTCATAAAGTCTTTATCCGCTCCAAACATATAGGCGACTTTAGTTTCATCAGCACTTCCCAACTTTTTTACTTTAATGGTACGGTATGTTTTCCATTCACCGGGAACTCTTGACGTAACCGAAACAGTCTTTACTGTCGGGATCTTAGCCATTTCATTTTTTACAGCTTCAAAATTTGACCTTGCTTTATTAGTATTTACATCAATGACCACCAGGAGATCTTTATTGAATCCCAAATTGGTATTATTTAAATACCGAACCTGCAGAAAGAGAACAATTGTGCCAATGATCATCACAACAGAAATGGTGAATTGAAAAACCACTAAGGCTTTTCTTAATGAGAGATCAGTTCTGTTTTTTAGCTTGAAGCCTCTTAATAATAAAACAGGTTTAAACCGTGAAAGCAACAATGCGGGGTAGCTGCCGGATAAAAGACCAATAACAGTTACAAACGCCACTGAATAAATCCAGATACGATAATCGGTATTGGCGAATCCAAGAGAAAGCTGCTTGTTGGCATACTGGTTAAATGCAGGGAGTAAAAGATTAACAACACCCAGAGCCAGTAAAAAAGAAATAAATGTTACCAGCAATGATTCAAATAGAAATTGTTTTATCAAATGACTTTGGAAAGCCCCAACTGATTTACGAACACCAATTTCTTTTAACCGTGCAGATGCTCTTGCAGTTGTAAGATTCATATAATTGATGCCAGCGATCAGCAAAACAAACAGTGCGACGAAAGAAAATATTTTGATATAATAAGAACTTCCCTGTGCGATCGCTTCAACATTTGAATTTCTTGCACCATCGACAATGCCTTTTGAATCCAGGTGTATGTCTTTCAATGATTGAAGAGCATAAGAAAAACTAGTGCCGGCAGGCGCCTGGAAATTATCATGCACAAGCTTTGTCATTTTTTCTGAGACAGCTTTCGCCTTTGCATCAGGTCTTAATAAAGCATAAACTGAAAAATTATTAGACAGCCAATCACGGGCAAGCATGTTTTTATAATTCGAATCTGGAAGAAAGGTTGCTTCAGAAAGTACTGAGCTAAAATCAAAACTTGAATTACGTGGATGATTTTTTAAAACAGCAGTGATCTTTAATGGTGTTGAATCTATAAAACTAAATTCCAAAGTTTTACCCACTACATCAGTTTTATTAAATAAACGTTTTGCCAGGTCCTCATTAATGATAATACTATTGGGTTCTTGCAAAGCCGTTTTTCTATCTCCAGAGACCAAAGGAAAATCAAAGATCTGGAGGAAATTTGCATCCGCAACTGTAACAGTTTCCTGGAAAAAATTTGTGGGGTTTTCTGTAGCCAGTATGTTTGCCCTTCCGATTCTTTGCAGATGAGTTGTGTTTTCAACTTCAGCAATACTTCTCTTTGATTCTTCTGCAAGTTTATAACCAGCTGCGGCAGTAGTGCTTGCTTCACCATTCACGGTTTTGTTTTCTATTAAACGATAGATCCTGTCGGCCTTGCTATGTTGTTCATCAAAAGTAAGTTCATCAAAAAGATAAAGGCCGATCAGCAAAAAACAACTAATGCCAAATGTTAACCCTGCAACATTCAGCGTAGTATAAAGTTTGTTTTTCCAAAGACTGCGCCATGCGATCTTGAAATAGTTCTTTATCATAGCATTAAATTTTATTCAGTTCGCAATGATTTTACAGGATTTGACATGGCGGCTTTTATTGTTTGGGAGCATATCGTTATAAAACCGATAACACCTATAATAATTATCGCCAGCAAAACCAACAACCAGGTATTTGAAATTCGAAAAGCAAAATTCTGAAGGAAGAAATTGCCCAATATATATCCCAGGGGCACCCCGATCAAAATACTGATGCCAATAAGTATCACAAATGATCTGCTCAATAAAACAGTTACATCTTTTACAGAAGCTCCTAATACTTTTCTTACACCAACTTCTTTGATCTTTAATTGTGTGCTATACATCACCATGCCAAGCATTCCAAGAGATGCTAGCGTAATAGCAAGAAAAGAGATATATCCAATGATCTTTACAATATCGGTATATCCTGTTTCAACATATGTGTTATCGATGTCTCTCTCCATTGTTGTTAACTCTATTGGATGAACAACATCATACTTTTTCCAAATGGATGTAATGGCTGAAGTCACAGTATTCATTGCGGCGGGGTCAACTGCAATACTCAGCATGGCAAAATCCTGGGGACGATAACGAAATACCAATGGCCCGATTGCATATTCCATAGTGCGGAAATTAAAATCTTTCACTATGCCTACTATTTGCAGTTGGGCTGAATCTTCACTATAAACAACCTGGTTAAGAGCAGAACCCGCATCTTTAAACCCAAAACTCTTTAAAGCGGTTTCATTCAATATCACTTCGGATTCCCTTTCTTTCGATAAACCAGCTCTAAAATTTCTTCCTGCAACAAATTTGACCCCGAGATTCTGCAAGTAATTTTCATCAACACAAAAATCTCTCATTACAAAAGGCTCATCAGAAATATTGCGTCTGTAATCACTTGCCCTGTCAGCAGAAGTTCCAAGACTATGCGATACGGCCCCTACTCTTTTTACCCCGCTAACTTTCACTATATCATTGGCCAGTTTTTCATGATCATTTCCTTGTAATTGAAGGTTGACAATATTCTTTTCATTGATACCATAGTTTTTAGAAAGCATATAATTCACCTGGTGGTAAATAAACAATACGCAGATGATAAATACCAGAGATAAAGTAAACTGTACCACCATCAACACCTTTCTGAATGTGATCCTGGTTCCGAGTTTTGAACCAATTTTATTTTTTAAAACATGGACGGACTTGAATCCCGAGAGATATGTTGCAGGGAAGAGACCTGCAATAATTCCAACCGCAGTCGCGAATAAAAAGAATAATATATATATGATACCGGATTCTTTAAGATCAACAGAAAATGATTGAGTGAGCCTGAATTGAAGAAAAGAGAATTTAAGAAACTGGAGAATAAAATATGAAACGATCAATGCAAGAATTGAAAAAACAACTGACTCGCCAATAAATTGTATAAATACCTGCCAGCGATTTGCTCCCATTACTTTCCGAACACCGATCTCTCTTGCACGTTTCAATGATTTTGCGATCATTAAATTGGTATAGTTCAATCCTGCCATGATCATGATCACCAGGGCCAGCACAGTGAGAAAGGTTAAAATGATCTTCGGCATTGCCCTGCCCATGTTATTTGAAAGTATCGGGCCCGGGCTTATTTTAGTTAATGGCTGCAGGAAAAATTCATAACCCCTGTCCCTTGTTTCTAATTTAACACCGGCATAATATTTTTTACTGATCGCCGCAAGTGCCGCATTTACATCTGCTTCTTTTTTGCCTTTCTGCAATTTTATGTAAGTAAGACCGGAATAATAATTTGTCCAGCTTTCCAGCGACGGTGACATTATGTTTTGTTTCTCCAGTACAGGCAAAGCATTCATCGATGCCAACACTTCAAAATCAAAATGTGTTTTGCCGGCAAACTTATCCAACACGCCACTTACAGTAAAATTTCCATATCCTCTTATTTCAATTGTTTTACCCAATGGATCTTCGCTTCCAAAGATCTTCTTTGCTGTTTCTTGTGTTAGAACCAAACTGGAAGGTGATGAGAAAGCAGTGGCGGGATCGCCTTTCTCCAATTTAAAATTGAAAACTTTCAAAAAAGATGGGTCGGCAAACAAACCTGAAACGGGAACTCTTACATTTTCAAATACAATGTCCTGGTTTAGTCGTCGATTCAAGCGAACGATGTCTTCAGTAAAAGAGTAATTTTCTTTTAACACTGTTGCTAAGGGTGTAGGTACAGTAGCATAATCTTCGCTTCCACCTCCTACACGCAATGCTCTTGTATCAACACGGTAGATCCGATCGGCATCTTTATGAAAATTATCAAACGAGTATTGTTCCTTCACAATTAAAATGATCAGTAATCCCAACGACATGCTAACTGAAAGACCAACAATATTTATAAAGGAAAAAGTTTTGTTCGCCCATATATTCCGCATTGCGATCTTGATATAATTTTTTATCATAATGAAACTTTTATTCGGTTCTTAATGATTTTACAGGATTAGCAACGGCAGCTTTAATTGCCTGGAAGCTTACCGTTATTATAGTGATCATTAAAGCTCCTGCTATCACAACAGGAAATATCCACCAACTGATCTCAGTTCGATACTCATATTTCTGTAACCATTGGTGTAGGTAATACGAGGCGACAGGAGTGGCAATCAAACAAGAAATAATAACCAGGATCACAAAGTCTTTCGATAACATCTTCCAAAGATTATATACAGAGGCTCCAAGCACTTTGCGTACTCCTATTTCCTTTGTTCGTTTTTCTGCAACGAAGGACGCTAGTCCAAATAAACCAAGGCAAGAAATAAAAATAGCGAGTGTGGCAAATACAGAAGCCAGTTTACCTATGCGTTCTTCCGCAGCGAATTTTAATCCATACTCAGTATCGGCAAACTGATAATCAAAAGGCACAGAAGGTACCACCTTTTTAAAAATGGCTTCTGTTTTCACCAACGCATCACTGACACTTATTTTTGGATTGATACGAATATTCATGTAAGCATTTGCTTCGTCGTAATTAACCAGGTAAATAGCTTGCTTTACAGGGTTAAAGGGAGATTGCATGACCATATCTTCTACTACCCCTACAATTGTAAATTGAGTTCCTGACCATTTTATAATTTCACCAAGTGGATCTTTAAGGTCCATGTATTTTGCAGCCGCTTCATTGATGATAATGTTGTAGGCAAGGCTGGGGTTACTATTATTGCTTACTGAATCTGCCGTCAATGCCGGCGAATAATCTCTTCCTTCCTTAAGTTGCCAACCTATTGTTTTGCCGTAATCATGTGTTATCCAGATCGTGCTAAAGCCATCAACTTTATTGGCATCTTTATTTCTCCATTCAAATCCACCGTTATTCGACCACACTGCTGTAACAGGACTCGAAGCACCAGATGTTGCAATCGCAATTCCATTATTTTTTAATTCAGCAGAGATCACATCAAACTTTTCCCTGAGGTCCGGTGATTTAACATGGATCATTAATAACCCATCCCTGCTGTAACCAACGGGACGGTCTTTAGCATGTTGAATTTGTTTGTACACTATGATGGTCCCTATAATGAGGGCAACAGAAACAGTATATTGTAACACCACCAACACCTTGCGTGGAAGAGTGGCAAAACGCCCTGCACGGAAAGTACCCTTCAAAACTTTTACAGGATTAAAAGAAGATAAATAAAGTGCAGGATAGCTCCCAGCAATAAAACCGGTTAGTATAATAAAGGCCAGGCTTATTACCCAGAAATAAGGGTTTGACCAAGTAATGCTCATTTGTTTATCGGCTAATCCATTAAACCATGGCAATGAAAGGGCAACTAATACTATAGCTAAAATGAAAGCTATAAATGTTACGATCAGCGATTCACTCAAAAATTGCCTGATCAGTTGACTGCGCATAGAACCTACAGCTTTTCGAATGCCTACTTCTTTTGCTCTCTTTTCACTACGGGCTGTACTCAGGTTCATGAAATTGATACAGGCCAATAACAAAACAAAAGTGCCAATGATACCAAACAACCAAACATATTGAATACGTCCGCTAGCATTGACACCATTCTTCCATTCTGAATACAGGTGCCATTTGCTCATTGGATTGAGAAATACCTGCTGGTTAAATTTTTTATCGTCTGCTTCAACCTGGTCATACTGGGCATTTTTTATTATTGCCGAAACTGCTTCATGTGTTGTATTTGGCTGTAATTGCACGTACATAAGAAAAGAACTATTACCCCAGTTGTCAGAGGCTTCCTGCATCCACTTGTTATTAGCCATCAACAGATCCCATGTGGAAATAAATTTTATATCATTAAATTCCGTGTTATGCGGGAGGTCTTCATATATTCCTGTCACTTTCACATCCATCTGGTTATCTATCCTCATCATTTGATTCATGGGATCTTCATCTCCGAAAAGAGATCTGGCCGCAGAAGATGAAAGAATGATCGAATGAGGATCTTTCAAACCATTCCAACTACCACCAAGCATTTTTAAAGACAACATTTCCGCTGCGCCTTCCTGCATGAACCTCCCGGTTTGTGATAACTTTTTATCTCCAGCAGAAAGTATATGACCTTCATTCCACCGGGACATGACTATATGCTTAAAATATCTACCGTATTTATTTCGTAATTCTTGTTCCAATGGACGGACCAAAGAATGAGATGAACCACGCTGTCCATTAAAATTGTATCTGATCATCACTTGCGCAATGCGGTCATAATTTTTGTGATATTTATTAAATGATAATTCATCATAGATCCACAAGCCGATAAGTATAGCCACCGCCATACCAATGGCAAGCCCACCGATATTAATAGCACTATAGCCTTTATTTTTTACTAAATTCCGCCAGGCGATCTTTATATAATTTCTTATCATAATAAAATTTTTATTCTGTTCGTAATGACTTTACAGGATTAGCAATAGCCGCTTTCAATGCTTTTAAGCCAACCGTAAACAAAGCGACAAACAATGCCAATGCTCCAGCTAAAACAAAAACCCACCAGTATATTTTTGTGCGATAAGCAAAATCACTGAGCCAACTATTCATCATCCACCATGCAACGGGAATTGCCAACACAGAAGCTATCAATACTAATTTTATAAAATCTTTCGAAAGCATAGCAACAATACCAGAAACAGAAGCTCCCAATACTTTACGAATGCCTATTTCCCTGATACGCTGCTCGGCTGCATAAGTAGCGAGGCCAAAAAGACCAAGACATGCAATAAGGATCGTAAGCGCTGCAATAACTAGGAAAATAATTTGTCGTTTCTGATCATCACGATAAAAATTATCCCATTGCTTATCAAGAAAATTATATTCGAATAAATGATTAGCATCTACCTTATGTAAAATTCCTTCAAGTTGTTTCAATGTTTGTTCAACATTTCCTGTAGTAAGCCTTACAGTAAAATAATCAATGTTATGAACGGGGTTACTGCGGTATGCTAGAATTAGCGGCGCTACTTTTTCTCTTAGTGAACGGAAATTGAAATCTTTTGTAATGCCAACTACCCTGGCTCTAAAAGGCTGACCAAGATTTGAAACATTCCCGTTGAAATCAACAGATGGTATTTCTATTAGTTGCTCTGAAGGTTCTTTGATCCCAAGTATTTTTGCAGCTTCCATTGCTCAAACTAACCTCAAAGGTTTTTAAAAATTGATCATCGGCCGCTATCAAAAACATATCATTCTCTACATCATTCGAACCTAGCATTTTTGCTTTTACTTTTGGAATTATCTTCCACTCACCTGGCACACGGGAAGTCACACTCACTGATTTTACTGCAGCAACTTTTGCGTATTCAGTCTTTATAGTTTCTGCTCCCCGACGGACAGCACCACTATTAATATCAACAACCAGCAATTGCTCTTTATTAAAACCCATATCAGCAGTGTCAACATATTTCATCTGCATAAAAACAACGATCGTAGACACGATCATGATAATGGAAAGAAAGAATTGGAAGACAACTAATCCCTTGCGAAGAGATAACTGGCCTTTACTTTGTTGTATTTTATTTTTTAATAACAGTAATGGCTTTAGCCTCGATTGAAATAATGCCGGGTAAGCTCCTGCAAACAATCCCACAATAAAAACAGTGGCTACAATACCAAACCAAATTCTTGGATCGGTCGTCAATCCAAGATCCAATTGTTTTTGTGTAAATGAATTAAATGCAGGAAGTAGCAATTTTGTTGCACCTAATGAAAGCACTAAAGCAATGATGGCCATTAGTAGTGCTTCAGAAAGAAACTGGCCAACAAGATTGCTTCGAAGAGCCCCGGTTACTTTTCGAACAGCGATCTCTTTTCCCCGATTGGCAAATCTTGCTGTTGTAAGATTCATGTAATTGATACAGGCGATCAAACTGCTCTTCATCTTGCTATTGCTGTTCCGATTGGCAGCTATCAATTGACTCAATTTCTGCGTTGCTTTCGCAGCATCAGCTTCTTTATCCAACATTAAATAAGTGGTATAATTATTCGAATTCCAATCGGCAGAAATAAAATCTTTGTATCGTTGATTACTAATACTACTTTCAGAAAAAAGAAGATTGAAAGATATATGTGAGTTAGATGGAAAATTTTGCAAAATACCAGTTATGGTGTAAGGCAAACTATCAGTATCCGTTTTTAATGTTCTGCCGACTACGGAGCTAACTCCAAATATTTTTTTAGCTGTCTCTTCTGTAAGTATTACCGAACGAGGAGCTGCTAAAGCTGTAGTTCTGTTGCCTTCTATTAATTTAAAATCAAAAACCTGTAAGTATTCAGGATTGGCTACTGAAAAAGATTCATAAAAAGTATTTGTAACTGCAGGATCAGAAACATTTGTTCTTCCCAACGCGGTGAATCGTGCTGCTTTTTTTACTTCCGGAATGCTAACAGGAGATTGTTCAGCAATTTTATACCCCACTGCTGCTACTTTTGATTCTTTTCCTTCCGGTGAAATTCTTGTTTCAACTACCCGGTAGGTATTGCTTGCATTTGTGTGAAAGCTGTCATAAGTTAATTCATCAAAGACATATAATGCGATCAGGAGAAAACATATTAGCCCAAGTGTTAATCCAAAAATATTGATGAATGAATATGTTTTGTTTCTCCAAAGGTTTCTTAAAACGATCTTGAAATAATGTTTTATCATGGCTTTAGTTTTACTCTGTCTTTAATGATTTTACCGGATTTGTAATTGCTGCTTTAACAGCCTGGTATCCTACCGATAATATCGCAATAAGTAATATGCTTACCGAGGTTATTATATAGATGCTCCATTGTATTTCGGTATGGAAAATATATCCTGAAAAGTATTGCCTGACAAGCCACCAGGAGATCGGTAAGCCAATAAGTAAACTAAGGATGATCAGGTTTGTAAATTCGCTACAAAGCATGAGAGTAAGATTCCCAACGGAAGCTCCCATCACTTTTCGAATGCCTAATTCTTTGGTTCTTCTTTCTGCAGTGAAAGTTGCTAAACCCAATAGACCAAGACATGAAATGAAAACGGCTATTACTGTAAAGCTTAAAGAAAGTTTTCCTATTACAGCTTCGGCCCGGTATTCTTTGTTAAAAACATCATCAAGAAAAGTATATTCAAATGGATAATCAGGATTATGCTCCCGAAATATTTGACGAATCTGTGCCATAAGGTTCGGCAAGGGTAATTCATCACTTACTTTGATAAAGTAGTGAGAACCGATATTTTCAGAATACATGAATATGAGTGGTTGAATGCCGAATTTCAAATTGTCATTGTGAAAATCATTTGTTATACCAACTATTCTCCCCTTCCCATTCCACATTTCAAGTTCCTTTCCTAAGGCGTTATCAAGGCTCAATCCCATTGTTTCCATTGCCTTCTTATTGATGATATAGTTGGATGCGTCATTCTTGCCTATAAAGTTTCTTCCAGCCAGCATTTTAATATCCATCGTAGAAATGAATCCAGTATCGCAGCGATATATCTTAAAAGTAATGGAAGAGCTATTGGGCTTACCATTCCATACAGGATCTGTTGTAGTAATAGGAATGGTGAATACATTGTTCCCACCAAACGCAACATTCTTTACTGCCGGTAATTGCTGTAGATCATTTTTTATTGCCTCGTAGTTTTTGACAATTCCTTCATTCTGGTCGATGACGATGATATTGTCTTTATTAAATCCCAGGTTTTTTTCGCCGATAAAACCTATTTGCTTATACACTGCAATACTTCCTACGATCAATATTACTGAAGCGGTAAACTGTACAACTACAAGAAATTTTCGAAGGGCATTTCCAGAAAGTCCAGGTTGAGTAGTTCCTTTCAGTACTTTAACGGGATTGAATCTTGACAAAATAAAAGCCGGATAACTTCCTGCCAATACCCCGGCAAAAATTGTAATACTTAAAATTCCCACTACAAACACAGGATCACTTAAGTTCAACTGAATAGATTTGTCCGTCACATCGTTAAAGAATGGAAGCAATAACTTCACTATCACTATTGCAAAAAGCATGGCAATAAAAGATAGAAATACCGCTTCGCCAATAAACTGAACAATAAGATGAGATCTTTGAGCACCTATTGATTTTCTTACTCCTACTTCGCGGCTTCGGTTTGCTGATCTTGCAGTTGAAAGGTTCATGAAATTAATGCATGCCATCAGGAGAATAAGTATGGCCACGACACTAAAAAGGAAAACCTGTTGAATTCTTCCTCCGGCTTTTTTCCCGTTTTCAAATTCAGAATATAGCCTGGACTCTGCATATGGAAAAAGAAATGAAGTGGTGGAACAGTCAGAACAATTTTTCTTAATTAAGTTAATAAGTTTGTTGTTCGCCTGGTCGACCATTTCGGACGATCTTAGCATCACTACAGTACGTGTACCACCGCTTTTCCAATTTTGTGTCCATGGATTTTCTTTTACAAAAAGTTCAAAAGGGATCACAAACTCAAAACGAAGTGTTGAGTTTTGAGGAATATCTGCAAAAACACTATTTATCACAAGATCATACTTTTGTCCTACCGACAATCTTTTACCTATCGGATCTTCATTTTTAAATAATTTTTCTGAAAGGCTTTTAGAAATAGCTATCGAATTATTTTTTAACGGTTCGGCTGCATTTCCATTTACGATCGGGAAACTAAGTATCTTAAACAGTGTTGAGTCAGCATAAATACCATTTTCATTGAACCCATTGGTTTCGTGCTTCAGCAACAACTCTGTTTCCATGCTGTACTGGGCGGCCAATTCTACTTCAGGAATTTCACTTTTTATTACGCCCTTCAATTTTGCCGGAGTAGCAGGATATGTTTCTATCTTTCCATCCGGGTATTTGTTATTGATAAGAACCTTGAAAGTGCGATTTGCGTTTGAATGAAATTGATCATATGAAAATTCATCATACACCCAAAGAAATATAAAAATACTTGCCGAGAGTCCTATTGCAAGACCGAAAATATTAATAGCAGAATAACCTTTGTTTTTCCAAAGACTACGCCATGCAATCTTAAAATAGTTTCTTATCATAGCTATACCTTTATTCTGTTCTCAATGATTTAACCGGGTTTGAAATTGCCGCTTTTATCGCCTGGAAACTTACAGTCAACAATGCTATTAATAAAGTACACAGACCTGCAATGAGGAATACAGTCCAGTTGATATTTATCCTGTATGCAAAATCTTCCAGCCATTTATTCATCCACCACCATGCGATCGGGAAGGCAATGACAGCTGCAATTAGTGTGAGCTTCAAAAAATCTTTTGATAATAAAGTAACAACGCTTGGAACCGAAGCACCCAAAACCTTTCGAACACCGATCTCTTTAATCCTTCGTTCAGCCATATATGCACTTAGTCCAAATAAACCAAGGCAGGCAATGAAAAGTGAAAGCCCTGTAAATATGCTGAAGATACTTCCCATCCGTTGCTCGGAACGATATAGCGCTTCAAATGAAGCATCCAGAAAATTATAATCAAATGGTTCTCCGGAAACAAATGTTTTCCATTGACTTTCTATTTTACTTATTGTATTGCTTATATCACCGGGTTTCATTCTCACCATCATAAAAGATGTTCCTATGTCATAAGATCTGGAAGATTTATGAAAAAGAGCAAAGGGTGTCATAGCTGTCTGCAGTGATTGCACATTAAAATCTTTAGCAACGCCGACCACTGTGTACCATTCATTATTCCCACCGGGATATTGTATGCGCTGACCGATCGGATCTTTCCAGCCGATCTGTTTTGCTGCTTCCTCGTTCAGGATCACAGAAAGTGAATCCGAAAAATCCTTGGAGAAATTTCTTCCTTTTAATACCTGTATCTTAAGTGTTGGTACAAAATCATAGTCAATAATAAAAGATGCAAGGTTGATATCTTTAGCAACAGCCTCTTCACCATTTTGATCAGCTATATAACTGTCTCCGAAAAGATTTCCTGTAGGAATACTGTTGGCAATGCTTGCATTTGAAACACTGGGTAATTGGCTGATCGTTTGCCGGAAACTTTCTTCACTGTTTCCTAGCCTGTTGGAATTTGCGACTACAAGTACATTTTCCTTATCCAATCCCATATTTGTATTCCGGAAAAAATTAAGTTGTTTAAAAACTACTAATGTACCAATGATCAGTATCGTTGAGATCGTAAATTGAAAGATCACTAAACCGTTTCTTATAAATAAAGCTCCTTTGCCGGATCTTGAAAGGATCTTTCCTGTTAGCACTGTTACAGGATTAAAAGAAGTCAGATAAAAAGCAGGATAACTGCCGGCGAGTAATCCGATCAAAATAGTTAGTACTATTAAAACAAGCCACACACTTGTTGTAAATGCAATACCCGGGTTAATTGATTCACCGGTGAGATCTGAAAAAGGTTTTAATAATACCGCAACTAATATAACTGCGATCATGCTGGAAATTAAACTGTATAAAAATGCTTCAGCCAGGAACTGCCTTACCAGTTGACCTCTTGTTGAACCCGTTACTTTGCGTATCCCAACTTCTTTTGCTCTTTTTGCAGAACGTGCCGTTGACAGGTTCATAAAATTTACGCAAGCAAGAATTATAATAAACAATGCAATGCTGCCGAATATATATATGTACTTGATATTACTGATATGACTTAGCCACGGTATGCCGATGCCAGCTGAACGTAAATGAACATCAGTTAATGGAAGCAAATGAAGGTCCCATCTGCCGCCGCTCTTTACAAATTCATCAAATGGTTTACCGATCCTCTTAAAAGCACTGGCTGCCTGCACCCTTACCATTGCAGGAAATTTAGCTTCCAGGTCACGTACACTCGCAACATCTGTTTTTACATTGTTACGAAGTTTTACATAAGATATCATTTGCTGCCAAACCCAACTCCAGCTAAATTGTTTTACAGCAGGGAAATCTGCAACGGGCATTAAAAAATCAAATTGTAAAGAAGATTGTGAAGGAATGTTTTCCAAAACCCCGGTAACGGTAAATGGTTTTTTGTTTTCATTCATTACTATTGTTTTGCCAATAGCATGTTCATTGCCAAAATATTTTTTAGCGATATCGGCCGTTACTACAACCGAGCCCGGCTTTAATAAAACTGTTGACGGATCACCTTCCAACATTTTAAAACCAAAGAACTCCAGGAAATTTGAATCAACAGCGATTATGTTTTTTTCTGTGAAAAATTTTTCTGTTGAGTTATTAGATCCATAACGGGCTACAATATCTCTTGCTTTATAAAACCTTGTATAACTTTCTATCTCTGGGAAATTGCTGACGAGTGCTTTTCCAACAGGAGGCGGTGTATTACCTGCCCAAAATTCCTGGCCTCCCATATTCCCTTTCAATGTTACCTGGAAGATGCGATCTGCATCTTTGTGAAATTTATCGTAGCTCAATTCATTCTGTATATAAATTACGATCATCAGCACACATGCAATGCCAATGCTTAACCCTGAAACATTGATGAAACTGCTTGTTTTATTACGCATCATGTTTCGCCAGGCAGTCTTAAAATAGTTTTTTATCATGGCTTTAGTTTTTATTCTGTTCGTAAACTTTTTGCAGGGTTAGCAAGCGCCGCTTTTATCGCCTGGAAACTTATTGTTGCCAATGCGATCAGCAATGCAGAAGCGCCAGCTAAAATGAATACCCACCAACCCATGTTTACTCTATAGGCAAAGTCCTGCAACCATGTACTCATCACCCACCATGCTAAAGGGAAAGCGACTATAGTAGAAAGTAAAATGAGTTTGAGAAAACTTTTTGACAACAACATTACAATACTCGATACTGAAGCGCCTAAAACCTTTCTTACGCCGATCTCTTTAGTACGTTGAATGGTTGCAAACATCGTAAGCCCTAATAAACCAAGACATGCAACAAAAATGGCTATGCCGGCAAATATTCCAAATGCTTTTCCAAACAATTGATCATTCTCATACTGACGATTAAACGTTTCATCCAAAAAACTATAATCAAATAAATTACCGGGAAAGAATGACTCGTACTTCTTTTTTATCTGTGCAATAGTGCCAGGCAGATCACCGGGTGTAAGCTTTACAGATATTTCGCTGTTAGTGCTATAAAAAGGCATGAAGATCATTGGTTCAAGAGGATGACGAAGTGATTTTTGATGATAGTCTTCCACTGCCCCTACTACATCCCATTTTCTTTGACCACGAAGTATAGATTTACCTATTGCATCTTCCGGAGATCTAAAGCCAAGCAATTTCACCGCTGATCTGTTAATAAGCATGCTGCGCAAATTCCTGCCATTAGGATCATGATCTGTTTGTGTAAAATTCCTTCCGGCTATTAATTTCACTCCATATACATTGAGGAAATCATAATCAACAGAAGTATGACGAACAGTAAACTTATTTGTTGCAGCTGAATCAGCTTGTCGTACATTAAAACTTCGTCCAATATCACCGCCTGGCACATTCCATGATGTAGTTGCACCTTGTACATGTGCAATTTGTTTTAACTCCTCTTTAAAACTATTTACCCTGCTGATGAATGTAGAATCAAAATTTGTAAGAGTGGGTGGTTTTATCACCAGTACCTGGTCAATATTAAATCCGAGCTGTGTTTTATTCATATACCTGATCTGCTTCATTACCACCAGGGATCCAATGATCAAACCAATTGTTACTGTGAATTGACCAAGTACCAATGCTTTTCTGAAAAAGATACCTTTTTGTGAACTACCAAATTTTCCTTTTAAAACTGCGATCGGCTTGAATGAGGAAAGTACAAATGCAGGATAAAGACCAGAAACAAAAATACCAGCAACAACAATTGATATTAGTCCAATGAGTATGCTGTATCCATTCAATCCTTTTGTTAAAAGATATGACAATGATAATTGATAATTCAGCAGCTTATTAAATTCTGATTGTAATAACAGAACAAGTACTATTGCCAATCCCATGCTGATCAAATTTACTAATGCTGACTCAGCAAGAAATTGAAAGATCAATTGACGACGTTCGCATCCTACAACCTTTCTTATTCCTACTTCTCTTGCTCTTTCCACGGATCTCGCTGTGGCAAGGTTAATATAATTTACCCAGGCGATAGTAATAATAAACAATGCAATAATTAATAAAGCCCAAACAACAGTAGCACTACCAGTAACACCGATCTCATATTCAAAATCAGAATTTAAATGCGCTTTTGAAAGTGGCTGCAGGTAAAATGTCTCATCACTGCCTGATATTTTATTTCCCTGAAAATTTTTTTGACTGAATGCTCCAAGTTTTGCGTTGAGTGCCTTATAATCAGTCCCACGCTTTAGTTGTACATAATGCCAAAAATCTGATTGTGTAAAATCATGCTCAGCCTCTGGCCATCTATTTATTAAGGTACGGTAAGATATAAGCATCTGAAATTGGAGATGAGAGTTCTCCGGAATGTTTTTCAAAACCCCTTCGATCTTATAGGGCATAGAATCAGTCCAAAGTGTAATTGCTTTTCCTACAAATTGATCATAATCCTTTCCTTCGTGATCAAAGATCTTATCAATGAGTTTTTCTGATAAGAGAACAGTGTTCGGTCGGATCAATACCGATTGTTTGTCGCCGGCAACAAGGGGAAAATCAAACACAGTAAGGAAATTGCTATCGACAAAAAACAGGTTTGGCTCAGCAATTTTTTTATCATTATAAGTAATGATCGCTTCGCCAGATGGTGCAACCCTGGTGTTTTGAATGACCTCTTCGAAATCATTATTCATAGCCCTGCCGACACCTGAATAAGTTATCGTGCCATGCTGTATCAACTTACCTTGCTGGTAACGATCATTTACAACCCGGTAAATATTATCTGCCTTGTTATGGAACTGATCATAACTAAGTTTAAAACTTACGTACTGTAATATCAGCAGGCATGCTGCCATGCCGATAGCAAGACCTAATATATTGATCGCTGAAAAACTTTTGTATTTCCAGAGGTTGCGGAAGGATATTTTCAAATAATGTTTTATCATGGCTTTGGTTTTTATTCTGTTCTTAAACTTTTTACAGGATTAGCAACCGCCGCTTTTATTGCCTGGAAACTTACTGTGAGCAACGCAATTAATAAAGCAGCAATGCCCGCAACAGGAAATACCCACCATGCAATGTGAATCCGGTAAGCAAAATCCTCTAACCATTTATTCATAGCCCACCACCCAAGAGGAAATGCGATCAATGCAGCAATGATCACAAGTACAAGAAATTCTTTTGACAATAACCGAACGACACTGCCAACACTTGCCCCTAATACTTTTCGAATACCGATCTCTCTTGTTCTTCTTACAACAGTAAGAGTTGCTAAACCGAATAATCCCATGCATGCAATAAAGATGGAAAGTGCAGAAGCTATTTTTACAATTGTAGATGTTCTTTTCTCCTGGCGGTATTGCGCAGCTACTGTTTCATCAAGAAAACGATATTCAAATTCCTGGTCAGGAGCCACCTGTTTCCAAACTTGTTTTAATGTAGCCAGGTTTGCAGTCAGGTTGCCGGCTCTTAATCTCACAGAAATTCTTGGCTGTGCCGGAGCACTAAAGTTTATATCATTGATACGACGGAAAAAAGTATCTGGTTTTATGACCATGGCAAGTGGTTGAACAGGGGTATGCAACGATTCATAATTAAAATCTTTTACCACGCCAATGATCTGTTGTTCTATCCTTCCCGGTAATTTTTTTCCTACTGCATCCTTCCATCCAAACAATTTTACCATAGCTTCATTCACGATCATTGATGAAGTGTGATCAGCCGGGTTATCTGCAGAAAATTCTCTGCCCTGCGCCATCTTGATTCCCATTGTTTTTAAAAAGTATGGGTCAACAGCATTAAATTGAAAGGTCCTGTAAATATTTTTGTCATCACTGTAGCCAACGTTGACCCATGGAGTTTCTGAAAAACTCATCAGGGAAACGGCTGCTCCAATTACTTGCGGCTGTTTTAATAATTCGTTTCGATACAGCTCAGCCAGCTCCATGCCTTTTAATCTTGGTTTATTAGTAGGAACAACTATGACTTGTTCTTTTTGATATCCCAGGTCTTTATTCTGCAAATAGTCAAGTTGTCCACTGATCACAATTGTGCAGATGATCATTCCAATGGAAGTAACAAACTGTCCTGCGATCAGGCTCTTGCGTAGCAGACCTGTTTTATTTCCAAGCTTCAGCTTTCCTTTTAAGATTTCAACCGGTCTGAAACCGGAAAGAATAATAGCGGGATAAATGCCGGCTATCAAACCAATCAATACTATTATAAGCAAACAATAGCCGATAAAACCAAGATCGAATTGCAAACTGAGCTGACGATTTATTAGCTGGTTAAATGGATTTACAAGCAAAGCTGTCAAAATAATTCCTATAACTACAGAAAGAACAGTAAGCAAGATTGCCTCACCCCAAAATTGCCTGATCAGTTGGTGGCGTTCCGCACCTAAGACTTTTCGAACGCCAACTTCCATAGCTCTTGTTGCGGACCTGCCAACTGAGAGTGTAATAAAATTGACACAAGCAACAAGAAGAATAAGAATTCCTATTGATAAAAGTATATAAGAATATTTTGGGTTACTTATAGGTTCGATGCCAGCTGGAATACTTGTATCAAGATGGATTTTAGTGATTGGCTGCAAGGTTATCATATACCCGCCTTCCTTATAATCTTCACCAAGGTTTTGTTTAACCATGGAAGGAAACTTCTTAGTAAGTCTTTCTGGATCTATACCCTTTTTAAGCAAAACATAGGTTTCTGAACTTACACTGAACCAGGCCTTCATTGCCCGCTCGCTAAAAATAAATTTTGCATTGGAAAAAGGTATGAGAGCATTGTATTTGATACTGGATTCTTCAGGAGCCGATCTTACAATACCGGCAACTGAAAACATAACTTTTTCATTGCCCATTTGCATTTCAACATTTTTCCCAATTGCGTTTTCTTTTCCGAAATATTTTTTTGCAGTATTCTCTGTAAGAAGAATTGAATTACTTGTTGGAAAAGGATTTTCCCTGTTGCCTTCTATAAATTTAAAATCGAAAAGTCGAAAAAAACTCGAGTCCACCATTCGAACATCTTCACTAAAAGATTGCTCACCTATTTTTACAAGAGGTCCGAAACTATAAACACGACATGTTGATTCTATATCCGGAAAACTTCCCTGTAATGCGCCTGCGAGAGGTAATGGAGTAACGATATCAATTATATCCTCCATGCCGTCATTATGTTCCCTTACCCATGCCCTGTATATCCTGTCAGATTTGCTGTGAAATTTATCATAGCTAAATTCACTACGAACAAATAGCATGATAAGTACACAACAGCCAATACCGATCGCAAGACCAAGAATGTTAATGGTTGTATATCCTTTGTTTCTCAAAAGATATCGCAAGGCAACTTTTAAATAATTTCTGATCATAAAAAATACATTTATTCAGTTCTTAATGATTTGATGGGATTTGCAAGTGCCGCTTTAATTGCCTGGAAACTGATCGTAATAAATGCGATCAATACAGCTATAACACCTGCTATAAAAAATACCCACCATGGCATATTGATACGATAGGCAAAATCCTGCAACCAATTATGCATTACCCACCATGTTATTGGTACTGCAAGCAGGAATGAAATTCCTACCAGCATCAAAAAGTTTTTTGACAAAATGAAAAGAACATTTTGAACGGATGCTCCCATTACTTTGCGAATTCCAATTTCTTTGGTACGCTGCAAAATATTGTAAGCCGACAATCCCAATAACCCGAAACAGGCGATCAGAATAGCCAGGAATGAGAACATGCTGAATACTTTTCCATACAACTTATCCGCCTTGTATTGCTGGTCATATACTTCATCGAGGAAATAATATTTGAATGGATCATTGGGAAAATATTTATCCCAAGTGGTTTTAACAACAGCAATTGTTTTACTAATATCTGCCGATTCTATTTTGACAGAATAAGCGCTGCGACTATTAGGACGGAGAAGAATTATTTGCGGTTCGATCGTTTTCCTTAATCCTTCCTGGTGGAAATTTTGTATAACGCCAACGATAGTAAGTGTGTCATTGTTTCTCCGCAGTTTTCCATTAAGAGCTTTTTCAGGACTGCTATATCCCAGGTTGGCCACAGCAGTTTCATTCAGAATGGCAGCTTTATTATCCGTAGGAAAACTTTCGGAAAAATTTCTTCCGGCAAGTAATTTCATTTCAAAAGAAGGGATAAAATCATGATCAATACCGAGATGGTAAAGTGTCATAGAAGTTGCATTTGGCACATCCACTCGTTTAACGCTGCTTGTCCAATAAATTTCTTTACTCATTACACTGCTTGAAGCAGTCATGCTTTTTACACCTGATTGTTGAAGTAAGGCTGTCTTGAATGGTTGAAAAGTATTCTGATAAAGTGAGTCCTGAACAGAAACAGCACCATCCAACACCAGGGTTTGTTTAATATTCACACCAAGTTGTTGCTTGCGCATATAGTTAACCTGCATGTAAACGATGATCGTTCCGGCTATCAATACGACAGATGTGGCAAATTGTAAAATGATCAGGCCCTTTCGAAGATTCAATCCACCGGAACTATTTTTGAAAAGACCCTTTAGTACAGTTACAGGCTGATAACCTGAGATAACAAATGCAGGGTAAATACCGGATAATAATGTACCGGCAATAAATATAGATGCAAAAATATACCAGTACATCGGTTGTAAAACAAAAACAGAATCGCTATCACGGCCAATCATCTGGTTAAATCCGGATGTAAGTAATGTAACAGCACCCAATGCAATAAGCAACGATACAATATTCAACATTAAACTTTCCAACAAGAATTGTGTAATAAGATCTGTTCGCAAGGCGCCCATTACTTTTCGTATTCCAACTTCTTTTGCTCTTTCAACTGATCGGGCTGTTGCCAGGTTGATATAATTGATCCAGGCAATACCCATAATAAAAAACCCAATGAGAAAAAGAAACGCAACCGATCTTCCGTTACCATTTACTTCTGCTTCCTGGTTAAAGTTGGAATAAAGATGAATATCACGCAATGGTATCAAGTAAGCCTGACTTTTAACGTTGTTGGCTTTGTTCCATTCACGATTATTTATATAGCGGTCGCAAAAAGCAGGAAGCTTTGATTCCAGTTGCTTTAATTCTGTTCCCTTTTTTAATTGCAGGTAAATATAAAAATCATACCATCCCCATGCGGTTTCTGTAGCATTAGAAGTGTCGCCAAAACTTTGCATTATATTTCCTAATGTAGAATAGGAAAGCAAATGATTGATGATAAGATGAGAATTAGAAGGAAATTCTTTAAATATTCCTGTCACCTGCAGCGTTCTTGTATAACCCGGATCACGGAGAGTCAGCCTTTTTCCAACTGCATCTTCATTACCGAAATATTTTTTTGCCATGTTTTCGGACAACAATATTTTATCGGGAGCATCGAGAACAGTGTTGGGATCTCCTTTTAATAATTGCAGGCTAAACATGCTGATAAATGAGGGATCGGCATAATAGCCTTTTTGTTCACTAAACTTTACTTCTCTTTTATCATTCGACAACAGAACGTCTGCGTCAATGAGCCGGCAAAACTCCTCCACTTCGGGAAAATCTTTTTTCATAGTAGGCCCAAATGCAGGATATACTGTTGCAGACTGCCATGAAAGTTTTCCCTGCTGATAAGAATCAAGTCGTAGCCTGACTATTTGTTTCGCATTTTTCGGGGAGCTATCATAGCTTCTTTCAAAAGAAACATACTGGAAAATAAGCAGGCAGCATGTGATGCCAATAGCAAGGCCAAGTATATTCAGCAAAGAATATCCTTTGCGCTTACCAAGATTTCTTACCGCCAGTTTGATATAATTGCTAACCATAAAAAATTATTACAATTTATTATGAACGTAAGTTTTTAACCGGGTTAGTAATGCCCGCTTTTAGCGATTGGTATAAAACAGTCAGTATAGCGATCGCTATGATCATCAATATTGGCAAAATGAAAAACCAAATACCGATCCCGATATGAAAAGCATAATCCTGCAGCCAGTTATTTACCAGAATATAGGCAACGGGCAGCGCTACAACACCCGCCAGTAACACCAGCTTTAAATAATCTTTGGTGATCATACTGGTGATCTGGAATAAGGTTGCTCCCAATACTTTTCTAATGCTGATCTCCTTATTTCTTTTTGCGATCGTAAAAAGTGATAAGCCAAACAATCCAAGACATGCGATAACGATTGCAATTGCTGTAAATAGCCAAAGCACTGTTGCAAATAGTCTATCAGTTTTATACTGCGCATTGAATTGTTCATCCAAAAAGAAAAACCGGAAAGGACTTTGAGGGTAATAAGTGCGCCATTTCTGTTTAACAAAATCCATCAGTACAGGAAGATTAGTTGTATTCATCTTCAAAGAAAAATTTCCAAAGTTTCTTTCTTCCTCAGGATAGAAAACGATCGGATCAAAAGTATTTTGCAACGATTCCTGGTGATAGTCTTTTATCACACCGATCACTTTGCAATGAAACCCGCTACCATCTATGTATTGGCCCACAGCCTCTTCGTTCTTAGCAAAACCAAAAACATTTACCGCCGTTTCATTAAGAATAATATTGACCAAAACATTTGTATCAACCGCAGGCAAGTCATTTGTAAACCCTCTTCCGGCAACAATCTTTAATCCATATGCATCGATGAATTTATTATCAATACCGAAATTTCTGCATCGCTTTCCTGATTGTGAATTCTTCAAAGCATAATCAGACGACCCGCCAACCTCTCCTCCCGGCACTGATGTAGATGCAGTAACAGACTGAATTGCCGGGTTACTCGTCATATCATTTATAAAAGAATTAAATGACGGGATACTTGAACTATCGGTGTTTGCTGTTTGTTGAACCACCAATGTCTGTTTTATGTTTACACCAAGATCACGGGTTTGCATGTAATGAAGCTGTTTATAAAAACCCATGGCCCCTGTTATCAAAACGATCGCAGCAATGAATTGTAAAACCACTAATGATTTTCTTAGAAAATTCTTGCCGCCTTTTAAGCCTGTGGCACCTTGCGATGTTTTGATAGAATAAATTGGCTGGAAAGAAGAAAGAACAAATGCAGGATAAAAAGCTGCAAGCAATGTTCCTGATAAAAAAATAACGATCACGAACACCCAAAATCTCCAATCAGCAACTATTAAACTTCCCAGGTCTTTTTCTACAAGAGCGGAAAAAGCAGGAAGCGTTAACCTGAAAACAAGGATACCAATTATTATCGCAATTATGTTTAGAAAAAAAGATTCGGTTAAGAATTGGCGGACAAGTTGAAACTTTCCGGCGCCAACGACTTTTCTTATCCCAACTTCTTTCGAACGATCAAGAGAATGTGCCGTGGAAAGATTTACATAATTGATCCATGCAATAAAGAGTATGAACAATGCAGCAATGCCAAGATATTTTAGATAAGAGAAATTTCCATTGCCTGTCATTTCATAATCGTACTTAGAGCGCAGATGAATATCTTTTAATGGTTGCAGGTAAAATGAATTCTGGTAATCACGAGTTTTCATATCTGTACCCATGTATCGCTCAGCAAATGCGGGAAACTTCCCTTCTAATGTTTTTGAATTGGTTCCGGGTTTTAATAATACATAAGTATAAAAATCAGACCAGCCCCAGCTCGTATTTGCAGCTCCCTGTGTAAGCTGTATATATTTTTCATAGTTCAGAATAATATTGAAACGAATATGTGAATTAGCGGGCAGATCTTCCAAAACAGCCTTTACAATATAATCTTCATTACGATAGTGAAGAGGCTTGCCTATCGGGTCTTCATTGCCAAAATATTTTTTTGCAGTTTCTTCTGTTATTGCTGCATCATTCAATTCTTTAAAAGCCGTAGCAGCATTTCCTTTTACAAATCGAAATGAAAAAATGCTGAACAATGATCCATCCGCATAATAAAGAGTTCCCGGCTCTATTATCTTTTGATCTTTATAGGTCACTATTCCCCCCTGCCTGCGAAAACGTGCCGCTTCCTCTACTTCAGGAAAATCTTTTTTTAGTGACGGTGCAACAGCGGGATAAGTAAATGCAAAAGTTTGTTCCTTTCCACCCTTTTCCTTTGTCATCATTGGCACACGATAGATCCTGTCCTTTTTTACATGGGCATCGTCGTAGCTATATTCAAACCGCAGATAATTTATAATCAATAAAAATGCAGCAACCCCAACTGACAAGCCAAAAATGTTTATTGCAGAGAAGGTTTTGTTTTTCCAAAGACTTCGCCATGCGGTTTTGAAATAATTCTTTATCATAGCTATATTTTTATTCGGTTCTCAAACTTTTTATCGGGTTAGCAATCGCCGCTTTAATTGCCTGGAAGCTTACCGTTATTAATGTGATCATTATAGCACCGATACCGGCACACGCAAAAATCCACCACGACAAATCTGCACGGTATTGATAATTCTGTAACCATCCATTCATATAGTAATAAGCTATGGGTGTGGCAATGAAAAGAGAGATGATAACCAGAAAAGCAAATTCTTTCGATAATAGACCCCACACATTGAACACCGTTGCACCTAAAACCTTACGTACTCCGATTTCCTTTGTCCTTTGTTCTGCAACAAAAGTTGCCAGGCCAAATAAACCCAGACAAGAAATGAGAATTGCTAACACTGCAAAAAAGCCAGATAATTTGCTGATCCGTTCTTCAGCAGCAAATTTCAATGCATATTCCTCGTCAACAAATTTGTACTCAAAAGGTGCCGCAGGAACAATTTTTTTAAATACTGATTCTATTTTTGGAAATGCATTGCTAAAAGTAACATTTGGGTTAATTCTTATATTGATCCAATTAACACCACCATTCAATGGTTTAATAAAAAATAGTGTTGGCTCAATTGGTTCATAAGGAGACTCCATTACCGCATCTTTTATTACCCCTAATATGGTATAAGGCTTTGGGTCATTTTCACGCCATTTCCATGTGATCGTTTCACCTATAGGGTTTTGTAATCCCATATACTGTGCAGCAGCTTCATTGATCACTACACCTGATGAATCAGTAAGATAATTTCTTGAAAAATCACGACCGGAAACAAATTGCCATCCTATTGTTTTGCCATGTTCATAACTAACAGCTAATGTTCCAAAACTTTCCTCTTTATTAGCATCTCTTCCCTTCCAATCAAACCCATTATTGCCTGATGCAACTTCAGTTATCTTCCCCATCGATTGAGACATTTCTGCAACTGCGCCTGTATTGAGCAATTCATTTCTGATCAAGTCTTGCTTACCATTATAATCCCCTGATTTCATTTCCATCATTATTAATCCTTCACGGGTATAACCAACAGGACGATCCTTTGCAAACTGCACCTGGCGATAAACCACGATCGTACAAATAATGAGAGCAACAGAAACGGTGAATTGAATTACAACTAATGCTTTTCTTGGAATTGCGGCCAATCTGCCAGTACGAAAAGTCCCTTTTAATACTTTGATCGGCTTAAAAGAAGAAAGATATAATGCAGGATAACTACCCGCCAACATACCAGTAATAAAAATAAACACGGCGCTAATCAGCCAGAAATAAGGATTACTTATCGGCATGGACATTTGTTTTGCCGAAAGATTATTGAACCATGGAAGGAAAATATATGTGAGAAAGCAAGATAGAAAAAAAGAAATAACAACAACTATTAAAGATTCACTGAAGAATTGAAACAAGAGCTGTTTTCGCATTGAACCTATTGTTTTCCGAATGCCAACTTCCTTCGCTCTTTTTTCAGAACGAGCTGTACTCAGGTTCATAAAATTTATACAAGCGAGTAATAATACAAACAAACCAATGATTCCCACAAGCCTTGCCATCCGAACTGGCTTATCATCAGTTATTCCCTTTTTAAAAGGATATAAATGCCAGTTATTCATCGGGTGAAGAAATACTTCCGGATTTCGGGCCGCATCTTCTTTATACTTGCCAATGCTTTTAATTTTTTCAAACTCCGCCGCAGCTATATTTCGATTCACTATATCGAAATTGGATGCAGGATCTATTTCAGCATATATCCTCAAAAAATGATTCATCCAATCATTAGTGGTGCGTTTTAATATCCACTCATTTTGTGAGACCCAGAGATCCCATGGAGATAAAAATTTTACTTTATTGAATTCTGAATTCAAAGGCAGGTCTTCATAAACGCCTGTTACATTCACATTTGTTTTGTTATTGATAGTTACAGTTTGACCCACCGGATCGCTGTTACCAAAAAGAGCTTTAGCAACCGATGAAGAAAGCATGATAGAATGCATATCCTTCAAGCCTGCCCAAGTACCTTTCTCCATTTTTAAAGTGAACATTTCCGGTGCACCCGGATCCATAAATTGTCCTGTTCCAGATAATTTTTTTTCACCGGCTGCAAGAATGTATTCCTGTTCCCATGATGCCCGTACAATATGCTTAAAATTCTGTTTGTAATTCTCACGCAGTTCTGTAGCCAGTGGATACGAAAGAGAATTGTTAATAAAAGGACCTTCCTTTGCATCATTGCCACGAGTAAAAATGCGGCCAATATGATCATGGTTTTTATGGTATGTGTTAAATGATAGCTCGTCGTATATCCAAAGTCCAATTAATATTGCAACAGCCATTCCAACAGTAAGACCTCCAATATTTATAAAAGAAGAAGTTTTATTTCTTGAAAGATTTCTCCAGGCAGTTCTAAAATAGTTTCTGATCATGGCTTTAATTTTATTCTGTTCTCAGTGAATTTACCGGGTTTGTCAATGCGGCTCTTACTGTACGTATGCTCAATAAAACAAGAGCGATCATTAACATGCTGACGCCACAGGCAGCAAATACCCACCAACTTATATTGGTACGATATGCGAAATCCTGCAGCCAGTTATTCATTGCAAGCCATGCTAACGGGGTGGCAATGGTGAATGCAATGAGTACAAGTGATAAAAGATCCTTTGATAATAAAGAAACGATTTGAACAACTGAAGCGCCTAGAACTTTTCTTACACCGATCTCCTTTGTCCTAGAATTTGTTGTGTAAATGACCAATCCCAATAAGCCAAGGCAGCTGATAAAAATGCACAGACCTGCTGACCATTTTAATAATCTTGAAACATCTTGTTCATTTTTATAGAATGCGGCAATTGTTTCATCAAAAAAATAATACTTAAAATCATTTTCAGGATATATTTTTTGGAATTCTTTCTCTACTTTTCCAAGCGCCATTTTCCACATGCCTGGCGAACCAGATTCTGGTTTTAAGGCTATATTAATAACGTAACTGCTTTTTTCTACACTGGAATACGCCAAAGGTTTTATCGGCTCATGTGTTGATTTGGTATGAAAATCTTTCAACACACCTACAATTGGCACTCTTTTATTATCCTGAAATACTGCTTTCCCAATTGCGTCTACCGGGTTTGTAAATCCAAACGATCTTGTAAAAGATTCATTTACCAGATACTCTTTCAATGTGTCACTTTGAGCTGGGAGTTTGCCTGCTACAAGTTTCAATTTATAGATATCGAAATACAATGGATCTGCCATCATTGTTTCTGTCATCAATTCAACTTCTTTTTTTCCATTATCCACTTTCATTGTGGTGGATGATGCTCCCTGGTGTGCAGGTGAATTACTTGACAAGCTCACTTTCTCCACTTCCGGCATCTGCTTTATTTTCTCAAGTAATGCAAACCGCCTGTTATCAGGTTTATCTGAAAAGAAATTCCATTCCGTACGGAAATAAACGATAGCATCTTTTTTATACCCGAGTTCTTTGTTTAGAGAAAAATTAATTTGCTTGCTGACAACCAACGTTGCAATAACAAGAAATTGTGCAATGACAAATTGAGTAACGGTCAGTGATTTTCTTAACCATGCTTTCCTGCTTTTTGCAGTTCCTTCGTGTAATTGATTTTTTAAAACAGTAACCGGTTTAAATTTTGTTAGCACCATTGCAGGGTAAAAACCTGAAAATGCAGTCATCACCAAAACCAATAATAACAGAAATATCCAAACATGTGGCTGGTTGATCGAATTGAAATTTATTTCCGGAGGAATAAAATCGCTAAAAACTTTTAATAGCCACGGCAGAATAGCAATTGAAAGTATTGTTGCGATTAAAGTAAGTAAAAATGTTTCGCTCAAAAATTGAAATATCAACTCCCTTTTTCCACTGCCTAATGTTTTCCTTATACCAACTTCTTTTGCTCTTTGAGCCGATTGAGCAGTTGTAAGATTGATAAAGTTGATACACCCAAGTAATAAAAGAAATAAAGCAACTGCAAATAATCCGTATAAAGTTGGTTTATGAGCCTGCCGACCGTTGTCAAATGAACCATAATCAGCATTAAAATGAATATCGTTTATGGATTGTAAGCGATGCTTTGTATCATCCCTCTCCTGATCTTTCTTATCCAGATATTTTTTTCTTAGCCCCGCAAACTGGGCATTTACTTGCCCTGGTCTTGTTCCCTTTTTCAATTTTATAAATAATTGGGAGACGGAATTTATACTCCCCCAATCATCACCACCAAAATGATCCTTTAAACCAATTGACATTACTGTCGCCAATGAAATAAACTCTTTGAATCGAAAATCAGTTGCTTTCTCTTTTGGTAGTTTTACAATACCCGACACAATTGTTTTGATACTGTCATCATAAGTTATTTGTTTGCCTATAATATCATTAACAGGAAGATTTCCAAAATATGTTTTAGCTCTCTCTTCAGTAATCACCACCTGGTTAGGATCTTTTAACGCTGTTTGTTTTGAACCAGCCAGCCAATCATATTCAAACAATGAAAAATAAAACTCATCTGCATATATTATTTCGGTTTGCTTTTTAAATTCAGCAGGAGATTGGCTACCTGCAACCGCCATTGAAACTTTTGTTTCATAAGCGGTAACAAAATGTGTAACAGTCTCAATACCTGTAAGATCTGATCTAACTGCTTTGGGCATCGGCATCGGCACACCTGAATTTTTAAATACTGATTCACCGGGAAAAGTCATATCAGTTATTACCCGGTAGATCCTGTCATTATCCTTTCTGAATTTCTCAAAACTAAATTCAAATTGCACCAACAGGTATATAACCAATGCTGCGCTGATGCCGATTGCCAAACCGGAAACATTAATCAATGAAAAAATTTTTTGTTTCCAAAAATTCCTGATCGCAATCGTGAAATAGTTTTTTAGCATAAAAAATATTTATTCAGTTCTCAATGACTTAGCAGGACTTGTGATCGCCGCTTTGATCGCCTGGAAACTTACTGTTATCAATGCTATTAAGATCGCAGATGCTCCGGCTATAAGAAATGCGGTCCATCCAATATTTATTCTGAATGCAAAATCCTGCAGCCATTTATGAATTCCCCAATAGGCTAAAGGGACTGCGATAACAATGGCTATACAAACCAGTTTGATAAAATCCTTTGCCAGCATCGAAACAAGATTGGGCACTGAAGCCCCAAGTATTTTTCTTATTCCTATTTCTTTTACTCGTTGTTGCGCTGCAAATGTTATTAATCCCCAAAGGCCAAGACAAGAGATCAGCATCGCTAAAACAGAGAATATTTTAAAAAGACTGAATAATCTCATTTCAGATTTATACAATGCATCCAGTTGCTGATCTAAAAAATTATATTCAAATATTGCGTCGGGAAATGCTTTCTTATAGCTTGTGTTTATTTGACTGATCACGCCGGCTATGTCTGTGCCTGCTTGAATTTTGA
>Ga0193738_1000282_pt1 | contig 31643 bp, 34 predicted proteins | sample L2a1metaG_FD_144927 | JGI IMG/M metagenome (GOLD analysis project Ga0193738, IMG submission 144927) | Soil microbial communities from a riparian zone of the East river system, Colorado, United States - L2a1 | ecosystem: Environmental > Terrestrial > Soil > Riparian zone | place: USA: East River... | reverse complement strand
GTCAACACGATTGTCGTACAGAAAGCCGATGATGTACTCACCGACTTTGAAGGCTTCGACTGCGAATGGGGTTGGTTCTTCATCCTTGGTTGGCATCATGAATAGCCTTTCGCAATTCGTCCGCTGATGCGTATGCCTTTGCGATGGCCTCCAGTGATTTGGTCGCTGACAGCTTCATCTCCTTGATTCGAACGGCGACATCAATTGAGACTTCCAATGTCCGATTCCTGACAGAAAACAGCGACAAGATCACTTCAGCACGCCTCGGGCCTTCATCTCCTTTTCGACGCAGGGCTTGACGCAGCTTCACGGACATGTAGAGTTGAAGACCGGCTTTTGTTGATTTGTTGTTGATTCGCTTCATGGGATGGAGGATAAAGACGAGATGGACAAAATGCAAGAGATCAGCTTCAACGAATACCAGCGGGCTGCCCTATCTACTGCTGTGTATCCAGATCTTGGAAAAGCTGTATATCCGACGTTGGGGCTAGCCGGGGAAGCTGGCGAAGTCGCCGAGAAGATCAAGAAGTACCATCGAGACGGGGTTTCGTCGTTCGAAGCGTTTCAGGCAACCATGCGCAAAGAACTCGGAGATGTTCTTTGGTATGTCGCAGTCATCGCCGATGAGCTGGGGATGGATTTAATAGACATCGCCGAAGCCAACATTGCGAAGCTGGCCGCACGGAAGACAGCTGGAACACTGCAAGGATCGGGCGACGACCGATGAGCAATTGGTTCGGATTCCTGGCGCTGGCCATTTCCCTAGTTGGGCACGCAATGGCCGCGCACGGAAGCCGGCACGGGTGGATCATCCGGCTGGTTGCGGCGCCACTTTGGATGACCACAGCGTTCACCGCCGGGCACGCTGCCTACATCGCCACCTCGTGCTGCTACACCACGCTGGACTTGTACGCCTGCTGGAGACGGTTCCGTGTCAAAAGCGTCCCAAACCCTTAACTCGTCAAAAAATCAGAACTGGCGCACAGACAAGCGCGAGCTTGATTTGGTGCGCCTGCTGGGGCCGATCCTATTCGACCCGATGACTGATTCGGATAACCCCACCGGCGCGAGGTGGTTTATCGACCCGAGGGGCTGTGGAAACGTCGGTGTAGATGACGTGTTCATGCTGCCCGAAGGGGTATTCGCACAAGCGCAGGGCCTTATCTTCGTGAACCCAACCTGGGGCTATTCGCTGGCGAAGGTGGCGACGCTTCTGTGTCGAGAAGGAACGCACGTCGCAAATCCGAAGTACGGCCTGAACGAAATGGTTGTCTTGGCCCCTCACCGGCTGGACACAAAGTGGTGCCGACAACTGCAGCGGTCGGCCGACAAGGTCTGCGTCCTGCCCTACCGGCCGTACTTCCTGGAACGGAAGGAAAACGGTTCTTGGGGCCGGGCACAGGCCAAGGACAGAAAAGGCAAGTTGCGCGACACAGCCGTAACAGTTACATGCGCCTTCTACTACTGGGGATATCGTTCGAGCGACGTTCAGGCGATGTGGGCTCAGGCTGTACCAGAAGCGACCTTTATCAAAGTAGATCGCTAATGCCCAAAGGACGGTGCGATTCTTGTGGCGGGAAGATAAGCGGTCATGTCTGCGCAGAAGGGTTACGTGCGCTGGAGCGAAAAATTGCTGCTGCAGAGCTTCGAATCTACAACCTAAAGGAATCTATCGCCGCATACGAGCGAATCGAGAAACTAGCGCACGAACGATACTTGGCACGGACAGCGAAGGAAAACGCCGAAGCACAACGCGGCCGACCAATACGAGAATAACAACGGCGATGATCAACCAGACCCACCACGGGAAGCTGAAACCGGCCGGTTTGGTCCTCTTGTCAACGTCCACCACTACCTTTTCCTTCTGCTTCACCTCAGCGTTGACGGCAGCCGTGCGCCTCGCGGTCTCGGTTTCGTAAGCGCGCAAGTCCGATACGGTTACGGACAGGTTCTCGTCCACGGTTATCCGACCGTCGGGATGATAGGTCGTTACGCGACGTTTCGCGTTCGTTTTCTTTTTCTCTTCGACCACCTTTTCTTTTACTGTCGTCTCTTCCTTCTTCTCTACCCACGCCTTGTTGACCTCGCTAGTGGTGTCACGGTGAACGCGCTTGCTCCATGCACAGCCGCACACCAGCCCAGTCAGCAGGTAGGCGAGCAGGGCCCAGCGGAGGGCGGTCAGCGGAACAGCTCCGGGTACGTCTGGTGGTGGTCGTCGCCCGTCCAGTCGACCCGCCCCATCCGGTTCAGAATCGCGTGACACCCCTCGTGCCGGGCGCGGTCCTGCAACAGCTTCAAGTCGGTCGTGTATTCCAGGACCATGGAGGTCAGGTAGGTCAGGCCGCCGACCTTGACCTTCTTCCCGGCGGTGTGTAGCAGCACCTCGGAGCGCACGATCACCCAGGCCTTGTCGTGGGCGGTAAACACCTTGTTGGAGCCCAGGGCCTTTGCGCACTGGAGCTGTGCCTGGACCAGCCCAGCTTCTACGGCGGCGATCTCTTCCTGGCTCATGTATGGGACGTCGATGACCAGCCTGGTCCCGTTGCCGATGTACGCGTCGATGCTGTCGCGAATGCGTGCGCCACGCTGGTGAAACCTCCACACGATAAACCCGGTCACCAGCGGCATCAGCGCGCAGGCCAGGACGAAGTGCCAGGGGAGGTCGCGGCCGTTGATCAGCGCGACCGCAGACGCCACCGGGGGCAGCAGCCCCAACAGCAGGCAGCACGGCACCCAAATCAGTAGCGCTCGCTTCGTCCAAACTTGGTATTTCATTTGGTCGGTCCTTTCGCCTCGGGCGGCGGAATAATCCGCACCGGGTCCGTTGGATCGTCGTCGGTCAGCGGCTGCCGGTGGGCCCGCGCAGTCTCTACTTCGGCCCGCAGCCCCACCACCTCGGCAACCCCATTGGCTGCATGTTGGGCGTGCTCGGTGCAGATCACCTCGTTGAACGCGAGCGGGTCAGCTCTTTTAACGGCGTCGAGCATCCTGCGCATCAAGTCCACCCGCTCAGGCGGGACGTCGCGAACCTTGCTGGCCGAGTACCCGGCTGCTGCGGCCCAGGCGGCGAGCTTGGCAGCCTCGTTCCAAGCGTTGGCCCAGCCGTTCACTGCTCGCTACCGATACCCTTCCCGGTCCATCGGCGCAGGTGACCGTCAGCGGCCTTGCGCACGTCCACGTGGACCCAGGTCTTGTATAGTCCCAACCCGCCGATCAGAGGCAGGCGGCCCGCCTTATGGTGAGCCAGGATGAGCGTGTGCAACTCCGCGGGCGTCATCCCCCGTCCCGGGCGCACGTCAGCGGCCTCCGCGGTCATGTGGGCCGAGTCGTCCACCCCACCCACGCGGTCGTTCCAGGCTTTCGTCCGATAGCCGCTGATTACAGCCAGGGGAACACCAGCGTTCAGCCGAATGTACGTGAGGGCCTCTCCCAGGCGAACGAGGTTGCCCATCAACTCATCGGGAACCTCGGTGCCGTCGTGGCAGTCGAACTCGGAACTGTCGAAGTACGCCGAGAGCCTCACTTCGCCGCACCGTTTTGCTGCGCCTGCGCCTTGTCCAACGAATCGGGCACAGGGGTGAGTTCCGGGGCGGGCGGCGTCCTTGCGATCTTTTCGGCGGCGACGGCGGCGGCCTCAGCCTCGGCCTTGCGTCGTTTGGCAACACTCATGTGCGCGTTGCGCATGAGCGCTCCCAGGCGTAGGACCTCAGCTTCCAGCACGGCCAGCCGGCTGCGAACAGCGTCTCGTTCGGCCTGCAGTTCGTCCACGGGTTTTTTGGTGGCCTGCAAACTGGTGTCTACTGCGTCTTTGCTGGCTTCCTTTGATGTTTGATCTCCAACTTTAACCGCGCTGATGAATGTCGCTACTGCCAACAAAATCGGTAGCAGATATTTCGCTAGTGTCCGCAACGTCCAGGCGAACGTAGCTGATTTGCTGCCCTCCGGCGGGACTGGCGTTTTTTCTTCGATTTCGTTCATCATCGACCTCGTGGGTTTCTCGCCGGTGGAGCCGTCCTCGGAACAGACACAACAAAATCAAAAGCATACAGATCGGCATTAGTGCCGTAAAAACGAAGTCGAATGGATTGTCCGCTAAGCGATGAGACATCGGCATCGCCAGTCCATCTAACCGGATGAAACACGTTGTCCCCTGTAATCGGCACACATTTAGCCCGCTCAAAACCAGGAATCGCTACGTTATTTATGTCTGTGATTTCGACCTGCATGGAACCAGTTACGACAGCGTTAATCTGCAGTTGTACACGCCCCGCATAATTTTTATTATACTGCAGTGTTCTACTAAATAATGAACCTTCAGTGCCGCCGAAATCCATTGATGCGAATCCATCACGTCGGAACTCCCACCTGCCCGTCTGGCAGTCCCCGCGAGCGTCACCGGCGCCTGGCGTGCCCTTCGCCCCCGTAGCGAATTTGTACATTTTCGTGCCGTCCGCATGGACGATAAACGGCCCGCCGGTGGGCTGCATGTTGCCCCAGTTCCACGCGTGCGGCGTCGACGACAGCTTGCCGAACAGCGGATAAGCGTGGATGCGCTGGCCGTGGAACCCGTCGCGGCTGAACCAGGCGTAGATCTCGTTCAGCTTCGGACGGTCCCCGGCGGCATTGGCGAAGAAAACCGCATGCCCGCCAACAAAGATTGACTCGTAGGCCGTCACGTCCACCTGGTACAGCTCGGGTTGCGCCGAGACATACAGGTTGTCCGCGTCCCATTGTGTGGCGGGATTCGTGGTGCCGTTCCATTCACCACGCAGCCACATCGGGGCGGCGGAGGGCGGGGCGCCCTGGTTAAGCATCTGCTCGAACAGGTCGGCTCCGGGGGTCTCCCAGTACCGGCGGAATCGCCTACCTGGCAGTTGGTCGTTCGCCCGCAAGCTGTAAATCCAGCGCCGCCGGAATGGGTTGTACCAGACCGTCGTTCGGTCAACGACCGTCGCGCTCCCCTCGCTGGACGCCACCACGCCGGACCAGTGGATTCCGTCCGACGACGTGCGGATGTCCAGGTAGTAGAACCCGGTGGTCCTGGTGTGGATGTATTTGTATCGCTTCGTCGGGTCGGCCTCGTCGTAGTCGATTATCACGGACGCCGAGTCTCGATACACCGCGCTCGGGTCGCCGTCGTTGTGGTCCAGGACGATGTTGGTCCCGGGCACGATGTTGTGATCATTCTTGAACCACGTTTCGCCGTAATCCCAGCTCTGTGTCTCGCACAGGTACCGCTGACCTCCTGCCAGATACCAGGCTTGCAGGTGTCCCGGGACCCCATCAGGGTGCGGGTAAACGCCGTCGGAATAGACGGCGGCGTGCTTGGCCGGATAGCGAACGGTCCCGAGGCTGTACCCGACTGGCACTTCTTCCCAGCTTTTGTCGCTGAAGAGTGTGGGGTTGTTGGGGTGAGGCACACCCTGGTGCCAGGTGCGCGTGATCCCCGACGAGCTCGCGATCAGGAAGTCATCAACGAACAGCTGAACCCCTGTGCTAACGAGGATCGGATTCGGCAGGTTGCCGACATCCAGATACGGCACCGGCAGTGGGCCGTTGACTGCCGCGGCCACTTCCACCGGGATGTTGCTTGGGGGCCATGTCCCGCCCGGGTAGGGGATTACCAGCCCGTTGTGCAGCGTTTCAGGCACAGGGTCACGCTAGGACCGTCGCCACCGCCATCCATTTGTTTCGCGTGTTCCGCGTGGTCGCGGTCGACGCCAGCGACACCGCCCCAAACTGCACGGTCGACGCCGAGTGACGGACAGCCGCCGGAGTCCCCCGCAAGACACCGTCAAGGTAGAACCGCCCGATCGTACCGTCGTAGATGTACAGAAAATCGTGCATCACGTTCGCGTCCAGCGCGATGCCGCTGTTGATGGTCACCCCGCCAACGTCGCCGAATACCACCCAGTTGGCCGTGCTGGTCGCACCATGAGCCCCGACCAGCAGGATCTCTGTCCCGCCTGAGCTGAAGCCGATGCCGCCCCAGCTGCCCGACTCGATGGCTCCGCTGATCAGCGAAAACCGTCCCGCGAGCGCGAACTTCTCCGATGCGCCGGTCACTACGCTGTTCGCGTTACCGGCATGCATCATTGCCCGTGTGAAGTTGTTGGAGGACACCAGATCGGTGGCCTGGGCTGCGCCCGTCGTGCCGCCGGCGCCCGTGACGCTGAGCCCGGTAGTGCCGCGGAAAGTAAACGAGTGATCGACAATCGCCAGGCGGTTCGGCGAGACGTTGAATGCAGCAGAAACCAACTGCTCGAAGTTGTCTTCGAGATCAACGCTAGCCCCAATGGGCGGATTAAATCCAGGTTCGGCAGTCGGCATGATTTAGTTTCCGTAGTCCGCGGTCCCAACATAGACCGACCAAAATATTTCGAGTGAGTCGGGCGGCGTCGCCCCGCCCGTCACTAACAGGCGAAAGTCCTGACCAGGCAGTGGCTTGAACTCGCGAGGAAACGTTGTACCCGCAGTGGCAATGAAAGTACCAGCCACTCCCTGTGTTTCCCAGTCAGTGCTTGCCCCAGTAAACCGCGTGCGGATTTGCTCGTCTACGGTCACGGCTTGCGTGACTGAACGAATGGAGTACCCCATCACAGCACGGGGGTACATGCTTCGCCACGGCCCGGGGGAGAGATACGTTGAGCCAGCCGCGATCGCGGTCCAGATCATATTTGCCGGTCCGCGTGTCGAATCAAACGGGATTACGAATCCGTTCGCTCCGGGCACAACAGTCCAGCGTCCGCCCATCGGTTTGACGTCGTTCATCGTGAATCCATCCTCTGCCGGGGTCTTTCCCCGAAGCTGTCTATAACGGTTTCGATCTCTTCGTTTGCGGGTGCAGCGGCACGCATGGTTGCACCGAGTGATTCGAGGAACGGTGAAATTAGTCGAACCTTGGCCGGTGCCCAATTCCGCATGATGATGTTCACCATGGATTGAAGTTTGTTCTTCTCCATCAATCCGCCGACATTCGAAGTACCGAATTCAAGGTTGCTCCGATGCTGCAGTAGTTCCGGAGCTTCGATGTACCGGCGAATTTCCGGGAACATGTCGGCTGCATCCTGCAAAGCCTGTTCGCGCACATCTCGCACGTCTCGGCCTGCCGTTCGTGTGTCAGCTCCACGCCGCCCGATGCGCGTGGCAATAGCCTCTTTCTGTGTATCGGAGAACCGATCGGATGCTTCGCCCGGAGCCCCTACAGCAGCACGGGCCCCTTCAATTTCGTCGGCGCCTTGTTTGTAGATGCGGTTAATTCCACCGATGTCTTCGCCGACATTTCGAGCGGCGTCGTGTGCAAGCGGAGCGAAAGTTCCGTCAGCTGCGCCGGGCTTTCCAGTAGGCACAAAGCCGGAAGCTTCCTGTAGTTTTTGCTTCAGTTCGTTCACGCGCGAAGCGGGCATCATCACGCGAGTCGCGCCGTTCGCATCATCGAGTGACGCGTGCGTATTGATGAAATCGTCGATGAACTCGCCGCGGATCGAAGCGCGCTCTCCGCGGAACAATCGTGGGTTGTTCGCTTGGGTCAGCAGTTCATCATACAGGTCGGTGATGTCCTGAAGCTGCCCACCGGCCGAACTGGAATTCACCGTTCTCAGCCGCGCGCGGTGCTCGTTGCCCAACCGGGCCGCACGCCCCCCCAGTGCATGCGTGATGCCTTCGGCCGCGTCACCGGCGACCTTGCCCTTGCCGGCCTCGGTCACGCGCCCTGTCTGGGGGCTGATGCCGCCCTGTACCAACGGGTCATCCATGGCGCCGCCGGCCCCGGGAGTGGTGGGCCCGACACGTCCTCCCCGCGCCTCGATGAACTGGACGTCAGGATTATTGCCCCGCATCTTGGCCGCTCCACCAGAAGCCGCACCACCAACCGCGGACAGCGCCAGGTTCACGGGATCCTTGGCCGCCTTCCAACCGGCTGCAGCGGCCTCGGGGATGCGGTCCCGCCACGGTGCCGTGCTGCTGGTGGCCGTTTCTGCGGCGGCTTGGGTCCCGGCGCCGACACCCCCGCCGGCCGCGCCCACAGCCGCTCCACCGAGAATAGGAAACCGCGACAAGAAGCCGGGCATTGCAGAGGTGGCAAATTGTCCTACCTTCGCCGCCGCCACACGGGGGATGCCCGCCATCAGGCCGGCGCCCTTGGCCAGCGCACGCTCCCCGCCGGTCAGCGGTCGCTCGCGCGCGTACTGCTCCATGCCCTGCTGCCAATCTTCGCCGCCGATCAGCTTCGCCCCGATGCCGCCTGTCGCACCTTTGTCGAACTCGGTCTCCATCTGTCGGCGGTAGCGCGGATCAGCCAGACGTCCGGGGCTGTTTATCAGCGACACCAGGCCGTTGCCGGCTTCGTCCAGTAGGCCCGGGTCCGTTGTCGTTTCGTAGTTGCCGGGCGACAGAGGATCGCTACCCATCGCCGCGAAAGGCTTCATGACTCCCGTCAGCGGCGGTGACGGGTTCGGGTCGGTTTGGGTCCCCATGTCGGTAGGCGGACCCTGCCCCGCAGACGACAGAGAACCGCCGTACTTCTTCGTTAGATCTTGCAGTTGGAGAACGGCCCACTGCCGATCTTCGTCTTTTCCATCTTGCGCGAGCTTGACGAGCTTGTTCCGCATCCGCTGAACGCGGTCTACGACGTTGCCGGTGGCCATCGCGGCCCCTTCCAACGCTTCGCCTGTCAATTCGTCGGCCATTACTGCCCTTGAAGCCGACGGTCGACCTCATCCTCCATCGTTTTTAGTGCGTCGGCATTTCCTCGCTTCGCCTGCTCGGCCTGCCACTTCTTCGTGTAGCTACTGCCGTAGGTGCCAAGGTACCGAGGAACGCGTTCAGCACCGCCGGGGTATGTCGGCAGCTGTTCGGCAATAGCTTTACCAATGCGCTCACCGTGAGCCATAGCACTTGACTGAAGAACGTTCACAGCATCAGCAACAATTTTGCGTTTTTCGATTGAAAGCGTTCCATCTAGGTATCCTTGCCACGCCTCGCGTGCGCGCATCCCGAGACCACCGATGCGATCCCAAAACACCTTCATGTCCTGGTCAGACACAACGCCGGTTCCGCCTTGTGCAAGCTTCACGACTTGCCCAGCACCGAAAGCCTTCAAAGCGGCGTTGTCGGACGCACCTGCGATCGTCTTCGCCAGGTCATCCAGCTTCATTTGGTTTTTGTTGATGTCTTTGAAGCCAAGGTTCGTGACGATCTTCTGGACGTAACCGTCGTACTTGTCTTCGATTTCCAGCTCGCCTTTTTCTAGGCGCTGTTCTTTCAACTTTGTTCCCAACCCGCCCGCACCAGCACCACCGGCGCCAGGAGGGCGGATCTTCTTCACGGCGATGCGGTTGGCGTCGCGCTTGTCGCCTTGCTTGTCTTGGAAGGTCTGTGAACGATTCTGCAGGTCCACACGATGCATCTGGGCCACTTCGGCGCCAGGCAGCTGAGCTTCGATGCGGTCGGCAGCATCCAGGTACTGCTTCCCGACTACAGGATCAGACCGCGCAGCAACATCGCGCAGCTGCTTAGCCTGGTCGCGCAAAGCCTGCTCCTTGGCTTTCTTTTTGGCGGCCGGATCGAACTCGATAGTCTCCCCACGCGGCGTGGTGATGGAAGGCTTGCTGAAGCGGCGCGTGCCTTGAATCTCAGGTGCGTTCTCCCCCTGTGGGTAGGCGACATCAACACTATCCAACCCGTCAGTTGCCACAGGTTTGTTGAAGCGGAACGAACCGCTCTTTCCTGTCTTCGGGTCGATGTACTCGCTGACGGCAGCCATTGCTTCGGCCTCGCCGAACTGGTCGTTCTCGGCCAGGTTGCCGATCTCCTTCATCATCGTCTTGTTTCGATCAGCGAGCTTGATTTCATAATCGCGAGCTTCTCGTGTTGCTCGCGCACTTTCGCGCTGCTGAATCAAATCGTTCTGCCGCTTGTATTCGTCGTCCTTTCGCCGTTGGCGACGTGCATCGGCGGCCATCGTAAAAGGCTCCGACAAGCCTTCCAGGAAGCGCGAATACCCGGGTTGATAGTTGATAGGCATCAGGCCCTACCTCCTGAGGCGGCGGCCTTTCCGACTTCTTTGAGGATGGTGATTGCATCACCGATGACTGCCTGGATGGTCGCCGCGTCCACCCCCGCGCGCGCCATTTCATGTCCGATGGCCGACAATTCGGTGCTGGTGATCACACCCTGCTCAGCCATGGTGTAAACCTGATCAATGGCGGTCCGCGCATCGCCCATCCGCATCGCTTGATCAAAGCGTTCCTTGTACTGGGTGAACTTCTCAGAACTGGCCTTGTCTGCGGCGTCGAGACGCCGATCGGCCGTATCGCCTGCTTCGCCTGCAGCACGGTCAGCAAGCGTATCCATCTGCTTCTCTCGATCGAACAAGGACGTGTTGGCATCTCCCGACAAAGCATCCAGGTTGGTCCGACGAGTCTCGCGGTTGATGTCTGATGTGGACAGCTGCGTGCCGAGGTTCGACATACGCGTTGTGCGCGTGCCGTCCGAATCCATAGCTAGCGTATCGAGTGCCGTGTTCCGGTTGGCGTCCCGGTTCGACAGATTGAGCCCCAGCGAATCGAGCGCATCCTGGTCATCACGAAGCAGATTATCCTGCTGTCCGGCACCGCGCAGGCGCAGATCCAGACCAAGACGATTTTCGGAATCGCGGTTCCGGGCCAGCGCACCGATCTCTGACAAACGATCCATTTCACGCGAGTCACGAGATTCAGCAAGCGAGCGCCGGTTGGTGTCGATGGTTCCGGCAAGTCCGGCCGCTTCGGCGTCTCCGCTGGAAGCAAGATCGGCCAAGATGCGCTCACGCCCTAAGCCCGTTTCTGCTACCAGACTGGACCGACCCAACAGGTTCTCATCCAACGCCGTAGCTCCGGACAGAAGCTGATCCAGCTGTGAACGGCGCGCCTGTCCTGCTTGTCCGGCCAGCGCCCCGCGATTAGCGAACTCGTCAGCAGTCAGGCGGGACAGTCCGCGCTGTTCCAGGTCCATCGCCCGGCCCGACACAAACCCCCCACGGGCAGCAGCCGATCGACGCTGGTCCTTGATGAAGTCGCCTTTCAACTGGTTGAATGCGGGATTCTCTCCGTTCAACTGACTGAGGTAGAAGTCCTCCTCATAGGTCGGACCTTCTGACGCCAAACGGTTATAGGTGTCTTCCAGACCACGGGTGGCGTTCGGGTCGAAGCCGGCCAAGAACCGCCCGCTGTCACCTTCGCCACTAGCCATGGAAGTGCGCATCCGTCCACCAGCGGTGTCGCCGCTGACCAGACTGGACAACATCCGGCCACCGGCCGTCGTCCCATCACGCATCTCGTTTTCCAGCAGTCCGGCGTACACGCCCCCCTGCATCTGCTCCATCATGCTCTGTGTTCGCCCGGACTGCGCGTCGTATACGCGTTCGTTCAGATCCGTATTCACACGGGCCGTGCTGGTGGGCTGATTTGCAAACTGCTGACGCGAGGTCATCCGCGCATCGAGCGCATCCGGACCGAGATTGCGCCGTTCGGTCATGCGCCCTTCGGCGTTGGTGCCGCCGGTCGCGAACGACTCCAGCATACCGAGGCGCGAATCAAGCCGTGAATCATCCGGAGCGCCGGCCCGCGCGTTGTAACGATCCATCAAAGGGTTCGGGCCGTATCCGGTCTGTTGGCGCCGACTGAAGTAGTCCTGTGCCAGTGTCGGCTGATAGCTGTTAAAGTTGCTGTAGTAGTCCTGTAGCTGCGTTGACGGTCCACCACCGCCATAAATTGGCGTTCCGGTGGTTGAGGCTCGCGGCGTCGGCGTACCGAAACCACCGCCGGACGGCGATGTACCCATGCCACCAGAAAGGCCGGAAAGAGCCGCACCACGCGCGCCACCGCCAGCGCCAGTCCCGCCATAGGTACTCCGCATCGGATTCGGTGGTGGTTGATAGCCAGTCTGCGTGCCGCCGTAGCTATCGAAAACGCTTTGGGCACCGCCGTAATAACCCATCGACCGCTGGCGAGCATCACCATACGCTCCAGCTGCACGTTGCCCCGCCGCACGTGTGTTGCTGGCAGCATTCTCGTAACCGGCTTTGATTTGACGTGCAGGGTTACCGTATGCGGTGTTGTATGCGCCTTTGACGGCGCCGACTACTCCGCGCTTGATAGGTCGATATGCGCCAAGTGTGCCGAGATTTATCAGACCTTCCAGTGAATTTAGTTGCTGTTTCTGTTGCCACGTCGGCGAAGAAGTGCCCGGTCCAATCGGATCGTCTTTCCCGCGTTGTTCTTGTGCTGACCATGGCGGCATTTAAAAATCCACCTCTTCAAACATCGCTTTGCCTGGCGACAGATAATGCGCCTCGGCCGCCGATCCAGACACCCGCCACGACCGGCGCCGATACGGCTCCCCTGCCGGGCTTACAATTCCAACTGTCTCATAGTCCCCCGGCACGCCCAACGAGATTTGAATGGGAGGGACGTACGGACCAAGGTTATCACGCCATGCAACACTGACCCCAGAATCGGCGGAACTGGCCGATCCGCGCTGCATGGGAAATTCTGCCTGGATACAATGCTGGATACCGGCGCCACCCTGCATACCAGTGATGATTTCCCACTTTAACGGGTCATCCATGTCGCTATAAGCGTCGAGACTCAGCTCGCGCAATTGTCCATCCGGCATGCCGACGATGTGAGTATTTGTTGCCTCGTCCCAAAAATACGCAGTCGGTGCCCACGGCTGCCAACGGCTGTCAGCCCATCGGCGAAACTCCGACCAACGCTGCGATATCTTGTCCCACGCGAACGTGCGCCCGTCAGTCGGGCATACCCACACGCGCAAATCAAACGGGCCAATATTGCAGCGGAAGCCCCAAATATCCTCGAAACTGGTCATCGCCGCTGTAGTGGTTGCGATGCCGAATTTGGAGATGTCAACATAGCCACGCATGTCTGACATGATGAAGCGCTTATTGTTGTCGAACCACCACGCGGTGTCTTCGTCCACAATCAAGCTTCGACGAGCAAGAATGCCAATGTCGAGCACCGCCCCGGGAGCGAACGTCTCTTCCGGATCGCTCAAGAAAACCTGTGCCGACTTCGTACCCAGCATGTACAGCTCGCCGCCGGTTGAAGCACACGTCACCAGGTCATCCGGGCGCGCTTCAGCCTCGCGAAATTCGAACGTCTGATCCCACGTTCCGATACCGCCGTCTCCGAGATCGGACCAGAAGAATAGTCCCCCGCCGCCGTTTCGAACAAGCACAAGCCTTTGCGCGAAAAAAACAGTTGCTAGCGCGGCAGGGGGAGAACCGCCAAGAATCCGACTCATGCCCGGCGCGATCAGTTGAGGCGGACCGCCGGCTGAGGCAATTGCAGCGTCACGCCCGCTAGACAATTGAATCGGCAAACTTCCTTGAACAATACCATCACCGTTGTTGTAGCGGAGGATAAGCGTTCCAGAATTAGTCAGTTCCCACGGTAGATGCCCTAAGGATGAATCAACAACGTACAAAATCGAGGTGCCGATTCGAGTAATCGCCTCCACGGGGCCTGTATACACTTCGTAGCCGGTCAAGTTGAATTCGAACCGGCTCCATGCACGAATGCCTGGACGCGTGCAAACAGGCCGTGCCGAACCGGGTGGTCCCACCACCAGCGTGTTCCGGGCGTACGAATGGCTATCATTCGACGGGTGAACGTCGTTGATTCCGTCGTCCAATAGTATTGGGTTTGGATCAGGCATCAGGTCACATCGACGCGCGCTCCTTGTTGAATGAATCCGGTAACGCCGCCAGTGCCGGTATACCGAAATCGATAGGTGGTGGTGGTCAAAGTAGCCAAATTTCCGCCGATGCCGTGCATACCGGCCCCAAAAGAGATGGTGATGTTTCCACCTGTGCTGTTGTGAATTTGGATAGAAACTTCGGCGCCAGGCCAGGCGAATGCTGCTGTAACACCATCAGCTAAGACAGGAAAGTTGATGGTGAAGTTTCCGGTGGCGGTGCAGGTAGTGACTTCGGCACCGAGACGCGGAGACGCGGAGGCTCCGTTTGCGGCGGCAACTTGTTGTTTACGACTAAGAGATACGAAGTTGCCGGTACCAGTAGCGCCAAGAACGATCGGGTTTCGCCACGTCGCCCCTTGCGCAATGTTATTGCCCGATTCGGTAATTGATATACCGACTGATCCAGCCGCAACACTGATTAATGTCGGAAAAAACGGAGTAGTAATATTATCCGTCGCGCTGATTTGTGATCCTATACCGGCATTAATTACATAGATAAGTGCAGCTGAATTAATGTGATTTCCGGAAACACGGATAAACACATCATCCGCAGTATCGATAGAGACCAGCGGACAGACCGCAACACATGCACGAATAACTAATCCATCGTCTCCGACAGTGCCGCCGATGATATCGATTGCTCCTGTCAGTGCTGCAGTGAAGAGATTAAAACTCGACGACTCGATTACTCCTGTAACAAAGTTTAATGAAAAGCTGTTTGTACCTGTTATTGGACCTGTCCAATTTGAGTTCTTTATATAAATGCCAAACGCAGCGTCGAGTAGCGTGGCCGATGTTGAGGTAGTTTCAATTCCGATATCTTCAATCTGAATCGAAAACGTACCCATCGAAAACGTAGCCACGCTATTACTAGACTTCAATAAACTCGAAAACTGGCCATCTCCACGGATGATCGCAGAATCCGGATTTAGCGAAATTGTTGCAGTAGTCAAATACGTCCCCACTGGGAAATACAAGACACCGCCACCATTTAAGTTCAATGCGGTTACGGCGGCGGAAATAGCCGCTGTATCATCCGTCACGCCATCGCCAACGGCGCCGTAGTCCTTAACGTTAAAGACGAAGGTGTTCGAGGTAAGTACAGCATCGAAAGCCTCAACAAGCGTTTCGTCAGCAACCTGTCCAGTACGACGGATCAGGAAGTCACGGGTCCCAGAACTTTCGAACCATAAGTCCATCGCCGCTTTGACGCTGATGATTCCGCCAGGGATGTCTGCACCGCCTGTGGGATTCGTTCCGGTGAAGCTAATAGAGCGCAGGTCGACACAGGTTCCCGCTTCACCGAGGCCTTGGAGGAAGACAACCGGCTCACCTGTCGACTTCACTACTTCCAGATTGACAAGATCCTTCACCCAAAAGTGCGCGCGTCCGGCTGCAGTGAGCGTGCGGTTGGATGACACAAAGGCGCACTCATAGTCCGAATACGCCGTTGCCGGCGCACCACTGCTTCCGTGCAGCGTGACAGCAAATAGTCCGCTTGGTGCTTCTGGATAGTACAGCTCTACAAGTTTTCCCATGGCTTAATCCCAGGGCCCATCACCGATAACAAACCGAGCAGGGCCGCGCTCAGTCTCATCATTCTCTGCACGCCCCAGCTCATCCAAGTACTCTTGGCGCATCTCGGAGGCCAGATCACGCCGCCCCTTAGACCGCGCAACTACGTAGCTGAGAAAAGCGTTCAGAGCTAGGAGGTACTTGGTGTCGACATCGGCAGTGACGTTGCCCGGCTCCATGTCCCGCGGCTTGCGTAAACGCGGAATGATGATGGTTGGGAAGTCCCCATTCGGCACGGGATATAGGTAGACGCGGAACGTGCCGCTTGTTTGTTTCTCAGGGAAGTAGAACGTCGGGACGCCAACAACACCTTTCGTGGTCAGCATCTGGTACTCGGCCATTGTGTAAATGCTGATGGGCCGTTCGGTTGTACCAGTGGTATCCCGCAATGTCGCGCCCGCCTCGACAGACATCGTGTCAGCAGCCATGTCGATGTATGCCTGACTGGCCACGAGAGACACCGGAACACGCTCCCGCGCACGCAGCATGACTCCGTCATTGGCCAAGGCAGTGGTCCCTAGCCAGAAGGCTTTGCGCATCATCGCCAGATCAGACGCCGCCGGCACGTGCTGGGTGTGCAGGAGGCCCATCATGTGCATCGCCAACGTGATCTGCGTGTCGACGTCGAACTCGGTTGTTGCTGTTGCTGAAATAGGCATTAACCTTGCCCCATGAACGCTTTAGGCGCCTGCCGGTAGATCAATCCCGTGCAGGCGGATTCGTAAGGGAAGAACGACGAGCGCGGCTGCAGTGACAGGCCACAACGGCCGATCTGGCCGAGATAGAACCGACGGTTCTCAGCGGCAGTACCGTCTGCCGCCCATGGGCGCGGTTCTTCGAGCGCGATTTTCAGCTCCTTGAACTGCGCTTGCTGGCGCATCGAATACAGCGCCGCGAGTAGGCCGGTCGCACCCAAGTCGTAGAACGTACCCGTCGCTTCGTATTTCACGGCTGCTAGCGGACTTCCATCCCGAACCTTTAGGGCGAACGCCAACGCAAACGTCGGATCGTATGTGCCCTTGAAGCTCACAGCCAACGCCTGCGCTCCGATCGATCCGTACGTCATCCTGAGCGGATCTGCTTCTGCAGGAACGTTCGCTGGATTCGCTCCGAAGGTCATCAACCAGTCGAACAGCGCAAGGACGCCAGCCGTGTCACCTAGCACAGCGCGTAGAACACGAATGCCGACGGCCCAGCCAAATCCGCTGATAATCGTTCCTGTCGCTGCCTCAGCATCCTCGTACCGCCACGAGCCGGTGCCGGTGAGGGAGAAATTGATATTCTTGTTAGCAGGATAAGCATTGTAAGAAGCGAATGGAGTGGTGGGAGATAAGCCAGTGAATCCGGCACCGACAGTGTTATCCCAAGCACCGACCATCCAAAACATCGTCGCTTCGCTGATGGCAGTAGCGACGGGCGTTTCACGAGAAGATGCGTACCCAGTAGTCGTGTCGGGCGAGCCGATCGTCTCGTTCCCTACCGCGCCGAGAAAGACTTGGTACAGTTCAAGAGCAAAAAGGCTGGCCGGTTCAAACAGATGGTCGTGCGCAGTCGTGACAGTTGGACCTGCGATCGTCTTGCGCGCGAACGCACCGAAGTGAACCAGCGTAGTCCCTGCCGAATCGGACGATGAGAATTGTACGCTAAGCCGGCCACCACACTGACAGCTGCGACAGAACCACACTACAGCCCTGGCGGCGCGGAGGTACGCCGGGGTTCCGTGGACCTGGTAAGCACGAAGCAAGGCCAGCCCAGCCACAGCGCTGGGGTACGTGAACATGCTTGCCGGAAGGCTGGTGTTGGTCGAACCATTCTCGTCGAATCCGCCCCATCGATGATCGGCCGACGTAATACCGTTCGGCTTGTCGTCGTACGCGATTATGCGCGTAAGCAACCAATCCGCGATCTCTTGCAGTTTCGCGCGAGCGGTCGCAATCATCGAGTCTGGCCGGCGATTTTCGTTGATAAGGCCGTAGAGGTAGATGCCGGTCAGTCCTGCACCGAGAACGCCGTTTGAAAGCGGAATTGTGATCGATGCCGTAACAGTAGTCGCGAAATTTCGATTTGGGATAAACGCATCGTTCAGAGGCGTCTCGAAATCGATACGGTACTTATCGATTACGTAGTTGAAGATACGCTCTTCGCCGTTTTGGAAACTGTGGCGTGGCTCAAGCGGCTTCGCGTTCTTGTACGGTTTGATCGGGAACGTCTGTATCGGCACACGTTCCGCCCGCTGAGGCGAGATGTAGGCCGTGTGGTAATTGCAGATGAACCGACCGTCCACCTCGCGCATGGTAGCGCTGTCGCGATACATGCTGCACTTGTCGCAGACACGCATCGGTCTCCCGCGCGTGTAGAAGCTCATGCAACAAACTCCATGCGTGTCGAGCCGGTTCCGCCATCCCTTCTGTGGAAGGCGTAAACACTTCCAGTAGCAAGTTGAAGATCGGAATCATTCAAGAAATCCACATCGATTCCGTTCAGGCGCGTGACGGCTGCAGTCGCCTTCAACGCGTAGTCCGACCAGCCATAAGTACCGCCTTCGAAAATCACCGTGTCCAGTTCGACGTCGGAGATGGCAGCGGCGATTTCGAGCCCGATTGCCGGAACAGAACTGGCGCCGGACCCCTGAGAAACGAACGTACAGTTTTTGAGCCGCGCGTTCGAACTACCAGCGCCAAGCTGGACGCTTCTGCCCGATAGAAACGCATCGCACTCGAATCGGCAGCTGTGGAACAGGACACTTGCAGCAGTCACAGCTGCATGCGACGAGCCGCCAGCGCCGGGAATATTGAACGTGATGTTTTCGACCCACACCCCCGCCGCGCTTATCGCCAGGACAGGATTGGCCGTGCTGATCGCCAGCTTGGCGCGCGTCAGCTCGGTCCCTTCGCTTTGCAGTTTTAGGCCGGCCTTGTTGACGGCAAGGCTGGCCGCGATCGTGTAGGTGCCGCCGCCTATCAGCTGGATGGTGTCGCCGGCCGAAGCGTTGGTGATGGCCTGCGCGATCGTCAGGAGCGGCCGAGTCCGGTTCCTGCCGGCCGTCCCGCCCGCGTCCAGACCAGTGGGCGAAACGTACCAGTAGGACCCGGACATGAACACAGGGCTGCGAGTAGCGAGCCGTGCGCCGGAAGTGCCTCCTGGCACGTATACGTTTGGGCTAGCCATGTGTTCTCCAAAAGCGCCCTGTCAGGCAAGCAGGGGGCGGCGACGGAGAACAGGCGCCGAAGGGTGCCCGCCCGACAGGACTGAAAAGATGTTAGGCGCTGATCGGCGTCATCAAAGCGGCACGTTCCGCCGGAGCGTTGGTGACGAAGAGCCGATCTCCAAACTGCAGGCTCCCCGGCAGCAAGATAGCGCTGTTCGCACCACCGATGACCAACTGGGCAGCAGCATTCGCCAGCACGGCCAAGTGCAGGTCGTTCACCTGCCCGGTGATGCCGGCCATGCCTGTCAGGGCCGTTTCACTGGCAGCTTTCTTCGACTCCAGCACGTTGCGGTACATCTGGATTCCCAGGCTGGCCGCAGTCAAAAAGCGGACGACACCAACGGCAACGGCCGTCGCCACACGCACGGCATTGTCGTTGAACTTCAATCCGTTCGCAGCGACGAATTGTATTGCGGTGGTGACCTCAGCCGCCGTCTCGCCGTGGAATTCACACTCCTCGATGGTCAAATCATCGGCGCCGGCTGCGGTGGTCAGGCCGATGGTAGCGATCTGATCAGCGTCGAATCCGTGGAAGAACTTGCAGCGGCGAAATCCACAACCAGCCGCACTCACCAGCAGTGGTGCCGTAACCGTCAGTGCAGTTCCGCCGACGTGCGGCCCGGCCAAGAACAGCCGGAGGTTCTCCATCGTGATCCCTTGCGTGTCGAGAATCCACTGAGCAGCGGTGGCCGTCCAGCTGAAGGACGGAGCCGCCACATCTAGCCGAGCGTCACGAACATCCCCGACGATGTGCACATTTTTTCGCGTGCCGATCGCCGAAAAGAAGTCGGCCGTCGTGATGGCCGGTTCCACGTGTCCCTTCCGACATACGATGCGCGTTCCGCGGTCGGCGGTGTCAACGACGCCGTTTCGGAACAGCGAAGCCACCGACGGTGCCGGGTTATCGTAGTTCTCCCCGCCCGGAGCCGTCTTGTAGCCGGCAGACGCCGACCCGACGAACAACGTCTTGGCGAACCCGCGGGCGTCGCCGAAACTGTTGTTGCTGACTGCGTCTTCATACCATCCCATGGGATCGCTCCTTAGAAGTCGGAACCCTGCACCCGGCGCCAGTTGAGGCCGAAGGCGAAGGCGATCATCTGGTAGACCTGGAAGTATTTGGTGTGCGTCTTGTCGTCCTTGAACGATCGCATCTGCGCTTCGGTTTCCACGTTGCAGAACAGGCCCTGGGGTTCACCGCTGTTCACGAAGAACCAGTTCGACTGGGACGGCAGGTAGCGGTTCACCACCACCTCCAGGTCCTCATCGAACAGAACGTTGATAGCGTTCAGGTTGTTGTTGCTCTGCTTCTCGGACTTCAGGATGCGCTTGGCCTCCATCCGGTACTCCGGCGGAATGAGCAGCTTGCGCTTTCCTTCCTTCACGCCGACCTGCAGGCCGACGTCGTCCTTGAAGCGGTCGCCCTGAATCAGCGCAGCTTCCAGCGAAGACTGACTGAATGACGCCGTCCCGAGGTAATTGCTGTCGGTGCCACCACGACCCAGCTCGTGCGTGGCCGAGACCAGCGGCACTCCGTCCATGCCCAGCGATCCAGTACTGAACGCCTGGCCGAAGATGTCGGCGGCCAGGATCTCGTTCGTCTGCTTGACCGACTCGGCCAGCATCTCCGACGGCTGGATGTACTGTCGAATGGACATCGTGCCGTTCTTGATGAAGCGATCGGCGGCTTCGCTGATCGCCATCATCAAGGCGTACTCATACACCGTCACGCGCAGGGTCTGGTTCTGCTTCGGGACGTCGATCACGACCTGCTGATTCTCCTCCTTGCGGGGAGTCAGCCCCATACCGGACCACGAGGTGTACTCTTCCCACGGCCGATTGGTCGTGTCCTCTTCGAAGCCGAGCATCTTCCAGCGCGGCTTGCTCTCCTTGTACTTGACCCGGAAAGCATCCTTGACCGTGCCCCGGATTGAGGCGTCGTCGAAAATGTGACTGGTGATGCCTGCGACGGACATGGTGTCTCCTTTTCAGACGCCGGTTGCGCTTCCGCCGAACAGCGGCGGCAGGCCCACAGGGGGAACGTTGGGAACGACGACGAGTGCATAACCCGCCTGGGTCGGGTCATTGCCCGGCACATCCAGAAGCGGATTGATGATGCGCCACTGCAACGTGTCGGTGGTGTTGACACCGGCGATCGCCGCCTTGCAGTTGCCGAGTCCGTTCGCAGGACTCTCGGTACCGTACACGTGATTGATGTTCGCCCAGCGAGTTGCGCGGGCGGCGGCGATGGATGCCACGGCCGCGTCGGTCATCATCTTCCACCGGATGTGCTGGTTCAGCAGGCAGACCAAGATGCGCGTCCGATCCTTGTCGGCCGTCCACACGGTGTTGGCGGGCACCCGTCGGATGCCGGTCGTACGGACCTGACCGGTGACCGCATCTTTCAGCGACAGGATCTCGATGCAGACGGCGGTAGACCCGGCACCGCCAGCAGCCGCCGTCCGAAGAACCGAGCCGTCTGACTGAGCCACCACCGGATAGCCTGGGTAGATGGCCGCAGCGTTGTTGCTCTGAACTTCGATCTCCATGAAGTCCTGCTCGGTCGCGTTCAGCGGCACGAGGCCGACACCGTGAATGATGACGTTTGGATTGGCCATGATCGATTACCTTCCGCCAAACTGGTGAGGGGTGACGAAACCGAGGGTCGGGTTCGGGATGGGGGCTTTCGTGACCGGATCGTAGGCGCCGCTGGTACGGGCTCGATCGAACAGCGAAGCGCGCTGAGTGTTGTGGGCCCGGCGACGCGGATCGCGAGCGGCGTCCTTGGCCGCATTCTCCTCGGTCATCACGTACGCCGTCAGGTCGCCGAAAACAATCGGCGTGCCCTTCTTCTGGTCGACGTCGGCGCCGTGATAATTCTTGATCTCCGGGTCACCCCACAGAGCTTGCCGCCAGCGACGCCAGCCGAGTCGGCGGCGGTCGAAGTCGGACACCCAGGCGATCTTGTAGCCGGGGTTGCACTCGATGTGGAACGGCTCGCCGTACCCGTCGATCGGGGGAAGCTCATCCTCAGGAACGCTGTCATGGCGCCGCGCCGGTTCGCCCGGGGCTGCCTCAGCCTTCGATTCGGGGAGCGCCGTATCGTGGCGCCTCTTCCCGCGGCTCATCTCTTCGATCACCTCGTCTGTCTCGGCACTGAGCTTGTTGCTCATACGTGGGCTCCGTCGGCTTCGACTTCGCCCCGTACTGGATCCGCCGAGACCCAAGGAGGTGGTTTGCCCGATACGCCAGTAAGTGGGCTTTCTTACCGGGAGATGCTTACTAGTGATCCATAAGGGAAATTCGCCGTCAAGTAGGAAGTTCGCCCTTCACAATTTCGTTGAAGTACTTCGAGTACCGCTTGACAGGATCTGCGATTTTCTTGTAGCGCGGGTGTTCATTGGCGTGGCGGCGCATCATCTCGAATTGAGGATCGGACGCAACATTAGGCGTTTTGTCCCCGCCACCACCAGATCCGCTCATCGTTCCTCGCGCATTTCCGCCTACAGCCGGAGACTGGCGTTGAGATTCACCATTCGATGAAGGCTTGTAACTCGTTTCCAACCCGTGCGCGTTCGCATGTCGAACGATGCCTTGGCGAAGCACAGCGTTCCAGACGTTATCCGGCGCCGTCTCCAGGTTGATGTTTTTCGTCTTCGCAATGGTCTCCATCTGAATTTGGACAGCGGCGTTGTGCCGTCGGTCCTTCATCCAAGGTGCTGCCATCAACACAGCCTGCATCTCCGGGGTCGGCGCAACCGGAGTGCTCTGCCGAACCTCTCGAACGGTCTCCCGACGCGTATCCTCGGCAATTTCGCGAGTGTATTTCGCGTTGATCACGGCAACGTCCTTGAAGTACTGCTTCATGGTCGCGCCAGTAGGATCTTCCGTCGCCGGCTTGATCTTGTCGGCCGCATCCTGCAGTTCTTTGGCCTGACGATCTTCCAACGTCGGAGCAGGCGGCTTGCCCATTCCCTCGGCCGTACGAGCGAGCTGTTCAGTCGCCGCTGTCTGCGATCGCGCCATCCCTTCGATGGTTCGATTCAGGGTAGAGACTGTCTCCCGAAGAGCCGTGATCTCTTTGTGCTCTTCGTATCGACGGCTGCGCTCTTCTTTTCGTGAAGGTTTATTTGACGGACGAAGCTTTTCGCCGCCTTCTTCTTCGCCATCCTCTTCTGTAGAAGTCTCCTGCTCTTCCTCCTGTTCGTTCAGATCTACCTCTTCCGGCTCGATACCCGGCGTAACGTTATCGTCTTCGTCATCAGCAATGAGTGCCATAAGGTTCTCCTTTACAGAATGTTTTCCACAACCGGCTCGATCACATGCACGACGTTGCCTGTCTTCGCGTTCACTTCGCGAATCATCTCCATCACCGGCTTATCGCCTGACATGCGGCCATCCAGATCAACCGACTGATGAATCAGTCTGGCTTGAATACGCATGAGCTTTTTCTTGGCACGCTCCTCGATGGCCATTTTGGAAACCTTATCGGCAACCGTATTCGGTGAATAGCCTTCTTGCATGTACTTTGCTGTAGCGTCACGGACACGCTGAACGACCTCTTCCTCGCCTGCGAATCGAGCGAAGTGGATGAAGTCGCCCGGTAAGGCACCGTGACTTTCGAGGATGTCAAACGCCTCTGGACCAGCACGAAGCAGTATGCCGACTTGGAAGGGCGCATCGTGGCCATCGGCGTATTCCTCCGGGAGAACAAGATTGCCCTTGTACTCGTTCGGAATACGGTAGACGAGACATAAATCCTGCATCGGGCGGGTGCCCGGGTGAGGAATTTGATGCTCTTCCATCCGCTTCTTTAGCGTTTCTGCAGCATCGATGTATAGCTTGTCCCAAGCACGAGCAAGCTGACGGACATCGGTAGCGTTGGTAAAGCCTTCTCCAACGATTCGAGTTTTCACTTCTCCAATCCTCCGAAGTACTTTTCCAGCAACATCTCAAGATAATCGAGCTGACCACGAAGAAAACAGGCAGTCTCGCGAAGCTGCTCCGATGTCTGCGTCACCATTACGATATTTCCTGGTCCCATCTGTCGGGGTTGTAGATGTGCAGGCACAGCATTACCGGCAATTTCGAAATACAGGTTACGCTGCAACTGGAGCAGCAATTGGCGGAACTGCTGGCCCGGGCCCGTTCTCTGGAACGCCACCATCATTACCTCCAACTGGTCCACTGGGAGGCTTTCCGTTTCCTTTTCCTTGTCCTGGTTGTCCATTCTGTTCTCCTTGTTGCGGTCCCATCATGGGCGGCATAGGCGCCTGCATCAGCGCATCCACCCAAGCCTTCGGCGCATCGGAAGCCTTCAGCATCATCGCCGTGGCCGTGCGCAACATCATCACAGCAAGCATCGGGTCCAGCGCCGGGATGGGTCCTGAGATTGCCTGCGTAACCGTATCGAAGAGTTGCTTGGCCTTCTTCTGCTTGACCACCTTACTTTCCAAATTCGGATCGCAGGTAAACACGACCTCCATTTCACCAAGAATCATCTCAAAGTCCTGACGGGTGACCACAATGGGCTGTCCATCGTGATAGACCGTAGCGCCTTCATCTGGGAGGATAACGCTCAAGATGTAGGCGAGATTCTTGATGGAGACGGCACGACTCCGGTTATAGCGTTGTGCAATCACGCTGATGTTGTCGGTAGCATTCGAATGGCGCATTTCCGCCTCGGTCGCGGTCTCGCCCGACATGCCAGGCGCACCCATGGCGATATCGAACGCGGTGACCTCCTGGCTGTTCTTGTCGAACATGTCGACAGCCTTGTGCCAGTTCGGATCGACTTGCGGGAACTGAACGAAATGAATTCCCGCGTTCTGCGTTCCGACCTGGGAGGCTGATAGAGGCGACTCGATGATCTCGCCAAGTACCAGCTGTGTTTCGCCGCGAGTAAACTTCGCCTGACGGGACATCACGCCCGTCGGAAGCATATTCACGGTCATCTGATTGATGGCGCGGGTGCTGACCTGGTTCGCAGCCTTGTTCTGCCCGGCCACATCGTGCGGAATGCCTTCGCCAAGTGCACCGTCAGTGTTGATGTCGCAGTCGTATTTGGTCCACCGATTCCATGGAACCATTTTAATTGGCGCTGGCTTGGGTATCGCGGGTGGCGGCAGGGGCTGCGGTGTCGGCTGATACGGTTCAGCCGGAAGCTGCATCAGGCCATCAGGGCCCATCGTTCCCTGCGAATGCATAATGGCGGCGTCTTCATTTTGAAACTGCCACTGCTGCATCGACTGCTGGTGAATCTGATTTGCCGTCTCAGTGGCGGCCTCGTGCTCCATCTGCTCCCGCATGAACCGGAGCTTGTCCTTCAAGTCTTCGCGCTCACGCCGGGCCAAGCGCAACACACGAGAAGTCAGCTTGTCGATGCACACGGTAACGGGTGTCTGCCGACGCTCATTCGGCAACTTGAGCCAACGATCTTGTTCCAGAATGATGCGCTCGCCGTCGGGAATGTCTTCGATGTGCTCCTGCCCCATCTGGCGATCGGCCGTCTCCTTCAGCGGCCGCTGATCAATAACGTCGTATTCCCGAGCGGACATGTACTTCGGTGCGCCCGACTCATCATAGGAATCGGGGCCAAATATCGGCAGCTGGATGTCGTAGACCTGACTTCCTTCTTCGTCAGTTACACCTTCTCTCGGCCGGCGCTGTGGCTGCGTGATGCCGACGTAGTAACCGTTATCTTCTTCTTGCTCCAGCTCGTGTTGATGGTAACGGATACGACACGTGATCCGCGGAACGTCTGCTAGGTCGGCCCGATCAGCCTTCGATTTGTATTGAATCCATACGTCTTCAGGAAGAAAGATTTCTTGCTTCGCGCGTGGGTCTTCACGCTCGGAATAACAAACCTTCCAGACCTCGAAGATGCAGCCGTAAAGGTCAGTCTGTTTCAACCCGCGGTCGTGCGATGGAATATACTCAGGCGAGTTGAGCATATAGTTGTTCATGTACGTCGCGCAGCGATCAGCGACTTCCTGCAAGCCCGTACCCCCTACGCTGATTCCAAAATGCTCCTTCGATCCAGCCGGGAACATCTGCGGGAACTGCTTGCTGTGAAACATTCTCACAGCTCGCCGAACGTACGGAAGTGCAACAATAGTGAGGTTCTTCTGTCCTGGAACCGTATCGTTGGCCTCGCCCGCATAAAGCTTGCGATGCTTTTCGGCCATCTGACGCCAGCCCTCGGTAGACTTGTAATCGATCTCGGCGTCCATCAACACACGAGCCGCCACCTTGTTCAGGTAGTCGATAGGCAACGTAGCGGCGAGATTCGGCATCATCTGCGGACCGGTGGCCGCAGGCGTGTCGATGGGCGGCATTTCCTGCGCGCCTTCGACCGGCATGTTGCCTTCTTCGCCCGGAGCTTCCTCCAATGGAGGCGTATCCATATTGTCTTCCGGGTCCATAGGCTTCTCCGGAATCTCGTCATCGTCATCAGGAATGAGTGCCATTACCAGTTAATCCTTTCGCTCACTATCTTGAGCGGTTGACGAGCTTGGATGAAATCGAGCACTTCTGGAATCTGATCTTGGACGCCTTCGGGCGGATGCCCAACTTCGCCATAGCCTAAGGCATCTAGGTCGTGGTCGTTGGTCCCCTGCTTGCTCTGCCAGACTTCAGGGTTCTTCTCATCGAACGACACGTCTGGGATGGACTTGTACGGCGAGACGATGTCCGGCTTTCCGTGCTCGTCAACCATTTTGGTTTCGGTCGTGCCGCGGAAGATTCGCAGCCCGGCGATGGTGAGCTTCCCCTTTGCATCCGGGAAACGTTGACGGAGGCGCATGCGGATGATGTCCCCGGCCTGCTCACGAAACGTCTGCCCCTTCACGCTCGGATAAAAGCCGGTACCGATACGCTCAAGCTGATCGCCGCGAGACTCACAGTCGGCGCTCTCGCCCTGTCCGGCCCAGCAGGAGGCATCCATCGGGCCTTGTACACGAGATATGTCGTTCTCTTCATCCCATTCGGGCCCGGTGACGTTGACCCATTTTCCAGTAGGACTGATCCATCGTAACGGTTCCCGCTCGATTTCCTTGACTTTGATTGCCAGTGCGTGTGCGGTCAAACCTTTACAGTTGAAGGCTCGATAGACCACATGCCAGCCTTCCGGCGACACGGCAATCCACAGCACCGAAGACAACGACGAAAATCCATAGTCGCCGCACTTAAAGCGCGGCCAGTGAGACGGAATCGAAAACGGATCGCAAACATGAAAGGCAGGATCCCAGTCCTCGCCGACCCACGCGCCTTCATCGACGTCCCAATCGTTCAGGAGTAGCGCGCGGCGCGTGAATACTGATTTGCCGGCGAGCGTGGCTTCATACGAGCCGTCTTCGGCATAGGCCGGATTGTCGTAAAGGTTGCAAGGAATGTAGACCTGTGCAGCGATGATGATACGACCGTCAGCAAGCTTGACCTTGTTGACGACTGTCGTCTCGGGATCGGCAGCACGAACGAAGCGGCGCCTCAGCCATTCTTTGGTACCGGCAGCTCCGTTGATAGGGTTCGTGAGGATGTAGAGCTGGCACATCTTCGACAGCGTAGAATCACTGGACCGAATGCGTGTGTCGATTTGGTCTATCTGCTTCTTGGTGAACTGAACACCTTCATCCAAGACAACGATGGTGTACTCACCGCCGTAGTATTTCTTCCAGTCACCGTCGTGTTCCATGCCGGCGAACTGAACGTGCATACCGTTCGGAAACCGGGCGAGCTTGTTTTGAGAATCCCAGTGAGCATCCGGGTCGATCTGCTTGAAGTAGGTGAGGAAGTCGTCAATGACCTGAAGAAGCTCCGGCATCGTGCGCCGGCAAAACAGCGTCCAGGCCTTCGACTGGAAGTGCTCACCGCGAGACTTGGCCTCTTCATATCGGGACTGTTCAACGTCAAAGAGTTTCAGCCAGAGACGTGCACCGGCATACGTCTTGCCGGGACCTGCACCGCCACCTCCGAGCACATAGCGTTCGGTGGCCGAGAACAACTTCTCTTGCTGGCCAAGGAACGGAGAAAATACGATGTAGTTCGGAAGGTGGTCTCGGCAGACCAGACGATAGCCTGTCTTACTCTCTTCACTCGGAATGCGGTGGCACGCGGCCTTAGAGCACTCGGAGCACTGGCCGAACGGGGATTTGTTGAACCCGTAAGTATTATCTTCTGTTCGTGTCCACGCCCCGAGGTTCATCAACCGAACTCTTCGATGATGATCAAGCCATCTCGACCGAACCCACCTGCAGTTCCTGCCCCACCGGCGAATACAATCGCACCAGCTCCTCCAGCTCCACGTGCTTGTCCGGCCCGCCCGGCATCAGCCAATGCTTGGGTCAGAGACGCCGTCGCCATCGTCCCGGCCGCGCCACCGCCGCCCCAAAAAGATCCTCCTCCAGCACCGGAGATACCGAAGACCGAATCAAAAGCTACGCCATCACAGGACACAGCAAGTCCGTACATACCACTGCCACCAATCACACCTTGCCCCGCGCCAGTTCCGCTCGTTGCCCCGCCAAAGTTTCCAAACCTGGATATAGTCGTTGCTGCGTGGTCAAGACCAGATCCGGCTCCACCGAGCCCGCCGTTTGCGACCGCCAAAGCGCCGAGAAAGGACTGCCCACCGGCAACGCCGTCACCGCCTGATGTACTGCCGCCAGCTCCACCGGCGCCGACCATTCCAGCCAATGACGTCCCGATTTGTTCGATTGTGATATAGAAACGCCGTGTGCCGCCAGCACCGCCACCGCCGCCTACCGCGACGCTGTTGTTTGAGCCGTCAGTATCCGCGCCACCGCCGCCACCGCCAGCTCCCGTAACCCACCCAGTCGCGAATTTCGTTCCGTCTGTTGGGAAGTAGGTAAATGGTCCGGTGGTGGAGAAAATCTGCGGCTGACTTACTGCGGAGAGAGAGCCAAGACGCAACTTCTGTAGAAGCGGAATCGCTTCATTGTTGAGGAAGTCTTTCGGGTCCTCGGCCCGCTGTCGAATCGGCGGGAATTTCATTTCTTCTCATCCGGGTCGGAAGCCTCGATGACCTTGCGTATAGGTGAGGCCGTCGGAAGGCAATAGCCGCGCGCGGCGGCAGCTCCCGGCGCGGCTATCATTCCAGCTACGATTCGGAGACGCTCTTTGTGCCGGTCCTGCGCATTGTGGCAGTACAGAGGGGCGTTGGCCTTTCCCTTCTTGGCATCGATGGCTATCACAAGCCCCCGACGGGTCCAACCGAGAATGGCTAAGTGGTCATCAGGTAACTTCAGCAGTTGATAGCCTTCTTCGATATCCTGGATCTCCGCCGCGCGGTCCATAGCCACAGTCATTTCAAAATCGGACAAGGCTTGATGTGCCAGGGCCTGTTGTAAGGCCTGGAAGGCTATTCCGCGCGGCGGGTCCGACGACTTCATTTCTTAGGCTTGTGACCGACAACAGGACGAACTTCAGCGTGCTGATGGAATGAATCGACTTTGACACCAGGAGGCAGGGCAGCTTCGACACGTTCCTTGACGGACAGCTTCGGATCACGAACCTTGTCTTCGTTTCGAATCATCTCGCCTTCGAATTCGGCGACGAACTCATCCACCAGCGCTTCAGCTGGCGTGTTCACAGCTTCTAGGACGGCCACGGCGCCGCGGGATTTAGCGGCTTCGACAGCTTTGTCCTTGGCCAGGTGTGCTTCGATCTTTTCCTTCGCTTCTTTCTCGGAAGTTGCGCGAACGGTAATGGCCGGTTCGGCGCTTCCGATGCCCGGAAAACGCGTGTACTCCTCCACTGCCAGTACAATCTTCGGCGTCTTTTGACCAGCGGCCTTCCTGGCCAAAATCTCTTCCAACGTCAACGGTGCGCTCATCTCATCCTCCCATCGGTGCGATTTTTGTTTGGCTTGCTACGAAGATCGGCACGTCGGCACCGCGGATGTAGTAGCGGCATCCGCACAAGGTGGCCCGCATCTTGCCTTGCTCGATGAGCTGGCGAACACGGCGCGGGGTTATGCCCATGGCCTTCGCGATCTCGCCCGGCTTGAACCACTGCAGGGTTAAGTCACGGGCCCGGTTCCACTTCTCGACGTGCCCGGCGTACCAGTGGGGCGTCTTCTTGCCGTCGTTGTGGACCCAAACGTAATCGGCCGGCGCTCCCGTCAATGGGTGCGTCGGCCGAGTTTCGAATGACTCAAATTGTCGAACTAGGCCCACAAATCGCAGTGTGGACCTGTCAGTACTTCCCCGTCAAGTCATGACGCGGAACGGCTAAGTTTGGGGCTTGCCGCCATGCCAGGCGTTCGCGCCATACCAAGCGCGTTCATCGACGTCCCAATCATTGTTGAGCAAGTCACAGCGCCGAATACCGACTCCACCCGAGGCTTTTCGCTGCAGGCCTTCGATGTACTCCTCTATCTTTGGGTCGGCCGGCGGAACGCTTATTTCGGTGATATCGAACTCCGTCTTTGTCGGCTGTGGCTCGTGGCAGCTCGTGCATTTAGCTTCAAAGCATTCACGGCGAACCATAGCCTTTCCACACCAGTAGCAGTTCATCAACTTGGCTTTCGTGCTTGGTCTTGTGGACACTCACGCGGACAAATGTACTTTCGAGTGTCCTGCTCTTCATAAAAAAGGAGCAGGCGTCCGCACCACTTACACTCGATTTTCGATTCGAGAAGAAGACCTTTCACGGCTGCGACTCTACAATAGCCTTCGCGGTTTCGGCCACAGCTACTCGGAACGTCGGCAGGCCGTGTGCCTCTTTGTTCTGCCAGTTCAACCTCGAATGGGCCATCTCGTGGGCGTAGTTCTCGGCGAGCCGGAGTTGTTTGAACGACCAGCCGTCACGCCAGACCAGTTCGATGAAGTCTCCGTGATGCCGGCCTTCCACGCAGCCGGCGGGCACGACCTCCAGGCAGTCCACACCTTCACGCCACACGACGGGTAGAACTTCAACGCCCAGCCTGAACCGGACCGCCGATTCGGCGCGTTCTTGTCCAGGCTTCGGTGTTGAACCTTGCACAGGCCCGCAGCCGACTACGGCCAACATCAGGATGATAAAGATGGCGGCACCCAGGAAGCCTCGACAGTGGGGACAGGTAAAAGGGTTATGGAGCATGGGCTTTCTTTCGAACATGTTGATGTTGGAGCAGTTCCCGGCGTGCTCTTCGCCGAAGGGAGCTTTGCAGACGAAGCACGGCCTTTTAGTCATGGCTCCTTCCTCCATCCATAGACTTCGGGCTTATCACCCAGGACCAGGTAGCCCCAGCCGATGGGTACCTGCATATGCAGTTCCACCTGCATCATCACCCCGCCGCCTTCACACGCTCCCAACACCCAAGCAGGCGCTGGTGAGTTTTTTGATCGGCCCTCTTCGTCCATGTCGGCCAGTAGCCAATCGGTCGCTCGGATCGACTTGTCTAGCAGTTCGTAGGCGAAGGCTTTCCGGCGCTGAAGCTCCTTTTCATCCTGAGTCGCTCCTCGAAACGGACTGTGCCCACCGGACAGGGGCACGCTCAGTGCGTAGTACTTCCCGCCGCGCTCGATGAGGCACTCCACCGTGGGGGCGTTTGAGGACCCGTCCAGGACTCCGTTTCGAAACCAAGTAGCTGTGTTCGTCATGGCTTGTCCTTGGCGATGAACGCCCGAACAGCAGCGTCCTTGGCTTCGAGTAGCTTGCGCAAGGCAACAGTCCGTTCGGGGTTCCGGGGGCACGTGAGCACAACAGTCTCGGCCAAATCACAGAACGGCTTCGAGATCGCCTGCAGCAATGCCGGGAGATGTGCGAAAGCGAAGAACTGCATGATGTGGTCGGGAACTTGAAGTGGCTTGGTCGGTACGTCTTCCATACGCAGAAGCCTTGCACAGCGCGGGCCGTATGCGGTTTTGACGCTAATTGACGCCAGTGTGTAGCCGCCAATGTGTAGACGCACTGCGACTTACATGAGCCGTTTTGCCTGTGGGCGCGAACGGGCACGACCCCCCCGCCCCCCTTCACCCCTCCCCCGGGGTAGGTGGGTGTGGTTGACTCATGGCCTAGGTCCCCCGCAGTGTAGAAGATTGATGGTGAACGTCAGCGTTAGACACAGCGCGAAGTAGCTGTAATGATTGGGATTGGATGGCGT